>Ga0335071_10001754_pt1 | contig 23374 bp, 19 predicted proteins | sample Lox_Sample_15_FD_206724 | JGI IMG/M metagenome (GOLD analysis project Ga0335071, IMG submission 206724) | Soil microbial communities from Loxahatchee National Wildlife Refuge, Florida, United States - Lox_Sample_1.5 | ecosystem: Environmental > Terrestrial > Soil > Wetlands | place: USA... | reverse complement strand
CCGCTTTAATGGGCGAACAGCCCAACCCTTGGGACCTGCTCCAGCCCCAGGATGCGACGAGCCGACATCGAGGTGCCAAACCATCCCGTCGATATGGACTCTTGGGGAAGATCAGCCTGTTATCCCCGGGGTACCTTTTATCCGTTGAGCGACACCCCTTCCACTCGGGGGTGCCGGATCACTAATCCCGACTTTCGTCCCTGCTTGACTTGTAAGTCTCGCAGTCAAGCTCCCTTGTGCATTTACACTCAACACCTGATTGCCGTCCAGGTTGAGGGAACCTTTGGGCGCCTCCGTTACATTTTAGGAGGCAACCGCCCCAGTTAAACTACCCGCCAGGCACTGTCCGTGAACCCGATAAGGGTTCGACGTTAGGTGTCCAATACGATCAGAGTGGTATTTCAACAACGACTCCGCCCCAACTGGCGTTGAGGTTTCACAGTCTCCCACCTATCCTACACAAACCGTACCGAACACCAATACCAAGTTGTAGTGAAGGTCCCGGGGTCTTTTCGTCCTGCCGCGCGTAACGAGCATCTTTACTCGTAGTGCAATTTCGCCGAGTCTATGGTTGAGACAGTTGGGAAGTCGTTACGCCATTCGTGCAGGTCGGAACTTACCCGACAAGGAATTTCGCTACCTTAGGATGGTTATAGTTACCACCGCCGTTTACTGGGGCTTAAATTCTCCGCTTCACCTTGCGGTTAACGGGTCCTCTTAACCTTCCAGCACCGGGCAGGCGTCAGTCCGTATACATCGTCTTGCGACTTCGCACGGACCTGTGTTTTTAGTAAACAGTCGCTACCCACTGGTTTCTGCGGCCGAATCCCGCTCCCACCGCAAGGGTGTTCACGGTATTCCGGCCCCCCTTCTCCCGAAGTTACGGGGGCATTTTGCCGAGTTCCTTAACCATAGTTATCTCGTACGCCTTGGTATGCTCTACCTGACCACCTGTGTCGGTTTGGGGTACGGGCCGTGTGTGTGCTCGCTAGAGGCTTTTCTTGGCAGCAGAGGATCACCGAATTCGCCTCAACCGGCTATGCATCACCTCTCAGGATTAGTGAGCGACGGATTTGCCTATCGCTCTCCCTACGGGCTTGCCCCAGTATTGCCACTGACTGGTACGGCTACCTTCCTGCGTCACCCCATTGCTTGACTACTACCAGCGAAGGTCCCACGCAGCCCCGAACCTCCAGCCCCCGAAGGGGATGATCGATCCGGTTTTGGGTGGTTAGTACCGCTGATTCGTCACGGGCGCCCACACACGGGTACGGGAATATCAACCCGTTGTCCATCGACTACGCCTGTCGGCCTCGCCTTAGGTCCCGACTCACCCTGGGCGGACTGGCCTGGCCCAGGAACCCTTGGTCTTACGGCGGGCAAGGTTCTCACTTGCCTTATCGCTACTCATGCCTGCATTCTCACTCCCCCAAACTCCACCACCGGTCACCCGGCGGCTTCTCTGCATGGGGGACGCTCCCCTACCCATATCCACAAGAGTGAATATGCCGCGGCTTCGGCGGTGTGCTTGAGCCCCGCTACATTATCGGCGCACAATCACTTGACCAGTGAGCTATTACGCACTCTTTCAAGGGTGGCTGCTTCTAAGCCAACCTCCTGGTTGTCTCTGCGACTGCACATCCTTTCCCACTTAGCACACGCTTTGGGGCCTTAGCCGGCGATCTGGGCTGTTTCCCTTTTGACGTACGGAGCTTATCCCCCGCCGTCTCACTGCCACGCTTTACACCACGGCATTCGGAGTTTGGCTGACGTCAGTAACCTAGTAGGGCCCATCGGCCATCCAGTAGCTCTACCTCCGCGGTGAATCACGCAACGCTGCACCTAAATGCATTTCGGGGAGAACCAGCTATCACGGAGTTTGATTGGCCTTTCACCCCTACCCACAACTCATCCCCTCAGTCTTCAACCTAAGTGGGTTCGGGCCTCCACGCGGTCTTACCCGCGCTTCACCCTGGCCATGGGTAGATCACTCCGCTTCGGGTCCAGAACACGCCACTACACCCCAAAGGGGATGCGCCCTATTCAGACTCGCTTTCGCTGCGGCTACCCCACACGGGTTAACCTCGCGACGTGTCCCTGACTCGCAGGCTCATTCTTCAAAAGGCACGCCATCACCCCACAAGGAGGCTCTGACGGATTGTAGGCACACGGTTTCAGGTACTCTTTCACTCCCCTCCCGGGGTACTTTTCACCATTCCCTCACGGTACTAATCCGCTATCGGTCATCGAGAAGTATTTAGGCTTACCGGGTGGTCCCGGCAGATTCACAGCAGATTCCACGGGCCCGCTGCTACTCGGGAGTTGATACAAGGTAGGTGACGGGTTTTCGCGTACCGGGCTCTCACCGTCTACGGCAGACCATCCCAGGCCACTTCCGCTAACCACGACACTTTCTGACTACCCCTCAGCCAGGTAGAGCTGAGACGTATCAATCCCACAACCCCGCACACACAACCCCTACCCGGTTACCCATGCGTGCGGTTTAGCCTGTTCCGCGTTCGCTCGCCACTACTAACGGAATCACAATTGTTTTCTTCTCCTACGGGTACTGAGATGTTTCACTTCCCCGCGTCCCCTCCCGCACCCTATATATTCAGGTGCGGGTAACACGACATCACTCGTGCTGGGTTTCCCCATTCGGAAATCCTCGGATCAATGCTCGGTTGACAGCTCCCCGAGGCATATCGCAGCCTCCCACGTCCTTCATCGGCTCTCGATGCCAAGGCATCCACCATGCGCCCTTAAACACTTATTAAACACACAAAAACCAAAGAAGAAATTACACATTTCAACGAACACGCTGCCGAAGGCAACGCATCCGTTTAGATGCTCGCAACCACTATCCAATACTCAAACACCACACCCCACCACCAAGATGGAGGGACACCACGCGGACTGGCCGAGTGTTGTCTCAGGGCCCAATAGTGTGTCTGCCAATCATTTGCTGTTGTGCACCCGGTCCCGCCCACTACAGACGGGAACCCCTCACGGCTTGCACCCCACCAGTTGGGGTGCTTTTCGTGGTGCTCCTTAGAAAGGAGGTGATCCAGCCGCACCTTCCGGTACGGCTACCTTGTTACGACTTCGTCCCAATCGCCGATCCCACCTTCGACAGCTCCCTCCCAAGGGTTAGGCCACTGGCTTCGGGTGTTACCGACTTTCATGACGTGACGGGCGGTGTGTACAAGGCCCGGGAACGTATTCACCGCAGCGTTGCTGATCTGCGATTACTAGCGACTCCGACTTCACGGGGTCGAGTTGCAGACCCCGATCCGAACTGAGACCGGCTTTAAAAGGATTCGCTTAACCTTGCGGCATCGCAGCCCTTTGTACCGGCCATTGTAGCATGTGTGAAGCCCTGGACATAAGGGGCATGATGACTTGACGTCATCCCCACCTTCCTCCGAGTTGACCCCGGCAGTCTCTCACGAGTCCCCGGCATTACCCGCTGGCAACATGAGACAAGGGTTGCGCTCGTTGCGGGACTTAACCCAACATCTCACGACACGAGCTGACGACAGCCATGCACCACCTGCACACAGGCCACAAGGGAACGCCTATCTCTAGACGCGTCCTGTGCATGTCAAACCCAGGTAAGGTTCTTCGCGTTGCATCGAATTAATCCACATGCTCCGCCGCTTGTGCGGGCCCCCGTCAATTCCTTTGAGTTTTAGCCTTGCGGCCGTACTCCCCAGGCGGGGTACTTAATGCGTTAGCTACGGCACGGATCCCAAGGAAGGAAACCCACACCTAGTACCCACCGTTTACGGCGTGGACTACCAGGGTATCTAATCCTGTTCGCTCCCCACGCTTTCGCTCCTCAGCGTCAGTTACTGCCCAGAGACCCGCCTTCGCCACCGGTGTTCCTCCTGATATCTGCGCATTCCACCGCTACACCAGGAATTCCAGTCTCCCCTGCAGTACTCTAGTCTGCCCGTATCGCCCGCACGCCGAGGGTTAAGCCCCCGGTTTTCACGAACAACGCGACAAACCACCTACGAGCTCTTTACGCCCAGTAATTCCGGACAACGCTCGCACCCTACGTATTACCGCGGCTGCTGGCACGTAGTTGGCCGGTGCTTCTTCTGCAGGTACCGTCACTTGCGCTTCGTCCCTGCTGAAAGAGGTTTACAACCCGAAGGCCGTCATCCCCCACGCGGCGTCGCTGCATCAGGCTTGCGCCCATTGTGCAATATTCCCCACTGCTGCCTCCCGTAGGAGTCTGGGCCGTATCTCAGTCCCAGTGTGGCCGGACACCCTCTCAGGCCGGCTACCCGTCGTCGCCTTGGTGGGCCGTCACCCCACCAACAAGCTGATAGGCCGCGGGCCCATCCCACACCGCAAAAGCTTTCCACCAAAAGACATGCGTCTTAAGGTCCTATCCGGTATTAGACCCAGTTTCCCAGGCTTATCCCGGAGTGCAGGGCAGATTGCCCACGTGTTACTCACCCGTTCGCCACTCGAGTGTCTCCGAAGAGACCTTTCCGTTCGACTTGCATGTGTTAAGCACGCCGCCAGCGTTCGTCCTGAGCCAGGATCAAACTCTCCAAACAAAATCTCCTCGCGAACGAGGTGGATTCAAATCAGAGATACCTGACAAGACGCCAAAATCTGGCATCAAAATTACGGCCACACCCACACACGGGGAGTGCTAGGCGTGGCCAAAAAAACAACAACAAATAATAAAGACCAAACACACTATTGAGTTCTCAAACAACACTTGTTTCGCCCGTTTTGGGGGCAACCCTGCCAGCTTAATACCGTTCTGGCAGAGGAGTCAACCCCCAGTTTCGGTCGTCGTGACCGCTCCGGGGGCAGCCGGGCCAGGTTAGTACCAATCCAGCGAGGGAGTCAAGGCCCGGGTTTCGGACACCCCTGTTTGGGGCGACCGCCCCTGTGGGGCACTGACTTTGACTACTCTACCCGCTCGATCTCGGCTCCCAAAATCGCCAGGTTCTCAACGAACAAGGGGTAGCCGCGATCAATGTGGAACACGTCGTGAACCTCGGTGTCGCCGTCCGCGACCAGCCCCGCGAGCACCAGGCCGGCGCCGGCCCGGATGTCCGAACACCACACCGGTGCACTCGACAGTTGCGACAGACCGCGCACGACGGCGTGGTGCCCGTCGGTGCGCGCGTCGGCGCCGAGGCGGATCATTTCCTCGACGAACCGGAACCGGGCCTCGAACACGTTCTCGGTAATCATCGACGTCCCGTCGGCGATCGACGCCAGGGCGATCGCCATCGGCTGCAGATCGGTCGGAAACCCGGGGAACGGCAACGTCGCCACATTGACGGACTTCGGACGCTCGTACTGGGTGACGCGGAAGCTGTTGTCGGTTTGGGTGACCGTCGCTCCCACGTCGTGCAACTTGTGCAGCACCACTTGAAGGTGCGCAGGGTCGACGCCCGTCACCGTGATGTCCCCGCGGGTCATCGCCGCCGCGATGCCCCATGTCGCCCCGACGATGCGATCCCCGATCACGCGGTGCTCGGTCGGGTACAGCCGCGGGACGCCGGTGATGGTCATGGTCGGCGAGCCCGCGCCCTCGACCTGTGCGCCCATCTGATTCAACATGGTGCACAGATCCACGACGTCGGGTTCCCGCGCCGCATTGTGGATCGTGGTGACACCCTCGGCCACGACCGCCGCCATCAGGATGTTCTCGGTCGCGCCCACCGACGGAAACTCCAACTGGATCTCCGCGCCGCGCAACGTGTCGGCCTGAGCCACCACGCATCCGTGCTCGATGTTGCATTGCGCGCCGAGCTGCCGCAGGCCCGCCTGATGCATATCCAACGGACGCGACCCGATCGCGTCGCCGCCCGGAAGTGCGACCCGGGCGCGCTTGCACCGGCCGACCAGCGGACCCAGCACGCAGACCGAGGCCCGGAACTGTCGGACTGCGGCGAAGTCGGCGTCATATTTCGGCTCGTCTGGAGATGTGATGCGGGCGATGTCGCCGTCGAGCTCCACGGTGGCACCGAGACCACGCAACACCTCGGCCATCAGCGGCACATCGAGGATGTCAGGGCAGTTGGTGATGGTGCTGGTGCCCTCGGCCAACAGGGTCGCCGCCATCAGCTTGAGCACGCTGTTCTTTGCGCCCCCCACTGCGACTTCGCCTGACAACCGGTTGCCGCCGGTCACCACGAATCGCTCAGCCACCCGGGTCAGTGTAGTGAAGCGGTATCGGCTTGTCAGTCAACCAAGGCGCGGTCCCTGCACCAACCGCAGTACCGTTTTGCATATGGCGATACACCTGACCCGCATCTACACGCGTACCGGCGACGACGGCACCACCGGATTGAGTGATTTCTCGCGGGTCTCCAAGAATGATCCCCGGCTGGTGGCGTACGCGGATTGCGACGAGGCCAATTCAACGATCGGGGTCGCCATCGCCCTGGGGCAGCCGGACGAGGAAATCGCGGGGGTGCTCCGGCAGATCCAGAACGACTTGTTTGACGCCGGCGCAGACCTGTCCACCCCGGTGATGGACAACCCCGAATATCCGCCGCTGCGCGTCACCCAGCCCTACATCGATCGACTCGAGGGATGGTGCGACAAATACAACGAAGCGTTGCCGGCGCTGAATTCCTTTGTGCTGCCCGGTGGTTCGGCGCTCTCTGCGCTGTTGCACGTCGCCCGCACCGTGGTACGTCGCGCGGAGCGCTCGGCGTGGGCCGCGGTCGATGCCCACGCCCAAGGCGTCAGCGTGCTGCCCGCCAAGTACTTGAACCGGCTCTCGGATCTACTCTTCATCCTGGCCCGCGCGGCCAACCCCGGTGGCGACGTGCTCTGGAAGCCCGGGGGCGGCGCGCCCGGCGCGAAATAGCCTGCGGCGCAACGCCTAAACGCTGCGGCGGCGGGCGCGCGGCGAGGGACGGGACTCTAGCCACGACAGGAAAGCGGTCAAAGCGCCTTTGTCGAGTGCGATCTCGTAACCAGACCTGCGATCCTGCGTCGTGTCCCGCAGCTCCAATACGACGATTTCGTCCGTCATGATGTCGAACTCGTCACCGCGCGGCGCACGCCGGGCCACGATCTCCACACCTCGGCGGCTGAGCCGACGGTCTGGCCACAGACGCAGACTGGACAGCCGGTAGAACGCGGCTTCGCCGCCGCGATAACGGATTACGCCATGCCGCCAGCCATGACCTCCCACTGCGGGAATGTCTCGCATGATCCCCGCGGTGCCGCCCTGGCGCAGTTTCCACAACCGATAACTCAGGGCGGCCACGGCCCCCGCTAAGACGACGACAAGCACGACCATGCCAACCATGGGCGCGCTCATCGGCGGTTAGTCAATCGCGCCGACAGCGCGCAATCTGGCACGCCCCCTGGCGGCGATACGGGGGTCGTCAGACTCGGAGTCCTCCCTGGCGGCCTGCTCGTCGATCTCCGACTCGAACTGCGCGGACTCGGCGAGGATACTGACCGTTTCTTCAGTCACCGACAGAAAACCGCCATCGACCGCGATCCGCAGATCATCTTCGCCTTCCCTTTCGACGCGCACCATCGCGTCGTCAACCAACTGGGCTACCAGCGGGATGTGACGGGGCAGGATGCCGATCTCGCCGACGGTGGTGCGGGTGAACAGGAACGTCGCCTCACCCGACCAGATCTTTCGGTCGACTGCGACTATCTCAACGTTCAACTCCGCCATACCGCAAACACCTTTCGAGTTCAAATCAGGATTCCAGCTTGGCGCCGAAGCTTTCGGATTTCTTGGCCAGGTCGTCGAGGCCACCGATCAAGAAGAACGCCTGTTCGGGTATGTGGTCGAACTCGCCCTTGGTCAGGCGGTCGAACGCCTCGATGGTCTCCTTCACCGGCACCGTCGAGCCCGGCTGGCCGGTGAACTGCTCGGCCGCCATCATGTTCTGCGACAGGAACCGCTCGATGCGCCGCGCTCGCTGGACGAGCTGCTTATCCTCTTCGGACAGCTCGTCGATGCCGAGAATGGCGATGATGTCTTGAAGGTCCTTGTAGCGCTGCAGGATTCGGATGACTTCCTGCGCCACGCGGTAGTGCTCGTCGCCGACGACGCTGGGATCGAGGATGGTCGAGCTGGAGGCCAGCGGGTCCACCGCGGGGAAGATGCCCTTGGAGAAGACCGAACGCGACAGCTCCGTGGTCGCGTCCAGGTGCGCGAACGTCGTCGCCGGCGCCGGGTCAGTGTAGTCGTCGGCGGGCACGTAGACCGCCTGCATCGACGTGATCGAGCGGCCCCGGGTCGAGGTGATGCGCTCCTGCAGCTCACCCATCTCGTCGGCCAGGGTGGGCTGGTAACCCACCGCGGACGGCATGCGGCCGAGCAGCGTGGAGACCTCCGAGCCGGCCTGGGTGAACCGGAAGATGTTGTCAATGAACAACAGCACGTCCTGACCGGCTTCGTCGCGGAACCACTCGGCCATCGTCAACGCCGACAGCGCCACCCGCATACGGGTACCGGGCGGCTCGTCCATCTGACCGAACACCAGCGCGGTGTCCTTGAGCACGTCGGCCTCTTTGAGCTCGACCCAGAGGTCATTGCCCTCACGGGTGCGCTCCCCCACGCCCGCGAACACCGACGTGCCACCGAAGTTGCGGGCGATACGGTTGATCATCTCCTGGATCAGCACCGTCTTGCCCACGCCGGCACCGCCAAACAGCGCGATCTTGCCGCCGCGGACGTATGGGGTGAGCAGGTCGACAACCTTCAGGCCGGTCTCGAGCATCTCGGTGCGAGGCTCGAGGTCTTCGAACGCCGGCGGCTTGCGGTGAATCGACCAGTGGTCGAAGTCCTCGCCGTACCCCGGCTCGTCGAGGCAGGCACCCAGGGCGTTGAACACGTGGCCCTTGACCTTCTCCCCGACCGGCACCGAGATCGACGTGCCGGAGTCGGTAACCTCAACGCCGCGCACCAAGCCGTCGGTGGGCTGCAAGGAGATCGCACGAACCAGGTTGTCGCCCAGGTGCTGTGCGACTTCGAGCGTCAAAGTCTTCTTGAGCTCCTCGAAGGTGATCTCCGCGTTGAGCGCGTTGAACAGTTCCGGCACGGAGCCGCGCGGAAACTCGACGTCGACGACGGGCCCGGTGATCCGGACGACGCGGCCGCTGGTTTCGCCGTTGCTCGACGACTTTTCGGTCTTCTTAGTGGTTTCGGTAGTAGCAGCCATAATTTTCTTCTTCCTCGTGTGCTACTCGGCATCGGCGAGCGCGTTTGCGCCGCCGACGATTTCGCTGATCTCCTGGGTGATCTGGGCCTGCCGCTCGCGGTTCGCCATCAGCGTCAGCTCTTTGATCAGGTCGTCGGCGTTGTCGGTGGCCGACTTCATCGCCCGCTGCCGCGACGCCAGCTCCGATGCCGCCGATTCAAGCAGTGCCGCGTAGACCCGGGTGGTCAGGTACCGCGGCAGCAGCGCATCGAAAAGTGTTGTGGCATCAGGTTCAAAGGAGTACAGGGTGTGCAGCTCGGGCTCCTCCTCGACGTACTCCACCACCAGCGGGGCCATGCGGTGGGCCACCGCCGCCTGCGACATCATCGACTTGAACTCCGAGTAGACGACGTGCAGTTCGTCCACGCCTTCCGAGTCCGACTGCTGATCGTCGTCGCCGCCGACGCCCTTCATGAAGGCGTCGACCAACGTGGATGCGATCTCTTGGGCGTTTTCACCCTTCGGTTGCTCGGAGAAGCCCGTCCACGATTCGGTGATGTCCCAGTTGCGGAACTTGAAGTAGTTCAATGCCTTACGGCCCACGGTGTACACGACGGGCGCCTTACCCTCCTCTCGCAGCAGGGAGAAGAGTTCCTCGGCGCGGCGGAAGATGCTGGAATTGTACGCGCCGCACAGACCGCGGTCGGAGGACACCACCAGCACGCCCGCCCGCTTCGGTTCGGGGCGCTCGACCAGCAAGGGGTGGTCCAGGGCGGCCTCGGCGGACAGGGTGGTGAGCATCGCGGTGATCTGGAAGGCGTAAGGCCGGGCGGCTTGCAGCCGGGCCTGTGCCTTCCCGATGCGCGATGTCGCGATCATCTCCTGCGCTTTGGTGATCTTCTTGATCGACCCGGCCGAACGAATCCGGCCACGCAGTTCGCGAAGTGTGGCAGCCATCTTTAGCTACTTCTTGTCCTTCCTGGCGTCCTTGGATTCCTGCTTTTCCTTGGGCTTTTCCTTCTTGACTTGCACCGACTCCTTTGCCAGGTCCGCCTCGTCCATCGCCTCGACGTGCTCGTCGGGCACCACGGATGCGCCGCCGGAGGCGGCGAAGCCCTTCTTGAACTTGTTGATGATGTCCGTGAGCTGATTCTCGCCCTCCTCGGAGAGCTTCCCGCTGTCGCGGATCCCGGCCAGGAACTTCTCCTCGGAAGCGCGCATGTGGTCGAGCAACTCGGTTTCGAAACGCCTGACGTCCTCGACGGGCACGGAGTCCAGGTGGCCGGCGGTGCCCAGGAAGATCGAGACCACCTGCTCCTCGACCGGCATGGGTTGGTACTGCGGCTGCTTGAGCAGCTCGACTAGCCGCTCGCCCCGCTCCAGCTGGGCCTTGGAAGTCGCGTCCAAGTCCGAGGCGAACGCGGCGAAGGACTCCAGCTCCCGGTATTGGGATAGGTCCAGACGAAGCGAGCCGGCCACTTCCTTCATGGCCTTGATTTGCGCCGCCCCACCGACGCGGGACACCGAGACACCGACGTTGATGGCCGGCCGCACGCCCTGGTTGAACAGGTCCGACTCCAGGAAGCACTGACCGTCGGTGATGGAGATGACGTTCGTCGGGATGTAGGCCGAAATGTCGTTGGCCTTCGTCTCGATGATCGGCAGGCCGGTCAGCGAGCCGCCACCCAGGTCGTCGGAAAGCTTGGCGCAGCGCTCCAGCAGGCGGGAGTGCAGGTAGAATACGTCGCCTGGGTAGGCCTCGCGACCGGGCGGGCGGCGCAGCAGCAGCGAGATGGCCCGGTACGCCTCGGCCTGCTTGCTCAAGTCGTCGAACACGATCAGCACATGCTTGCCTTCGTACATCCAGTGCTGCGCGATCGCCGAACCGGTGTACGGCGCAAGCCATTTGAAGCCGGCGGAATCGGATGCCGGCGCCGCGACGATGGTGGTGTAGTCCATCGCGCCGCCCTCTTCGAGGGCTCGCCGGACCGACGCGATCGTGGTGCCCTTCTGACCGATGGCGACGTAGACGCAGCGCACCTGCTTGCTCTCGTCGCCGCTCTCCCAGTTCTCGCGCTGGTTGAGGATGGTGTCGACGCAGACCGCGGTCTTGCCGGTCTTGCGGTCGCCGATGATCAGCTGCCGCTGGCCGCGACCGATCGGCGTCATCGCGTCGATGGCCTTGATGCCGGTCTGCAGCGGCTCCTTGACGCTCTGGCGCTGCACCACGGACGGCGCCTGGATCTCGAGCGCGCGGCGGATGTCGGTCTCGATGTCGCCGCGGCCGTCGATGGGGTGGCCCAGCGGATCGACGACGCGACCCAGGAAGGCGTCGCCGACGGGCACCGACAGCACCTCGCCGGTGCGCTTGACCTGTTGGCCTTCTTCGATTTTCTCGAAGTCACCAAGGATCACCGCACCGATGCTGTGCTCGTCGAGGTTGAGGGCGACGCCGAGGACTCCGCCCGGAAACTCGAGGAGCTCTTGGGTCATCACGGAGGGCAGACCTTCGACGTGCGCGATGCCGTCACCGGCCTCGATGACCGTACCGACCTCCTCGCGGGCGGTGTCGGAGGTGAAGGAGTCTATGTACTCCTCGATGGCGCCCTGAATGTCCTCAGCGGAGATTGTCAACTCGGCCATGGCTTTTCGTCTTCCTACTTGATCTTTGTTCGCGTCGGTCGTGGTGAATGGTCAGTGGTCAGTCCGGCAACTGGGCCTCGGCCGCGGCCAGGCGCGACGAGAGCGTCCCGTCGATCACCTCGTCGGCGACGGAGATGAGCAGGCCGCCCAGCACGGTCTCGTCGATCTGCACCTGCACCGCCACCGGGTGCCCATAGATGCGGCCGAGGACTTCGGTGAGGCGCGCTCGCTGGGCTTCGCTGAGCTCGGCCGCCGCACTGACCTGCGCGACGACCTCGCCGCGGCGCGCAACGGCGACCTCTGCCAGGAATTGGATTGCCTCATCGGCGTTCTGGCCCCTCAGCAGCTCGACGGTGTGGGTCAGCAGGTCCACCACGACCGGGTTGACGCTGCCGCTCGCGCTGTCAAGCACCTTGCGCAGCAAACCCACTCGTCCCTCCACCGGAACGGAGTAGTCGCCCAACAGGATCGTCAGTCGCGGCTGCGCGTCGAGGATGCGCGAGAACCTGAACAGCTGGTCTTCGACCTCGTCGACCTTGCCCTCCCGCTCGGCCACCTCGAGCAGCGCCTGCCGGGACACGTGTTCGATGGCGCTGATGAGATCGGCGTTAGCCGACCAACGCTCGGAAACCGCCAGTCGCAGGACGTCGAGCGTGGCGTCGCCGACCTTGCCCGATACCAGTCGCTCGATCAGCCGGACCCTGGGCGTTGCGTCTTCGGCGGGGACGGTGAGGTACCGGGTCACCACAATCTCCCGGTCCAGCATCTGGCCTACCGCGACCAGCTCGCTGGACAGCGTCGAAAGGGCTTTGTTGTCAAGGTTCTTCGCCAAGTCGCTGAACCGGTCCGACAGGTCGGTCACCGCACTCCGGCTGGCCGAGCGCATCTTGGCCAGCAGCGGATAGGAAACCTCGGTGGGCGCCGGCGCCATGGCGTCGAGGTCGTCCAGGAACCAGTCGACGGTGGCCGACTGCTGTTCCGGATCCGCGACGTAGTTGCGCACCAGTTCGCCCGCCTGGCGGACGGCCTCGTGACCGAGTTCCAGTCGAAGCTGCCGGCTGAGCTGCGTGCGCAGCAGCTCCACCTGCCGGTTGCCTTGCGCTTCAATGCGTTCCGCCTCGACGCCGGCCTGGGCGCGCAGCTGCTCGCCAAGGCGTGCCGCGTCACCCTGCGCCTCTTCGACGATCCGTTCGGCTTCTGACTTGGCGTCCTCCACGGCTTGACTGTGGGCCGTGGTCGACTCACTCAACCGATCGGCCGCCGCGGCCGAATCTTCCAGCTGCCGGCGCACCGTCTCTTGCCGGGCGGTCATCAAGCGGCGGACGGGCGGCACCACGAAGCGCCAGACCAGGAACACGATGAGGGCGAATCCCGCCAACTGGCCTAAGAATGTCGACATGGGCGATTACCGTCCGGACTTCCCAGTCGAGGAGGTGGCCGCGGTGACGGGAGCGACGTCGACGCCGAGGATCCGACTGGCCAGCGTCGCCGACATACCCGCCACGTTGGCGCGCAGATCCAGTTCCACGGCGTCCCTCTCCCGCTTCAATTGCTCTGCGGCCATCTGCAACGTCGACAACACCCGTTGCTCGGCACGGGCGCGCGCGTCCTCGACCACTTTACGGCCTTCGGCGCGGGCATTGTCGCGTAATGACGACGCCCGGACCCGGGCCTCCTTGAGGGCTTCTTCGTAGTCGGCCTGGGCGGCTTCGAACTGCTCGGTCGCCTTCCTGTTGTCGGCAACGGTCTTGGCGACCATGGCTTCCCGCTCGCGCATCACCCTGAGGATCGGCGGCACCACGAATGTGCCGATGACGGCCAGCACGATGAGGAAGATCGCCAGCACGAAGAAGAAGGTGCCGTTGGGCACGAGGAAATTGCTGCCGCCGCCCTTGCCTCCCTCGCCGCCCTGGCCAGCGGCCAGCACAATAAGGTGCGCGTCGCCCATCACAACGACTTAGGTGCCGACGGGTGTGGCGAAGACGAACAGCGCCATGAACGCCAGGTTGATGAAGTAGGCAGCTTCCACCAGACCGACGGTGATGAAGAACGGGGTGAACAACCGGCCCTGCGCCTCGGGTTGCCGGGCGATACCAGAAACCAGCGCGTTACCGGCGATTCCGTCACCGATGCCGGCGCCGATAGCGCCGCCACCCATGATCAGGCCACCACCGATGAGAGCGGCGGCAGCGACTTCGGGAGGCAGAGCGGCCATTCTTTTCTCCTTTATCTAGCATTATCTGTCGGCTCGTCTGGTAGCGATTACCAGGCTCGTGTAATGGTCTGTGGGTCGGGCCGTTTGGTGGCTACTTCAGTCATGGTGTTCCTCAATCTCCATCGCTTGGCTGAAGTAGAGGATTGTCAGGATCGAGAAGATGAAGGCCTGAATCGCGCCGACAAATAGATCGAAGGACTTCCAAACCGCGTTGGGCAACCACATGATGTACGGTGGAAAGAGCGCGATCAGCGCAACCAAGATGCCGCCGGCGAAGATGTTGCCGAAAAGTCGGAGCGACAACGAGATCGGCTTGGCGAGTTCCTCGACGAGGTTGATCGGCGCCAAGAACGCTACGTGGCCCTTGAGCACGGCGAGTGGGTGTCCGACGATGCCGCGGCGCCAAATCCCTGCGATGTGGTAGCAGACGAAGACGAAAAGAGCCAGCGCGAGTACGTAATTGATGTCGGCTGCCGCCGACTTGAGCAACTCGCTCGTGTGCCCATTTGCATCGGTGTATTGCATCGGGAGCACCGAGAGCCAGTTGGAGATCAGGATGAAGACGAAGATTGTGACGGCCAGCGGGAGCACGAACGGAGCGATCCGCATGCCAATGGCGCTCTCGATTTGGGCGCGCATCTGTTCGGTGATGGCCTCCCAAAACAACTGGACACCGCTGGGCACGCCGGTCGAGGTGATCTTTGCGCGCAGGAAGAAGGCCAATCCGATCACGATCACTGCGGCGATCGCGGTCGACAAAATCGTGTCGGTGTTGACGGTCATGCCGAGCCAGGTCGCCGTGGTGTGCTGGCCCACCTCGATCTGGGATTCGGCCAGGAACATCTCAGTCATCGCCGAGGCTCCTTTCGTCCGGACCTTCCGAGCCCGTGAGTACGCCGTCCGCGCCCGCCGGGCGGCCCGCGGAATCAGCGGGCTCCGCCGGCACCCCGGCGCGCAGCTTCTTCCAGACCGGCAAGGCGGTCGACACCACCAAAAGCACTTGGAAGAGCGCCAACCCGAACACCACGCCCAGGCCGGCAGGCCGGAAAAGGTAGACGATGATCAGCCCGATGACGGTGATAATGGCCAACCGTGACGCCGAGTTGAGCGCCATCGACCGTTTCAGCGGATGATCCTGGGCAGTAACCGATTCAACCGAACGGCGCACCAAGAGCGCGTTGAGCAAACCCAGTAACAACCCGACACCGAAGAACACGCCCACCATCACGTGACCGGACAATGCGCCGGCGACGATCACTACCGCACTAATCGCAACGCTGATCGCAAAAAGACGAAGCGGACGGAAAGCAACAGAGGGAAACACCAACGGCGCATCCTGCGCTGGCGTCGTCACTGCAGCACCTCAATCCCAAGTTGGTGGAGCGGAACCCGCCGGCCGACTGATCGGTAGCCCGCCGAGCGTATCGCACATCACAGCGGATTCACCCAAGGGGTAATCTCCCGACGTCGGTCTTCGACCGGTGCAACCGGATGGCCATCCGATAGACCGGTAACCTGAGCGGCTTTTTGGGGTTCTACCTGCACCGTACCATACGGACGACACCGCTACTACTGCGTGTCGTAGTGCTCGTCTTGGTAGTCATCCCGACGGCGCAGCAGCGGGATCACCGTGACGATGCCGGCGACCACAATCGCGCCCAGCATCACCGCCGCGGTGTCGCGGGGATTGAAGAAGATGGTGCTCGCGGCTCCGAATGCGACAATGCCTACCCACAGATAGATCAGCAGCACCACCCGCCGATGCGAATGACCGATCTGCAGCAATCGATGGTGCAAATGCATCTTGTCGGGGCTGAACGCGCTGCGGCCCGCGCGGGTGCGGCGCACGATCGCCAGCAGCAGGTCGAGCATCGGTACGAACATGACCGCCACCACCAGCAAAAAAGGTGACAGCAACGCAAACACATCGCGAGCGCCGTAGGCGTTCTGCGAGACGGGGCCAGCAGCCGTCGTGGAAGCTGCGGCGAGCATCAAGCCGATCAGCATCGACCCGGAATCACCCATGAAGATCCTGGCGCGGTGAAAGTTGTGCGGCAAGAAGCCCAGACAGGCACCCGCCAGCACCACCGAAATGACGGCAGGCGGATAGAAGAGCACGTCGCCGCCGTGGTCGCGGAGCAGACCAACCGAGAACATGCAGATCGCCATCGCGGTGATCAGGCCGAGCCCAGCAGCAAGGCCGTCAAGTCCGTCGACGAAGTTCATTGCGTTGACGATCGATACGGTCAGTGCCAGGGTGAGCAGGATGGATGAGGCCTGGTCCAGCACGATGGTGCCAACCCCGCCGATCGGGATGTACAGAACGCTCCAGGCGACGCCCATGGTGACCAGCACGCTGGCCGCGGTGATCTGGCCGGCGAACTTGGTCAAAGCGTCCAAGCCCCAACGGTCGTCGATGAGGCCGATGCCCATGATCACCGCGCCGGCCACCAGCACTGCGGGCATACCCGTGGAATAGACGAACCCGCGGGTGAGCGCGGGCAGCTGCGATGCCAGGAAGACGGCCGCGACGACACCGAGGAACATCGCCAGGCCGCCCATTCGGGGTGTCGGCGTCACGTGTACGTCGCGCTCCCGCGGATAGGCCACCGCGCCCAACCGGGTGGCCAGCACCCGCACCGGCGCGGTTGCGAAGTAGGTGATGATCGCCGCGGTCAAGCCGACGAGGGCAAGCTCGCGCAGCGGAACACCGGCGCCGCGGTCAGACAGAGCCAGCAAACCACTGGCAAGGTTGGCTACGCCGCTGGACACCTCGAGACCGTACTGCACCAACATCGAACCCGCTAACCGCTTCTGGTTACGCCTGCGCTGCCAAGATTTCCGGGTCGACCCCGAGCACCTCGGCGATTCGCCCGGCGCTTACCGGACCCGGTCGCAGAACGCGCGGTGTCGCCCCGGTCAAGTCAACGATCGTGGAGGCAGCCTGTCGCTGGGACGGGCCGGCATCGAGATAGACGTCCACGAGTTCACCGAGTTGAGTGCGCGCCTCGTTGGCGTCCACCGCGGGCGAGCGGCCGGAGACGTTCGCACTGGACACTGCCATGGGCCCTACTTCCCGCAGCAGCTCGATCGCCACTGGGTGCAACGGCATCCGTAGCATCACGGTGCCGCGGGCATCACCGAGATCCCATTGCAGCGACGGCGCCTGCGTCACCACCAGGCTCAAGGCGCCGGGCCAGAAGGCACGGATGAGATCGCGGGCGCCGTTGGGCATCGTGTAGACCAGGCCTTCGATGGTGTGCCAGGAGCCGACCAGTACGCCAACGGGCATGTCGCGGCCCCGTCCCTTCGCCGACAGCAGAGCCGTCACCGCGGCACTGTTGAACGCGTCAGCGCCGATTCCGTAGACGGTGTCGGTGGGCATCACCACCAGCCGGCCCCCTTTGAGGGCCCCTGCCGCGGCGGCAATCCCGCGGGCACGCTGGTCGGGGTCGGCGCAGTCGAAGACTTCAGTCATCGGCGCCGCTCTCTCCCGCAAGCGGGTGGGGGTACCTCCCACTTGTGGGGGCGTGCCCCACTGCATCGTCGCCATGCGAGTCATCGCCGCTCCTGCGTGCTGTCACGAATCGCAGCCGCCCGGCGAGATCTCGCCGGGCCTGGACGTCTTCAAAAAGTTTTGTGCTCGCAATCATTTCGACGGTCTGGGACGACGTGGTGTCGTCGTGCTCGACGGCGAATAGGCCACCGTGGCGCAGCCAGCGTCCCGCAAGGCCGACCACGGCGGCGATCACCGCCATCCCGTCGCCCCCGCCAAACACCGCGTGAGGCGGATCATGTTGGGCCACTTCGGGTTCCAGGGCGATGTCGTCAAGGACGTAGGGCGGGTTGGCGACCACGAGGTCGACGCCTTGATCGAGCTCGGGAAGCAGGCCCGACTCGGTGACGTCGGCGCACAGGAGTTCGACGGCGGTGCCGGCAGTGTTGCGGCGCGCGTACTGCAAGGCCTCGTCGGAGTCATCGATGCCGATCACCCGCGCGGCGGGCCGATGGCGGGCCAGCGCCAGCGCCAATGCACCGGACCCGGTGCATAAATCGACGATCAACGGCCGCTCCGAAAGTGGTTGCGACATAGCCCATTCCAGCATCGCCTCGGTCTCCGGACGCGGTATGAACACGCCCGGACCGACGTGCAGCATCACCGGCCCGAATGCCGCGATGCCGGTGAGATGCTGCAGCGGCACCCGCCGCGAGCGCTCGGTCACGACGTCGCGGTAGCGCGCGAGGAGGTCCTCGCCGGGCGACTCGAGCAAGGTCAGCCGACCGCGCTCGATGCCTGCCAGGTGAGCAGCCAACAGCTCGGCGTCGTAACGCGCGGAGTCGATTCCCGCTTCGGCGAGCTGCGCTGCAGCGGCGTCGATCACGTGTCGCAACGTCATGCCTGCTGTAGCCGGGACTGCTTGTCAGCGGCGCTCAGCGCGTCGAACAACGCGTCCAGGTCACCATCGAGCACCTGGTCGAGATTATGAGCTTTGTAACCGATGCGGTGGTCGGTGATCCGGTTCTCGGGGAAGTTGTAGGTGCGAATTCGTTCGCTGCGGTCCACGGTGCGGATTTGGCTGGCGCGATCGGCCGACGCGTCGGCCAACGCCTGTTCTTCGGCGATGGCCTGCAGGCGAGCCGCCAGCACCTGTAACGCACGAGTTTTGTTCTGCAGCTGTGAGCGCTCGTTTTGGCAGGTGACCACGATCCCGGTGGGCAGATGCGTGATCCGCACCGCGGAGTCGGTTGTGTTGACGCCCTGCCCGCCTTTTCCTGACGACCGGTACACGTCGACGCGCAGGTCTGACTCGTTGATCTGCACCTCGCCGACCTCCTCGGGTTCGGGGTAGACCAGCACACCGGCCGCCGAAGTATGGACCCGGCCTTGCGATTCCGTCACCGGCACCCGTTGTACCCGGTGTACTCCACCCTCGAACTTCATGCGCGACCACACCCCGTCGGCGGTGTCGCCCTTGCCGGCGATACTGAGCGTCACATCTTTATAGCCGCCCAAATCAGACACGGTCTCGTCCAGTACCGTCACCGTCCAGCCGCGCCGCTCGGCGTAGCGGACATACATCCTCGCCAAATCCGCAGCGAACAGCGCCGATTCTTCGCCGCCCTCCCCGGATTTGACTTCGAGCACGATGTCGTCGGCGTCGTGCGGGTCGCGCGGCGCCAGCATGTCGGTCAACTGGGTGTCCAGTTCGGCCACCCGCGATTCCAGTTCGGTGACTTCGTCGGCGAACGACTCGTCGTCGGTGGCCAGTTCACGCGCGGTCTCCAGGTCGTCGCGCGCCGACTCCAGCTTGCGGTAGGTGGCAACGATCGGTGCCAATCGGGCGAATCGGCGGCCGGCCTTTCGAGCCTCGGCCGGATCGCTGTGCAATTCCGGATCCGCCAGCCGATGCTCGAGTTCGGCGTGTTCTGCCAGCAGCACATCAATCGTCTGCACCGGCTGCGTCATGTCTCACCTCCTGTCGCGTTCCGTTGCCGCAAACGCAAACCGACGCCCGGCCTGTGCAGGTTCGCGCACAGTTCGGGCGTCGGCAACCCAGCTATTTGTCGGTCTTGTCCGTCCCGGCAGCGCCCTTGCGCTTGCCGTAACGCTTTTCGAAGCGGGCCACCCGGCCGCCGCTGTCGAGGATTTTCTGCTTGCCGGTATAGAACGGGTGGCACTGCGAGCAGACCTCGACGACGATGTTGCCGCCAGGCTTGGTGCTGCGGGTCTGGAAGGTGTTCCCACACCCGCAATGCACGGTGGTCTCCCCGTACGCGGGATGAATGTCAGCTTTCATGATGTCCTCTTCGATCGTTTCCCGCCCGGACGGGGCGCGAACTCCGGGAACCTGATCCGGTCCTGGGTTAGTCGACCGTCGATTATGCCAGGTCAACCTACACCAGCCCAAACGCCGAGCTGCGCACTCGCATTCCCGGGGCCGCAGGGCGGGCATTGCGCCGAGACATCAACCCTTGCGACTCCCACCGGCGTGTCGTGTGCGTCGTTTACGTGTCGCGGTAGACGCGGCTTTTTGCGTCGCGGGTCCAGACCATGCCGCCCCCGGGTGTGGGGCGGCGCACGGTGGCGGCTGCCTCGGCGAGGTGTTCACACCAGGTCCATACCTGGTCGCCGAACTTGAGCGCCGGCGTGTCCTGGTCGAGCCGCTCACGAAGGAGTTGCTGCAGCGTTTCCGCCACGGCCGGCGAGTTGGCTAATCGTTATCCATCGATCCAGGCGTCGTCTTGGACACCTGCACCAGGAACTCGTAGTTGTTCTTCGTCTTGCGCAGCTGCGACATCAGCAAGTCGATGGCCTGGTGAGAATCCAGACCCGACAGCACGCGGCGCAGCTTGTGCACAATGGCGAACTCGTCTGGTGACAAAAGCAATTCGTCTTTGCGGGTACCCGAAGGGTTCACGTCGACCGCGGGGAAGACGCGCCGTTCGGAGATCTTGCGGTCCAGCTTGAGCTCGGCGTTACCGGTGCCTTTGAACTCCTCGAAGATGACGGTGTCACCGGTGGATCCGGTCTCGACCATCGCGGTGGCGATGATGGTCAGCGATCCACCTTCCTCGATGTTGCGCGCGGCGCCCAGGAATCGCTTGGGCGGATAGAGAGCGGTGGAATCGACACCACCGGACAGGATCCGGCCCGATGCGGGAGACGCGTTGTTGTAAGCGCGCCCCAGCCGGGTGATCGAGTCCAGCAGCACCACGACATCCTTGCCCTGCTCGACGAGCCGCTTGGCGCGTTCGATCGCCAGCTCGGCAACCGAGGTGTGGTCCGACGGCGGCCGGTCGAATGTCGAAGCGATCACCTCGCCCTTGACCGAGCGTTGCATGTCGGTGACCTCCTCGGGCCGCTCGTCGACGAGCACGACCATGAGGTGGCATTCCGGGTTGTTTCTGGTGATCGCGTTGGCGATGTCTTGCAAGATCGTCGTCTTACCGGCTTTGGGCGGCGACACGATCAGCGCGCGTTGGCCCTTACCGATCGGCATGATCAGGTCGATGACCCGAGTGGTCAGCCGATCGGGCGTGGTTTCCAGACGGAGCCGCTGGTTCGGGTACAGCGGCGTCAATTTGGAGAAATCGGGCCGCTTCTTGGCGTCCTCGACGGGACCGCCGTTGACACTGTCCAGGCGGACCAGTGGGTTGAATTTCTGGCGCTGGTTGGGCTGCTCGCCATCCTTCGGCACGCGGACCGCTCCGGTCACCGCGTCACCGCGGCGGAGGCCGTTCTTGCGCACCATGTTCATGGACACGTATACGTCGTGGGGACCGGCCAGGTAACCCGAGGTACGGACGAACGCGTAGTTGTCGAGAACGTCAAGGATGCCGGCGACCGGCTGTACGACGTCGTCCTCGCGCAGTTCGGTATCGCCGCCCTCACCGGACCGCTCACCGCGGCGCCTGCGATCGCGGAAGCGGCGGCCACGCCGCCCCTGACGTCCCTCGCCGTCGTCGTCGCCACGCGCTTGTTGGCTGCCCAAGCCCGATTGATCACCGCTTTGGTCGCCATCAGTGTCTTGGCCGCGCTCGTCGGTCTGAGTGTCCTGTTGGGCCCCTTGGGAGGCGCCGGCCTCGCCGGCAGACGTGCCCTGGCGGCCGGTTGCGGTCTCGGTGTCGGCCTCGTTGGCGGTGCGAGCGCCCGATCCCGCTTCGCGGGAGGCGCTGCGCCGTTCGCGGCGTGGGGTTTCGGTTGTGGCACCGTTCTGGCCCGCCTGGGCGGGCGGTGCTTCGGCAGCGGCAGAGTCAGCCTTGCCACTGTCTTCGCCTGACGCATGGCCACTGGCGGAGGTACCGTTGGCCAGTCCCCGGCTTTCCTGGATTGCTGCGATTAGTTCGTTCTTCCGCATTCCCGACGTGCCCTTGACTCCGGCTTGGTTAGCCAGCGCGCGCAGCTCGGGCAGCACCATGGTGGACAGGGCGCTGACGGAGATGTTGGGTTCGACGTCTGGTGTGTCTGTGGTCACGGCTTTCGACAGCTGATTGCTATCGGTGCTTTCCCCAGCCGTGCATAGGTCCGTATCGGTCACGGATTTCCTTTCTTCCCCCGCTGAGCAGGTCAAACGGGGGGTTCGTTGCATTCAGCCAAATTGCCGAGTGCGCCCAATCATCGACTCTGCAACGGTGATCGCCTGGATGGGCGGAGTAAACGGCGAACCTCGTCCACGAGAAGAATTGGTGTTGTCCTAGCGGCAAGGCAGTATGGATGCAGATGCAGATGCTGCGATTGCTGGACGGCTCCGAGGATAGCCCGCATCGTTGTCGGAAGCAAGCAAACCCTTCCTCATGCTGTGGATTAACCGGGGATTGTGACTCCCGGACTCCAGTGAACTCCTTCGCCCGCGGTCACCTCGGTGAGGGCAAACGCGTTCGCGGCCCCGTACTCCACCACTTCAGAGGGCAACTCCGGCTCCGTGCTCAGTGCAATCAGTGCGGGACCGGCCCCGGAGAGCGTCGCTGCCACCCTATGACGCCGCAGCAGCCGCAAATATTCCGCCGAGGCAGGCATGGCTTGGGCGCGTTGCGGCTGATGCAGCACGTCCTCGGTGGCGGCCATGAGCATGTCGGGGCGTTCGGTCAGCGCTACCACCAGCAGGGCGACGCGGCTGACGTTGAACCGTGCGTCGTCATGGCTGACCTGCGCGGGCAACAACACCCGGGTCTCCGCGGTCAACGAGCGCTCCTCGGGAATCGCGCAATACAGATGGATATCGGGGTGAAGCCGCAGCGACACCGCGGAATATTGAGGTTGACCGCCCGCGCGGTCAACCCACGAAACCACCGCACCTCCCAATACGGCCGCCGCGGCGTTGTCGGGGTGACCCTCGAACTCCGAGGACAGCTGGATCAGCCGGGCGTCGCTCAGCGGTTCCCAATCCGCCTGTGTCACAAGGCCGTTGACTGCTGCCAGACCACCCACTACCGCCGCTGCGGATGAGCCCAGCCCGCGGGAATGCGGGATGGCGTTGCGGCAGCGCACCACCAAGCCCGAAGCGCGGGCCCTCACCGCGTGCAGCCCACATTCGACGGCACGCACAACCAGGTGTTCCGGCCCCAGCGGTACCTGGTCGGCACCTTCACCTTCGACTACCACAACCAAACCGGAATGGGTTGTCTCAACGATGATTTCGTCGTAGAGACTTAAGGCCAGGCCGATGCTGTCGAAGCCGGGACCAAGGTTAGCGCTAGATGCCGACACGACGGCGCTCGCCACCAGCCCCGCAGGCAGCATCTGGGTCACCGACAGGCTCCCGCCGCGCCCGGCTTCGCCGCGCTTGCGATCGCCACTGACCCAAACACGTGGCGACCCGCCGCGCCCGGCTTCGCCGCGCTTGCGATCGCCACT
>Ga0335071_10001753_pt1 | contig 23377 bp, 24 predicted proteins | sample Lox_Sample_15_FD_206724 | JGI IMG/M metagenome (GOLD analysis project Ga0335071, IMG submission 206724) | Soil microbial communities from Loxahatchee National Wildlife Refuge, Florida, United States - Lox_Sample_1.5 | ecosystem: Environmental > Terrestrial > Soil > Wetlands | place: USA... | reverse complement strand
CCGCCGGACAACTGCTACCGACCACCCACGTGACCGGTGCATGCGCGCAAATTTTCCTCAACCACGGCGGAGCGCAGCGGCCCTGGGCAGCTAGCCTGTTATTCGATTCGGGCTCTTGGGCTTTAACCCGGCAATCGGCTTGACGCCTGGGTCGCGGGCCCGCTGTTTGCGGGTGCAGTGGAATCGTATCCGGCGGGCCGAGTGGTCCCGGTTCCTGAACCCGCAGCTGACGCGTTTGACCTGCTTGACGAGCCGGTTGTAGCCTTCGGTGCGGGGTTGGTGATGCCGGTGGTGAGGAAGGCGTTGATCTCGGGCCACCACTGGTCGATGGTGGCCGCCAGGGTGAGCAGTTCGGGGATTTGTGAGTCGGAACACCAGGTCAGGAAGCGGTGGAGCCGGTGCCGGGTCAGGTGGGGGTCCCCACCGATGCTCACGGTGGACAGCAGGGTGCGCAACTCTTCTTTGGGGATTCAGGCCGAAAGGATCTGCGCGCTTGGGTCTTCGGCGTAGATGCGGTTCCACATTCTGGTAAAAGCTTTGTTGGACAGGCGTTCTCGGGCAGTCAGCAGCCGGCGCCGGTTGGCCCATTCGGGGTCGAGTTTGCGGGCGCGCCGCTCCCGCAGGTCAAACTCAGTGAGGGGTGTTTGGAAAGCACAAGATATTGGGAGTTAGCGGTGTCGATATCATCGGGCTGAAAGTCCTGGGCTGGGCTGAGGATGGGGTCGCCGTGGACGTTTCGGAGTTCACCGTTTCCGCCCGCATGGACGAATACGTCGTTGGGTTCGGGCAGCCCCGGAGGCGCGCCAGCGTAGGTAATCCAGTGAATCCCGCTAGCACAGAAATAGGTGACCGTTAGCATGGCGGCGTCTGCCCGGTCAAACCATTTGCCGGCCAGCGTGTTCCAGTGTTCAGCCTCGTCGGCGGCCTCGGCAGCCGGCAGCCCGGACGCCAGCATTTCCTCGTACGAGGGCCAGCCCACCTCGCCGATGGCCCCGCGCACATGATTGCGACTCAGCCAGTCGACGAACTTATCGAGCCGGTGCAAGTTCCAGACGTCAAACGCCTGACCGTCTGTGGTGCCGTCGCTTTGAAATTTGTTGGCCCAGTACGAGTAACGAAGTTGGGGACCCGCTTGCCCCGGAACGCGGTAGAGGCCGGTCCAGTCGAAATACTGGTGGGCCGAGTACACGACGTCATGTCGTGGATCCTTGATCCAGGCGTGCGGGTGCTTATCAGGAAACGTGTCGACGTTGGACCAGCTGATGCCCTCGATCATCAGTTGGTGGCGGTCTCCGGTCTGCCGCACCGCGTCGACGGCGGCCTGGGAGAACCGCTCCCAGATGACGGCATCGGCGCGGGTCTCAGTGTCGTCGCCGGAGAGGTCATTCGGCTCGTTCATCAGGTCGTAGGCCACCACGCCCGCGGTGTCCTTGAACCTGGCGGCCAGTCTGGTCCACACGTTCGCGAACTGGTCGCTGCTAATTCCGCGAGAACATGCCACCGTCGAACCGTCGGACTGCTGGTAGCTGCAGCCGTTGTGCAGGTCGATGATCACATCGATACCCGCGGCGCGTGCTCGGGAGATCTCCGTCGTCAGTCGGGCGACTTCCGCCCGGTCGAGTTCGCCGCCCAGGGTGGGCTGGATGCGTTCCCATGCGATCGGCAGCCGCACGACCGCGACACCATGCTGGGCCAAAAACAGATAGGACGCCACCGACTCGTTGCCGGCCTGATCGCCGTAGCCGCCGAACCACGAGAAAGTCATATCGTTGACGCCGCGGAGATAGGAATGGGCAACGGGGAATTCGACCTGTTCAGCACTTTCATCGGCGGTCCTGACCGCGGTGCCCAACATGCCTACCACAACGACCAAAGGTGCGAGGAAGACAACGCGGGCAACCCGCAGGGCGCGCCGATGAGACGACAAGGACGCTGATGGGTTCACTGGCGCACTATCCACACAACCAATTGTCCATGTGCTGACGGCTGCGCGCCGCCCCTGGGGCAGCCATGAGGTTGTCAGGAGTCCTGGACACTAAGATCGAAATAAACCATAGCCTTTACGATGTCGTCGAAGGACATCGTGGGTCCCCAGCCCAGAATCGCTCGAGCCTTTGCCGCGTCACCCACCGCGGCAGGTCGATCGGCCGGACGCAGCAAAGCCGCGTCGGTCTCGATACGAGATTCCCATTCGGTTATCCCCACCGCAGCGAAAGCCGCAGCGACGAAGTCTGAGACCGAATGCGCGACCCCGGTGGCGATGACGAAGTCGTCGCCCTTGCCGTACTTGGCCGTACGATACATCGCGTCGACGTAGTCGGGCGCCCACCCCCAATCACGCTTGACGCTGATGTCACCCAACACAAGCCGATCTCGACGTCCGGACGCGATTGCGGCCACCGCCCTGGTGATTTTGCGGGTGACAAATTTCTCGGGGCGACGGGGTGATTCATGGTTGTACAGGATGGCGTTCGATGTCTCCAGTCCATTGGCTCGGTACGCCCGCGACATCATGAAACCGAAGGCTTTCGAAGCGCCATACGGTGAGATTGGGCACAGCGGTGTCGTCTCGGTTTGCACAGACTCGATTGCACCAGCGAAGATCTCGCAGCTGGAAGCATTGACGACCACGATCTTCTTCCCACTGCGGTCCTGCGCTCGCAGGCAGCCCTCAAGCAAGTTGACTGTGCCCAGCGCATTCACCCTCGTCGTGGCCACGGGTTCTTGCCACGACGTGGCCACTGACGAAACGGCGGCCAGGTGAAACACGAAGTCGGGTTGGACCTCCTTAATCAGCCCGCTGACCGTACCGGTATCGGTCAGGTCGGCGTTGTGCGTGTGGACCGGTGGTAAACCGGTGTGCCCCTGACCCGGTCGTAGAACGCCATGAACCTGAAAACCCTTGCCTAGCAGCAACTCAGCCAAGTAGTACCCGTCTTGTCCAGTCACACCGGTGATGAGTGCCGTGCTCGACGGATCGTCGGGGGACATCTACCGAGCCATCAGTTCGTCGACCGCCACATAAATCTTCTCGGCGAAGCACTCCTCGGCGAGACGGCACATCACATCAACTCATTGCTCACGACGTCGTCCTGGTGCTCCGAATACCACGCGACGGTGCGCTCCAGGCCTTCGTCGAGGGTCACGGCGGGCGCATACCCGAGTCGGCGCATCTTTGTGATATCGGGGCAACGACGCGGGGTGCCGCCCTCGGCGCCCTCGCCGGGACGAATGTCCAGGTCAACTCCGACCGTCTTGCCGATACGGGTGGCCAGGTCGCGAATCGACACCTCTTCGTCGTTGCCGATGTGGTAAATATCGCGATGGCCGCCGCGAGCGTACATCGCCAAAATCCCGCCAACGATGTCATCGACGTAGCAGAACGCCCGGGTCTCGGTGCCGTCACCCTGAATCTCGAACGGGGCCGTGCCACCCAATGACGCCTCGCGGGCTTTGAGGGCGCCGACAATGAATTGCGGCACAACGTGCTTCCAACCCATGTCCGGACCGTAAACGTTGTGCGGCCGGAACACCTGCACCTTACGGTAGTAATCCCGGGCGTAGTTGAACGCGATCAACTCGCTGATGATCTTTGAACCGCCGTAGGAGTACCTCGGGTTGAGACTGTCGGGCAGCGTCAGCGGGATCGTCTCAGGCGTCGGCACAACCGTCGGCGTCTGGTACACCTCAGCGGAAGAGGCGATTACCAGGTCGGGCACACCTGTGTTGCGGCCAGCATTGACGACGGCCAATGCGCCGCGTAGCCCGACATCGAGCACCAGCTCGGGGCGCTTGTAGAAGTTCTCGGTGCCGTTGATCGCGGCTAGATGCATGACCACCTCCGCGCCGGCGAAGGCACGCTCGAGCGCATCCTGGTCGCGCACGTCGCACGTGAACAACTCAACGTCATCGGCCACTTCAGCGAGGCGTCTGGCGTCGCCGCGCACCATCGTATCGACCACCGCAACGTTCCAACTGGCGGTCACCAGGCGCCTCACCAGATAAGCGCCCACGAACCCGGCGCCGCCGGTAACCACCACCCGCTTACTCATCAGGGGGGACCCATCCGCTCTTGCCCACTGTGAAGTACGAGTCGCCGAGCTCCGACGCCGGCAAGTGGCTGAAGTGGTTCCAGTAGTCGAACACGAACCCTCCGGGAATCATGAATTCGCTGATCGTCCGTGGCGAGATCGTCCCGAGCGACGGGTGGTTGTTGGCGATGACGAGCACGGAGGTGCCGCTGACCGCATCGCCGAACCGGTCGAACGTGCGCTGGTCACGGAACTCGGCCGCTAGTACCTCGCGTGGGATGACCGGATCATACAGGCCGATCTCGGCGTCAGGATGCGCTTTCGTGAGCGCGTCGAGCACATTCACTGACATCGATCCGCGCAGGTCGGACGTTTCGGGCACGCCCTTGAACGCCATACCGAGAATGTTGATCCGCAGCGGCGACGGCAGCTTGCGCTTCTCGATCTCGCGGCTGATGAACCGCACCGTCTCCTCAGGCTGGCGCTCGTTAACGAACCGGGCCGCCGCACTGATCTCCAGCTCGATACCTCGCGTCCGAGCGCTCTGCATCATGAGATGGGCGTCCTTCTCCAGGCAGGGCCCCCCGACCAGACCGGGCAGCGGAACGCAGGTGCGGCTATAGCCCAGCTTGCCCGAGGAGATCACCTCATGGGCGCTCACACCGAACGCATCGCACAGCCGCGCGACCTCGTTTGCGAAAGCGAATTGCACGTCGCGGAAGGTGTTTCCGACGAGTTTGACGATCTCGGCCGTCTCCAAGTCCGACACCAACACGATCGACTTGGTGAGTTGCCGAAAAATCGCCGCCGCACGGTCTGTCACCGCCGGGTCATCGGCACCGACGATCTGCGGCAACTCTCGCAGCTCCTGCAACGCTTTGCCTTCTAGCGTACGTTCCGGGCACATTGCGATGCCGAACCGCTTGCCCGACCGCGCCAGGATCGGCGAGACGATGTTACGAGTCGTCCCGATCATGACCGTTGACCGCAGGATCACTAGGGCATCGTCCAGCATGTTCCCGGCAATGTCGCGGGCTGCCGCCTCGATCATGTCGACGCGGGCGACGCCTGCAGCAGATAGTGGTGTGCCGACGGTAATGATGTAGGCATCACAGGTGAAGCTGTCGTCGAACCGCTCAGTTGCGACGAGTTTCCCGGACTTCGTGACACCGGCCAGGGCATTCGCCAACCCAGTTTCGAGGAAATGCGGGATTCCCTTGTTGGTCAGCTCCACCAGCTCGGGCCGCGTCTCCACTCCGATCACCTTGTTGCCGGCTTCCGCGAGCACCGTCGCCAGGGTCAGTCCGACAAAGCCCAGTCCGACTATTCCGATGTCGTACTTCGCCGGCGAGCCAATACCCTGCAAGTTGCCAGCCGAGGCGATCAGGGCCTCGGGCTGCGTGGTCACGAACGACACCTGCTTCTCCTAACAGGACGGAGGGGTGCGGAATGGGGCCGCGGCCGCCGCGGTGCGGTCCGGGCGCGGCGGTCAAGACGGCGGCAGACATACCGAGTGTTGACATCACCTAGCACTATACATACTCTCTGGATGATATGCCCATATCAAACAGGATTACGGTATAACGGGACCTCGTAAGCTAGTAAACGCCCAAGTCGAGGGGAAACAGACTGCCAACCTCGATTCCCGGAAGGCGGGTCGCGAGGGCTACCGCTGGGCGCTACCGCAAATACCAGACTCGAAGTATTTAAGATCCCGAAGATAAGTCGAGCCGCCGCTTAACCTCACCGCCGCTGCCGCACCGGCCCGGCTGTCGACGACGTCTCGGGCTCATTGGCATAGTTCGGCGACTTGGCCGAACCATGCACTGTTGCAATGCACGGGAGCAGCGGTGGCCATCATCGGGTATGCACGGGTTAGCACGAACGACCAGAACCCTCAGCTGCAACTTGATGCGCTTGACGATGCCGGTGCTCTCCGCGTCTTCACCGACCACGGCGCTAGCGGTTCGATGGCCAACCGCCCGCAACTCGACGCCTGCTTGGACCACCTCCCCGAAGGTGACGTCCGTACCGTGTGGAAGCTCGACCGGCTCGGGCGCAACACTCAACACGTTCTTGCTGTAGTTGATGAGCTGACTTCTCGCGGCATCGGGTTCCGCAGCCTCACAGAAGGCCCGCACACCGACGGGCCGATGGGCAAGGTAACGTCACCATCATGGCCGCCTTCGCCCAACTCGAACGCGACACCATGATCGAGCGGACCCGGGCCGAACTGGCCGCTGCGGCAGCGAACGGACGCAAGGGCGGACGCCCACGTAAGGTCGACGACGCCGATGCCGCCAAAGCACGAAAGCTCCGGGAGAAGGGCGTCACGGGCACCGACATCGCGAAAATGTTGGGAGTCGCCCGCGCCGCCGTGCACCGGTATTTCGCCGACGATGCTGCTGCGTGAGAGCGCCGGTCTGGAATTTCCGCCGCAGAAGGTGAGGTTCTGATGGTGCTCTACATCAATATCGACAATGAGGAGAAGGCATACACGGAGACCGAGGTCCGCCAGTCCTACGCCGATGATGGCGCAGTTAGCCGCCGACGGCAGCGATACTTCGACTACGGCATAGGCCTGCTGTCGGTGAGGCGGGCACAACTTCGCGCAGGTCGTCGAGACGGTGTGCTCGGCTATCGCCGATGGATTGACTTCAGCAGGGGGACGGCACTTGAGCTGGCTGCGGCCGAAGATTTTCGGTCCGTGGCGCAGTGCAAAACGTGGGCAAGCGTTCGAGTTGCGCAACGCTGATCGGCTACGGTTCGAAGCGACGCTGGCACGATTGACGTATATGCGCGCGTATGGCGTTGTGCGGGTAGATCGTGTGTAGCTCGAGGCCTCTCGCCGGCGACCGCATCAATAGCTCTTCTTGGCCGGCCGGAGACGGATCTCGGTGACCTCCGCGTTGGCAGGAAGGGCGACCACGGCCACCAGGACCTCTGCCACGTCTGCCGGCTGGACGAGCAACTCGGGCACGTACGGCCGTCCCTCGTTGGCGAAGATCGCCTCCTGGCGCGGGGTCGCCGTGCGGCCCAGGTAGATACTGCACACCCGGATTCCGTCCGCATTCACCTCCTGGCGCAGGCTGTCCGTGACCGCTCGCATCGCGTGCTGGGTGGCCGCGTATTGGCCGACACCGGCGGCCGCCCCGATACCCTGCGTCGAGTTCACCACGACGATGTCGCCACCGCCTGCGCGTAGCACCGGCAGCAGCTCCTGAGTGAGCGCATACGGCGCGCGCACGTTGGACGCATACAGGGCGTCTAGGTCGCGGATAGGCGCGTCAACATGGTCTCCACGGCTGTAAGCACCTGCCGAGTGGACCAGCAAATCCACTCTCGGACCGGCTGACAGGCCTGCCACGAAAGCCCTGCGGGCGTTGCCATCGGTGAGGTCCACGCGCGCAGGAATGATCCTTCCGGGTCCGCCCGCGGCGATCGCGGACGCCAACAGGTGGTCGAGCCGAACATTGTTCCGGCCCACTGCGTTCACCGTCGCACCTTCTGCTACCAGCCGCAATGCGATGGCCTGGCCGACCCCGCTAGATGCACCAGTCACGACAGCGATCCGGCCGGCGAGCCGCGGTGCCGCAGCCCCGAACCCCTCGGCCCCCGACGCCAACTTATTCACGCAGACAGTCCTTCTTCGACCAGGTGCCAATCACTGCCCGTCGACTTTCCAACGACCGTCGAGCTCGGGAAATCGTGCGCTGACCTCAGGCAGAAGATCGGGAAGCGTCAAGAGCACCCGATCGGGTTTCGCCGTAAGGAGTTCATCAGGTGTCACGATCGGGATGTCGGTCCCCGGCATCCGCCTGCCTTGCTTGGCGGGGGAGGCGTCGGCGATCGCCGCCAGTAACCGGGAATCGATTCCGGCACGGCTGAAGAGGGCCACCGCCCGCGACGCGGCGCCGTAAGCGAGGACGGTGCGGCCGACTCCCGCCTCCTCCTGCAGCCAACTTCGCAGGGATTCGACATGCTCATCAGCGCTGTGTTGGAGTACACCGACGGCAGTCGAATCGGTCACGCCCAGCGCATCCTCCGCCGCGAGGATGTGCAGCACAGACTCGTCGGGTTCGGCGGCGTCACCGTGTACGGCTGCGAGCAACACCGTTCCGCCGTACAGGTCGAACTTCCATGCGGTCACAATCCGCATTCCGACCCGGCCCAGCAGCCGCGTCAGTGTGGTCAGTGAGTAATAGGCGAAATGCCCGTGCCGCAACGCATTCCACTGACCTTTCTCAACGATCGTGACGAGCGAATGGTACTGCAGCAGCAGGACCCCGTCCGCGCGCGTGACCTGGGCTCGGCGCTGGAAGGCGCTGCGCTGGTCGGGCTCATGCATGATGCCGAAACAGTCCAGCACCACGTCCGCGTGCGACGTGACACTCGTGAATCCCCGGTCGGTGAGCAGCGGGACCCACGTGCCGCCGTGCGGGCTGCCGAACTCAAGTACTGTGTCGCCGCGCAACCAACCTTCTGCGGCGACTTGCTCGATGGCGGCCTCGGCCTGATCCTTTAGCGCCTGCGGTTCTACGCCGCGCGGCTCGTCGGTGATCGTGTCGTCGTCGGCCAGTTGCGCTAATCCGCAAGCGTGGCACAAGTCCATGGCCAACGCATGCGATGCCTCGTCCGCGCGCACGGGATCCGTAGCGAGCGGGAAGAAATCGGCCGCAGGCACCCTTCCGAGATCAAGCACCCGGCTCATATCGGATTTTCTGCATCCCCTGCACCCGGTCATGACAGTATTGCCCGGTGCGCATCGAGAAGACCACCCTCGCGGACGTCCTCGTCCTCGTCCCGCAGCCGTTCCGCGACGATCGAGGCCTCTTCACCCGCACGTTCGACGCGGACATTTTCGACGACTACCTCGGCCGGCCGGGAACCTCTGCATCGTTCGTGCAGGACTCCCAGTCCCGTTCGGCGCAGGGAGTCATCCGCGGCATGCACGGACGCTCGGGGCGCAGCGAGGCGAAGCTGATCCGCTGCGCGCACGGTGCCGTGCATGATGTGCTGGTCGACATCCGGAGGGAATCGCCGACTTTCGGCGAGCAGCAGGCATTTCTGCTCGACGACAACGACTTTCGGCATTTGTACGTGCCGCCGGGCTTTCTGCACGGCTTCCAGGCGCTCACCGCGACTGCTGACATGTGCTACCGAATCGATCGTCCGCACGATCCCGCCGAGGATCTGGCCGTCGCGTACAACGACCCGGACCTTGCGATCGACTGGCCGCTTCCGGTGTCGGTGATCTCGTCCCGCGACGCGAGTGCCGGGAGTTGGGCCGCGGTGATCACGCGACTGGACTGACCGGTTGCAGCGACTCATCGAGAACCCCTGCGGTGCGCAGTTTGTGGCTTCCGGACACAGGAATATCGGGGGTATGAAGCGTCGGCAGCGGAAAGACGAGTTGGCCGCCCCACTCGTCGATATAAGAGAGCTGCTCGGTCAGTTCGGTCTCGAGGTTCCAGGGCAGCGCGAGCACGATGTCGGGCCGGTCCTTGTCGATCTGGACCGGGTCGTGGATCGGAATGCGCGTACCCGGAGTGAAGCGACCGTGCTTGTAGGGGTTGCGATCGACGGTGTATTCGAGCAGGTCGCTCCGGATACCGCAGTAGTTGAGTAGCGTGTTGCCCTTACCGGGGGCGCCGTAGCCGACCACCCGCTTGCCCTCGGCGCGGCGGTCAAGCAGGAAGCGCAGCAGTTCGTGGCGGACTGCCTCGGTCCGCGGGCGCAGCTGCAGGTAGCCGTCCAGCTGATGGAGTCCGGCCTCATCCTCGATCCGCAGCACCTCGTCTACGCGTGGATTGCGCGGTCCCGCGTTTTCCTCGGGGCGCGCCCAGACCCGAATCGAGCCGCCGTGCGTGGGAATGAGTTCGGCGTCGACGACCGACAGGTCAGCGGTGGCAAGTGCGCGCATGGCCGACAGCAACGTGTAGTACTGGAAATGCTCGTGGTAGATGGTGTCGAACTGGCCGAGGCTGATCAGGTTCAGCGCATGATGCACCTCGATGCTCAACCAACCATCGTCGGCCAGCAGTCCGCGCAGTGACCTGGTGAAGCCCAGCAGATCGGGGATGTGCGCGTAGACGTTGTTGGCGACCACGAGATCCGCGGGGCCGTGCTCGGCACGCACAGCGGCGGCCAATTGCTCGTCGAGAAAGGCCGTTTCGGTCGGCACCCCTCGGTCGCGCGCGGCGGCTCCGACGTTGACCGAAGGCTCGATGCCGAAACAGGGTATGCCCGCCGACACCACGTGCTGAAGCAGATACCCGTCATTGCTGGCGATTTCCACCACGAACGAGTCGGGGCCGAGGCTGAGGCGCTCCACGGCCCGGTCGACGAACCTCTTCGCGTGCGCCACCCAGCTATCGGAGTAGGACGAGAAGTACGCGTACTCCGTGAACGTGTCTTCCGGGGTGATCAGCGCAGGGATCTGCAGTAGGAGGCAGTCTTCACATAGCCGAAGGTGGAGTGGAAACGTCGGCTCGGGCAAATCGAGCTCGTCGGCGGTGAGGAACTTCTCGCACGGCGGGGTTGCGCCGAGATCGAGGACGCTGAGAAGACGGTTCGAATCACACAGTCGGCAGCGCACTAATCCTCGATTCGTTGCTCTGGCAAAAGAAACATCATACCGAATATTGAAGTCACCCCCACTATACATACTCTCTGGATGATATACACCTCAGAAACAGGATCGCGGTCGGTTATGATCAAGCCGATGCCCGCGGATAACGAAATGCCTCAGAACGTTGCGGTAGTCGGACGGGTCGTGAACGAGACGTACTCGGTCTCGTAGTCCGCGAGGAGAGCGCCTCTGCGGGCTGTCGAAGGTCACCCACAGCGGTCCGCCGACTGGACTTGACCAGGCACGGTAGTTGCGTGAGGTGGCCACCGGTCGGGGCGACGAAATGCGTGCGCGGCTCGCTCACGAGGCACCCCTTCCATCCGAGCGTCTGCAAGGTGCCCAGCAAGCCGGACACCCAGCGCGATCCCGAGGAGCGTCGGGTTGGCCTGACTCGATGTCGGAAGGACGGACGTGCTCGCAACGTACAACCCGCGCACCCCGTGGACCTGAAGGTGCGGGTCCACGACGCCGCCTTCCGGGGTCTCGGACATCCGAGTGGTTCCGGCCTGGTGGAAGCCGGCTTTCTCCTCCATGAACGCGCGTACCGAGCCCTCGACATCGTCGGTCAGCCACTCCACATATCCGACACCGTGGCGGCGAAGGTGCTCATCGATTGCGACGATGGCCTTGCGCACACTCTCATAATCGGCGTCGGAGAAGTGCATATGGGTGCGAATCCTGCGCATGCCAAGGGCATCCCGCTCGTCGGACAGCTCGACCCGACTCTCCCAGTGGGGAAGATGCTCACCGTGGTATTGGAGTAAATAGCAATTGTCGGCGCTCTTCACGAAAAAACCCGGCGCTTTCCGGCCCTTGCGGAGGAAGCGGGCGTAGTAGAACGTGACCGCGAACCGGATCGACGGGAACAGGTCTCGCACGATGTTGCGCAGATGCGCGAGGATCCGGGGCGAGCCGTCCGTCTTGGTGTGCGCCTCGCGAATCGCCCCCGCGAGCATGAACCGGCCGACCGGGGAGATCAGGGTGAGGTAGACGCCCGACAGAATCCCACTTCCGTGAGCTGGGTCACTGATCGGTGGGTTCACTAAAAAGACGGCGGCGTTCGGCATCCCGAATTCACGCTGTCGGTGCGGATCGACGGTAAAGCGACGGCGAACGTACACCCCCTCGTCGTCCCGCTCATATCCATAGATGACCTGGTCCGTGGCGAAATGCACGCGCGCGACTCGGCCCTCGACGTGCGCCATGTACCAGCGCCCGAGGTGCCCGCCGGGATTTCCCAGCCCCGCCGGATGATGGCGATCCGACGCAAGCAGCAGACGGGTCGCCTCTACACCACCCGTCGCGATGACGTAGTCCACCGCGACGACTCTCCCCTCCCGGCCATCGAGTGTCTTGACAACGAGGTGGTCGACGGAGTCGCCGGCTTCGGTCGTCACGACTTCGGTGCAAGTGAGGCCGGTCCACACAGTAAGACAGGGGGCGTCTCGCAACGCGGCCCTGTACACGCGCCCGAAACGCGTCGGCAAGGACCAGCGCTCGAGATCGGTCGTGCGCACCTCACCGTCGGGGAGCCCAACGACCATGTCTCGATGCGCAATCTCGGGGATATCGCGCGCATTGAATGCCGCCTGACCGCACACCGCCCAGTCACAGGCCCTCGGGAGGTACGGTTCAACATCCGCATACCCGATCGGCCAGGGCGCCTGCGCGGTGATCGGCCGATCCTCGAAATCGATCGGGTCGAACTTGACGCAGCGTCCACCCCAGAGCGCCGTGGCCCCTCCCACCTGCCGACGGACCGTTAGCTCACTCTGCGAATGGAAGTAGTCGTCCTGCCGCGAATCGAAAGTCGCCAGCCCCTGCGCCGCTTGGTCCGTGCGCTCGAGACCACTTTCGATCAGCGCCACCTGGACGCCCGATCCCGCGAGTTCCAGCGCCGTCACGATGCCGATCGGACCGGCCCCGACGACCACCACATCGGCCTCGATCGTGTTGCCTGCCGAGAACTCCTCGGGACGACGAATCACGCGGCGGCCTCCTCTCGAAACTCCTCAACGAGAGCGCGGAACCGCGTCAAGATCTCCGCGTCCAGCGGCGACGAGACAGTGCGCGCCGCTTCGGCGACCCGTCGTGGATCGGTGGTGCTGTAGAGAATCGCGCGGCAACCCGTTGCCGAGGCAGCCAACCCGAGGATCAGCCTCGTTAGCACGCCGGGAGCGAGCGGATCGATCTGGAGGACCTTGCGCCAATATCCCGCCAACCATGCGTCCGCTAACAACCCTCCTGAGAGCACCGCGTACAACCTTTCCAGCACGCCAAACGCGAGATCCGCGGGACGCGGCGAAGGGTTGAGCAGGTCACTGCGAAGTTGACTCACGCCCTCAGGTGCGAATGCCCGGGCAAAATCTACCTCGAGGCCCGCGTCTTGAGAGACGCCCCAGGCGCGAATCTTGCCTTGTTGTCGGGCGCGCTCGAAGAACTGCCGGAGTTCATCCGTCGCAACCATGTCTCCTGGCCTCGGGGCATGAACGAACAAGATGTCAACCGTAGTCGACGCTCAGCGCCGCGAGACTCTGGTCAAGACTGCGTGCCGCGACCACCGCGTCGTACGACCGGGCGGTCTCGAACGCTGCCTCGTGCCGCTTCACGGCACGCCCGAGCGCCGGCGCTTTTTGGAGCAGCGCGCGCGCCGGCGCCTGAAACCGGCCGAGACGCCGAGCCGCGCCGACGGTATCGATGCCGAACCTGGTAGCGACAGTCACGGCGTCGCGCTTGACCGTATGTAAGAATTTCCCCAACTCTGCCTCTGCCTGCCCGAGGCCGTAACTCCGCGCAATGTCGAAGTGCGTGATCCCGCTATCCACTGCGCTGCCGAGCACGGCCATTCGCTCCTTTCGGGACGGCGTCCGCATCAAGCCGGTGCATCCGAAACCGACCGCACTCACGCTCAGCTTCGGTCCCTCCAGTTCAACCCGCTCCATGGCTACACCCCCTCGTAGATCCTGCGAAGCTTCGCGTCGATAACTTCAGGGGCACGCGTCGCCGCAATATGCGCCTGACCCCGCAGCCCGTCACGTTCAGCCAGGTCCGGATCGCGGAGGTACCGGCCAATCGCCGCCGCCAACGCAGGCGCATCACCAACGGGTACGAGCATGCTGGGGTCGGACGCAATGTCCGGTGTGCCGCCGACGGGAGTTGCCACAAACGGTCGCGCGCCGGCGAGGGCCTCGGTCAAGATCATCGGCATTGCTTCAGCGACTGACGGAAGTGCGACCACGCGAACCGACCGGAGCGATTCACGGACCGCATCTGGATGCACTGGGCCTTCAACCGACAGGCGCTCTGTCGGCGGCGGGGCGTAGTCGTCGGCGAGACCGACTATCCGACAACGCCCTTCGATGCCCTCAGCGAGCAGTAACCGCCAGGCCTCGACCAGCACGTCGACACCCTTCCGGCGGCCGATGAAGCCTGCGAAGAGCACCACGGGTGGCGTCGAGCCGGCCCCGGGCGCCTCTCGATCAATCGCGATCGGGTTCGCCACGACGGAGGTTGGTATCGAGGGCGCCAGCCCCATCGCGACGGCGCGGTCCTTCTCCGACAAGAGGATCACGTGGTTCGCATGGTTCAACGTGGTACCCACAATGCGGGGATGCGACTGGGCGAACTCGGGAAAGTCGTAACCATGGATGGTGACGATCACCCGGAACCCCTGACCTCTCGCCAGTCGAATCAACGCTCCTTCGCGCAGCCAGGCTCCGCCATTGGTCATGTGGAAGTGCACGACGGTCGTGCGAGAGGCCCGGTTCAGCGCTACCGCCGAGCGCGCAGTGAGAAATAGGTTCTTGGCCTGGCGCGGTCCGTTCCACGTCGAAAGGACGCGGATCTCGTCGGCGCCGATCTTGTTGTCGCGTATAACTCGGATCACGGACTGCGTCCCGCCAAAGCTGTACATATCGGGCCCTACGTGAATGACGTGAATGGCCGCGCTCATTCGCCGACGATCAGGGCCACACGTGTGCCGGGTGAACCGGCCCGCCATGGTCCGCATCGGATCCCGGTCCGTCAAAAAGCGCATAGGCATCTGAATCTTTCCTCACCTAGAAATCATCAATTGACAGATGGTGAGGGCCGGAGCGGTCACGCGAAGCCGAGGCATCAGGGCCTCGGGCTCCGTGGTTACGAACGACATGTGCTTCTCCTAACAGGACCGAACCGACACGGAATGGGGCCGCGGCCGCCCCCGGTGGTCTCCGGCCGGCAATCAAGACAGCGGCCGGACGCACAAACCGAATATTCATTTTCTGGTACACACTATACATACTTTTCGAATGATGCAAAGCCCTGAGCGGACTCGCGGTATTTAAGATCGTTGTTAACGAGACCGTAAGCTAGCCGAACGAGTCAAGTCGAATCCGTCGAGTGTCTTGGTGACTGGGAACGCGGCAGCCTTGAGTACACGCTTGACGGTCTTATGGGTGGTGCCGCACAGATCGGCGGCACGAAGCGTTCCGACCTGGTTATACGCCGAAATGATGTTCATACGCTCCCTTGCAGACTTCAATAAAGCTCCCTGGGCGGTGAAGCTGGTGACAGTTGGCGCTATCAACCGTCACCACCCAGGCCCACAACGCCCGGAAATGACACGAACCCGCAAAGAAGTGAGGACTTTTAATTGGCCACCAGCGGGGACTTCCTACTGGCCGCCACTGGGGACTTTCTCATGGCCACGGACAGATGGCCTCCACCGTGATTACCGCGGCTCGGCACTGTCTGATCGGCTAACGACGCGGCAGGCTTCGCGCGTCAACCCACTCACGTGGGCTTGTATACGAGCCCGAAGAATGATTCGGCCCTGTCGGAATGAGGGCATACGAACGTTTCTAGCCGCGGGAAATCTCGTGCAAAGTCGGCGAAAGCCTGATGCGAGCTTATGTCGTCGACGATCATGATGCCTCCGGATGCTAGGACGCGCAGTGTTTGCTCCATCTCGAATCGCGTATTGCGGGCGGTATGCAGGCTGTCATGAATAAAAAGATCGACCTGAGCGAGCGAGCGAAGCAGCGAGGGTAGCCGCCGTCGGCTGGAGCCCTCGACATACGACCAGCGCGTTCTGTGTGAACTACGAACTGCCGCTCCGATTTGCGCGTGCAGGCCTTTGTCGAGCAGATGCGGTAGATCGATGCTCCACAGGTGCCCGCGCTCGTTGCGATTGAGCGCCTCGAGCACGATCCGGCTGGTCACACCCTTCGCGACCCCGGTCTCAACCACAACCGACGGGCGTTGATGTAGCGCAGTGCACCAGGCAGCACGCGCCATTGATACCTCGGCATCGCTGTATTCGCCATAGGTTAGGCGGCCCAATCGTAGGCCCTGCGTCTGAAGTTCCGATGCGATGTCATGCATCAGCGTGTCCACCATCCCACGTTCGGGGCAGGGCCACGCTGCTCCCAACCAGCTGTGTAGGCGCACCTCCCAGTCCGGATCGGGCTGATAAGAAGCGGGGTAGTCGTGACGCATGCTGATGCGTTCAGGGACATAGAGGGCGGCTTCCACCGGGTTGGTCATGAAGGCTCGCCCCGCTGTTAGAAGTTTTCCAATCAAGCCGAATTGCAACTCTTCCTATTGGTCGCCACGGTGGCGTTGCAGCCTTGCATGAAGCCCCGCATTTGTGCGACTGCGCGGGTGTGGTTTGAGTGTAGAACGCTGGCCGCTGGGTAGTCGAGGGGTTTCGGCCGAAACCAAGTTCTCTCGGGTGATCGAGCCTCCGACCAGTCCACCGAGGCATTTGCGGGTGTAAACGATGGATGGACCTGCTGTGCCGCAAGGTGATCCCGCATCGCCATGATCTGGCGGGTGGTCGCCCCGAACGTGGTGACCGTTTCACTGGTCTTGCGACGGCCCGCGCCGTTGATACGGACTCAGACCTTGGCGTCCTTCTTGGAAATGTCCAGGCCCGCGCAGCGCGGATGAATGACGTCCACAGCGCCGCTCCCTTCTCTCGTAGCCCACTGTGAAGGTGTCCGTCGCGGGGAGGGCAGGGAGAGTCGGAAGTCTGACGCACGGGCTCAAGGCACCAATCCACGGTTCCCGTGGAAGCCCTCCGCCGCCATGCTGACTTACAGGCTCAAAGCACCAAGGTCTTTCCGGGGACGACCACGACGAACACCATAATGATCCCGCCGCTCTTGACGCGAGCACAACAGGTGACCACCGCCGAATCTTCGCGAACCACGGTGCGCCCACCGGGCGCCGGTCCGCTGAGTTGGCTCACGATTCCGTTGTCGCTGGGGGTGACGGTCGCTTGACCCTGTGTTTTCTAGGTGTTGTTGGGCTGATTTGTGCACCGGACCGTGGCCGTAGGCTGCGGGGTGGCGTATGTGCGCACCGTGAAGACGCGTCGGGGCCACGGCGGTGCAGGTTATGTGGTTATCGCGGGGCGGGTCCCGCAACATCGAGCATGCCGGCTCGGCGCACGACGAACAGGAGTTGCCGGCGTTGAAAGCTGCCGCGTCGGAGCGGTTGGTGGTGGGGCAGGCAGAACTGCACCTCGGACTAGGAGGGCAGCCGGCTCGGGACAGTTGGCGATCTCATGTCGTCACAGATGAGCTACCTCTGGGCGGACTCTGCAACGCTATGAGGCGCTGACCTTCGATTCAGTTACGCAGGGCGACACTGTGTTTCGTGACCTGGTAGTGGCGCGGATCATCGAACCGACCAGCAAGGCCGATTGGCTTCGGGTCTTGCAGGAGGTCGATGTAGCCATGCCGTCCTATGCCACGGTGAAGCGGCGACAACCGATGTATGCCGTGTCGTCGTCGCGCCAGCTGCAGGCCGCGGCGTGCGCTGCCGCTGCCGGGTTGGGCCGGCGTCGGTGGCAAACGTAGCAATGGACCGATTCTCGGCTGTTCGCCGCTTCGAGTCCCGCCGGCGCCCACTGGGGCGGCACCGGGCGCTGGTAGATTCGTCGCCATATGTTGCTTCTCGTCGGGGCGTGGCGATGCTGAGCGACCGAGGCGACGTCATCGCGGACACCTGGTACGCGGAGGCGCTGGGCCTCCCGTCGCTCGACACGGCGGCCGCCGGCTGGGTCCGGTGGCTGGCGAACCGCGGGCCGGTCGGCCGCGGGCTGGCACTGTGGTGGTTGGGCCGGCGCAAGCGGGTCGTCGTCACGACGCTTACGGGCGCCTCGAACCGCGTGCTGCTGCTGATGATGCGCCTCTCCCGCCGTCCGACGCCGCAGCTCGTGCTGCTCGAGTTCATCCCGGTGATCGGGGCGGAGGCGCGCGCCGCGTGGCGGGGGGGCGCCGACTCACGCACCCGTGCGCTTGCATCCGACGCCTTCTGGCGCCTCGTCGTCCGGCCAGTACTGAAGCGGCGGTTGCTCGCCGCTCAGACGCCGACCGAGTGGGAGGCGGAGCGCTTCGCGCGCCTGTTCGAGCTGCCCGCTCAGCGGTTCCGGCACGTTCCTTGGCTCAGCACGACTGGCCAGGGTCCGATGCCCTCGCAGGACGGTCGCAGCGGCGTGCTCGCGTCGGGCCGCGCCGCCTGCGATTGGGAGGCGGTGTTCGCCGCGGCCGACGGCCAGCCTTGGCCGCTGACTGTCGTCTGCTCGCGGAGCGACGAGCCGACGGTGCGCCGCCTCAACCGCGATCAGCGTGCGACGGTGCTGTGCGAGATCTCCCGCGAGCAGCACGAGCGCCTGATGCGGAGCGCCGCGGTGTACCTGCTCGCGCTGCGCGACGCGTCGGTGAGCACGGGTCAGGTGCGCCTGGCCGAAGCGGTCGCCGCCGGGACGGCGGTAGTGGCCAGCGATGTTCCGGGATTGGCGGGGTATCTCGAACCCGGCAGGACCGCACTGGTGTACCGGCCGGGCGACGGCGCCGGCGCACGGGCAGCGATCGCCCGGCTCTACGCGGAGCCCGAGCTGCGCAGCTCGATCGCGCTCGCCGCATGGGAGCGATCCCAGGCGTGGACGCGGGATCGGTATCTCGAGGCGATCGGCGAGCTCGTCGACGGCGCGATCGGCTCGCCCGCGGATCCATGAGCGGCCGCCGCCGTGCTCACGGCGGCGGCGAGAATTCAGACGAGCTCCGCCAGCCCGCTCGTCGTGAAGTACAGGTGCTCTTCGACGTGAGCACGCTGCATTTCGAGACCGATGCCGGTGACGGGTTTCGGGAGCCAAGGTTTTCCAACGAACTCCGCCTCATGCTTCTTCCTTGCTCGCCAGGTCGGTCCACAGCCGCACCAGCCGCTCGTACCAGCGGTCGAGCCTGAAGTCGTCAGCCCGGCTGCGCGCGGCGGTGCCCAGGCGGGCCCGCAAGTGCTCGTCGTTCACCAGGGCGGTCAGCGCCTCCGCGATCTGGCTGGGGCAGCCGGGCGCCACAACCAGGCCGCTTACCTGATCGCTGACCGCCTCGCCGATGCTGCCGACCATCGTCGTCACCGGCGCCAACCCGTACGCCATGGCCTCCAGCAGCGCCATCGGCAGACCCTCAGCCTGGCTGGGCAGCACGAAAATGTGTGCGGTGCAGAGCAATTCGTCGCGTGCCGCCGGGTCCAGCCACCCTGCCACGTGAATCGTCTCGTGCAGACCTGCTGCGGCGACCGCCGCGCGCACCTCGTCGACCTCGCCGTCGCCGGCGAGTGTCACGCACAATCGGCTGCGAACCCTCTCAGTAAGCGCGCCGATGGCGGCAATCAGGTCGTAGCTGCCCTTGCGTACCCCCAGCCTACCGAGCGCCACGGCGTGCACCCGTCCGGCACCCGATTGGCTCACCGGGGTATCCGGAATCCGGACGGCGTTGTGCAGCACGCTGATCTGGCTGCCGGTCAACTGCAGCCGGCTCGCATACTCCTCGACATGATGCTCGCCCAACACCACCCAGTGATCGGCGACCAGCAGACGCCGCACCGCTCGCCGACCTGCGGGCGGCAGCCGGTCAAACCAGCCGCCGAAGTCGCAGCTGTGGCCATGCACCACCGCCGGTACACCGGACAGCCGCGCCGCCGACAACGGCAGCGCCTTGCGGATCACGCTGCCGCCATGCGCCAGGTGAACGTGCAGGACGTCGGTGTGGCCACGCAGCACCAGCCACGTGGCGCGCAGCATTCCGTAGACGCCGACCGCCAGCCGCCGCCACACCGAGCCGTCGACGAACGTCGGCACCACGGTGATGCGGACTCGCTGGTCGGGATGTGCCGACATCAAAGCGGCCACCGTGGCCATGCCGCCGCGGCTGGTCGCCCCAGCGGGCGCCGGACCCACCACGAGGACCCGCAGCCGGTCAGCTTCCTTGTCGCGAGTGTGCATGAAACGACGCGCTGGTGGGCGTGTCGGCGTACGCACGCTGGTGTTCACTGGGCCGCACCAGTCAGTGTCGGTGTCTGTGTCTGTTCGGCGCCCGTCAGCGCCGGTGTCTGTTCGGCGCCCAACCGCTCCGTGCGTCCCCGGCTGGCGAACGCCATCGCAGACCCGAGGGCCAGGCCCAGCGTCAAGGCGTCGCCCGCCTCCTGCGGCATCGGACTGACGGTGCAAACCGCGAGGAGGCCGACACCGACCGCCGCACTGATCTTGGCCGGCGCCGACGCGCAGCGCAGCGCCCGGAACAGCGGCGTGAGCGCGAACAGCGCAAACGCCGCCATGCCCACCGCCCCGGCTTTGGCGAGCCACCATAGGTAGAAGTTGTGAGCGTAAGTGGTGCCCAAGGTTGCGGTGAATGTTCGCGCCTTCCCGAACGGCAGCTGATAAGCGTAGCCTAGCCCGTGGCCGAACACCGGGGCCTTGGCGATCGCGCGATTGAGGTGGGCATCTTCGGCCAGCCTGTCCAGCGTCGAGTGGTCCACGGCGAGCGTGTGTGTCGAAACACCGCCGAGCACCCGGTTATTGAACGCGGTGAACTGATCACCGAGCCAGGCCCCGGCTGACGAATGCTGGAGCAGAAACAGCGCCCCGGGTACCGTCACCGCCAATAACACCGCGCCGGCAGCGGTGACGACGGCTGTCCGGCGCAGGGACGACCAGCCCAGGTTGGCGACGAAAGCGACGACGGCGGCCACCGCCATCGCGATCAGGGAAATGCGGGCGAACGACAGCAGCGCAATGATCACCGCGGGCGGGCCCAACGCAAGGTACGTCGCTGGCCGGACACGGCCGACAATTAGAGCAGCGACCAGTGCAGTCAATACGGCGATGGCCGGCGTTACGGTGTTGGTCATCAGACGAACGGCTTCAGCGCCCGCGCATTGGGCCATCCCGGTGCATCCCCCGCCCGCTCCCCTCAGGCTTTCCGTCCGGCCGGCTAGCCGTATGGCGTGGAACGAACTGGCGACAACCATGCCGGCCGAAAACCACAACGTCACGGCGATCGCGCGAATCGTCCCCCTGATGCAGCCGCAGTACACGATCAGCAGGCCCAGCATGAACCCGCCCGACAGCTCCAACATGCCCGTCGCCTCGCGCACTACGTCCGCGGCGTCATGTCCGGCCGCGAATCCAACTACCGCAAAACACACCACGGTCAACAGCAACATTCCCGGCAACAGGTAGGCGGAGAAGCGTGGTCGCACAATCGGAATCAAGAAGCAGATCGCCAGCAGCAGCGCGACGTGGTATGCGTATATCGTAACCGGGCCGAAGACCATGGCGTAGTGCCAGCCGTCGGGCAGCGACGCGAACGCCGCGAACAGCGCGAGCCACACCATCAGCTGCGGTTTGACCCAATACACGACCACGCAGAACATCAGGCCCAGCAGCGCAAGCCCACGAAAGTTGCGCACCGAGGCTGCGCCGAAGAGGAAGCACGCGAACAGGAACGCCGCCTGCACGGCCCCGGAGAGTGCGAAGCGTTGGCGACCACGCACGTACCGGATCACGATGCGCCGACGAGCTTTGCCCGGTACGGCTTTCGCCAGTACGTCCGGATAGCAGCTTTAGTGTGGCGGGACACCCGAGCATCGGTCAGTACGGTGCCGACGACGGCGGTACCCGTGGAGCGCAGGGCATGCAGTGCGTCTTCGACCTCGTCGACGGTGGTGCGCCCTGCACGCACGACCAGCACGGTGGCTTCCACAGCGTCGGCCAGCAGTCCGGTGTCGGCGGTGGCCAGCATCGGCGGGCCGTCGACCACCAGTCGGTCGAAGTGTGCGGACAAGTCCTGGAACACCTCCGGCAGGCCCGCACTGCGGGGCAGGGTCTCGTCGACGCGGGCGGTTCGCGATGCGAGGACGAACAGGTTCTTTACGGACGTGTTATGCACCGCTTCGCCGGGTATGGGGCAGTCGGCGAGCGCGCTGGCCAGCCCGAGCCCCGACTTGACATTCAACAAGCTGGCGATTTTCGGTCGACGAATATCGCCCTCGATGAGCAGTACTTTTTCGTCGAGTTCGATGAACGAGAGCGCTAAATTCAGCGCCGTTGTGGTGGCGCCTTCGCCGCCGAACGGCGCAGCCACCAACACTCGGCGGCCCTCGGGTCCCATCGCTCTGAGCAGTCGGTTGCGTAAGCCGCGCATCGCGTCGTCGAATGAGCTTTCGGTACCAAACCGCGGTGCGCTGCCGCGCCGTGCGGGCAGCTCAGCCAATGTCGGTAAAACCGAAAGCTCTTCCAGCTGCTCGCGGCTGCGTATGGTGCGATCAAGCGCCTCGCGAGTGAGGGCCCCCGCAATGCCAAGAAGCACACCGCCGATGAGCCCGAGGGCCATATTGCGCATGGGCGTTGGCCTGATCGGTTGATTGGGTACGCCGGGTCGCTCCACCACCGTCGCCCTGGCTACCGGCAACGGTGGCTGGCCGGGTGCGGCCTGCGAGGGGGAAGACTGTGTGGTCGCGGTTTCTTGGGTGGTCTCGGTTGCTTGGGCCGCCGGCGCACTGGGATCCGTGCCGAGCGTTGGAACCATCGCGGCGAACTGATCGGCCATCGCGCCGGCCAGGGCCGCCACCCGCTGGGGGTCGGTGTCATCGACAGTGATGGTGAACAGCATCGACTCCGCCTCATAAGTCGCATGGGTCTGGGCCGCCAGAGCCCCGGCGCTTATCGGGACGTGGAGCGCGTCGACCGCACGCTGAGCCACGGTGTACCCGCTGGCGAGCGCGGCGTACGACGACAGCCGTTTTTGCGAAGCCTCCGTGGCGTTGTACACATCGTTGAGCGACGTCACGCCGGAGAACGACATCAGGATCGTGGCCGACGCCTGGTAATGCTTCGTCTGAAGGGCCGTGAGGGCTCCGGCACCTACCAGGCACGCCAGCAGCGAGCCTACAACGAGTTTCCAATGCCGGCCCATGGTTCGGACAAAGGTACGGAAATTCATCCAACACCTCACTATAAGTACGGTGAAACAAGGATACCGTCTACCCTGTTGGTTGTGAACGTGAATAAACAAACCGATCGCATCCAGTACGCGGCGAGGATGCCGATGATCTCCCTCGCTGACAGCGAGGCCTAAGAGTGGGCGCAGTCTGGCGGAGGCGACGATGCCGCATAGAATTCGTGAGCTTTGCTGTCGTGGTCGCATGCGCAGTGGCCATAGGGGATGTGGCGGACAAACCGCATACCGCTCAGCGCGCTGACGTCTCGCCCCACGCAGTCAATGGCGACGCCTCATGCGGGCCGTTTATGGTTGGCCCCCGGTTCACAGGAGCTTTTCCACCGTGATGGGCAAATCGGTGACGCGCTTGCCGGTGGCGTTGAACACCGCGTTGGCGATTGCGGCGGGTACCCCGACGATCACCAACTCGCCGAGTCCCTTAACGCCGA
>Ga0335071_10001752_pt1 | contig 23390 bp, 25 predicted proteins | sample Lox_Sample_15_FD_206724 | JGI IMG/M metagenome (GOLD analysis project Ga0335071, IMG submission 206724) | Soil microbial communities from Loxahatchee National Wildlife Refuge, Florida, United States - Lox_Sample_1.5 | ecosystem: Environmental > Terrestrial > Soil > Wetlands | place: USA... | reverse complement strand
GTCAGCAACCATCTCGCGCGCCTTAGCCTTAGAAACTTTTCTGGGAATCCAGGAGAATTGTTACCGGCCCTTCATTTTCTAGCTCGACCTGCATCATTTCCTGGAAGCGACCGGTTTCGCAGCGCAGTCCTGCGGCCCGAATTTGTTCAACAAAAAATTCATACAAACGTCTCGCCTCTTCGGGTGGAGCGGCCGCATCGAACGACGGACGCTTGCCGCGGCGGACATCCCCGTACAAGGTGAACTGGGAGACGGCCAGAACGCTTCCACCGATATCGGTCACGCTGCGGTTCATTTTCCCATCCTGGTCCTCGAAGATGCGCAGACCGGCGATTTTTTCGGCGAGGTAGGTTGCATCGGCCTCCGTGTCGCTATGCCCAACCCCAAGAAGTACGAGTACTCCGATTCCAATCTCGCCCGTGACCCAGTCGTTGACTGTGACTTTGGCGCGGCTGACGCGTTGTACAACGGCTCGCATGGTCGTGCGCACGTACTGTTCAGCAACGGGACAAGCAGCGTTGACCAGCGTCGCTGAGTGCGATTAGGATTCTGGAGTGCAATTCCAAGATAACAGAGGCTTTGGCTGCAAAGACCCGGCCCTTCCTTTACACTAATTCACCGAGACAATTACACTACAAGATCGCGAGTTTGATGTCGGAGTGCGTAGGTGGTCGCGCAATCAGAGTCGCAACATAGGCCAGCGGGCGCAATCGAGTAACCGGTTTTCAATTTCATTAGTCAAGCGAGGAGACAAATGGCAGCCGTAGACGAGAAAGTGAAGCAAATCATTGTGGAACAACTGGGCGTGGATGAGGGAGAAGTCACTTCGAGTGCGTCGTTCGTCGATGACCTCGGCGCCGACTCGCTGGACACCGTGGAACTCGTAATGGCCTTCGAAGAGGCATTCGATATCGAAATCCCTGACGAAGATGCCGAGAAGATCCGCACCGTGCAGGATGCCGTTGACTACATTGGTAAGCACGCGAAAGCAGGAAAATAAATCCGGTTGACGGATGCGACGGAAGGCGGCGAGTGAATTCTGAACGCAGGGTTGTCGTCACAGGTATAGGAATGATTTGTGCCGTGGGGAACTCCACGGAAGAGGCGTGGAAAGCCCTGCTGGCGGGCAAGAGCGGAGTTCGGCGTATCACCGCTTTTGACGCGTCGACCTTCGCGTGCCAGATCGCCGCCGATGTCCAGAACTTCGATCCCCTTAACTACGTCGAGAAAAAAGAGCTGAAGAAGATGGCGCGATTTATCCATTTCGCCATCGCAGCTTCGGATGAAGCATTAAGAGCGTCAGGCTTGAAGATTACTCCTGAGAATGCGGAGCGGGTGGGCGTACACATTGGCTCAGGGATTGGTGGGTTCGACATCATCGAGCGCGAACACAGCGCGTTGATTGAAGGGGGGCCAAGGAAGATATCCCCCTTCTTTATTCCCGCAGCAATCGTCAATCTCGCCGCCGGACAGGTTTCGATGCGCAATGGGGCTAAAGGGCCTAATGAGGCCACGGCCACTGCCTGTACGACGAGCGCACACTCGATTGGGGATTCCTTCCGCATCATCCAGTATGGCGACGCCGACGTCATGATTGCTGGTGGCGCCGAAGCGGCCATCACGCCGATGGGTGTCGGCGGTTTTGCGGCGATGCGCGCACTTTCCACGCGAAATAACGAACCGGAACGGGCAAGCCGTCCGTGGGATCGAGACCGGGATGGATTCGTCATCGGCGAAGGGTCGGGAATCCTGATCCTCGAAGAGTTCGAACATGCGAAAGAACGTGGCGCTCCGATCATTGCCGAAGTAGTGGGATATGGAATGTCCTCCGATGCTTATCACATGACGCAGCCTGCCCCTGAGCATGAGGGCGGGTTTCGCGTGATGCGGAATGCCGTGAAGGATGCAGGTGTCACGCCGAACGTGATTGGATACGTCAACGCTCATGGCACCTCTACGCCGATTGGCGATGCACTGGAGGCTCATGCCATTCGAAATTTCTTTGGTGACCACAAGGTTCCGGTGAGCTCGACGAAATCGATGACTGGACACTTGCTAGGCGGCGCCGGGGGACTCGAGGCAGCGATCACGGTGCTTGCGCTTCGCGATCAAGTTCTACCGCCAACCATCAATCTGGAAAACCCCGATCCAGAAGCGGCCGGGATGGATTTCGTCCCCAACAAATCGCGCAAAGCCGAGGTCGAGTACGCGATTTCAAATTCCTTCGGATTCGGCGGGACCAATGGAGCGATCCTCTTCCGCCGCTGGCACGAATAAACCATCTTTCTAGCGTGCGCAAAGGTCCCTGTCCAAGGGTCACGCTTGCGCCACTGTCAGTACAACTTCTTTTGCTGTTCCCGCGTAAATACCGTCTTCAGAGCGGGTTTCAAGCGTAATGTACTTTTTCGCGTCGCAAGGAATTCGTACAAGTTTTGCGTCGCGGCGTTGGTTGGTCCTTTGGAAGCTTTTCAGACTGTCCGGTTGGACTGAGAATCAAGATCGAAGTCAAGAAAGTGGAGTCTTCCCTCATCTATGGATAAAGCTTTCACGACGACCTTCGCGCCCTCCTCTACTCTTCGAAAAGCCGCTGCCCGTGCTGCATTGGTGGGTTTTCAAGAACCGCAGCACTCGTTGCTCTCGGAATGTTTTCGGCAATTTGGAATCGAACCGATCGCAATAAATGACAATCCAGCCGACCGCCTCCGGAAGGAAAAGTTCGAGGCTTGCGTGCTGGAATTAGGAAAAGTCAAAGAGTCGGAAGAGGTGATGGAGGCGGCCCGCAGTTCACGCTCGAACAGCCGATGCGTGATTTACGGAGTTGGCGGCAGCGCCCAAAATGCGATGCGGTTTTCAAAGTACGGAATCAACGCGATGTTCCACGAGCCACTGGAGCGGCCTGCGATGCTGAAACTGGTGCGAGCCACCAGGCTTCTGGTACTGCACGAGTTCCGCCGCTATGTCCGGATTCCAGTCATGACCGAGGTTTCGCTCATTGGCGATGGACGGCGCACAACCGCCACGAGCATCGAAATGAGTTCCGGAGGCATGTCGCTCAAGACGGTTGAGGACTTTTCCACGGGTGCGAATGTAGAAATCTCGTTCGCTCTGATGACTCTTCCACGCGTAAATCTGCGCGCGGTCGTGAGCTGGAATAAACCGAAGTCCGTGGGTGTACGCTTTGATCCCAATGATGAGCGCCGGTTCAAGGTCAAGACCTGGATCGATTCCTATCTGGAAAATTAGGTGCGGAAGCTTGGATTGATAAGGGATCGTAACGGTCTGTGGGTCTTCCGCGCTGATTGTTTCCGACCTTTACAATAGCTTCGTGCCCGAAGCGAGTATCCGCGAAGTATCGACTGCTGCCCCGCCCGAGTCAGGCCCACGGCGCTGGACACTGCGGCAGCGCATCGTCCTCAGCATGATTGTTGCGGCGGGCTATTGGTTTATTCGCCTGCTTGGGCCAACGCTGCGTGTCGCCGTCTCGTACGAAGAAGGGGCACAGAAGAGTTTAGACGAACGGCCTCGCGTGGCCTCCTTCTGGCACGAGTGCATGATCCCTGCGACATACCTTTTCCGGAATATGGGCATCCGCGTAATGAGCAGTTATAGCTATGACGGCGAATACATGGGGCGGATCATTCGGAAGTTTGGATTCGTTGCGGTTAAGGGGTCGAGCAGCCGCAACCCTGTGAAAGCGCTGCTGGGCCTGCGGCGAGCGCTGGATGATGGCTGGACGGTAGCTTTCACACTGGACGGGCCACGCGGGCCGCGACGAAGGATAAAGCCCGGGCCTGCCGGGCTGGCCCGATCGGCTGTAGTCCCGATGACCGCATTTCATGCCGCGGTGGAGAAGGCGTGGATACTCAACAGTTGGGATCGCATGATGATTCCCAAGCCGTTTTCACGAGTCCTGATTCGAGTCGGGAAACTCATCCCAGTGCCTTCGGATGCAAGCGATGAAGAACTGGTCCGGTATGGCGAAGAACTGCAAGCCACATTGGATCGAGTGTGCGATTTCGCCGAGAAGAATGTCAGCAAGGCGGGGAGCGGTGAGTTTCCGTACTACAGGCAGTAAGAGATTGCGGATTGTCGATTTCCGATTGTAGATTTTCGAATGGAACCCTTCTGCGTGTGATTTCAATCTGCAATCCGGAACTCAGTCCATCATGCCGCCGAGCTGCTGGTAGCGATACTTTTTCCCATCCCAGAAAAGTACTGATGAGGTCTCGTCTCCCTCACCGGTTTCTTCCATGAAGATGCCGAGAACTGTCCGCTTCTTCAGCGCGAATTTCTTAACGGCGAGCGTCTTGAAGGGCAAGTTGATCATCAGGAACTTCGCTTTGGCCTTTTCAGATCTCCAAGCGTCTTTTCCGTCGCCGTGCACGATGAGTAGGCAGACGCCTTTGCGTTCCGGCTCGTCCGACGCAAATGTGGACGTAATTTTCACGTTTCCATAGCCAAAGAAGGCATGGTAGGGATCCGCGACCAGAAATCCGTACTCGTCCCGGTCGCTCATCGGATCCTTGCAACGTCCGGCAAGAACAAGGTCCTCAACGCCATCACCATCAAGGTCGGCGACGATCTGCGGCGGACCTGCCAGGAGCGAGCAGCTGTCTCCAAATTGCTTCTGAATGTACTGGTCGGTGACCGCGGGGGATGGAGACTTGGGGTGAGCAGGTGGCTCAGCCGCTTGTTTCTTCTGAGCGACTGCGACGCTCGCAAGCATACAGGCAAGGGCTGGGAGCAAGAGTTTGCGATACATGCCCTTACTGTAGATCGGAATTGGACTTGCGGGTAGACGTAGGTGGTAACGGAGGTAACGAAGACGAAGTCATGGTTTGCGGAAATACTCCCATCCGCGCGGACGCAACTTCTCCGTTTTCTCGCCTGTGCGCAGAAATAGTCCCCTGCGGCTAACAGTTCGGCCGATCTCGGTGATCGTCACTCCCTGAATCTTCTCAGGGAGGTGAACGGATTTGGGCACTGTAAAAAGGAGCTCATAGTCCTCGCCGCCATGTAGTGCGAGCTCAAGACTCACCTCGCGCCTGGATTTTCCAAGACGTGCCCTGGGAATCTGCTCCGCATGAAACTCAGCACCGACGCCGCTCTCTTCGCAGATGTGGGAGAGGTCGGTCGAGAGACCGTCACTGCTGTCGATCATGGCTGAGGCAAGTCCCCTTTTTCGCAAAAACTGTCCCACCTCAACCCTCGGATCGGGATAAAAGTGCCGCCGGTACTGGTTCTGATTCAGCTTTGTGTTGGGCCGTTTTTGCATTTCCAGTACGGCAGCAGCGGAGCCGCCTAGTTCACCGGTGACGAAGATGCGATGTCCCACGCGTGCCCCCGAGCGAAGAATTGCCTCTCCTGCGGGCACTGCCCCCACCACGATGATGTCAGCAAGAATTCCGTGAGGCGACTGGGTTGTATCACCGCCCGACAGAGCGGCGCCATGTTTCCGCGCCAGTCGAGTCAAACCGAGAATGAACCTTTTAACCCATGATTGCGGTAGCCCGGCGGGCAACGCCAAAGAGAGGAAAACAGCGGTGGGTAGACCGCCCATGGCCGCAATGTCGCTTAGTCCTCGGGCGACGCAGCGGTGTCCAACCGACTCGGGGGAGTGCCATTCGCGCCGGAAATGAACTCCTTCCAGCGTGAAATCCGTCGTGACAAGCAAATCGTGGTGTGGGGAAGGCCGCAACACTGCGCAGTCGTCCCCGATGCCTGTGACGATCCTCGGCCCGCCATTCCGAGACGTCTGCTGGCGGGGATGAGCTGCCAGGCTTCGAATTTGGGCGATCAGCGCTCTCTCAGGAAGCGGCACCGCCCTACTATACCGCCGGTAATCTGTCCTATGGTGACTCTGGCTTAAGGGTCTTCGGTAATAGGGGAATGGCCTTATGCATCGTTGACAGGGGGAACCCAGTTTGTTACCGTTAACCAGTCATTCACAAAAACCTTTTGGTTGGAACCTAAGTTCTGCTGGCGCTTCACATTGCAGACAGTAAGGTTTCAGGTTCCGGCCGCAGTTCTGGTAGGTAAGGGCTCGAAGCAGTTTCCATTCCCAAGCTGGAAACGCAGCCCGAATAGAAATCAGGTGGTCCGAACAGGCATTCTGCTCGTTGAGGAACTGGGCCTGAAATTCCGGACCTGATGATTCAAAACTTAGAGGAAGGCGATTTGCAAAAGCGCTTCTACATTCTTTTTGTAGCCCGTGGGGACGACGGGCAATTGCGCAAAATCTCAATTCCAGTCCATTACCTCTACGTTTTCGTCATCGGTGCTGCCATTGGATTCCTAAGTCTGACCGGGATTGCCAGCTCGTACACCCGGATGTTGCTGAAAGTTTCACAATTCAACCAACTCCGGACCGAAAAAGATCAGCTGAAGACCAATTATTCCCGCCTGGAACAGGTCGCGAAGGAACGTGATTTACAGGTAGCTTCGCTGGGTTCGATTGCCAGCGAGGTCTCGGCCCTATATGGGCTGAAGGCTCAACCGACCTTGGTGACAGCCAGCGCGGAACAGATTCATGATGCTGAGGTTAGCTCCTCGCTCGACCAGTTGCATGCCCTGCGGACTTCGGCATTGACCGGCGCGACGATGGTTGGCCTGACAATGGGCCTGACGCGAAACGTGACGACGGCTGACTGGGTGAAAGCAAACTCAGCTCCCAATCTCTGGCCGGTCGAAGGTCAGGTTACCGGCAGCTTTGGGGAACGTATTGACCCGTTCAACGGCGAGGGCGCCTTCCACAGCGGAGTAGATATCGGTAGCAGCTACGGGCATCCGATTGTTGCGCCTGCAGATGGCGTGGTTACCTTTACCGACACAATGGGTGGCTACGGCAAGACGATCATGATTGACCACGGCAATGGCATCAGTACCCGTTACGGTCACCTTTCCGGCTTTGCCGTTACCTCTGGACAGAAGGTGCAGCGTGGAGATGTAATCGGTTATGTTGGAGAGAGCGGTCGCTCGACCGGTCCCCACCTTCATTATGAAGTCCGGATCAACGATACCCCTGTAAATCCTTACAAGTACCTGCGAATGACGCTGGCCCACTCCGGCGGCTTTCCGGCTGGCAGCAAAGTCGGCTCTCGCTGAATAACCCTCTGCACCTTTAGAATCACGTCCTAATTCCTTTCTTTCCGGTTTTATCTGTTACCGCCGTAATGACCCCCATCGAAGTCGCTGCGGAATCCCATACTCCGGGGCGATACCATATGAGGAATCCCACCCCAGTCCTGTGAATACGTGTAACCCGCTTTTTGAAGGATCTTGATGGAGAAGCCCGAGACAAAGCACTTTGGCCGGTATGAGGTCGTCGCTGAGCTAGGCCGGGGAGCCATGGGAGTCGTGTATCAGGCTCGTGATCCTCAGATTGATCGATTGGTTGCGCTGAAGACGATCTCGATGTGGGGACAACCTCCCCAAGAAGAGCAGGAATTCCGCCTGCGGTTCATGAACGAAGCTCAAGCTGCGGGGCGCCTGCATCACCCCGGAATCGTTTCGGTCTTTGACGTTGGTGAAAGCCCTGAAAACAATGATCCCTATATCGTTCTAGAGTATGTAGCGGGAGAATCGCTTAACCGCATTCTGGCCCGGGAAAAGAAGCTTCCCGTGGCGAAAGCACTGAAACTCGCGGAAGAGGTAGCTGATGCCCTCGACTACGCCCACGCGCAGGGAGTGATTCACCGCGATATCAAGCCGGGCAATATTATCGTCACGCAGGACGGCCACGCCAAAATCGCTGACTTCGGTATTGCAAAGCTGAACCTGGCGCACTTCACCGTGCCGGGTCGCGTCTTGGGGACGCCAGCCTACATGTCCCCCGAGCAGCTCAGCGGTCAAGCTTGCGATGGACGGTCAGATGTGTTTTCACTAGGCGTGATTCTTTACACATTGGTTGTGGGGCATTCGCCTTTCCAGGGTGATAGCGCCACCACCGTGTGTTTCAAAGTCGCGAATCGCGAACCGATAGCCGCCAGCGCTCTCGATATGACTTTGCCTCCGGAGATAGACGCGGTAATCGCGCGAGCCATGGCCAAGGAACCTGCTGAGCGTTATCAGCGAGCTGCGCATCTTGCGGATGATCTGCGAATGTTGCAGCAAGTCAGCCGGCCGGGATCTACCACCACATCCTTCCGTGCGCTTGGAGATGATGCGCGGACCGGTTCCGCTTTCAAATCCGGAACCGCGGGACGTTCGGCAGCAGAAATGGCAGTTGCTGGAAATACTGTCCAGAGGTGGTTCAATAGCGCGCGAATCAAAGACATGATCCTTGGGGCGCTTGCGTTGGTGCTCCTGGTGATTGTCGCGGGGCAATCGAAGCTGTTTGTAACAAGAGATGGTGCCAGTGGCAGTGAGTCGAATCCGGTCAGCGCGATTTCCCCTGCTCAGCAAACCACGCCGAGCCAACCCATGAACGCGGCCGCCCTACGGCCAGCTGTTGCAAACAGTCAGAACCGCAACAGGGTTCCCTCCAATGCAACGCACAGCATCGCAAAACAGATCGTTGTTCCTTCCTCTACGGTGGAGCTCGCTATACAACACCAGTTCAAGGACGCCACTTTATACGTCTGGGTCGACGACAAACTGACCCTTACACTGCCGCTCCATGGGGCAGCGCAGAAGAAGTTAGTCGTTTTTAACGGAGTTCGTGGCGTCGTATCAGAGTCGCTGAAGGTTCCGGCGGGCAAACGTACGCTTCGATTTCGCGCCCTTTCGAGCGATCACACAACTGATCTCTCGAAGACTCTTTCCGCGGAATTTGTGGGTGGCGATACGAAGACGTTACAAATGTCGTTCGAGAAGCGAAACTCGATGATGCGCCTGAGCTGGCAATAGAGATTACTGCCGCAGGCCCATCCAGTTCTCGGAAACAACTAACGAATTCCCCGGATTCTGCGGATCGTACTTCACCGAAGTGTGGAGGCCGAGGCGGCAGGAGTGCAGATTAATCCAGTGCCGTAAGTACGTGACATCCTGCGAACACTCGTATGAAACGCCGGCGACATCGTATTGATAGATCAACATGATCGCAGCGTGGTGATTTTTCTCAACGGGAAGTTCCTGCACGTCAATGACAGTGCCGTCGGTAATGCGTCCTGTGGTTTCCAGCCATGCGCGGCGCTCGCGCTCTATACCTTCGGGCGTCTTCGGTTTTCGCCGCAACAGCACGTACGCTCCGAGCAAAGCAACGCCGCCGCTTGCTACCAAACCATAAAGTCGAAGAGAGTTCATACCGAGGTAGGTTGAAGCCTGCGCTGGACCGCTGACTTCTACCATCAGCATAAGCGTAAAGACCTGTGCGCGGAAGTAGTTCGAAGGTTACGGAGGTGCTAAGAGCTGTTGAAGATTATGAAATCTCTTTACTTTGGATTGGTGGCTTACTTCGTCTGACTGCAGACATTTTTGCTCACGAGCTCCGCGAAGCCGCCTTCGGCAGCCTTACCGAACTGGTCGTCATGCGTTGCCTTTTTGCTGACTACATCCCGCCCGCTATGATCACGGGTGTAAAACCAGAGCGAACTGGGCGTTGCGGTGCCAGTCGCACAGTTGAAACGAACTCGCGCACGCATCTCGATAAAAGGACCGCCTTGAGGAAGTTTCGTGGGTTGCTTGTATTCGACGCGCACTAAAGCGCTGCGTTGATTGTTTTTCAGAACCCGGACCGCGCCAATGGAAACCTGGTCACCGGCTTCTGTCTGGCCTATTACGCGCCAGTCGCCCGCCGCCAAAAGCAAGCTCACCGCCAAAATCGGCGTCAGAACAAGGGCAATGATGATGAAGGCTTTTTTCAATGCCTGCTTTCCGCACAGGAATTGCAGCCCCCTACTTTGCGGTATGGGAGTCATTCTGTCAATGTCCCCGAGCAATCAAGGAGGTGCTCCATGGTATCGTGTAACCGCGTCTCATTCGGGATGGATATGGAACTTCTTCGCTCCACAAGGTTTGTTTCGCCGGTCGGACCGCTATTTCTTGCTGCCTCGGGGCGTGGGTTGGTCGCCCTCGAATTCGATGCGCGACTACCCGGCCAGCAGACGATTCGTCCCAACCCCCGCGATTTGCGGGAAGAATCGAAGCATACGCAATTTTCTGAGTCACCCAGCGAGATGCACAATTACACGCGCGAACTGGAGGAATATTTCGCGGGGAGTCGACGCGAATTTTCATTTCCACTGGATCTGCGAGGGACTGATTTCCAAGTTGCGTGCTGGCGCGCGTTATTGGCGATCCCATATGGGGAGACTCGGACCTACGCTTCCATTGCACGAGCTGTCGGACGACCTCAAGGATTTCGCGCCGTAGGAATGGCAAACAATCGCAATCCAATCGCGATCGTTGTGCCCTGCCATCGAGTGATCGCATCCGACGGAACCCTGTGTGGTTACGGGGGAGGCCTCGACATCAAGCGGAAGCTGTTGGAACTCGAAGGTGCGCTTACTGCAACGTTGGCAGCTTGAGAATTGTTGACTGTTGAATTTTGATTGTTGAATCAAGGTAAGTGCTAGCGTCCTTTTAATTCAACGGTCAAAAATTAACATTCACAAATCCCAGCGTTCATGTAAGACACGCCTTTGACCACACCGCGGAACTCTTCCACACTTCGCAAGGCGGGACTCTTCTACCTCGTGTTCGTGATGTTTTCTTATACGACCGGCGGGCCCTTCGGTCTGGAAGACATGGTCACAACCTCGGGACCAGGGATGACGCTGTTGTATCTCCTTGTAATTCCGTTTTTCTGGTGCATTCCGGTTTCTCTGGTTTCCGCCGAATTGACCACTGCCATGCCGGTGGAAGGGGGTTTCTATCGCTGGACTCGTGCGGCCTTTGGCGATTTTTGGGGATTTCTTGCTGGATGGTGGAACTGGTCGGCCTCTTTTCTGCTTGGAGGCGCGTATGCAGTGCTCTTCACCGACTATCTTGCCTACTACCTGCCGGAAATGAACTGGTGGCAGCACTATCTGGTCTCATTGGCATTGATCACGGTGCTCGCATGGATCAACATCCGTGGCATCCAGATGGTCGGACAGGTGGCCACCGGGCTGGAGCTTTTCATTTTCATTCCGGTGATGACGATGATCGTTCTCGGCGTGATGCACTGGCACTTCAATCCGTTCACGCCCTGGACCGTGCCACATCAACCGACGTTCAAGGTTTTCGGAGTCGGCCTCGCGCTAGGGTTGTGGCTGTATTCGGGGTACGAACAACTATCGACTGTTGCCGAAGAAGTTGAGAATCCACAGACGGCATACCCGCGAGCGCTGGCACTGGTTGTTCCGCTTTCGGTGGCGGCATATTTTTTGCCGACGTTTGCCGGACTTGCCTCCGCAGGAAGTTGGGAGAAATGGCATACGGGATTCTTCTCGGGTGCGGCTTCAATCATTGGTGGGCCGTGGCTCGGTACGTGGATGACGCTCGCCGCAATGGTTGGAAACGTTGCGCTGCTGAACAGCACGATCCTCACGACAACTCGAATGCCGTTTGCCATGGCAGAAGATGGATATTTACCGCCTGTGCTAAGCAGAAAGCATTCGTGTTACGGAACTCCGTGGCTGGCGATTCTCGCGTCTGCTTCCATTTACGCGCTGCTCGCGTGGCAGAGCCTCGGACAGTTGATTTCGATCTATATCTGGCTGCGTTCCGCAACCACGGTGCTTACGGTGCTGTCAGGATGGAAACTTCGACGATCGCAACCGAATTTGCCGCGATCTTTTCTAGTGCCAGGCGGAGGGGCCGGACTGCTCTATGTCGTTGGGGCTCCGGTCGTGATGGCGTTAGTTGCGCTTTTGGGCAGTGATCGATTCGGGATGATAGGAGGGGCGATCGCAATGGTCGTCGGGCCGATCATTTACTTCTTGATTAGAAGACGCTCCACAAGTCCCACGATTTCTGAACCCCACGTACGACCTTAGCTCACCCAGTCCAGCACCTTGTACCAAGCACCCGCAAAAGGCAGGAACCACGGCTTGCCGTTATACAGGTTCAGCGGGGCACCGGGGAACGGAATCTCGGTAAACGGATTGTCCGGTTTATCCCCGGCCATCATTTCGGCAATTTTCTGTCCCTGGTAAGTCGCCATCGCGACTCCGTGTCCGGCGTAGCCGAAAGCGTAGTACATGCCGTCGATCTGTCCGGCGTGCGGCATGATGTCGAAGGCGAAATCCAGAGTTCCTCCCCACACATACTCCACGCGGGCATCTCGCAATTGCGGATAGACGCTGATCATGCCCTGCCGCAACAGGTTTGCGCTGCGACTAATCGTTTGATCGTTTTCGGGGAAGAAGGCCGCACGGCCGCCGAACAACATGCGCCGATCGGGAGTCAGGCGGTAGTAGTAGATGTAGTTCTTGGAATCATAGATCATGCGGTTGCGCGGGCTTAGTTCATTTGCGAGTGCCTTTGGCAGCACTTCAGTAGTGATAATGAACGACCCGATTGGAATGATTTTTTTCTGCAATTCTGGCGTGGCTTGCGCAGTATAGCCGCTTGTACCAACGAAAACTTCATGCGCCCAAAGCGGTCCGAGAGCGGTTGCAATTTTCCATCCCATCTCGCCCTGATGAGCCTCGCGCTCTATCGAGTGAACGCGGGCATGCTCGAAGATAACTGCTCCCGTATTTATGGCTGCGCGCGCAAGGCCTGCCACATACCGGGCCGGATTGCACCCTGCACTGGACTCGTCGACCATGCCGCCGTAATAAATGCTCGAACCGATCTCTTGGCCGAGGGCAGTCCTCGGAACAACGCTCAATTTGTGATTGAACTCGACTTCAATTACTTCCGCCTGGCGGGTGTAGCCATCGAAATGACTCTGCTTACACGCCACTTCGAGGTGCCCGCAGCGAGAGAAATTGCAGTCGATTCTCTCTTCCCGCACGATTTTCTCCACGCAATCGATGGAGGCAAGCGACGCCGCATACATCCGGCGAGTTAGTTCTCGGCCGTATTTCCTTATCAGCTTGCTCACAGAAAGTTTCATACCAGTGAGCACCATGCCGCCATTGCGCGAACTGGCTCCCCATCCAACCGTCTCGCTCTCTAGTACGGCCACCCTAGCACCGCGTTTGGCCAGAGTTCGCGCCGCGGACAAGCCGGTGAATCCAGAGCCCACTACCGCAACGTCGACCATCTCTGGAAGAGAATTGCCAGATTCAACAGCCGGCATCTCGGTCGTCGTGAGCCAATAATTCTGCTGTTCGATCAATCGCGCCATAGTTCTTCGAATCGCCGCCGCTGGGATGGGAACAGGGTTGCTGGGCGACCGAGCATTCTAACGCTACCCGGTAGTACATGTCCCATTGTGCGAGTGAAGGATTGTTGGGCCCGCCGTCGGTAATCTTGCTTGCATTACCCAGCCTTCCTAGTCTGATCATGCATGACTCTGCGCTGCTTCCTGTTCTGTACAGACGAGGGGACGTCTGACATTATCCGGCAGGTACTCACGGCTCTTGCCGTTGAAGCAGAAGTCTGTTCAACCCCCGCCACGGCAGTACGAACCGTTGCGAGTGACGCTTTCCAACTCGTCATTATTGACTGGGATCAGCAACCTGAGGCCGCAATGGTCCTGCATGCTGCTCAGGAGCGGAGAGTGACGGAACGGCCGCTGACGCTGGCGATCGTGGCCGATGATGGCAGCGCACCCAAGGCTCTGCAGGCTGGGGCAAATTCCACCTTGCGTAGACCTCTGGTGGTCAGCCAGATCACGGACACTCTAACCACGGCGCGCGACCTGTTGCGTTCCCGATTCGCGCAGGTAAAACCGCAAGCGGCCGCCGCTCCACCCTCGGCAGAAGCGCTTTCAGCGCTCCCAGCAAACGCAGATGCTGCGCAGCAGAAGTCACTTCGTGCCGGAGAATTCTTGCAATCTGCGCCTCTGAATCCGAGCGGACAGATCCTCACCGAGTCTGACAGCGCGATCTCATCCGACCAATCATTGGCGGAGCCAGTGGACGCGTTGAAAGATCTTGAAACGGTTGCGGCTGCCGCCCCACCCAGTCCTCCACCAGCTGCTGACGAACGTAAGGGCCTTGAGTGGTATCTGAAACGAAAAGGGATCCAATCTGGCTACCAAGGCGCGGCAGCAGCTCCGGCGCCTGCTCCGCCCTCACTTAACAAACCCGAACTCCTTGGGTACGATCAAACTCCGTCATCCCCGGAAAATCAGAAGCCCGCGAAAAAGAGCTCGCCATCGACGCCGGACACCGATCGGGATGAGGCCGAGAGCAAACAGGAAGCAGCGCTTTTTTCCTATATCGAGGGAGAATCTGAAGGATCGCAAGAAAGATCGCCAAGTCGCTTTCGGCTTGGGAGGGGGTCCATTCTCGCGGCCAGTGTGCTTGCCGCTATTGCCATCGTTGCGGCGCCTCAAGCTCCATGGCATCCGAGATTGCAGATCGCTCTCGGCAACGCCCAACATTCACTCCACAAATGGCTGCATCCGCAACCGGTAACGGCAGTGTCTCAGGCGCCCACTTCTCATGAAGATTTCGGTCGGGCTGGTGATGAATACAAACTGCCGGTAGCCGAAGCAATCCCGGATGCCACGACGGACCCATCCCAGATCCAGGTAGTACCAGCGGTAGACCCGAGTGCGAAGAAGCCAGCTGCGGACGCTGATAACCCGGATCAGAGCCAACCGGCAAGCGAGACAAGCCAAACGCCAGTTCCCGGCACAAGCCAGACTCCAGGTGTCCAGGAGAATCCACCAGAGGTCCAACCCGCGCCAACGGCGACGTCGCCGGCTACGCTATCAACGCCAACGTCAGCATCACCAACGACTGCCATTTCAGCACCCGTATCGCCTTCGGAGACGGCGCATTCCGAACAGCCGGCCGTGGTGACGCCTTCTACTGCATTGACTACAGCTCCGTCTTTGACGCCGCCACGGCGTCAACCCAGCCAATATGTTCCGCCTGCTCCCAAAGTGCCGTCGAGTTTGCAATCCCAAATGGCGACCATGGTGCCCGATGCCAGTGGGAACAAACCGATGGACGCTGCGATGCCGGCAATCGAGCCTGTCGCAGTGCCCGAACTGACGGAACGCGCTCTCTTAACCGATCAGCCTCCGATGAGCTATCCGCCGAACGGCCACGGGCAACAGGGAACGGTTCTCTTGCAAGTTCTGATTGGCCGAGACGGGGCTGTGCAGGATGCCAAGTTTGTACAGGGTTCGCTTGCGTTTGCGCGCACTGCCATCGATGGGGTCAAACAGTGGAAGTTCAAGCCCTACACAGTGAATGGCCGGGCCGTGTCTGTCCAGACTACGCTCACCATCAAGTTCAAACCCGCACAATGAACGTAAGCCTTGTGTTTTGTTGACCGCAGGGCGGTTGGCTGCGTGCCGGATCACCGCAAGGTTGGCGAATCGGATTAACGTAGCTTACGTTACTGAAGGGACTCCTTTACCCGAGCAGCCGACGTATCTCCCTTTGCATCTAGAGATATAATGGATTCAGCTCACAGGAAGCAGTCCCTTCCGGAAGAAGATCACAAATAGATGTCCATGAAAACTAAAGCAGCGATCCTCGTCACCTCTTTTGCAGTGTTGTTGTTCGTTGTTGTCGGATCGATGGGCGGCGTCCATGCCTCTTCGAGCGACGGCTCGTATCGACAGCTGCAGGTTTATAGCGAAGTACTCTCGCGCGTGCGCAGCGAGTACGTCGAAGAGCCGAATATCCCCAAAGTGACCGATGGCGCGTTGCATGGCCTACTCGAGTCGCTCGATTCGAATTCCAGCTATCTGTCTCCGGAAGCCTACAAGGCTTTTAAAGCTCACCGGACTGAAGGCAAGGCGGACATCGGAGCCGTCATTTCGAAGCGGTTCGGCTACGCCGATGTAGTAGCCGTGCTGCCTGGATCTCCAGCTGAAAAAGCAGGAATTGAACCCACAGATATCTTCGAATCAATCGAAGGCCAGAGCACGCGCGACATGTCTTTGCCTGAGATCCGCAACATAATCGCCGGCGCTCCGGGGTCTACATTGAATGTTCAGGTTGTCCGTGCGCGGCGCGCTGAACCACAAAAGGTTGTGATCACGCGGGATACGGTCAACGTTCCGCCTGTTAGCGACAAACAGATGGACGATGCGATCGGCTACATCAAGGTGGAAGCGCTCACCAAAGGCAAGTCCCAGGAAATCGCTTCCAAGATCAAGTCACTCGAAAAATCCGGAGCGAAGAAGATCCTGCTTGATCTTCGCTATTGCGCCGAGGGTGACGAGAGCGAAGGTATCGCGACTGCGAACTTGTTCCTGAATCACGGAACAATCACCTATCTGCAAGGGCAGAAGTATCCGCGGCAAGCATTCAATGCTGATCCTTCGAAGGCCATCACGAACCTTCCTCTTGCGGTTCTGGTTAATCGTGGGACATCCGGCCCTTCCGAGATCGTGGCAGCCGCCATCCTCGAGAACGCTCGCGGGGATGTAGTCGGGGACAAGACTTTCGGCGATGGTTCGGTGCAAAAAACGCTCGACCTGCCCGATGGGGGCGCCGTGATCCTCTCAGTGGCGAAGTACTATTCGCCGAGTGGAAAAGCAATTCAGGATACAGCTGTCACGCCAAACGTTGTGGTGGCGGATGCCATCGACGATGGCGCAGGTCCTGACGATGATGACAGTTCTGCCGCGCCAGACACTAAAGAAGAAAAGCAGAAACCGGCTGTCGACGACCAACTCAATAAAGCTGTTGAAGTTTTGAAAAGCCGCGCGAGCTAACGGCGGTCAAGATGAATGTCCCGCTTCTAGATGGTTTCGTCAGAAGCGGGATTTTTTTGTCGGAGAGAGATTTGGGTTGAGGAACCAATAGATCCCTGATTGGAATGCTATCCTGACCTCATCGGGCCATGAAGGCTCTCTACGAAAATCTGCCTGAGGTTGAAATTGGCGGGCGCAAGCTCGTCGGCCGTGTTCTATTCAGCCTGCTTCTTTTGATTTCTGTTCTCGTGGGTGCTACTGCCGGGCTTCTCCTTGTCTACACCACTGACCTTCCACAAGTGGACGCCTTGGAGAATTATCGCCCTAGTTCGATTACTGAACTCTACGACGATCACAACCGAGTAATCGGCTCATTCGCGCTGCAGCGGCGTGTGGTCGCCAGTTACGGTGACTTCCCGCCGGTGTTGCGGGATGCTTTAGTCTCAATCGAAGATAAGGATTTCTACCGCCATTCCGGCATCAATTTCTGGAGAATTGTTGGCGCCGCCTATCGCGACATTGAATCTGCAGGCAAGGTACAGGGAGCTTCGACGCTCACGATGCAACTTGCCCGCAATCTGTTCCTATCACCCGACCGGCGATGGCAGCGCAAAGTACAAGAGGCGATGCTGGCGATCCAAATCGAGAGGCGCTTTACCAAGCCACAGATTTTTACTCTTTACGCCAACCAGATTTTTCTTGGGCACGGAGTATATGGCTTCGAAGCTGCCTCCGAGTTCTACTTCAGCAAGCCAGCTAAACAATTGACTCTCGATGAGGCCGCGTTGTTGGCAGGATTGCCGAAAGGACCGGCTATCTACTCTCCGATCAATCATCCGGACCGTGCACTGAAACGCCGGAACCTCGTGATCAACGCCATGCTTGAGGACGGCAAAATTACAGCCACGGAGGCAGATGCTGCCCGTTCTGCTCCGATCGTGCTACATCTGGCGCATGATCCGAACTCTTTGGCGCCATACTTCGTCGAGGAGATCCGGCGCTACCTGGAAGGTAAGTATGGAACCGATCAAGTGCACGAAGGAGGCCTGAAGGTCTACACGACGCTAGATGTGGATATGCAAAAGGCGGCAAATCAGGCGGTGTTGGATGGTTTAGCGGGCTACGAACGCCGACACGGATGGAAGGATCATCTCGAAAATATCGTTTCTGAAGGGCAAACGATCGACAAGTATTCTCATCCGGATTGGGATTCCGACCCTGACGTGAACGGGTACATCCACGCCCTGGTAACGTCGTCAGGCACAGGAATTGCGATGCTGAAGTTTGCGCGGTACACCGCGGCCCTGGGACAAGCCGATGCTGCCTGGACGCATGAAAAGATCGGGGACATTCTGAAGCCAGGTGATATCTGTTATGTGCGAGTTCTTTCCCTCGGCGCGAATGGTGCAGCGAAAGTCAGTCTCGAACAGGATTCAGGCGCACAAGGGGCATTGCTTGCTGTCGACAATGCGACGGGGGGAATCAAGGCTCTGGTCGGCGGTCGTGACTTCAACGATTCAAAGTTTGATCGTGCCACACAAGCGCTACGCCAGGTTGGATCGTCGTTCAAGCCGTACGTCTACACCACGGTTATCGACGGAGGCGCGAGTCCTGATGACACGATTCTTGACGAGCCAGTTAGCTTTGAAACAGCGTCGGGCGCCTACACACCGCACAATTACGATGAGAAGTTCGAAGGCATCATTACGCTCCGGCGCGCCCTGGCACAATCGCGAAACATTCCAGCATTGAAGTTGGCCAACAAGGTAGGCATTAAGAGCGTGATTGACTATGCCGAACGATTCGGTATTACCTCCAAACTTCCTCCTTACCTGCCGGTTGCACTCGGGTCGGCGGAAATCACTCTTCTGGAGCAGACCGCGGCGTACAGTGTATTTCCAAACGATGGTGTGAGAGTCACGCCGCACTACATTACCCGTGTGACCGACTATGACGGACGCGTGCTGGAGGAAGACTTCCCTGAGGTGAAGGACGTGATCAGCGAGCACACAGCACGCATCATGACGTCGATGCTGCGGGAGGTAGTGCTGCACGGGACCGGCATTGCTGCTGCAAAGTTGCCGTTTCCAGTGGCGGGGAAGACAGGCACCACAAATGATTTCACCGACGCCTGGTTTATGGGGTTCTCTCCGACGACAACTTGCGGAGTGTGGGTTGGCTACGACGAGAAGAAGTCTCTCGGAGCCAAGGAAACCGGTGCACACGCCGCATTGCCGATTTGGATGAACTTCATGACAGTTGCAATGGCAGGGAAAGACGTTGGTGACTTCCAGCCCTCACCGCTGCAGGCGCGTGCAGCGCAGAAGTTGGATACAGCTGACACGGCACCGGCGGCGGAAGAATCGCATTGAGAATTCGCCACACGGTTCGAGTTATCATGCTCACCAATGAAACCACCCATCATAGGATTGTTGTTGTTCGCACTGATCTCGTCGGCTTTTTTCTTAACTGCTACATCGCGGGCTAATGCTGCTGATGACGTTACATCGGCCGTCGAGCATGTACTCAACATCCAGCAAGAGGCATGGAACCGTCATGATCTTGATGCCTTCATGGATGGATATTGGAAGTCTCCGGAGCTGACCTTCTTTTCTGGGGCGAAGGAATCCAAAGGGTGGCAGGCGACCATCGATCGTTACCGGGCGACCTATCAGAGCGCCGGCAAAGAGATGGGTAAGTTGGAATTCTCTGATCTGCAGATCGAGCCGCTCGGTTCGCAAGCGGCGTTCGTTCGGGGCGCCTGGCAACTCACCATGTCGGACGGCAAGACACCGCATGGCCGATTTACGCTGATCTTCCGCAAGTTTTCCGATGGATGGAAGATCATCCATGATCACACGTCGGCCGCTGAGTGAATACGGCGCCTCAAAGTCGCAGTTTATGCTCTGTAATTGCGGCGTCGTTGAAGAGTTGCCCTGATACGTACCAACTTCGGCTTGCTCTGCCAGACATCGGCCCGCTACGCTACTTTTTCACTCGAATCTGCACGCGAGTCCCATCCGGCAGAGTGCCGCCGATCATTTCAATTTTTCCGCCGCGCACTATGCCTTCGAACTCCTGAAGCTGGGCCTGCGGTAGAGGAGCAACTTTGGGGGTAGCTCGTCCCATGCCCCGGTCCATGGCTTCATTGGCAAGGCGATCCGCCTCCTGGTTGTGCTCTCGCAGCGCGTGGCCGATTGAAAACCAATCGAGTTGCGCGATGAGCTCTTTGGCGCGGGCATGCAGGTCCTGCAGGGCGGGATTCTTCACCTTGTAGATTCCCTTAATCTGCCGAACCAAGAGTTCGGAATCGCTAATGACTTTCAGAGCGCGGGGCTCGTGCTGGATGGCATACTCGAGCGCCGCAATCAGACCCTGGTACTCAGCGAAGTTGTTGGTCTGGTGACCGAGATATTCGCTTAGGGCCGCTACCTTCCGCCCAGATTCATCCTGGATCACTACGCCATAACCCGCCGGACCCGGATTGCCGCGGGCACCGCCATCGCTGTGAGCGATTAAGAGTTTCTTGGGCTGACTCTCGCGCAAGTCGAAGAGAGATTTTTCGGAATTCCGGCGGGATTCAAGAGGCATGTCCGAGTGTACAACGGGCGTATACGCAGTTTCGGCCAGGTCTTTGGCCCGAAATATGACCAGGTACTGGGTGAACTCTACTGTATCGCTCCGGAGTAGGAGCATAATTTGCCGAGCAATCGAAGAATTCTATTGACACTTTGTTCATCGTGCCGCAATATCTTGGGTTATAGGGCCTTCCCATACTACGAGTAGGGTTGGTTCTTCAAGCTAAGGGCCCAAAGTCGTCAACCCTTGCAAGGGAAAATCGTTCACGGAGGCACCTTCACAATGGCAACGAAGAAGAAGGCAAAAAAGAAGAAACACTAACCGACAGCGAGTCGATACTCGCATTCACCATGATTTCTCACTGGCCTCTTGAGAGAAGCACCTCTGAAGAGGCTTTTCCGTTTGGGAAAGCTCTTCCGCCGCTCTCTTTGGTTGCGTTACTGAGAACCAGTCTCCGAATTTCGGCACGCTTCCGCGCGTTACCTGTGTCACAATGAAGAATCTGAAAAGTGCGGGAGTCTGATCATGCCCAGGAAAAAAGGCCCTGACAAGCACAAGAACGAACAAATCCTGATTCCCGACAAGCTTTACTTCCGCATCGGAGAAGTAGCCACCTTGTGCCGTTTGCCCGCCTACGTTTTGCGATTTTGGGAGTCGGAATTCCCGCAGCTGAAACCAGTCAAAAGCAGCACGGGACAACGCATGTACCGCAAGCGAGACGTGGAGAGCGTGCTGCGAATCAAACAACTGCTGTATGACCAAGGATTCACGATCTCTGGCGCGCGTCAGCAACTGAGAGCGGAAACCAAGTCCGACAAAACACAGGGAGCAATCCCGTTTCCAGCACAATCAGCACCCGAGCTTCAGCATATCCGCCAAGGATTGCGCGAGATTCTGGACATGCTCTCGACTCGCCGGACCGGGTGAGTCCTGTTCCTTTCTGAACTGATTATGCGGCCACGTATCGCCATTCCTATGCCGCACTCCGCTGACCGCGAGTACGCTGAACGAGCCATTCCGCAATATGAGCGGGCGGTGACGACGGCAGGTGGAGAGCCGGTAAGAATCGAATTGAATCGAAGCACAGCAGCACTGCTTACTTCGGCAAAAAGCTGCGATGCCGTGTTGTTGCCGGGAAGCAACGCCGATGTGGATCCGGTGAAGTTCGGACAGCGAAGATCCGAACGTACTGCGGCATCGGATAGTCTTCGTGAACAGACTGACTTCCTTCTGCTGGAAGAAGCATACGCAGGTAGGAAACCCGTGCTTTGTATCTGTTATGGATTGCAGAGTCTAAATGTATTCTGCGGAGGATCGCTGATCCAGCACATTCCCGATTTCTTGCCTCCCGAGAGCCGGGACAAGGTGAATCACGGGGCGGGCAAGAAGATGGCCGTCGCGCACTCAGTTCAGATCTCACGTGGATCTATGCTCGCAGGAGTCATAGGAAACGAGGACGAGCAAGCCCAGCGCGATGAACTCGTAATTCCCGTAAACTCGTCGCATCATCAGTCTGCAGATGCGATCGGGAACGGTTTACGCATTATCGCGCGATGTCCGGATGATGGAATTATTGAAGCGTTGGAAGGGACATCAGCGAATCACTTCGTGATGGCAGTCCAATGGCACCCCGAGCGATCGGTCAACGATGACGAGCATTCGCGGAGGATATTCCGCGCACTTATAGACGCAATTCGATGAAGTCCGGCTTCACTTGGCAGGACCACTCTCCGCAGTGAGGTACTCCGGGGGAATCGGATTATCCGACCTTTCGTCGTCCCAGACGGCTGATGCAATCCACCAGCGCTTGCCGTCGTAAAACAGTTCAAGGCTATTGATCCCGCGAGCGATCACTGGGCCGCCTGCCTTGATTCGGCTTTCGTAAGTGCTGAACACATGTGCGATGTTGCCGAATCTCTGCGTCGAGCGGTGAATCTCGGACTCGTAGAAGCCTTCTTTTACAAGCACGGCATTCGAAGCGTCTACGAATTCCTGATGGCTTGCGATATTTGCACGCGGATGTCCGTTCTTATCTTCGGACATGGCAACAAATCGTACGTCGGGAACGTAGAGAGTGCGATCACGAGACCACTGCCTGGGCTGACCTGCCGGGCCAGAGATTACGTCGTAATAGGCTTTGATAATTCCATCGATGGTCGCAGTATCTTCTGAACGAGGTTCAACGATGGGCACGTCAACGGCCCGGGATTTGGCGGTCCGGTTCGGTTGTTGAGCAGGACTGGCTACACCAAACAAGGAAAGAGCCATCAACACCATTTGCAAAGGCAGTCTCATCCGGTATCTCCTCGCGAGAAACACTAACATGGATCGAAAAATGCTATTTTCTTTTGCGCGTCGGACGCTTTGAGTTTGCGGATCGTTCCAAGAGAACAGTCACGTGCGCGATGGCAGCGTTCTCCAGATTAAGACCCTCGGGCGTTTTGGCCTTCAGGCCAACGCAAGTTCCTGGGACTCCGAGAAGCTCAGCGACCCGTGCGCGAATGGAAGGGGCATGAGGGCCTATTTTCGGCGCGGCCAGAATGAGGCTCGAGTCAATATTGGCCACGTGATACCCCGCCTGCTTCACACGTTTCAGCGCCTCGCGCAAGAAAATGACGGAATCAGCACCTTTCCATTTGGGATCCGAAGGTGGAAAAAGAGCCCCGATGTCGGGCGCCGCGATAGCGCCAAGAAGGGCATCGGTAATCGCGTGAAGAAGGACGTCGCCGTCGGAGTGTCCTCCAAGGCCCTTGTCGTGCGGCAAAGCGATGCCGCCAATTTTCAGTGGAATGCCTGAGCGGAATTCGTGAGAGTCGAAGCCGTAGCCGATCCGCAGAGCCAGTTTCGAGTTTCGAGGTTCGTGTTTCAAGCGTTCTTGAGTGGCTCTGGGCGTGCCTAGGTCTTCAAATAGAATTCCGCGAGTTCCATATCGCCAGGACTGGTGATCTTGATATTACGTGGCGATCCCATCACCACCGCCACCTCGTGTCCTGATCGCTCCGCCAGCGACGCTTCGTCGGTTCCCACAAAACCATCCGCGGTCGCTTCGTCGAAAACCTTCTTGATCAAGTCATACCGGAATCCCTGAGGAGTCTGCGCCAAGACTACGCCT
>Ga0335071_10001751_pt1 | contig 23401 bp, 23 predicted proteins | sample Lox_Sample_15_FD_206724 | JGI IMG/M metagenome (GOLD analysis project Ga0335071, IMG submission 206724) | Soil microbial communities from Loxahatchee National Wildlife Refuge, Florida, United States - Lox_Sample_1.5 | ecosystem: Environmental > Terrestrial > Soil > Wetlands | place: USA... | reverse complement strand
AATACTCGTTGTCTTTGTCTCCGCTGACATTGGCAAAAGGGAGAACCGCAATCGACTTGGCGGAGCGTCCGTAGGGAATGAAGGAAAGGGAGCGACATGCCTCGAGCGCCACTTCCACATCTGCAACTGATTGGAATCGGAGGGCCGGATCTTTACGCAGGCAGCGGGACACGACTTTCTGCAATTCGACAGGTATGCCGGCCAAGGGTTCGGGCACTTCATGCAGAATGGAATTCAGAACCGCCAGATTCGATTTCCCCTGAAATGGTTTCCGTCCGGACAGCATTTCGTACAGCACCACTCCGAGCGAAAAGATATCTGAGCGAGCATCAATGGCTCTTCCCTCCGCTTGTTCAGGAGACATATAGGCAACAGTTCCGATCACCGCGCCTTTGAAAGTTGCGGTGTCCAGGCTTTCATCCGGGCGATGGGGCTCAGTGAGTTTGGCGAGTCCAAAATCCAGTATCTTGATCTGCCAGCGTCCTGTCGGCGTATTGGTTGCCATGATGTTGGCCGGCTTTATGTCGCGGTGAATAATTCCCGCAGAATGCGCGGCATGAAGGCCTCGCGCTGTCTGGACAGCAAAATCCAGCGCTTCAGATAAAACCAGTTTTTGATCGGCCATGATCTCGCGAATTGTCTTTCCCTGAACATGCTCCATTGCGATGAACTCGAGGCCATCCGCCTGATCTATGTCATAGATGGTGATGATGTTTGGATGATTGAGCGCCGAGGCAGCCTTTGCTTCCAGCACAAAGCGGGTCTTCAGGTCTTTGTCGGCCGTCAGCCCGTGCGACAACACCTTCAGCGCCACGGTTCGGCCAAGATGCGTGTCGCGAGCCTTGTACACCACCCCCATTCCACCCGAACCCAGCTTCTCCAGGAGGTGATAGCGCCCAAGATTGCTGCTGATTTCAGGCGCCGGAATCTCCGTCCAGCTATCCGCGAGAGATGTGGATAGTTCATGCAATGCCGGGGATTCGAGAAAAAGCTCCGATTTTTGTTCCTGATCCAGCAGCGTTTTGACCTCTTTGCGCAGGGATTCGTCATTCTTGCATGCTTCCCGCAGGAATGCATCCCGAGCACTTTCGTCAAGTGCCGAAGCTTCGAAATACAGCCGCTCAATCTGCCGGAAACGCTCAGGATCCATTCTTAGTTCCAGTGCATTCGAGTTCACGCAGCAGCCAGACTTTGGCAAATTTCCAATCATTCATCACTGTCCGCACCGAGATACCCAACGCTTCTGCGATCTCCTCTATGCTGAATCCGCCAAAGAAACGCATCTCGACCACCTTGGCCTTTCTCGCATCAACCTCCGCCAACAGGCTGAGTGCATCATCGAGCAGGGCAAGATTCGTGTCGGCATCGGATGCAATCGCCATCGAGGGATTCAAGGCCACTTTTTGTATATCCCCGCCCCGCTTCGTGCGGCACCGTCCGCGGGCATGATCCACAAGTATGCGTCGCATCAATTGGGCTGCGCAGGAGAAAAAATGCGATCGGTCATGCCAGGATGCCTGTTTGTACCCGATGAGCCGGAGGTAGGCTTCGTTGACGAGGGCATTGCTTTGCAGCGTATGCCCTTCCCGTTCGCGACGTATTTGATAATGGGCTATTCTGCGCAATTCGTCATAGACGAGGGGAATGACCTTATTCAAGGCTGATTCGTCCCCCTCACACCACGATTTAAGCAGAACAGTCACTTCATCGCCGGCAAGCGCGTTCACAGTATGATTCATTCCCCGATATTTAAAATACTTTAGCCCATTATACGCTTCTATCGCATGGAAAATATAGCCGGCCCAAATCTCCCGCGTGCGAAATGGCGCGCAAACAGGGCGGCGCTCCGGGATAATGACGGTAAGGCGGCGAATATGAAAATACGTATGTTGAGGGGAAATGGGATCTGGAAAATCAAGAGGTTGAACTATCGCGCCGGATAAACATATCAATCCCGCTCCGACGCCCTGGCCAGAAACGGATGTGGTCCGTTCCATTTATGCGCACCCCGTATCCGGCTGACCTTGGAAGCAGCGCATGCGGGAAAACGCGGATGGGGAGAGTGAGGAAGCGCACTTCCCCATCCGCAGGTTGCTTTGCCTGAAGAATGAATAAAACAAATTCAGTGTTTGCGAAAACCGGACCAATGGAGATTCTTCAATAAATCCTGCGGAACCTTGCATCCGAAATATTCGGTCGGGTATTCACGCCCCATCCCGCTTCGATCGTGATCTGAGGTCCGAGGTTTTGCCAAATCGTACACCGCCACCACTCCGGCATGGTCCGACGCAAATCGGCCGTTCACTTCCTCTAATCCTGTTCTCATAATCGAAATCGCCTCGGGTCCATTTGAGAAAATCAGGTCAATCCTTTCAAAGGGTAAAAAATCGACCCCAGGAGTCGTGAAAGGAACCGCGTAGAGAGACCATGTGAAGCCAGCACTGTTCGGCCGCACTTCTTCCCAGGCATCGTTGAATCCGGCGCCCACAATATTGTTATAGCTATCGGTATTGTCGGAAGGATAATTGTTCGTGTGTTCCGCGTCGGAATTAAAATCGCCGGCCAGGATTACGGGCAGCTTCACATCTTTCAGATCTTCCATCAGCTGGTCTCCCTGAGCGACCTGCAGGGCTTTGGTGTACACCGTATAATCCGGTGGATCGGGGAATGGAGATTCAAGATGCGTGTTGACGAATTTAAACCGAAAACCCCGAATTGTGACATTCACCGATTCCCACCCTCGCAAAACCGTGAGCGGTTCTGCCTGAAAGGGAACATCAAAGCTCATTAACGCTTGATAGAGATGCGTTTCAGGCCTCGAAACTGCCAACTGATCAGGGGGTTGATCCGACCTTACAAGGATCACATCGCTATCTGTGTAGCCGAGCGCATCCAGCTGTACATCCGTCAGCGTCTGAACCACGGCTTTCCGGTAGTGTTGGCCGGATTTTGTCAGGCAGGCTAATAGCAAATCCAGTTGGTCGAATACCACCGTGCCTGATTCCAACTCGATCCTCCACCTTGTCGCTTCCTGAAGCGCAACGAGGTCCGGTTTCGCTTGGGCAATTTCAGCGGCAACAAGCCGGGCGCGTTCCGGGATATTGCTTTGGAATATGCCTGCAACTGCAGATGCGAGAGCATTGGGATCGGTTGCCAGGGCAATGGCTGCAAGATCCACGCCCGGATCCATGTTGCGGGTCATCACCTTTACCCGCAGGTCTCGATTCGCCGTCAACGCCGGCGAGGTAAAGGCGAAACAAATCGAAAGCACAGCAACTGCAACAATACAAGTAACGCAAAACGCTTTTCGAAATCTCATACACTTTCTCCTTCTAAGTATTTGCGTTTACTGCTCTGAGAAGATTTCAACCGCTGCTTTGAGGCTTTGGTCGGACGAAACACCGCTCCGTACCATTTCACGTTCGTCTTGAGCTATCGCGGAAAAGGGCGCTATCCAAATCCACATTAGTAATAGCGCCAAAGTCAGGCTTTTTGTGCAATCGTCTATCCACAAAATTGCAGAATTCTCTGAGACCAACGCCGTGCTTTGATCGGCTGGCCCGACCTCAGACACCTGATTCCTTGTTTCTTCCAAAATCCGCCAGGATCACGAAAGCACATTCGTAAAGTATACTTGACGCATGACGCCCACCATGTTAACGTAAAGCATCCTTTACGCTGGGGGGGGACTATGAGTGAAAAGGGCGGGATTTTGAAAAAGTGGAATAAACAGTATTTATTGGAATACCTCGTGGCACTGATCCTGATCGTGGGCACGAATGCGTTGTGTATTCCGGCAGCTCGGGCCGCAGCGGCCCGCAAGATGCTTCTGATGACCCCACCCGTGATCGCAATTCTAATAATGGGACTTGTGATCCTCCGTCATTATCGGCGCGTTGACGAATTCTTGCGCCGGGAATTAGTGCAGTCGATGGCTGTAACGGCCGCTTTCACCTATGCGTGGGCCACGTGCTATGGAGTTTGTGAGATCGCGGGATTTCCCAGGCTATCGATTTGGTGGGTATGGGGCAGCATCACTGTCGTGATGAACTTGTGGCTTTTCGGGAAGGGAGTGCTTCTGCGATGAAAAACCGTGTGGGAGAACTCCGCGAGGAGCGTGGGTGGACGAAGGTGGATCTGGGTGATCGCCTGGGCGTGTCACGCCAGACGATTCATGCGATTGAAACCGGACGCTATGATCCCAGCCTGCCTCTGGCATTGGCCATTGCCAAATTATTCGGGGAATCTGTCGAAGACATTTTTGGCAACGTCGCTATGGGGAAAGTCAAAAAGCGATGAGGGTAGAAAGCATGTAGTTGCATTATGCGGAGAAGATATGAAGTGTTTAAGGAGTTTCGTAGCCGCTATGGGTTCCATCGTTCGCATGCAGCAGGGATTTGGGGCGGACCTCTCGCCTGAAAAATGGAATCCAACCGAAAAAACCAAAGTGGAACAACTGGAGATGAGCCCTTTCGCTCCTAAAGCCCGGACAATTGAAGGTCGATCGGCGCTCATTTCAAATGCCGGGTCTCCGATTGCGGTGCACGCCGGGATCGAAGCACTGAAGCAGGGTGGGAATGCTGCGGACGCCGCCGCGACTGTTGCGCTGACGCACATTACCACTGTCCTGGGTTCTTATGTTTCCTATGCAGGAATCACTCAGATCCTATACTTCGATGCCAAATCGGGAAAGGTCTACTCGATTGGAGCGGGATGGAATTGTGGTCGGGGGGATCCCGATTTCAGATGCGGCCGGGTTGCAACAGCTCCGTCTCGCAGCCATCAAGCCTGGAGATCGCGTTCCTGATGAGATGGCTCCCACGATTGTCTTGCGCAATGCTTGCACCACGCTCCCGCAGAATTGCCTTGTGTCAACGTACTATTGTTTTTGCTTCGCGCGCACGAGAGCCTGGGATCCGCTCCGCAGGCCGGCCATGACGCGGGCGATGGCTTTTTCATCAAGCTCCATCTGCACAACACCGATTGCGTTGCCCTCAATGGAGCCGATCAGCAGGCGCACGTTATTTCCGGTAAAGCTCGTGTAGATGGACGTGGCCTGACCCTTTTTGGGCGAACCAATCTGCAGCACCTGATGCCAATTTGAATTGACGGATGCCAGAAAAATCCGGTCCAGCTCCTGCATCGCAAGCTTGGAAGCGGCGTCCCCATTTTCGAATGAGGCAATCTGGAACCGGGCGGCATCGCTGCCCCACACCATGGGGTTGGCTATCAGAGACGCCAACCCGATCAGGTGAGGATTCGCCCGGCGAATGCCATGGTGAGATTCGAAGTTTTTCACCACGGCGCTGAACTCGTCCGCAAAGGCCGGTATTGCCAGCAGGACTAAAAATAGCGAAAGCGTTCCGACTCGCTTCATTTGGAGTCCGCCTTCGGCGCCGGTTTGGGCTTCATCGGCAACTCGATTTTGGGGATGCCAAATCGTCCGCCCAATTTGGAGAACTGCGCCGGGTCGATGGCCCCGTCGATGTGTACGAACGTCAATTCCAAGGGATTTGCGGCGATCACGGCAAGCCCGGTCACCGCGCCTTTCTCCATTCGCAATAGGACGTCGACGTTTTCCGCCCCGCGTTTGCTTTGCACTCCGACAATGTTGGACCATGTAGGAGAGCGAAATTGCGACCGCAACACCTGCACGTCATCGTCGGTGTATTGACCGCCCGTATCGAATTTAAGACTGCGTACGCAGATGCCATGGATGCCGGAAAGCATCTTCTGGGCTTGAACTTGGTCGGTATCCTCTTTATTTAAGAAGTTCCCGGCAAATTTGATCATGTTCTCATCCAGGTTGACATTCACAACCTCTGCGGCTTTGGCTACTGCCTTCTCCAAGCCTGCAGGGAGTTTGCAGGCGGCAGGTTCCTCCGCTCGAGCGCCGATCGCCGCTGCCAGGACAGCAATACAAATAAGGGCTGTTTTTCGCATTCGATTCTCCTTTGGATTGATATCAATATGTCCACGAGCTGCTGTGCTGTTGGACCTTTTCCTGCGCAATCTGGAGTTTGTCAGCCGTGATGCGCAGGGCGAGCATCAACTGCTGCTTTGCCGCTTCACCCCGGGCACGCTCGTCCTGCGCCCGCTTGTGCTCTATACCGGCCACCGCCAGTGCCAGGCACATTGCGCCGGCCAGGGCCCATCGCAGACTGCGTGAGGCAAAAATTCCGGTCCATGCGCCTTGCTTTGTTTCCTGAGTCCGCGCGAGAACCCGTCCGGCAAAACCCTCCGGTGGCTCTTCCCGCCGCATCGCATTGCGCAATTCATTTTCCAACCGATTCATGACGCTATTTCTCCTAAAGCACGGCCCAATTTATCCCGCAATATCGACAGAGAACGCTGCAGTTGGCTTTTCACTGTATTGAGTCGCCACCCAAGAACGCGTGCGATCTCCTCCGGTTCCAGGTCTTCCTGATATCGCAGAACGATCACGATACGCGCCTTGGGCGGCAGCGATGCCACCACCCTCTGCAAACGCCGCGCCATCAAAGGATCGCCGGGTGGCGTTCTGGTTGCCGGTTCCGCGATCGAGTCAAGCTCCAGATCCTGCCGGCGCCTGCGCGCGTAATCGATGCAGCGATGGCTTGTGACTTTGCAGAGCCACGCGGTAATGTGGGCCTCCGATTTGAGTGATGGCAGAGCGCGATGGAGTTGCAGGAAGACATCCTGTGCAACTTCCTCGGCCAGGGCACGGTCGTGCAGGAAATGATACGCGATGCTGAACACCCTGCTTTGATGTGCATGCACCATCTCCGCGAAGTCCATCCGTCCTTCCGCCGCCATCTCGATCGCTGCTATGTTTTCCATTCGTGCCACTCACCGGATAATACGAAACCCGGCAGCCCGGCGAATGCAAATATTTGCGATAATAATTAGAACAATTCTTAAAGCAACAGGGGTCAGAAATCGCCACGGCGCCGGTGTTTGCGAATACGAATGTCTCCCCGCTTGAGATGGTAAAGCTCCAGGCACAAGTGCTCCTGCCTGTGCTCGAGGCGTTCCAGACTGAGAGAGGAGAGGAGCGAGCGACCCGGATTGCGCGGACGGCGCTGCAACAATTGCCCCACAAGCTGTCCCAGGACATTGAGGCTCAGAGCTTCGACGACCCCTGGCAAAAGTGGGAAGCGATTTATGCCGTCCTCATCGGCCGGTTTAGCAGCGACGCAAAAGCTGAAGTGCCCGGGCAGGGATCAGATGCGCCGGTGTTCCATGCAAATGAATCAGGCTCCGCCGATATTTTCCGTGAATTGGGAGAGCAGGAACTTCGATGGGCCCTTGTTTGCGACGTAAACTCGGACGTTGCGGCTGTCGGTAATTCCGAAGTCACGGTTGTCTCAGACGCAAATGAGAATGAATGGTGCGAAGTATGGTGAGGCCGTTCTAGAGGCGCTTGAGGTCGAGGTTGTCTCCTGGCCTAACACTCTGAAAAGCCAGCGCAAGGCGAACTAACCGTTTCTATTCCGCGGGCTGGAGAGTTTTGTACAACCGAGTTATGTCATAATGCTGCTTCTTTAATCGCTGCAGGATTTCGTCATATACGGCGGAATCCATCTTGCGTGTGCGACTCAGAATCCACAGATAATTGCGCTTCGGATGCCCTACGACCGCATATTCATATGTCGGGCCGAGATCGATGATCCAATAATCTCCCGAAAACGGCCAAAAGAAGCGCACTTTGAGTTTGGCGTTGCTTTTGGGATCCACAACCCAGGCCTTTCCATTTGCTTTTCTCGCCTTCCCTTCCAGCGTTTTATCGCGACATTGGTTCAGAACATCCACGTCGCCGTCCTTGCGCAAGGTATAGGTTGCAGAGGTAGCGACGCAGCCTTTTTGAAACCATTGAGGGAAACTGGCAATCTCGTACCATGTGCCCAGATAACGGTTCAGGTCTACGTGTGGAACGGTTTGAAGCGGCGGTGTTGTATCTGCGGTAGCTGCCAGCAGCGGGCTTGCTGTAGCAACCATGCCTAATAATAAAAACAGCATCAGATTCCTCCGCACTTTTACGGGATGACTTGCTTTTCTAACTATTATCACTTTTCCCGTTCGCACCATAGAGTTTTAGCGAACCTTAGCCGCATCTCAAAAAGGAACTTCAATCTGCCCTTTGGCACATGAGCAAGCTGCTGGCGGCTGCAACCACTATTACGGCAACGGCCAAGTCAGCGGTTCCGGCATGGCCGGTTGATCCCGAGAGCCATTCTGGCGTGCCGCTGCGAAAATGAAACATGAACGTCCCGGGACCAGGTCGATCGTTCCGCTGACAAAGATGAGCCACACCGACAGATTCTTGCTCAGATGCCAGATCGCGGGAACCTAGAGAGCTTCAGTCGCCAGAAATGGGACCGAACCGACCAGAAGCGCTGTGACTCGCAACAGGTTCATGGCTTAAGTTTTGTCGCTCGTACCCGAATTCATTTTTCCGCACCTTGTTTCCAGATCGGAGTTCGATCGACACCAAAATCGGGCTTAGATCCATCTTGGGCCGGAATCACCAGCTTGTAATTCGGGCCTGAATCGACGGCGGACTCTTTGGGTTTCGGCAATTGCGGAACCCAATCATAGGGAACTCGATACGCCCTGTACACGAGATTTCGTATTGCGGGCGTGCTGGAATCCCACAAGTATGGCGAAATGTATTCCCACACAATTTCCTGTTCCCTGGTCACTTCGATAATACGGCCGTCGGAGCCTTCAGTGATCAGCGTATTGCCGTTGGGGAGACGCTGGGCAGAAGATATAAAAGGACTGTAAAGGTCGTAGCCCGACTTTTGGCCCGGCTTGCTCGCGTTGTTGGGGGCGTATTGCCAGACCACGTCTTTTGTAATCGGGTTAAATTCGAGCACACGAGAATACGCGCGTCTCATCACGGAAATGCCGTTTGGCGCGTTATCGTTTGGCGGTCCATATCCGGACTGACCGCCATTGTCGAAGAGTAGAATATTGCCTTCGCCCGGCAATCCTTTCGGGATCATATGCGTGTGATGCGGTCCGATGATCCATCCCAGCTTTTTGTCATCACCGTTGCGGTAGGAAGGTCCGGTCCGCCACACAATTTTGCCGCTGCCGTGATCCACGATCGCCAGGAATCCGGCCTCGCGGCTGTCCAGAATGATATTGTCCGGATTGAAGCGTTGGTCTCCCTGGTCAAACCATTGATTGGGCCCCAGGTAGGAAGCACAGTTCTGATGGAACCAATCGAATCCGTCCCCTTCTTCTTTGGGTTTGCCATCATAATTCTGCATGGCTTTCAGGGCCGCATCGTCAAAGCCCATCTCGTCCAGATGATCTGCTGCTTTCCAGGCCCAGGTAATTTTCCCGGAGGATAAATCAACTTCGTAGACGACATCATCCAGAAGCCTCACGTTCCGGTTAATTCTGTCATTCTGCACGTTGTAGTGAGCCAGGGCCAACAAAGTGCCTTTGGAAACATCGAGGCTGGGATAGTTTGGGACATAATATCCAACCGGATTGCCTTTCAGCTGCATGTCGTGGTGTTGACGGGACAGCCACATGGTCCCGTCACCATCATTCGCTTTGCCTTCCTGCCAGTGATTGAACTTCCAGAGGATTTTTCCACCGAAGTCTCTTATCTGGATTTCGATAGCATCCTGTCGGCCATGTTTCCACGCGGCCGTTGAAGCCAGAAGATATCCGCCCGGATACAGTTTATTCGGGTGATGGAGCGGGCCCTTCCAGAGATGCGCGAGATTGCCGTTCATGTCTACAAGACGGCCCTCGTCCGAGGACAGGATCGTGAACCCATTCCAGCATTTTTCCGGCACATAAATGGTGACGCCCAATGGGTACACGCTGGCATCCGGCTGAACAACCGCGGGAAACAGCATTAATGCAGCCACGATCGGAAGTGCTCTGGAGTAGTTCATCGCTCGCTCCTTGGAGATTAAGCTCAGATTCCGAATTCAGCCTTTCACCTCATGTCTAGCGAAGCGGACAGGCGAAATAGACTGAAACTCCAACACGCTCAGGGAAAGGTATTGTAACCCAGATTCAAGAATCAGTGTTTCATTTGTCGATCCAGGCATTTAGTCCGACCGATGAAATGTCCTTTTCGGAATCCGGAGTAATAGCGGCCGGCACACTGCCTCAGTGCATGGGAGATGCAGCTACGGGTTGCGGATCGGGGATTTCGGGAGCGCTTAGGAATCCGGCGGCGCAGGATAATCATCAGTTGGGGCGGCACTCTCATCGCTCACTGGATCATTGCCTTTATGCAATTTGCCTCGGGAAGCTTCCACTTTCAAATCTCGGATCACTTCTTTTTCATGCTCGGATCGCATGTCGCTTTGGAGCCGCTGCAGCGCTACCCGAACGACATCTCGATGATGCAACTTGTGCCCCAGTCCTTTGCCCGAAAGCTCCAACCAGAGAGTATGGAGCAGCTCGTTATCCTCCGGCCAGAGACGGGGCGGGTGAGGTCCAAGGTTGAAGTACGTGCGCTTGCCCGTCTCTTCCTCGATAATTTCAAGCGATAGCTGGGGCCGCGGCGGCTCCAGCTTTTCCCATGCATCGCCAAAGGCTTTCGCCTGTTCCGAAACATCTAATTTTGAAGACAAGCCCATCACCACAAGACTGGATTGTATGCGCTGCGAGACCTGGGCGATAGCGTGATTGTAATTCCGGCCCGGGACGACCAGAAGCTCTATGTGTTTTCCGGCCTTTTCCGCGACGTTCACCACATTGCTGAAAAGAGACGCTACGTTATCGGAGAAGATTTGATCCACATCGAGTTCGTGTCCGCCGGCTCCATATCCGGATGTGCGCTTGACAGTCAGCACCACAACATCGATTTTTCGGGTATCCACCCTTTCGAGCACACTCTTCAAATGCCCCAGTTGGTTGCGGTTCCGGATAGCCACCAGGACGTTCCCCGGGCGGACGCTGATGGATTCCTGCGAAACGCGTTCCTGTGTGATCAGTCTGAATTTTTCGAGATCCTCCTTGTGTTCTGCAGCTTTCCGCTTGTTGTAAATTTCGCTGAGCTCGAAGGCGATGAAAATCACAACCGTAAATCCAAAGCCCCAGACCGTTGCCACTTTTTTGGTAAACAAATTCGCTATGGCCATGGCAAACAGGGTCAGCGTAATCAAGCCGAGCCCGATCGGATACTCGCACCCACCGATCTTCAAGTTCAGAGGCACTTTCCATTCGCGCATTTCGGGACGTTTGAAGCGCCATACCAGCACGGAAAGCCCCATCATGGCAAAACTCCAGACGATGCCGAACGCATACGCATCACCAAGCAGTGTAATGTTCCCACGCGTCAGGATAACGGTGATGATCTGAAGTCCGACGATCATGCCTATGATTCGCGACGTCGTCCCAAATTTCTTGTGCGGAATCCGAAACCAATCCGGCAAAACTCCATCTTCGGCCACTCGGTTCATAACGCCGTTGGAGCCCACAATAGCGGTATTCACAGCGCCCGAAAGTATGACCGTCCCGACCACTACGACGAAGGCATGGAAGAGGATCCGCAGAGGCAGGCTCCCGACTACGTTCATGGCCAGGCCGCCAATCAGGTTATCCAGATAGAGACTCTTCCGCTGCGCATCCGGAATAAGCATGACCGCGAAAAACGAGACCAGCGACGTGAATACCATACTGTAGATAAAAACCACCAGGCCCGTTCGCTTCAGATTCTTCAGTTTGGGCGAGGCTAATTCGCGATTCACCTGCGCCAGGCTTTCCTCACCGCTCATGGCCAGCACTGAATGCCCTAATCCGATCAGAATCGCAATCAACGTGAACTTGGTGAAGATGGTGCCCTTGAGCCATCCCACGGCATCGTCGCTGAATTGAATATTATGGATCGTCGGGAAGGGGACGGGAGAATATCCCCTTACGATGATAGTGATCAGGCACCAGACGATCAGTGTCACGACCATCACGGTGGTTAGCTGCATGATTCGGAGAGCTTTTTGGCTGGATTCATGTATCCCGATGACGTTCTTGCGCCAGAAATAGAGCGTGACGAAAACCGTGAAGAATGCGGCAAAGTATGGAGGATACACCCTATAGCCGGGCGTCTTCAGAAGATCGAACATTTCGTTGATCAAGCCCGCAAGATACAGGCCCGCGCTCACGCCGCTGATGGGGCCGGTCAGCACATAATCGAACATGAGTGCGGAAACGGAGAATTTCGCCAGCGTCCCTCCGAGGGCTTCGTGCACGACACGATAGACGCCTCCGCGAACGAACATGCTGCAGCTCTCGACGTATACGGCCCGCACCGCATAGGAAAAAAGCATGATTCCCAAAATGAACCATGGTGCGGATTTTCCGACAAAGCCTTCGGCGAGACCGCCGGCGTAATAGGCGGAGGAGGCCAGGTCGCAGAGCACAATGGCGGCCGCTTTCCAGAATGAAATGAAGGAGAGCATGACAGTAGTGGCGACAACCACTTTGGTTACTGTCGATCGATCGGTCGCGGACATCTGTAACCTCCTGGGATCCCTTGGCAAAAAATGCCCGACTATATATGAATGCTTTCCAATCCTCGAAGGAATTGATTCATGGCGGGAATATGCCTCTCTCCACAGGGACTCTTCATGGCCGTAAATAAATACGCCTTCTTCGAAAAAACTACAAGCCCGACCTGCAAAAAACAGCGCAGCTCTTTAGCCTGGATTCAGGTGGGGCTTCACTTGTAGCATGACGAATCCGAGATTATCCTGAGCTCAGGCTAAGGAGCCCTTGGTTGGCCACGAATAACAGCGCAAAGGAATTGGACGGTCGGCGACCTATCGGTGTTGCCGTGGGTTACGGTTTGATGGTTCGCTGTATGATCGCGGCCTTTCTCCTGATCCGCAGTTTTGGTGAAGCGCTCATGGCGCCGCCGGCGGTCCAAGCCCCAGCGGGTTCTGCGACAGCAGCAGGCACTGACGTGTTTCTGCGCGTTCTGGTGACACTCGCAGCCATCATTATTACGGGGCAGGATTACGGGGCAGGCGTTAGCAAAGCTGTTCGGCGGCACGTTTGTCGCTGCCCGGCGGACGGGATCGGGCAGCCACAATTCCGCGAGATTGGGCACGCTGATGAATACCCGCGGCCTCATAGAGTTGATCATCCTTAACGTCGGGCTGGATTTGGGAATCATCTCACCCATTCTTTTTGCCATGATGGTGTTGATGGCGCTTGCCGCCGCGATACTGACTTCACGTATGCTGCACCGGCCAAAAGCGCAGGCAACTTGCTGGGAGGAGGAGGGCATTAGGGATGTGCTCTAGTTCTGGGTGGACTTTGGCATAAATTCGCGTATTCTTGCCACACGCTTACAGGGAGAAATGCCATGATGAAAACGAGACTCTTGTTTATAGCGTTATTGTCGCTTGCTCTGCCCACGTTTGGTGCCGGCGGCAAGACTTTCAAGACCACCTATCCCATTTCTTGCAGCGAGGTATGGGGCGCGGTCAAAGTCGCCCTTGGGAATCCGGACAACTACAAAGACGTGCAGAGTGACGACGACAAAATGACTGCTGAATACAATGTGAAACACTCCATTCATTGGTCCGTTATCGGGGCGGTCAACCAGGGTAAAAATCACGTCACTTTGTTGCAGACTGGTACTACGTGCGAGATGAGTGTTGTGTCGATGTATAGCGGGCTTTCACACAACGACCAGGGTGACTTCAAGAAGCGCGTGGAAGAAGCACTGGATAAGCTGAAAAGCGCGTCCCCTTCCCAGCCAGCCAAGCCGGAGGATCCAGCCAAGTGATCACTGCGGACCCGCAACACCATCGTGGTGTGCCACCGTCTTCATTGAGCCGCACTGAGTCTTTTATCTAACGTATCCTAATTTGGGGTGCAGCAGCTCTTTTGCCGTATTGGGAAGTGATTTGGATCCGTGTATCAGCTGACACATATTTCACGCGATCCGGCCGAAGAGGCGGTTATGAAAGCATTATTGGACGAGATTGCTCGTTTCACCGGCTTCGTCTTGTACGGAGGTATTCCTCGAGCCGCCGAATGGGATCGGAGGCATCCGGCTCAGGGAGAAACTTCTTAACCGCATCCGTTACACAGGGGAAACGATCTCGATATTTGAGTGCCACCTTGTTGAATGCGCAAATAAAGTCAGGTATGCGACGGGGTCCGGATGCACTCGAAGCCTGCCAGACAGAAACCGGGCAGACACTACATCGGCCGTAGTATTCGCATTCGTCGCAATTTCCATAAGAAGAAGAGCAGCCCTCCGGGCATATCCACACATTCTCCATTCGAGCCGACTCGGCGAGAGCGGCACGCCGATTGTGAACTTCCGGATCTCGGACATTCCCCAGCTTCAGTTTCGACAACTGTTGCTCCATGAGTGATCCGGACGGGAATTTCTGGTAGGACTCCACGAACATTGGGCAGGTATATAGTTGACCATCCAGGTCCATGGCGAGTGTTTTGCCGTTCAGCCCGCTGCATATCGATATCCCGGTACCCATTTGGGGAATCTCGTCAGTGGCCTTTCTTAGCCATACCACTGGGATTGAACCGGTTTTCTCCACGTGATTTCGGCTGAGTTCGGCAATTCGAGCGAACACTTCGTCAAGCTCGTGAATTTTATCGGCTTGCCAGCCTGGATACGGGGTAGTACAGGAACTGATAAAAATCTCCCGAACATCCTTTTCCAACAGATATTGGATAGAATTCGACAGGAAAGAAATGGTCTCCGGAACTACCGTCAGTGCGATTCGCAACCTGTTTCTGAATAGTTCGGCATGTTCAGCCCGAAAAGAATCCAAAAGACGGTCCAGGATTTCAAAGGTGCCGCGGCCGCGATAGAGTTGTGCCTCTTGAACGCCGTCAAAGCTGAGTTGGACATCGAATTTGTGCTCGTCGAGGTAGTCGGCAACGGTCTCTGAAACCAAAGTCCCATTCGTGCTGAGCGAAAATCGGAAATGCTTCCCGCCGCGATCGAGTGCTTCCGCATAGGACACTGCCCGGCGTAGCAAGTTAAATTCGAGAAGCGGCTCACCTCCTAAAAACATCAGTTCTACTTGCGACAAGCCTTCCCCGAAAACCAGGTCGATGCCCGCTCGAACAACATCCCATCCCGCCCTATGGGCATTCTTGGCATTCTGGTAGCAATAGCTGCAGTGCAGGTTGCACTGAGCAGTGATAATCAACGAAAGGCACTCAATCGCCATGGAAATAAGCCGCAATGATCACAAGCAATTTTCCGGATCCGCGGTTCCGCGAAGAGGAATTCCCGATATCCGCTCTTTGCATCAATCCGGTTATTTGGCTTCAAGTTTATAAAACTTGGCAAAATCCCTGATGATGCTATGGACACTGCTCTCCAGCTTTTGCAGGGCATCAAGTACTTGCGCGGGTATTGGCTTTTCCGGTTCTCCACAAGCTGGGCTGGGAGGATGATAGGGAATATCCGGGATTAGACATTTAGGGTTCTGCTTACCTGGGTTTTGGCCTTTAAGACTGAAAACGCAATCGTGGTGAGCGTCTCTGATAAGCTCTGCCAATCTGCGGATTTCCTCGAGCCTTGCATAGATTATTTCTTTAGTCACCTTGTCGAGCATAGAAACCTCCTTAGTGAAAAGTTGAACTAAAAAACCCCGTTCGTTGCTTCCAAAATCCAAATATGGCCGCTCTTGCTGCCGTTCTGCGGAAAAACTAGAAACTGTCCATCCTGCGAGACACTAAACAGGCCTCCCTCGTCTCTGCCGCCGAATTCAACCGGAGGAGAAATCCTCTGGCCTGCTCCGGTTTGGAGCGATACTCTCCACAATGTACTGCGATCCGCGCCCCAGGCCGCGTTTGCCAGCAAGTCTCCTGTAGAAAAGTCCCAGCGAATGCATCCCACATCCGCACCGTGTGTGATTTGCCGAGGCGGCCGTTTTCCATCAGATGCAACCACCCAGACTTCATATTGCCCATCGATACAACCTGCAAATGCCAGGAGCCGGCCATCGGGGGACCAGGTTGGAAACATTGCCTCAAGACGGCCAGAGGTAAGTTGCTGTAAAGGTCCTAAAGGTTTCCCCTCTTTCACTCGTCCCACCCAGATGTGGTCGGTTCCAGCACGTTCTGATACGAAGGCTAGCTCCGAACCGTCGGGAGACCACGCGGGATGAAAATCGTCTGCGCGGTCGTCAGTAAACTGATACTGCGGCCCTCCCATGCTCGAGGTCACCCAAATGTTACGCTGCTCGCCGATGATCCGATAATAGGCTATCCAGCGGCCGTCCGGGGAAAATGCGGGGTGTGCGGCGTTGTCGGGATTGTCGGTGATTTGTCTCGGAGGTTCCACAAGCTCACCATTTACAACGTCCCATATCCAGAGGTTTCTGTGCTCGGATGAGCGGCTGGAAACGAGCACAATCCTGTCCCCATGTGGGGCGACTGAGGCCATGAAGTCTTCATCCGCGAAAGGAATCATCGTCTGCTTTTCAGATCGTCTGTTAAGGAGGATACCGTAGTGGCCAGCGATGCCGGTTGCATACCCAAATCGCTTACCATCGGATGAGATTGTCGGATGGCTCTCGGGACCCGTTCCCATGGTGATTCGCTCCGGTTGTCCGCCGTGGGCGCCCACTCGCCAGATTGCTAGGGTACCGCCTCGATATGAAGAAAAGTAGATATAGCGACCACCGGGATCCCACACAGGCTCGAAATCCTGTTCTGTATCGCTGGTCAGGCGAATAGAGGGGCCACCCGCAACGGGAACGAGCCACAATCCATGCCGTGTCCAATAACAAATGTTTTTGCCGTCGGGAGACCACGCAGGATTTTGGTGATCCCAAGACTGCGCATTTTCGCCCGTCACTATCTTGCAGTCGGCTGGATTGTTCAAAGAGGCCACTCCTATGCGAAGGAATCCACGCTGCACTCTGCAAAACGCGATGCGTTTTCCATCGGGAGAAATCGCCGGACTTACGGCGTCGGACAGGAGAAGTCTTTCGCCGCCACTCAGGGGACTGACTGCCCATATTTCCGATACTCCATTCCGTTCTGTGCTGTATGCGATTGCGCTTCCATCCGGGAACCAGCTGGGATTCTTATCATTAGAGGGATCCTTCGTCAGGCGCAGTGTTCCGACTCCATGCACCCTTGCAACGTAAAGGTCCAGGTTGCCTGATGCATTCGAGGTATAGGCAATCATATTGCCATCCGGCGAGAGCGCAGGTTCCCCTTCCCCTCCTGCCGACGTCGTTACCTGGTATGGTTTGAAATTCGGCAGCTGTTGACTAAAGTAGGAGTTGACCCAGAAGAAGCCTGCTATTACCAGGGCCAAGCCTAATACAAGGGATGCAAGGATTCGGGACTTCGTCAGCCGGCTGCGTTTTGGACGTTCCGCAATAAGCTGGGCCATGGAGGGAGAGGTAAGACGGCGCAGATCGACCAGGAGTTCCTTCGCAGACTGATAGCGATTCTCCGAATCCTTCTCCAGACACTTCAGGATCACATCCTGCAATCGCGGAGACAGGTCGGGCCGACGATCCCTCGGCAGTGGCGGAGGCTTGTTAATAATGTCATTGATGAGAGCTGTTGAAAGTGTCGTCTTGAAGGGGAGCCCGCCGGTCGCCATTTCGTAAAGGATTACCCCTGTGGAATATATGTCTGAGCGCGAATCAACCGGAAGATCTGTCAGCTGTTCCGGCGACATATATGGCAGGGTGCCGCCTCCTACGTGATAATCCGATACGCTGACCGTTGTTTCCTCCGGGCCACCCGGGCGCAGCAGTGTCGCCAAGCCGAAATCGAGGATCTTGAGCCAGCCATCAGGCGTTACGATCAGATTGCCTGGCTTCAGATCGCGGTGCACGATTCCCTGCGCCTGGGCCGCTGCCATGCCGTCGGCGAGTTGCAGCGTCAGCCGTATGATTTCTCTTTCGGGAAGGAGCCTTTCTGCCAGCTTTTTTCCCAGTGTTGCGCCTGGAACATACTCCATCACAAGAAAGTCAATACCGTCCTGGAAGTCGAAATCGTAAACGCTCGCGATGTTGGGATGGTTGAGTTTGGCAAGGGCATGGGCTTCCTTTCTGAAGCGCCGTCGAGCGGTTTCGTCGCTGAGCGTGCCCGCGGGCAGGAACTTAATCGCTACATCGCGCCGCAGGTGTTCGTCCCAGGCGCGATAGACAATCCCCATGCCCCCTTCGCCAATTTTTTCAATCACGCGGTAATGCAGCAGCGTGCTACCCACCAGGTCCTGCGGAGTTACCGTTGCCTGAGTGTGGGCCGGAACCGTCCGTGGAGCGGATTGAGTTTCCTCACGATCGCCTGCCAGCAAGGATTCGACTTCTTCGCGCAGAGCTCCATCGTCGGAGCACTCCTTATTCAGAAAAGCCGCCCGCTCGCCCGGCTCCAGATTGGAAGCCAGATTATAAAGCCGCTCGATTTGACGCCCATGCTCAGGTTTCATATCTCTTGCGACAATGTATTGAATCCGGCACACACCCGCCCGGGCCAAATTCATGTTGGCATATCTGCAGGAGCCTGTCCGAGGATGTTTGATCGGAGCTTTCGCTCAATCCTTCAGCAGGACGAATGCCTCCGTGTCTGGTACCAGTTGCGTGTCAGCTTCATACGGCCAACTAGATCTTTGCCAAAATTCTTGTAACTTAATTATAAGCCAAAATGCCACGTGTACACTGGAATTGTTGCAGCCTGGCGCCATCGGATGCGGACTTGGGTTTATCCTTTCTCACGGGAGACTAACTTCCATTGCGGTAACAACCTGAATCTGTCCGTGCCCTGCTCAATATGTTAAAACTTCCCTCTACCCAACCCGTCTTGTTCTATTAACTCGGACAGCAAGAGTTCTTGCGTGCCTCTCCTTTAGACTTTATGATGCAGCCAGGAGGAGGAACTCCCGAAGATGAAGCCACTACCCGTCATGAACGAGTATATTACGACGCGATATATGACACGGTTTCGATGTCTCGGCTCGGCATGCGAGGACACCTGCTGCAACGGTTGGACGGTAGCGGTAGATAAGGATCATTATCGCAAGCTCAAGCGCGTGATGAGTCAAACACGGGAGGAGCGCGAGCGGTTTCGAGCGATGCATCAACTGGTCGATGCAGAACATCAAACGGCAGAGAATTTCGCCACCATCCAGTTGCGGAAGGAGGACGGCACCTGTCCGATGCTCGACCCGACGCATCTTTGCTCGATACAACAGCGATATGGTGAAGAAATGTTGTCGAATACCTGCGCTTTTTACCCTCGTGTGTTCAGCAGTCGGGGTGCTCGACTTGAGATGACAGCAAATCTATCCTGTCCCGAAATTGGCCGCCTGGCGCTGCTTCCGGCCGATGCATTAGAACTGGTTCCATTCGATCCGAAGTCGTTTCCGCATTACGTGCCGCTCAATCAGATCGTGGAGCCTAAATCAGGCTATCCTGGTTACATCGATGAGGTTCGATCCGCTGTCTTCGAGCTTCTGTCGCTCCCGGAGTATCCGGTTTCAGCCCGCCTTTTCTTCGTGACCTATTTTGCAAACCGGACGGTCCCCTTCTTCAGCCGGTCGTGCGCTCAAATTGACGAAACGAAATTGGAGCGAGAGATCAGTCGCATGAGGGCTCCAGAGTTCAGAGAGGAGCTGTACCAGCAGTATGGTAAACTCTCGCCCTCAGATGCTGTGACCGCTATGATCATCGCCGAGGTGCTCTCGATGAGATCCAGTGGGAATTGCCATCCCGCTTTTCTTAAGCTCGTGCAAGACGTATTCAGACCGTATTCAGGGAACTCGGCTGTACAGGAGGGTCCTATTCTTAACATCCCGATGGACAGGTTTATTGCAGAGTATACCCGTCGCAAGGCGCTGCTCGAGTCCCTCTTCAACGACCGGTTCGAATGCTACTTCGAGAATTACGCCAAGAACTATTGGTTGAAGGAGTGGTATGGAAGGTCGATCGACCTGATGGTCCATATGCAGAACCTTTTGATCCGGATAGCGGTTCTGCGCTTCCTCATCGTCAGCCTGTTCCAGCTTCCGGCGGAAGCGAGGGAGAATGAGGGAGGAGTATTGCTGGACCGCGAGGCAGTGAGAGTGTTCTGCAGGTTCTCGCGCAACATCGAGCACAGCCGCGTGTTCCTTGATAAGCTAACGCAACTGCTGACTGAAAAGAACATGCAAACGCTGGCTTATTCGGCTTGCCTCCTTAAGTTTTGAAGCTCGAAGCGCCGATGCCCAGGCAAAGTGCAGGTTTCTAGCCGCCGCTGATGTAGCTTTCGAATCGCTTCTTGTCGAGGGCCCGCATGTAAGCCACCTTGCCGTCGATGACCCCGGACTTGACCAGTTTCTCCAACGAGTCATCCATTAATTGCATGCCCGCCGTCTTGCCAGTCTCCACCAGCGAAACCAGCGCGGAGGTCTTGCCGGAGCGGATGAGCTGGGGCAGGGCCGAGGTGTGGATCATGATCTCCATGGCCACCACGCGGCCGGAACCGTCCTTCTTGCGCAATATCTGCTGGGAGACGATGCCGCGCAGCACCTCTGAGAGGATGACGCGCGACTTGTCGCGCTCGTCCTGCGGAAAGACGTTGATGATGCGGTCGATGGTCTTGGCCGTGCTGTTTGTGTGCACGGTGGCAAAGACGAGGGAGCCCATCTCCGCCAGCGTCAGGGTCAGCCCGGTGGTGACTAGGTCGCGCATCTCGCCCACCAGGACGACGTCGGGGTCCATGCGCGCTGCTTCACGCAGCGCCGCGGCGAAGCTCCTGGTGTCGGTGTGCACCTCGCGCTGAGTGATGCGGCACTTCTGGGGGATGTGCACGAATTCCACCGGGTCCTCGATGGTTAGAATGTGCGCTTTGCGCGTGCGGTTAATTTCGTCGATCATCGCCGCCAGTGTGGTGGATTTTCCGCTGCCGGTCGGCCCGGTGACCAGTACCAGACCCTTCTTCAGCTGCGTCAGTTTTTTCAGCACGGGCGGCATGCCCAGCGCGTCGAGCGACGCTATTTTTTCAGGGATGCGGCGGAAGACCGCAGAAATGCCGCTCTGCTGGAAGAAATAATTCGCGCGGAAGCGGCTGACGCCGTGGATGTGATAGGAGAAGTCCAAGTCCAGGTCGTTCTCGATGGTGTGGCGCTGTTCCTCGCCAACTATCTCGTGGAGCAGCTTCTTCAGATCCGGTTCCGATATTTTCTCCCGCCCGGGTTCCAATGGGATGAGGCTGCCGTTCACGCGAGCGACGGGCACCTCCCCGCTGTAGATGTGCAGGTCGGAGGCACCCTTTTCCACCATCAACCGCAGCATTTCGTCTATCTTTGCCATTAGGCCTTTGGTTCCTTTAAACTAAATTCCCGTCGTGCATCGGCGGTAATGAGCCCCGCCTTCAGCAGCTCCTCCAGCGAGTTATCCATCAGCTTCATGCCCTCCTTGGTGCCCACCTGCATCGTCCCCTCCAGCTTGAAGCTCTCTCCCGACCGGATGATGTTGCCCACGGCCATGGTGTTGACCAGCACCTCGAAGGCAGCCACCATGTCGTTGCCCGCGGCGTTCTTGATGAGCTGCTGGGAGACGATGCCCAGCATGCACTCGGCCAGGGTGGTCTGGGCCTGAGCCTGCTCGGCCGGCGGGAAGAGGTTGATAACCCGGTTAATCGTGGCCGGGGCGCCGGAGGTGTGCAGCGTGGTCAGGACAACGTGGCCTGTTTCGGCAGCCGTCAGGGCCAGCGACATTGACTCAAGGTCGCGTATCTCCCCGATCAGGATGACGTCAGGGTCCTCGCGCAAGGCGGCGCGCAGGGCATTGGCGAAGCTGCGTGTGTGCGGACCCAGACTGCGCTGGGAGATAATGCTCTTTTTGTTCTGGTGCAGGTACTCGATGGGGTCCTCGATGGTGATGATGTGCTCGTTGCGGTTGTCGTTTATCCAATCCAGCATCGCAGCCAGGGTAGTGGTCTTGCCCGAACGGCACGGGCCAGTGACGATTATCAGGCCCTGCGTGGCCAGACAGAACTTCCCCAGCACCGGCGGCAGTCTGAGATCGTCGAAGGTGCGGATGCGCACAGGGATGTGGCGGAAGACGGCAGCCAGCCCCCGCTGCTCCTTGCAGACGTTCATGCGGAAGCGCTCGCCATCCGCCAACTGGTAGATGGAGTCCAGTTCCCAGTGCTCGCTCAGTTGTTTCCGCTGCTCCTCGGACAGGATCTCGTGGATGAAAGTCGTGACCATCTCGGGCGTCGCCGTCTGGTTGGTCAGGGGCTGAATATCGCCCAGGAAACGCACCATCACCGGCATACCGACAGCGACGTGCAGGTCGGAACACTTCCTGTCCGCGCAGGCCTTGAGAAACTTGTCCAATTGGGCCATAGGCCGTAGTGATATTCCAGACTTATCCGTTTGTCAATAGAGACGTACCGCGCATTCTGCGCCAGGCGCGGGCGCGGACGGCGGGGGTAACTTAATTCACTATTCGTTCTGTTCCTATGAATCGCGCGGTTCGTCGCAGCGGGCTGAACTGTCGATCCATACCTTCACCGCACCCATTGAAAGCGCCGCGGTTGTGCCGGCTGTCACGCCCAACTTGATCTGAATGTAATCGTGCAGGGTAAAGAACGGTTCGCAGTAGTGACCAGCAGCCACGATCTGCTTCATGTTCATGTTGCTGATCTGTGTGGTGGTCGCCCCGGTGTCACAGAATTCAGCCTCTACGTCCAGCGTGTCACCCGAACGCACATACGGGGCCAGTACATGCAGGTACATGGGGCGGACCATCGGTCCGATTTTCGTGGCGGTCAGGGTCTCGTCAGCGGTCAGGTTGGTCGACCCATCGCGTAACAGTAAATTTGCGTCCATGATTTTCTCCCGGTTGGTTATTCATACGGTGTCCAGTCATAGGCGAGAGCAGGTGATCCACAACGTCTAAGGTCCTTTATAAGCATTTCCATTCTGTAGGGCAAGAGCAAAGCGGGAAAATCGGAGAGGAAATCGGAAAAATCACCGCGGAATTCAGGACAGGCGGGGATTCGATGGGAATAGATTTGCACTCATCAGAAAAGCTATGAGCGCGGATAATACCCGGATCGGGCAACGACTTCGTATTTGCCATCTTTTGTACGAAGTTTGATATGGCGGAATCCGGCGCCCGTGGGATCCGATGGGATATAGCCAATATTGTATTGATTGCGAAGCTCTTCCTGAATCCTGTCGTAGATTTCCTTCAGAGACAGCTTTTTGCTCACCTCGAACATCCGGCCCCCGGTCTCCTGTGAAAGCATCTTGAGTGTCTTTGCTCCCTGGGACCCTTCATCGCGGCCCGCTCCTCCCCTGTTAAAACCAGAATAAGCAGCAGAATCGTAATATCGGATGCAGTAAATCAGGGCATCCGCATGGTGAGCCGCGTCCGTTGCCTCCTTCTCGCTGACCTTGCTGCCGTGATCCACGCCGTCAGAGATGAGGATGATG
>Ga0335071_10001747_pt1 | contig 23427 bp, 22 predicted proteins | sample Lox_Sample_15_FD_206724 | JGI IMG/M metagenome (GOLD analysis project Ga0335071, IMG submission 206724) | Soil microbial communities from Loxahatchee National Wildlife Refuge, Florida, United States - Lox_Sample_1.5 | ecosystem: Environmental > Terrestrial > Soil > Wetlands | place: USA... | reverse complement strand
GGACCCTGCACCAGACTTGTTTCGGACTCAGGGCGTTCCAGTATCGAGACGGCGACCGCGCCCGACGGGCCACCGACAGCATTTCATTGCTCCATGGGTGGCCCGCAGGGTCATGCCGACTTGTTAAGAGTCAAGCGGCGGCTTGTTCGGGAGGCGTGGGGGTGGTCCGTAGGCCTTGATCGAGTCGTAGGTTTGGCCGTTTGCAGGCAGTGGTAGAGCTGGCCGAGCATGCGGTTGTAGAGGTGGCGCAGTGCCGCGGGGTGGCGGTCGCCGTGGTCGCGACGGGCCAGGTAGTGAGCGCGGGTGGGTCCCTGGCAGCCGGACGCGACGAACGCCCAGACGAATCCGACTGCAGCAAGGCGGTTGTACTTCACATGGCGGTGGGTGATGCGGATGCTGCGCCCGGAGGCTTTGGTCACCGGTGCGGATCCGGCGAACACCTTCAACGCTCGCGCGTCAGCGAATCGTGTTCGGTCGTCGCCGATTTCGGCGAGCAGCCGGGCGCCGGTGAGATCGGCCAGCCCGATGAAGGAGGTGATGATCTGATGATCGGGGTCCTCGTTGCAGGCTGCGGCGGTCGCTTCGCCCAGCCGGTCCACGCTGTCGTACTCGGCGTCCAGGGTCGCCAGCACGGCGAGGGCCTGGATACCGAAGGCATCTTCGACCAGGGTGGGGTGGCGGAGCTGCGGTGTCCGTAGTCGCTGTTGGATCGTGGCGGCCAGCGAGGTCATGCCGCGATGGCGACCAGCGCGGCGCAGTGCGGCGACGATCTGCGGTTTGGTCAGCCGCGCCGCCTTGGCCGGGGTCGGGGCAATGGCCAGCACCGCTCGGGCCTCCGCGGAGCTGATTGCGCCGGGGCGATCGGCGAAGGTGTGCAGGAATCCGGGAAAGTATTCACGCAGCAGCGACCGCAGCTCGTTTGAGGCTCGGGTGCGCCGCCAGGTGGCGTCCTGATGGGCCCGGGCCAGCACCGTGATCGATTGCGCCAGTTCGGTGTCAGCCGCTAAACGGCGATGCTGGTCGGCGTCGGTACGCAAGATGTTGGCCAGCGTGACGGCATCACCGTGGTCGGATTTCTTGCCCGACATCGAAGTGCGTTCCCGATAGCGGGCCACCGACATCGGGTTGATCGGGTAGACGGGTCGACCGCTGGCCCGCAACACCGCCACCAGCAGGCCGCGCGGAGTTTCGATCGCGACCGGGATCGGATCACTGGAGTTGTCGCCGGCCTCGGCCAGCATGGCGGTCAGTTCGGTGAATCCCGCGATCGATTCGGGGATGCGCCGCTTGGCCAGCAACTGGCCGTCGGTATCGACGATCGCGACGTCGTGATGGTCTTGGGCCCAATCGATCCCACACGTAGCAATAGGCAATGCTCCTCCTCGGCTCGGCGAATACTGTTGGGTGCGTGACCCTTTGAAGAGAACGCGCGGCGCCCTAATAGCGAGGCTCTGATGGCCTGACCTCCGATTGAGCCGTTCGCGATCCCAGCAACCTGCACGACCCCGGTCTTGTCCGTTAGAGCTCAATGGCTCCCCGTCGATAAGGTGTCGATCGTGCAGGCGGGCTCGAACCACGACTCCCACCCCAACCCACTTCCGAGGAGCGGCCGGTCACGACACGCCGGCCGCGCCGTTCTCCCGGCAGGTCTGGCCGACCCTGGTATCAGTCAGGCATTCCGCCGGCAGACCACGGCCGGCCACTCACTCGAAAGGATGGCAAGACACCGGGGGCTCCAGCCTGTGGAAGGGGGTCCAGCCCCTGGTCTTGACAATGAATCGCCCGGTGTCCCACGAAACTATTAAGTCTTGACTATTGCTCGACAGTCTGGCTGCGTTGGGGCAGCAAGGTTGTGCTCTGCTGGAGATCACCTGTATCCGAGGATGGGCCTGGCGTCATGAATCGCTTTCTCGTTCATTCCGTCGATGCGCAAGGACCTGCTGTCCATGCCATGGTGATAGGCGTCTCGGCCTATCCCCACTTGATAGGGGGCAAAGGCCAAACAACCGAGAGAAATGAGGGGATGGGGCAGCTCAGTTCCCCAGCACCTTCGGCCCGAGCCGTCGCCTCCTGGCTGATCGAGGAACTGCACGATCCCAGCAAGCCCCTAGCAACGGTTGCCCTACTGCTGTCCGAACCCGATCCACAGCCCTTTCGCAACCCAAGAACCGGCGAGGATCACGCCGTCGAGGCCGCCACCATGGCTAATGCCAGGCAGGCACTTAGCGAGTGGGGAGCACGAGCCCAGAGCGCTGACGACCGCCTCCTCTTCTACTTCTGCGGGCACGGCCTTGGGAACGGGGCTAAGGCGGCGCTGCTGTTGGCGGACTTCGGGGCGAATCCCCACGACCCGTTGAATGCCGCGATTGACTTCAGCAACTTCTGGCTCGGCTTGGAGGCGGTCCCCGCGCGAGAGCAATGCTTTTTCATCGATGCGTGCCGGGCGAACTCTGAAACGGCCATCGGGGCGAACGGATACATGGGCGCGCCGATCTTCGCGCCTGACATCTTCAACCTTCCTGTTCCGGCCCCTCCTCCTCGACTGGCCCCGGTGTACTACTCCACCGTGTTGGGCCAGGACGCGTACGGTTGGCCCCATCGTCCCAGCCCATTCACCGACGCTCTCCTCCGAGGACTCAAGGGCGCCGGGAGCGACAATGACGAAGGAGACTGGCGAGTCAGCACCACCGGCCTCCAGAAAGCGATTGACTTCTTTATGGCGCGCGCCTTGGACGCGGGAGGCCGCCGAGTTCTTCAGCTACCCGCCACGAATAACATGACCACATTCTTCTTCCACCACCTCGACCGTGAGCCCGAGGCGGTCGTCTTCGTGGGGTGCCGCCCCGCAGAGGCTAACGACATCGCAGCTTTCTCCTGCGTTTCCCAGGGCGTGGTTGGAGCGAACCGGGCTCCGGCACCGGGAGATTGGGAAGTGGTCCTCTTACCGGGCGACTACGAATTCATCGCCGACTTCCCGGGCGGCAAATACTCAAGAGTCACGAAAAGATGGTATGTGTCGCCGCCCTACCGCAAGGTTCCCTTGGTACTGCGATGACCGGCCGCCTATATCTTCGCCTCGACAAATACCTGATGAGCGATTCCGTCGACCATGCTGCGGTGGCTACCATCCGTGCTCTGACTCCGGTCAGTTCTGTCGGAAAAAGCAGCAACACTCGGGAGGTGGTGATCCCCTCCGGGGCATCGCCCCCGCTAGCTGTGGACCTCGACCCGGGGCGATACCTCGTCGAGGCTAGCCTCCCGTCGGGCGATCTCGTCTCCGATGAGGTGGAGATCGCCGATAACAAGGACTCGACGCTCGAGCTTCGGGCCGACGAGTCGCCGCACGAGTGGTTGAGCTGGCAGCAGTTCATGGGCAACGTCGAACGGATCGAGCAGTATTCGCCGACAGAGGGTCCCTTCGCATGGTTGGAGCCGGACGTCCATTGGGTGGCAGATCCTGCGCCGCCGCTGCGGGGAGACGAACCGTTAGGTGGCGAATATGCGTGGAGGCTGCTCCCTCTACTGTCCGGTCTTCACGGGGAAGCGGTCCAGCAGCTGTCAATTCAGCCTCCGTTATCGATGATTCCCTTCCAGTCCGACGGACAGGCAACGCTATATCAGGCAACAGGGGACGGACCCTGGCATCTGTGGCAACTTCCCACCAGCCCTGGCGGGCCGCCGACGCCACGCCGCTATCTCATCGTGGAGGTTGCGGGAGCTATCCACCTCGTGTGCATCCCGGTTCCCTGGACCGATCTGACCACGCGAAATCAGGTCCCTGTACAGATCCTGGTCCGCAAGCGAACTGCTGCGGAGGATCCCGCGATCACCGTGACGATCCGTGACCGCCTCATCGGATCCGCGCTCGGCTACATGACGCAGGGGGCCTTACCCACAGCCGAGCGGCTGTTTGACCCGGCAAGGGTAATGCTATTCGAGAAGCTGTCGAACCCTCTGGGAGCGGCCGGGGGAGGTTACGTCCTGCTCGGCACTGAACGCAGCAGCGAAAAGAAGGAATGGCATCTCTGGATTCACAACCTCATGAAGTGGTTCGAGTGGCTCCCCGACGGCGCCATCCAGCACGGCTGGCTCAAGCTGCGGCATCGGGAAACATCCAAAGATCTGGACGAGGCACGCGACGCACTGTTCACTGCCTACCGCCGAGGTCTGCCCTTCTACTCGGTCGGCCTCCAGTGGCTCATCGATGGTCTGACCCTGTTCGCCCCCCATGACCGGGATGCAGCCACGATGCTGGAGAACGTGCATCGGGTGGCGTGGCGGACCAATCTGCAGGAGCCTTTTACTATCGTTCGACTTCCCCTCGCATGACCGACATTTTTCGTGTCGAGATGCTGCCGGCTCGGGAAGGCGATTGCATTGTTCTGACCTACGGAGACGCCGACGAACCGCGGCGAATCCTCGTAGATGGCGGAAGAGCGGCCACCTACCGGGCCGTCCGAGACCGGTTCTCGCACGTACCCGATAGCCAGCGCATCTTCGAGCTGCTGATCGTGTCGCACGTCGACCGAGACCACATTGAAGGGTCCGTGGCGATGCTGGAGGATCCCGCGTCACCACTCCAGTTCCGAGATGTTTGGTTCAACAGCTACGACCACCTCCGCGACCCCGAGACAGAGGCCTTCGGCGCAGTCCAAGGCGAGCGGCTCACGGCAGCGTTGAGACGTCGGCCGGATCTGTGGAACAAGGCTTTCCAGGGCAAGTCCGTCGAACTTCGACCCGGCAAGCCGATCACCCTTGAAGGCGGGCTAGAGATCACCCTGGTGTCGCCTGACCGGGACAAGCTCGAGGCCCTGATCCCCGTATGGGACAAGGAATGCCGGAAAGCCGGGCTCATCCAGGGCATCGCGGCGCGACGGCCGTCACCCCCCGAGGGACTCGAGCGCTTTGGCCGCGTCAACATCGACGAACTCGCCAGCCAGCCGTTCCGTCCGGATCGGGCCGAGGCCAACGGGACTAGCATCGCCTTCTTGGCCAGATACGGGGGGCGATGCATCCTGCTCGCGGCTGATGCACATACGGATCGCCTGATCGAATCGCTGCGGCCGTTAGCAGCCGCTGAGGGGGGGCGGCTGCGGGTCGACGCACTCAAACTGCCGCATCACGGGAGCGAGTACAACGTCTCCTCGGAGCTGCTCGACCTCGTTGCTTGCCCCCGGTACCTGGTTTCGACAAACGGGTCCTACTTCGGCCACCCGAATGCCACGGCGATGGCGCGCGTGATCAAGCATGGGGGCGATTCTCCTGAGATCATTTTCAACTATCGCTCGGACGAGACGCTGCTCTGGAAGAACCAAAGGTGGCAACAGCGCTTCGGCTATCGGACGACGTACCCCTCACCCTGCGAGAATGGGTTCAAGGCAGTCGACCTAACGTAACTTTCGGCCGCCCGTGAGGGCTCAAGATAACAGGCACGCGTCGTCGCGCACCGTTAGCACCTTAAGCGCATAGGTATCGCTGGTCGGTGTCGCAGCCCAATCGCCGGTAGGGCCACGGAAGTGTGGTTGGTGGCGGGGTCTGGATGGACGGCATCACGGTGTTAACACCGGGTTTAGGAACGATGCTGCCTGTGGCGGGGACAATGCATGCTGGCGCACTCGTAAGCGACCGGTCTCGATATCGGCGGGATCCGGCATGCCCGGCGCCGATCGCTCGGTGGCCGGCGCTGGCTTATCAAGGAGGGCTGAGCAGGTTCGCGGCCGAGCGAAGCAGCTCTTGGTTGCCGTTGGTGAGGTCGGCTCGGTGAGGTGCTGGACGGTGTCGGCGATGACGCCGATGTATTCCAGGGGGAGCCGGCTCGGATGCCGATGCGGTGGCAGGGCGGATCGCGACGGTGAAGGCGCACCCAGCGGTTGGGAGGATGAGCTGGTGGTCGAGGTCGCCCGAGGCGGTGGGCGATCTGGGCCACCAGCGCCACGTGTGCACACCGCCGCGTACGTAAGGCTGTATGCGTTCATGTCTCAGGTCACGCCCGAACCAGAGGTCGCTCTGGAAGAGCTCTACGTGTTCTGCCGGGCCCTTTTGCACGTTCTACCAGCAGACGCTGACGGCAGTCTGCAACTTGGCGACGAACTCGTCCTGACCCACCTACGTATCGACGAGACAAGTTCTGGGTCGATTGACATAGAGGGCGGACGGGTGAGCCCGGGTACTGCTTTTCCCGGAGGAGGGCAAGGTGGACACTCCGCCTCGGCTGTGGATCGATTGTCAGCAGTCGTCGATCAGATCAACCAGCGATTCGGGCTCGACCTCGATGACCGCGATCAGCTTGTCTTTGATCAGTTCGAGAAGACCTGGCTCGCCGACCAGGAGCTCCGCCAAGTCGCACGCAACAACGCATTTGAGGCGTTCTTGCTGGAGTTCACCCGAGGTTTCAAACAGACCGTGCTGGAAAATGAGGAACGTAACCGCGAGGTGTACGAACTGATCTACGGCAATGCTGACTGGCGGAACAGATCCTCGACTTCTACGCACGGAAGGTCTATACCGACCTGCGTTCAGACGGCTGATCCGAAAAGCGCACATACCCTGAAGGCGTACAGACAGGAAATAGCTGTTTCGGCCATGAGAACCACCCCTGCCCCGACTGGGTTCTCCCCCCTGGGGTGGTCCTGTGCTCGTGCTCATGTTGGGCGCCGGTCGGGAGTGGTTGTCAGTGTGTTGACCGGATGGACTGGCGCGCAGGGACTCCCGTGCCGGTGCGGATGCAACAGCGCCGAGTACGGGCAAGAATCACCCGCCCGCCGTCTTGGCGATCTCGAATCTGCCGGTGTCGTAATGGCGACCACAGTGCGGGTGAACCCGCGCGGTTCACGGTCTGCTACGAGGGCCGCGCCACGACGCGAAATGCGAATTGTGGGCCGCTTTGCGATGTGCGCGGCTCCCACTCGTTAGGTCGGGTGCGTGTTGCAAACCGCGAAAGCTGCGGTACGAGTTCAAAGGCTCCGCACATCCATTCAATGAAGCTGCTGTCGCCGCATGCGCAGACTTTCACCCAGTAAACATCTTGTGGCCCAAGAGTTTTGCCAAAGCGGGATGTCAGCTTCAACACTTCCAGTGCACTTCGGGGAGCCGTAAGATTTTGATGCCATTGCTCGACTATATCTGCGAGGTCTTCGGAGGGAACTGCATCACTCCCCCTGATCAGGGTGATCTCTACTTCACCGGACCCGCTCATGCGCGCCAGACGAATATCGAGCCGGTCGAGCAGAACGGCTTCGCTGACGAAGAAGGAATGGGCGATGTCATAATCGGCGGGCGGATCGCCCCACCCCGTTGCGGCTTTGCGTGAACCGCTCTCATAACAGGCATCATTCGGCCCGAAGTTATCGACCAGGATCATCAGGCCCGCCTGCCTCACGGTATTATGCTCGGCCAACTTCGCCAGTACCCAGTCGATGTAATCGAGCAGCTCTGTCGCGCTCCAACGAGACTGTGGGTCTTCGCGAACGGTATGCTTGATCAGGACTGAAAAGTATTGGCGCGCAAATTGATCCGCAAATACAAACGCCTCTTCGCCGAAATCCTCTCGTCCCATCCTCCCTCGACGGGTGGCCATCCAATGGAGAACCTTCCCGAGGCTGTAGATATCGGCAGGTGGACCAATGAGTTCCGGATTCCCTGCGTCGCATTCTGGCGCGGCGAAGTATCTGTTACCGAATCCCTCCATTGTGTCGGTCAGTCCTGCTTCATTGTCGTACATGCATATACCAAAATCGACCAGACACGGTGTGCCGTGCCTCTTACGGTCGCGTTGTTCGGCTTGATGTCGCGGTGCACGACTCCTCGGTCGTTCGCGAACTTTGCCGCATCGACCAGGCCCCGAAAACGTTGCATAATTGCCTGCGGCTCGACAAGATCGGACAGCAGCTCTAGATTCTCACCGGCGTACGGCGTTACAAAATATGATCCTTGTGGACTGACGCGCGAGTCGATCAGCGACGGAATATTCGATGACAAGTCTAGGCGATTCAAAGCGGCGATCTCACGCTCAAAGCGTTCGAGCCTCTTAGCGCGCCGATCCCGTGGCTCCCGCCTGTTGTGCCTGAGCGTCTTCAGAACATATTGGTCTTCGCCGTCGTCAGTCGTCAGATCGCGAACCAGGTACGCGGTGCCTTGACCGCCTCGGCCGAGTTGGCGAACGACTTCCCAGCGCCCCCCATAGACACGCGGTGGACGGCTCGCACCTTCGTGCCGACGATCAGCCACGCTGCGAGGATATTCGACACCGGCACGCCGGCCGCAGGTGGCGGGTTTGCTAAAGACATAGTCTCAGCGACTCATGATCCGCTCGTCACGGGTTCGACGTCTACGCGGAGTGGCGGAGTTCGTGCTCGACAGCGCGGTGAATCCAGGACGAGACGGAGCGGTAGTCTGCTGTCGGCGCGCAGTTGCATCGAGAAGCTACCGACGCCGAGTGCGGCGGCTGACCAATAGCGTCCGAGCGGCACTCGGACCGCGTCGATTAGCATTCTTCAAGGCCTGGACATCGTGGCCAGCGTGGCGCACCAGTTGGTGAGGTGAAGTGCCGGTAGCCGGCAAGGGTAAGACTGCACCCCGTGGGGGGCAAGGGAACGAGGCCGGCAGCGTCTACCGACGCGGCGTCGGCGCGATCTTGGCCACCCACGGCTTGCGGGCCAAAGCCATCGCCGCGCTCGAAATGCCCGACTCCGGACCGTATCCGGAGGCCATCGCCTTCGAGACTCTCGACGCCATCGACGACATCCGATGCGAACTGTCCGACGGAACCTGCCTGTACCTTCAAGCCAAGCGAACCTACGGCAAGGGCAAGACGTTCAAGTCTGCCGTCGAGCAATGGACGGCGATGCTCGAACGGCTCCACGACGGCGATCGGCTCGTCATCGTCAGCGCCGAGGCCAAGGGCGAGGTTGCGGCGCTCCCGTCTGCCCTGCGGAAGCGCCGCGCCGGAGGTGTGCTCACGGCGCCCGAGAAGGATGCGATCGCCGCGCTGGCCGACGCGGCGGGGTTGAGCGCTACGAGCGCACGCTTCGACGAGCTGTGTGCCGTCGGCCATGCCTGGCACGCGTCGGCCGACTCCAGGTTCGATCCGGGCTACCAACTGTGCGCGGAGATGCTCGACGGTGTCGTTGTCGAGGCGTCGTACGGTGGTGGCGCGCTCGACGTCCTGGTCGCGGGCCTCCATTCTGATGCCGGGATCGCGACGCGCAGCACCCTGCGGGACTGGTGGAAGCGACTCGACGATGCGCGAATCCCGCTCGTCGGCAGCGCCTCGGGCTCCGCGGCCCGCCGCCTGACCGCCGAACGCGACGCCGAACGCTGCTACCGGGAGGTCCTGACCCGGGGGATGAACGTCGTCGACTTTTCACTGCTCTCCGATGCGTTGGCCCCGCTGACCGTGCCCGATCTGCTGTCCACCGTCGTCGTGTCGTCCAATCCGGACGCGTCGTCTGGGCACGGGCTGCCCGACGCGGTACGCCGGTACCAAAATCTCGTCGTGGTCGGCCACCCCGGCGCGGGAAAGACGACGGCAGTGCGCCAGCTCGCCGCCCACTTCGCCAGCCGCGGCGATGCGCCCTTGCCGATCGTGGTCAGGCTTTCCCGGATACGCGGGGCGGTCGGCGACCTCAATGATGTCACACTGGACCTCCTCGTCACCGAAGCCGTCGCTCAGGTACCCGAGCAACACCGCACGGTCATGGCCGACATCGCCCGTCGCGAACTCACCTCAGGATTCGCCCTGCTGATCTGCGATGGACTCGACGAGTGTCGCACCCGCGCGAGTGCCGTGGTCGATGGACTGGTACAGCTCAAGCAGCAGTTCAGCCCGGACGTCGGAGTCTTGCTGACCACCCGCGCGAGTGCCCTGCGGTCGGCGCGCAAAGTCGAGTGCCAAGTGATGCACCTTCTGGCGCCGACCCGCGCGCACGAAGTGCAGTCCCAGGCCCTGCGCGCGGCGATGAAGCAGCTCGCGCTGAGCCCTGGTGAGCGGGCACGACGCGAGCAGCGATTGAAACGGATCCAGGCCGAACAGCCCGCGATCACCAGCGTGCCACTGCTGGGCAACCTGGTCGCCGTGTTGGTCGGACTGGGCCGAGACGCGAACCTGGACGGCTCCGTCGCCGATCTGCTGGAGCGGGTGATCAAGGAGGCCTTGTCGCGCTGGGAGGCTAACCGCGGCCTCGATTCGACGAGGATCGAACCACATCTGTTGTGGGACGGGTACGTCGCCATCGGGCACCTCGCCGCCGAAACCGGCACCGCAACGCGGAGCGAGGCGACATCACGGGTAGCGGCGAAGCTGCGCGAATCCTGGGGCAAACCCGAACGCGAGGCCAAGGCCCTCGCCGACGAGGTCGTCGACTTTTGGGACACGATCATCGCGGTGTTCATCGAGGACGGCGACGGTATCCTCACCCCTCGTAGCCGGGTGTTCGCCGACCTCGCTGACGCCGTGTGGATGATCGACGCGTCCGGTTCGGAGCAGACCTCGTGGATCGAGCAGGTACTTGCCGACGAAACGCGTTCCGACAGCTTCGTTCTCGCGGCGATCAAGGATGAGGCCGTCGCCGATCTCGCACTAGCCTTGGCGACCGACATCGACGTTCGACGTGTGCTCGTCGAGTGGCTTTGCGACGCCGCCGAGAGGATTCAGCTCGGCGAGACGTGCATCGAAGCGATGCTGAACACGCTCGTCGAGCGGGCGGACGATGCTGCGGACTGGTTTCCGCAGGGCCCGGTACCCGGTGAGTCCGAGCTGTTCTGGTCGCAGGATGCGCAGGACAAGAAGGACGGACGCGCTTGGCCGTTCGTCCGACGTGCGGCCATGCTGCCTCTGCCCCCGCGACTGCGTGCAGAACGTGACAAGCTGATCGCACGTGTCTCGCGCGATCCCGAACGTAGCGCGACGGCCGCGGTGCTGGCCGCCACCACTGATGCCACCCATGACGGCCGGCCCTTGAACGCCGAAGAACGTGATCACGTGGCGGCGCTGCTGGCATTGCCGCTGCCAAGCGACACCGATCGCCTGGTCGAGACCAAGCGCAACACGTTCAGTATCCGACCGACCGAACCGATGCTGTCCGGGCGACCAGACGCGGTACTGCGCGCCATACGGATACTCGATGAACTTCCACAAGACATCGTGGACGGCATGGCCGAGTTCACGTTGTGGATTCCGGATCGGTTCGTGAGCGCGATCGAAGAGGAAATAGTCCGGCGCGGCTTGTCGTACACATTGACCGAGAAGCTCGTCGAAAGGTGGAGGCGACCAGCCATTCTCGACAAGCCGTCCGCACTTCCGATCGCGCTGGTCGATGTTGGTGTGCCCGGACAGATCTCGGCCGGGACCGCATGGTGGTGTCGCGAGTTCTTCGCGCTCTACCAGTTGATGGACGTGGGAAAGGCGCCAGCGGTAGAACTCAGGCATCTCAGCGCGGAACCGGGCCGGTCCACGTTGGTACGACTCGCCCGACTCTACTGCGACGTGAATGATCTCGACGCGGACACTCTCGCCGCACAGGTGGCGCGTGCTGCCGACGGCGGCGAGGAAGGGCTTCGCCGCCTCCAAACCCTCGCCTATCAGAACCACTCGAACACGCCGCGGATGAAGTCGCTAGCGGTCATCGACGCCGAGCAGCGCACCACGCTGCGCGCGGCATTGACGTCACCGTGTGGGTGGCTCGGCATACTCGCCTTCTTCGTGTCGATGAAGGCGACCGACGACGAGTTGTCTGCGATGCTCATCGCCGACGTCGCAACGATGCACCCGCACTCGCAACGGTGGGCAGTCTTCGCGGCCTGCCATCTCGCAACGGATCCACTCGATGTGGCAGAGCGCCTCGCTGACGCCGACGTGGGTACGCGGGCAGCCACGGCGGAGTATCTGACCAAGTTCGGTGGCACATCAGACAAGACCGAGTCGCTCCTCCGCCGCTTCCTGAACGACGACGACCTCCGGGTACAACTCGCCGCGGGATACCAGGGCCCGGTCGATGCCACGGCGAAGGTGTGGACGTGCTGGTCGTGTTCGCAAGCAAACGACATAACAGCCGCGGACTGCGTGCACTGCGAGGACGGCTCACGCCCCGTGAAGGCAGATCTCGGCGAGCAGAAGTCACCGCGGCCATTCGCGTAGCCGCAGGCGAGATGCACGTGTCGATCATGACGAGCACACCCGCGAATGCCTCGGCGGCATGGTCGAACGCAGCATCACCGGCCGGCGCCAGCGTGCGATGCGTTCACCGCCTCAATTGCAGGATCACAACCCGTGTCGTAGGTGGGCAAGTCCCCCCTCGGACACCCCCTCGGACATGTCTGGCGACACGACTAAAGTCAGCGGTCGCCTTCACTCGCCGCTGGTGCGGCTCGTAGTCAAGACGCAGGTCGAGGCTCGGGTACACCTCGGCGCGTTCCGCCGCGGTGGCGTCGCTAAGCACGGTGGACAGCCCACCCAGCTCTTTGGCCAACTCGCTGATTTGCGCGGCGGACATGGCGCGGGGTCGCTCGACTCGCTCAAGACGGGGCCTTCAGCTCGTCGCGTTCGGCGGCGTGTCTTCGCAGTGCGGCGGTGAGGTCCGCGACGGCCACGCCAGACTCCACTGCCGCGATGAGGGCGGCAACCTTGCGGTTGGCGTCGCTGAGCTGGCGCTGCAGAGCGGCGTATCGAGCGGTGGCCGCCAGGTCCGATCCTGTTCGCGCGCCAAGTCTTCTGGGTCGGCCAGGCTGGCAATCCATTCGTCGAGTCGAAGTGTCACCGCGTCCTCGCGCAGGTAGACCGTAGGCGGGTGATCGGTCAGTTCGGCGGGCACAGAACGTGACTTGCCCAGCTCGCAGCGGTAAAGGATGCGGGTCGCGCGCTTTCCGACGCGAGGGGCGCCCTGCATCCGCCGTCCGCACGCGCCGCAGTACAACATCCCGCGCAGCGCGTACGGCGTGCTCGATTCTCTGCTGCAGACCAGATCAGGGCCACGCCGCGCTTGCATGCGAAGGGGGACCGCGTCGGCGAGATCGTCGGTGACGAGCGCTTCGTGGGTGCGGCGCGCCGGTGTGATCCACTCTGCCTGGTCGCACCACCGCATGCGCTTCTCATGCCTGGCAGCGACGTCGTCAGGGTCGACGAGGACTCGTATTTCTGCTGCCTGCCCCAGACGCGGACACCCCGATACGTCGGGTTGTCAAGGATGGCGCGGATCGCCGAGTGAGACCAGCTCGCGGGTCGCGGTGACGATTCCGCACCGGGTCGTATTCGCTCGGCGACGGTGCACCGTCGTCGGTGAGCAACTCCCAGCACACCGGCCTCTACACCACCACACGACCAAGTTGTTCAGGAGCGTCCTAGTCGCCTGTGCGCGCGTAGTTTTGGTCAAAGTCGCTGCTCGTGCAGGCACCCGTTTCTTCTTGGTGTCCGTGTCCGGTGAGCAGCGTGATGGGATCCTGGGGCGGCTGCGGAAGCGGGTATTGCGCGGTCACCTTGACATGGGACGTGCCCCCGGCGGGGCAGTCGCCGTCCCACTCCTCGTTGCGGGTCCAGCTTCCGTTCTCGAAGAGTAATGCCTCATATCCCTTATCGGGGTTGTAAAAGAAGCTCGTGCAGCGTTCCCCGTTACGAAGGCAGTCCGTTCGCACACCGAAGTCGGCCTCGTACGTAACACCGCTTACGAAGCTTTTCGTGCTGTGGTAGCGGCCGTGCAGCGCCTCTGCCGGTGACACCACCCGCGGCGGCTGGATGGCCGGGTCGGGAAGGCTATCGATGTCAGCGTCTCCGGTCCTGGTGAACGTGACGGTTCGCTTGTCGGAGCACCCAGCAGGGTCGGTCACTGTCCACTCGCCGGACAGGGTGCCGTCGGGGTGCGGTTGCAGCGTGATCACCTCCCAGCTTTCGGTTTCGCGGTCCTTGCATTTGCCCGGCGACACGGCGACCGCCAGCCAATGGCCACCGACGTCGTCGAACACCCAGTTCGTGTTATAGGTGACCTGTCCGCGGGCCGATGCCGTGGCCGCACACCCGCTGGGCCGGCACATCGAGCGCAGTTCCCAGGTCGCTGTTGCCGGCTTTGCCGGCGTAGCACCTTTCCACGGTTGTCCCGACAGCATGGTCTCGGGGCCGAAGTCGGCGGTGAACCTTCCGGTGAACGGCCCGGTGTTGGGCGTGGAGCCGGTGTTGGGCGTGGTGACCGAGCCGGTGCCGCTGTCGCGGTTGGCGAACACCAGGACCAGGATGGTTGCGATCACACCGAAGCCGACGACTACTCCCCATAGCGCCATCAGCATCGGTTTAGTCGTCTGGCTGGCCGGCGTCGGCGGTGGCTGTGCGGGTGGGGCGGCTCGTTGGGGAGCTTCTGCCTTCGCCGCCGCGAAGTAATGTTGGACTGTCGTCAGCAGCGCCGCGACGTCGCGGTAACCCGGACGCTCCTGCTCGATCGCGGCGAGCATCTCCGCTGCCTGCTGCCAGTGTTGCTGGTCAAGCTCGTTAAGTGCCTGCGCATACCGGTCAGCCAAGTCCTCTTCAGCCAAGACTCTTAACCTCTTCTACTGGCTCGTGCCCCTGAACGGCCCCTCCGACGTACGAGGCCCATTCGCTGCACAAAGGCGTCAAGCTCATCATCGGTAATCGGACGTACGAACGTGCCATGGGCTGTGCGTCCGTCGGACGTTGACGCGTGCACATGACACGAATCCTCCGCAGCCCGCTCAATGCGCCGTCCGAGGTCGTCGTAGCTCACGATTCTCTCGACCATCAGCCGCCACCGGCAATGCGGATTACTCGGGGACATTGGTCGGTGTCAGCGAACACCTGCCGTTACTGCTGCCTCTGACACGTTTGAACATTGCCACCCCCGGAAATTGTTCGTCGTTAACGCCACTGTAAGTACATCACCCTTGATCGACGGGGAGCAGGAAAAAGCTCCTCAGCCGAAAGGATGATCGCCATGACCGCTGCCTATGACGCGATCGTGATCGGGTAGGGCTGGGCAGGCGGACAGCGGCGGCGCTGTATGCCAGGGCCGGACCACCGGGCCCGTCGGTAGTGGAATCGAATTGGAAGTCCAACGCCACACCATGTTCGGAGCATCCGCGGTCACCTGCGACACGGTTGGGTCGGGACGCCAGCGCGTTGCGTGTGAGCGAGCGCGGCGCTGCAAGCCTTCCTCGCACCACAGCCATTGGGTCTTGTTCACTACCTGGTGCTCGCCATAACGCAACGCCGCCCACGCCCTTCGGAAGCCATGACAGGGGTGCGCGTGGAGTAGGAGCGCAGCCACTCGCGCAAACCGGGTGTTCGGATCGGCCGGGGTCTGTGCGAGCACGGTTCGCCCGTAGGTGCAACGAGCCAGCCAGCCGACCCAATAAGTGCATCCGTTCCTCGTCTTCGGAGCAGCACTCAAGACTTGGGCTTTCGTGATATCCCTTTTGTTGTTCGCAGCGCCGGGAAATTTCTGGTCGCCGGCTCGCTGAGTGAGTTCGGGAGCACGAATGGTGTTGTGGCCCTGGGATTCTAGACGTATCTGGCGACCACATGACGCGACAACCTCGTGCCCTATACCGCCGGCCCGGCCCCGGGCGACCATGTGTGGACTTTCTCGGAACCGGTGTGCGTGTCGGTGCAGCTGCTCGAGCAAGTCCGATGTTGCCGTGACCTGCCTGTCGAGCGCCACCCGCACGATGCCCAGGTCGTCGGGGTGATCGATGTCGAAGCTGATCCTTATTAGTCAGGCCCTTGGCTATATTGAGATTGGGTCAGTGACTAGCGCCAGTGGTGCTTTGGAGAGCCCCAGCCGATGTCTTGGGTGATGGTACGGCCGTTGTTATCGTCGGTGGCTTTGCGGGCTCCACCACAATCAGAACAACGGATCCGCCCATTCACGGCCGGGGTCAAGGAAACATACAGCGCATGCACGCCATTGCGGCCATGTTGGGAGCATAGCGAGGCGGGGATATCTGGAGGCGTGTGGCGCACTGAGAGTCTCGATCTCGATCCGAGGACATTTCACTGGCGGGCCCCGACTGCGGCTGACCGGTCACTGGTTGTAATCAGAAGTCGGTATTTCGTAGCCACTTTCAAGTAGGTGATCACGAGAGCAATCGAACGCCTCGTTTGGCGCCAACCACTCGCCTGGACCCGAGTCGCTTTTGTCTTCGTTCGCGTGCGCAGACACCGCAAGCAAATTGTCTGGGTCGTTGGCGAACGCGACGAGCTGCAGCAGCCAAGCATCCGGGCCTGTGGAACCCGGCGGCACCACCCGACACACGGCGCCGCCGCCTACCCGGCCCCCCGAAATCAAGATCAACAGCCATCAGCCACACGCCTCAGGGGACCGCTCGAACGCCCATGAAATTTCGAGGCAAGCCCGTGGGAGACATCCCGACGACAATGGCAACCTTTACGAATTCCCGGCTCCAACCAGCTGCTCTATCCTGCGCGTCAACTTGTCAAGCGCCTCGTCGAATTCCGGGTCCAAGGCATCGATCCACTGGCACGTTGCCAGCAGGTATTCCATTGAGTGTGTCGGCAGGACGTTTTCAATGCGGAGCGGAATTATGACAACGTTGCGGTGCAATGCCCGCTCAATTTCTCGGTGTACGTGTGGTGATACGTTCGACGAACCCGACACCAGAGCCACAAGCACCTTGCAGTTGTTGATTCCATTCATAATGGCGTCCGGATAAGACTCGCCGGCGCCGATGTTGCGGGGGGCAATCCAGCAACCGATGCCGCACGTTTCAAGGTGGCGTGCGGTCGCCATGGCCTGCAGGAAATCGCTGGAGCTGTAACTCAAGAAGACAGGCGGCTCCTTGGACCCGCTGTCGAGCCGCAGCGCTGGCGCTAGCGGTGTCGGCGCGGGAGAGCTTAACAGCCGCCTAACATCTTCGGTGGACCAAAGGGCAGCAGCGCGCGAAAGAAGGCCGGCACGTTCTTCAAAGGAGGAGGAATGCAGCCCGGAAAGCAATAGATCATCAAATCTACCAGTCTCCACTGGTGGGCTCGTGAATCCAAATGGTCCCATTGTTGAGCTAAAGTGCCGTTCGGCCTCGGCCATGAGAAGACCGAATGTGTCGGAATCCGGACTCGCCAAAAACTCATCCGATTCGAACCCAGGCTCGAGCAGTCGATCCGCAATCGCGGACTGCAGATCTGTCATGTGTTGGGGAAACGGCGAGTCGAGACGGAGAGCCGATTTGAACTTGCGCGCTGAGCGCCGATCGTCCGCGGTGGGCGTATACCTGCGCAGGTTGACCTGATACGTGAAATCATAAGGTCTAGAATCTAGTACGGTGATTAGGCGTTCCAGTAACGGAAGAAGCCGGAAGTCGGCGGCCACCGAATGGCCGCCAACTGAGTAGCCGTCGTGGTTGAGCCACGCCTGGTATTCCGGCGAATCGCCAACAAGTTCGTCGAAGTCCCGCGAGTTTGAGATCAACCTGATCCGATCAACCGGTCCGCCGCCACCAGCCAACGTGGTCAGCGAGGAATTGATCGCCGTAGGATGAGGTGTGTTTATGAGAAGTGTGACTTCGAGCCCATGCGGACGAAACCGCAGTCGCAGCGCGTGGTCACACTCGGCCCTCTCGATGAGTGCTGCGATCCAGCGAGGACCAAAGAGTGGAGCGTTGTGTCGCGGAGCAACCGCCGCAGCCCCCACGCTGAACACAGTGCCGCCAACATCGTACTGTGCGAAGTACATGTGCTCATGTCCTCGCGTCCGCTAGCCGATCCTTCGCAATCCGGATGTGAACCGCGACGCAGGCGACTTGGATTCGCGCGTTTCCCGATCTCCTCCGAGAGCGGCGTTTCGCGACTCACGCTGGATTGTAAAATCGATCTCTTGATCGATTTTCATCTCTTCCATTTCGAGGCGCACGGTACGAACAATCGTCGCATGAAGCCATTCAGTCAGAAAGTTCACGTCGTCCACGTCATATTCGCTCGATCGTTGAATTCCGGGTACCACCCGATTTGCCACAACATATACTCCGGTTGCGCGGTCGATGCCACGGCTCAACGTCTCCTCAACCCAAGTGCCGGAGTTGACGTATGTGTCCCATCCCACATACAGATCTTCGCCATAGCTCTCGATATGAACATATCCGATTGCTCGCCGGAATCGAACTACGATCTGTTCCCGCTCGACTTTGCCGTCGACACCGGCGTACCAGATTCGCTCCGGAGCGACGGAGATCTCCTCTTCGCTGGTTGATGACAGTCGTTTCAATAGATCCGCACGAACGTCCTCATGCCGCTGTCCCAGGCGTTCGACGTTGGCCTGCCAATAATCCAGCCGTATCCCCGCACGCGGGTCATACATCGGTTTGCCAGTACTAAGTATAAATGTCTTTCGACGAGCAAGGTACACCGCAAGGATCGCACCCGCGACGACAAGCAATGGTAGGCCGACCAGTAGGCCGACCAGTGGTTGCACAATTGTCAGAAGTAACCCGATAATGCAGGCCGCAACCAGGACGCGGAACCGCCAATCAGGACGAACCGACTTGACAGCATTGCCCGGTTGCCACACCTCGAAAGACCACCTTCGGACGCGCTTGAAAACAGATTTCGGTAGCCGTACACCCGAATAGGCCGAATCTACGAGAGATCCGATATTGCTATCGCTGAGCTCAGGGATGAGACCGCTGAGCCTTCGCGTCCGTGCGCCATGAACAATTTCGATCGAGAGAAGGAGCTCGAACTGATGGTAGTCAAAGCGCTCGATGGTAACGGCCAAACTAGATCGAAGCGACAGGTTCACGGCTGGTGACGGAAGTCGGAAGTCGAACCTGAACCAGACTTCGCCACTCTCGCGATACGACTTGTACCCGACCGCCTGCACGCCGCGCGTGGCGACAGCGGCGTCGAACCTCTCATACAGCCAGTCGCGGACCTCTTCAGCCCGAGTCAAACTGTTCGTATAATTACGCGGTATCACCAGCGAATTTGATTGCGCGCGCTTTGCTTGTCCAGATCGACCGCGCCGCGCGTTTCGGGCCCGGACGATCAAATAAGCCACGATTCCGATCACGACGAGAAGCGCGATAGAACCGCTCATGAGTGGCACGACCCCCTCGCGGTACACCCGATTTATCCAGCGGATCTTACGCTCGTTTGCTGCCCTCACTAGGTGAAACGGGCACAATTAATGCCGGTTCCTGAAGGAGCGGGGCCGGTCAAGACCAACCTGCGTGGTGTTTTGGTTCGTTTTGCGAGCTTCCTTGTCCTGGCTGGGCGCGTCGAAGTAGGCGTCGGGGTCAAGGCTCGGGCGGAGCCCGACCGCGTAGCGGCCGTAGGGCCTTGACGGCGGCGCCGTTCGGCGCATGCTGTTCAGGGCAGGGAGGTCGAAATTGCTTGTGCTGCTTTCGGCTTGGGTAACGATGCGGTCGTTGACGTCTTCAGTGCCGGTTTCCCCGTGCGGGGCAGGCGATGGGGGCTGCCGGTCATTCCTTCGCCGCGGTGTGCGGCATGAAGCGGTTCGCAGGGAAACGGGTCGGTCGGGATCAATCAAAGGGGGCGACCTCGCCGGATCCGGGGGTCATGACCTGCACGATCCGCGCCGACCGTGAACCAGGTGCTCACGCCGCGCGCGGTGCGCGGTGCAGGGCGCGCACGTGGTGGTCGCGCAGCCCGTAGAAGACCAGCTCGAGCTGTCTTCGGGCGGCGGCCACGGCGCCGATGTTGGGGTTGCCGCGGCGATGAGCGACCTGTTCGCGGATCGCGCCGATGTGACTGGTCTTGGGTAGGATTTTCACCGATTCGATGGCCGCCCAGCGCACCAGGCGCGAGCCTTGTTTGGTGATCCGGCCGCGGCGCACCGTGGTGTCGGATTCGTGGTGGGAAGGCGTTAGTCCGGCCCAACAGGTCAATTGGGCCGGGCCAGCGAAGCGGTGCACGTCTCCGATCTCGGCGACCAACACCGCGGCCAACACCGGCCCGATCCCGGGGATCTGCTGGATCGCGGTATAGCCTGGGTCGCGGGCCAGCCGACCGCCAGCGAGCCCGCCGAACAGGTCGATCTCGAAATCCAGCGCTTCGATGAGCCGGCGCAGCGAGGCGATCCGCTCCCGATACGGCGCGGGCATCATGACGTTGTCCAACAGCAGGTTTCCCTCGACGCCGAACAGGTCGGTCATCGGCACCCTGATCCCGCCCTTGGCCAGCACGGCGTGCACGTGGGCCTTGCATTGGGATCCGCATCGCGACCAGTTTGGCCCGGTGCCGCACCAGCTCCCGTAGTTCCCGCGTTGCCGGCGGCGCGATCCAGGCGTGCGGCAGCCGCCCCATCCGCAGCAAATCCGCCAGATCGAAGGCGTCGCGTTGATCGTTTTTGACCCGCCGATACGTAAACGCCTTCACCCCAGCGGGTGCGCCAGATGCACCGTCGCACCGAGTTCGGCGAGCGCATCGACGGCCCAGTACCACCCGTACGTCGCCTCGAGCACCACCTCCGGGCACTCGCCGGCACGCGAGATCACTTCGGCCAAGCGGTCACGGTCGTTGAGGATCCGCACCGTCTCCAGATGCTCGCCGTCCCGCTCATCCGCACCAACACCGAACGGCGCCGATGCAGATCCATACCGACAAACTGCCGACCTTCGTAGAATTCACTCACAAGGGGCCTCCTAATTGGTTAGTAGGGATGGGTTGGGGGTCCAGGTGACCGCAGTCCGTTCCTGACGGGAGGTCTGCCGCCCAGGTGATGCCTGGTTTCTCCAGTCGTGTGACGACTTGACGAAGAGCGGCGCGCCTGGCGGCAGATCACCTGATCTGGTGGTGGTATGCCGTTGCCGAGTCCACCGCGGGGTTGACTTCCCGATGGTTGTTCCCGAGCCTTGAGCTCTTCGAAAGAACGAGGTCCTGTGGTGGTGGAGTTCACGGACGGCTAGTGAGATGACGGACCGTCGAGTCCTGCAATTAGGGCGCCGCACGACTCCACCGGCAACAACACAATCCACCGATCAAAGGAGTGATGACACCTTGGGGTTGTATTGCGGAATCGACTGGGCCACCGACCATCACGACGTCGCGGTGGTCGATGATAACGGGCGCGTGATGGCCCGCTGCCGGGTCGGAAATGACGCGGCCGGGTTCACACAATTGTTGACGCTGTTGGCCGAGGCCGGCGACAACCCTGCGCACCCGATCCCGGTGGCGATCGAAACCGACCACGGGCTGTGGGTGGCCGCGCTGCGCGAAACCGGCCGGGTGATCTATCCGATCAACCCGCTGGCGGCCTCCCGGTATGCGGTATCGGGGGCCAAATCCGATGCCACCGACGCGGTGCTGCTGGCCAACATCGTGCGTACCGACCGCCACGCACACCGCCCGCTGCCCGCCGACACCGAGCTTGCCCAGACCATTAGGGTGCTGGCCCGAGCGCAACAAGACGCGGTGTGGGCCCGCCAGCAGATCGGCAACCAGATCCGCGACCTGCTCAACGGCTTCTACCCGGCCGCCATCGTGGCCTTCGCCGAGCTGCCCAGCGGCGGGCTGGCCCGTCCCGATGCGCGCACCATCCTGGCCGCCGCACCCACCCCCGTCCAGGCCGCCGCGCTGACCCCCGCGCGGCTGCGCCGGCTGCTGCGCAAAGCCGGGCGTGAACGCAACATCGACCGCGACATCGACCGGCTGCGCGCCATCTTCGCCGACACCTACCTGCACCAACCACCGATGGTCGAAAACGCGATGGGGATGCAGCTGACCGCACTGCTGCGCCAGTTCGACGCCGCGTGCACGGCCGCCGACGAGTTGGCCGAGGCGGCGATCGCCCATTTTGAGCAACACCCGGACGCCGCCATCATCACCAGTTTTCCCGGCCTGGGGAATCTCGCCGGTGCCCGGGTGCTGGCCGAGATCGGTGATGACCGCAGCCGGTTTGCCGATGCTCGCGGGTTGAAAGCCTTCGCCGGATCGGCCCCGATCACCCGCGCCAGCGGCAAGAAAACCATTGTGCTGCACCGGCATATCAAAAACCGGCGTCTCGCCGCGGTCGCCCCGATCTGGGCGCTGTCCGCGCTGCGCCACTCGCCGGGCGCACGCCGACACTACGATGCCCGCCGCGCCGCCGGAGACTGGAACCACCAAGCCCAACGACACCTGTTTAACAGACTCCTCGGCCAACTCCACCACTGCCTGCAGACCGGCCAGCTCTACGACGAACACCGGGCGTTTCCACCTCCTCTCCCGCGCGCGGCTTGACTCGTAACTTCGTGAGATGTCTTCGTCGTAACAACGTGATCACCCCGAGCATGCGCGCTCGGAACGGAACACGAGGAGCGGAGGCCCCGCTCCTTCATGACATCAATGAGTTTGGGAGGCCCGACCTTCCCCGAGGAGGATCGTCACGTATCCACGTGTTGATCGAAACGGCATCGACGGCTGGTAGGAAGGTACGCCGGTGCTGAACATGGAACGACGACGGGGTGTATGAGGCCATCTGGCGGGTCAATACGGTGATCGAGCCTAGACAAGCCGAGCTGGAACGCAAACTCGAAGACGGCTGCCGCCGCTGCGAAAAGTGGACGGAAGCCGAATTTCGCTAAAGGTTTCGGTGGCGTCTGCGACACAGGTCGTCCCGAAGGTCAGCACCACTGCTCAATCGGATCGAGGATATTTGGGGCTATGTCGAACTGGTGCGTAACCGCGAAGAGGGCAAGCGCGAGTTGACAGACGGTCCCCGCGACCGGAGACACCGCGAAGAAGCCCTGCAAATGATGAAGTAGAATGAAGCGCTGTTCAGGGGCCGTAGGCCGGACGGGAACCCGCGAGCTGGTTCACGCGGAGAACGGGAGTCGTTTTGGGCCGCGTGGGCACCAATCCTCGATGAAAAGCCGCTGAGCTGACTTGCTCATTCGGGCATCGAGTCGGTGTGGCCATAGCACGGCGGCCCCCACAGGCGCGTTGTACAAAGATGGCATCCTGTTGGGCGGCTTCGATCTCGGCGTAGCAGCTGGCTGGATTGCCGTGGTAGACATATGATTTGGCGGCTCCGGTGCGTGCTGCCTCGATCGAGTAGTCCCATCCGTTCTACCTTATCCAGGAAGACGAAGGTGCGACCGTAGCGGTCGTGGAGCCCTTGGGACGGATCGGTCACGAGCGCGACCCGCTGGCCGCTGAGTGTTGTCGTCGCGAACTCGGTGGCCTCCGGTCCCCAGCAACCGACTGTGTAGCCAGGCTTCTTGGTCTCCGGAGTGTCGATCCCCAAGAGTCGTACGCGCAGTCGGCCGCTCTCGACCATGAAGCCGGTAGCAAACCCGCCACCGCTCGCCATTGACCCCAGGGTAGGGCTGAGGAGGTAGCTTAAAAACTTGTTAGCAATCTGACACTTTTCTGCCGCCACCGGACATCATCGGATGGATGGGGAAACCACTACCGGCACAGTGGCCTGAGCTTATTGACAAGTCGCTAATATGCCCTCTCGGCAACGCCGCTCCCTTACCGCG
>Ga0335071_10001745_pt1 | contig 23437 bp, 21 predicted proteins | sample Lox_Sample_15_FD_206724 | JGI IMG/M metagenome (GOLD analysis project Ga0335071, IMG submission 206724) | Soil microbial communities from Loxahatchee National Wildlife Refuge, Florida, United States - Lox_Sample_1.5 | ecosystem: Environmental > Terrestrial > Soil > Wetlands | place: USA... | reverse complement strand
ACATCACGAGGATCGGCAGGGAGGCAAACGAGGGGAGCTCCTCGATTCGCCGGACGAGGGCCCAGCCGTTCATCCGCGGCATCTCGAGGTCGACGATCACGAGGCGCGGTCTGAGGCCGGCTTCCAGACGCTCGAGGGCCTCCGCGCCGTCCTCGGCTCCCACGCCGCTCAGTCCTTCGTCGTCCAGGAGGCGGAGGAGCCCGTCGCGAAGAGCGCGGTCGTCGTCCACGACGAGAACGTCCGGCTGCGGACGCGCCGACGGCGGCTCCGGAGCGCGGCGCCGGGCGGGTCGCGCCGCGGGCGGGGGAGCGGACGTGGAGGCGCGCGGGGCGCCGAGCACGCCGCGCACACGGTGGATCCCGCCGTCGTCGACGAGGGGCACGCCGTTGCCGTCCACGGGCCTCCCGTCCACCGTGAGCGTCGCGACGCCTCCGGTCCTGCCGTCGGGGTTCTCGATGCCGATCTCCCAGCGCGTCCGGCCGATCCGGAGGGACACGGCGTAGCCCGGCCACGACCTCGGGATGCACGGCGAGATGCGCAGGACGGCGCCTTCGCGGCGCAGCCCGAGGAGGCTCTCGGTCGCGGCGCGATAGAGCCAGCCCGCCGAGCCCGTGTACCAGGTCCAGCCGGCGAGGCCGAGGCGCGCGGGGTGCGCCGAGACGTCGCCCGCGACGACGTACGGCTCGCCGGCATAACGGCGGACCGCGCCTTCGGACCGCGTGTGGTTGATCGGGTTGAGCATGTGGAAGATCTCGAGCGCCTCGTCCGCGGAGTCCAGCGCGGCGGCCGCCATGACGACCCACGCGGCGGCGTGCGTGTACTGCCCGCCGTTCTCGCGGATCCCGGGCGGATAGCCCTTGATGTAACCCGGCGCCTCCGGCCCGCGATCGAACGGGGGCGCAAGGAGCGCGACGATTTCCGCGTCCCGACGCACGAGGCGCGACAGCACGGCGTCGAGCGCGCGCTCGGCGCGCGCCGCCGGCACCGCTCCCGAGAGGACCGCCCACGACTGCGCGATCGAGTCGATCTGGCCGTCGACGTTCCGCCGCGAGCCGAGCGGCGCGCCGTCGTCGAACGTTGCGCGCCGGTACCAGTCGCCGTCCCACGCGAGGTCGAGCGCGTGCCGGAGCCGGGCCGCTTCGGTCCGGTAGCGCTGCGCACGGGCCGCGTCCCCGCGAGCCTCGCAGAGGGCGGAGAAGGGGACGAGGATCGCGTGAAGGAAGAACCCGAGCCAGACGCTCTCGCCACGGCCCTGGGGGCCGACTTCGTTCATGCCGTCGTTCCAGTCTCCGGTGCCGATGAGCGGAAGCCCCTGTGCGCCCGCCGCGAGCGAGACGTCGATCGCGTGCGCCGCGTGGCCGAAGAGCGTCTCCGTATCCGCCGAGACGGCGGGCTCGAAGTAAGCCTCGAGCTGGCCGTCCGCGAGAACGGGCCCCTCGAGCCAGGGCGCCTTCTCCTCCCACACGGCGGCGTCGCCCGTCGCCTCCGCGTAGCGGAGGGCGGCCCACGGAAGCCAGAGCCGGTCGTCCGAGCAGCGCGTGCGCGTGCCGCGCCCCGTAGGCTCGTGCCACCAGTGCTGCACGTCGCCCTCGCGGAACTGTCGGCCCGCGGCCCTCACGAGGTGCTCGCGCGCGAGATCGGGTCGGACGAGCACGAGCGCGGAGACGTCCTGAAGCTGGTCACGGAAGCCCCAGGCTCCGCCCGGCTGCTGGTAGCCGGTCCTGCCCCACAGGCGCGACGCGATGATCTGGCAGGGGAGCCAGCGATTCACGAGGAGGTCGAGCGAATCGTCCGGCGTGCTGACGCTGAGCGCGCTCAGCGTGTCCTCCCAGGCGGCGCGCACGCGCCCGCGTTCGGCCGCGGCGGCCGCCGGATCGGCGAAGCGCGCGGCGAGATCGACGGCGGCCGCTTCGCTCGAGCCCTCTCCGAGCGTGAACACGATCGTCTTCGTCTCGCCGGGAGCGAGCGAGACGGCGACGTGCAGCGCGGCGCAGGGATCGAGCCCGCCACCCGTCCGGCCCGAGAAGCGCGCGCGGTGAGGCCCGGACGCGTTCCGCAGCGTCCGGCCGGCGCCGCGGAACTCGCGCCGGTCCGCGGTGAAGGAGACGAGCGGCTCGCTCGACGCAAGGAACGCGACCCGCCCCGAGAAGGCCGCGTTCTCCGGGTTGTGCGCGAGCAGGGACCGGCCGTCGGCCGCGAGCCTCGTGACGACGTGGCGCGGGGCCTCGGGGCGCGGCGGCCCGAGCGCCCAGTCGGCGACGGCGAAAACCGAGAGACGGCGCGGGCGCGCCGTGAAGTTCTCGAGCGTGAGGAGCGAGATCTTGACGGTGTCTTCGCGGGCGACGAACGTGTCGAGTGTCCGCGCGATGCCCCCGGCGGTCCTGTGGAACCTCGAGAGCCCGGGCTCGTGCGTGACCCGCCAGCGCCCGGTCTTCTCGCGGGGGCGCGCGCCCGGAGTCGCGCCGACGAGCGCGCCCGTCTCCTCGTCGCGGACGACGACGGCTTCGCTCAAGGGGTCGCTGACGGCGTCGTTCGCGAAGGGAGTCAGGCGGTTCTCGCGGCTGTTCGTAGACCAGGTCATCGCGGCGCCCGAAGCCGTCACGAGCGAGCCGAAGGACGGATTTGCGAGGACGTTCGCCCACGGATGGGGCGTCTCGCGGTCCCCGTCGAGGACGATCTCGTACGTGCGCCCACCCTCTCCGAAGCCGCCGTATCCGTTCGCCATCTCGAGACGCGGCAGAGGCGCGGCGGGCGCGGTCTCCTCCGGCGCTTGCACGGCGGGAGGCGGCGGCGGTTCGGCCGCCCAGCGCGCGGTGCGGTCGAGCTGGAGTGCGAGGTCGCCGTTCTCCCCGCGCAGGACGGCGCGCGCGTGGACGAGGAGACCGCGCTGCTCGTCGGGTCCGAGGAGGTCGCCCCGGAGCAGGAAGACGCCGCCCTTCGTGCCCGCGTGCGGGGCCCATGGACCGCGTTCGACGAGCTCGGTGAGAACGTCGTGGAGCTCCTTGCGGTACCCCTCGGGATGCTCGTTGAGGAGGACGAGATCCGCCGCGAGACCCTTGAGGCGCCAGTACTCCTGGGCCTCGAGCGCCTGGCGCGCGAGGACGAGGTCCTGGGCGCGTTCGAGGCGGACCGCGAGGATCGGCAGGTCGCCCGAGATTCCGTGGCGCCAGAGCGCGGACGCGTCGAGGACGTTCGCCTCGTGAGCTCCGGGCTCCGCGGCGAGGCTGCGGTCCGCGCCGACGACGCACGACGCAAGCTCCTCGAAAAGGCGCGCGTCGTCGGGGGTGAGACCGAGGTGCCGCACGGCGACCTGCGCGTGCGTGCGGGCCAGCGCGAACGCGCGCACGGCGGCTGACGGGTCGTGGTGCTTCTGGGCGAGCGCGAGCGCGGCGTCGCGGGTCTCGGCGACACCCGTCGTGAACACGAGCCGCGCGATCGCTCCGGGCGCGAGACGCACGCGCTGGCGCAGGCTGAAGATCGGGTCGAGGACCGTCCCCGTCGTCCCCGAGAGTGCGCGGCCCTCGAGCGCGGCCGGATCGGACGCGTCCCTTCCGCGGCCGACGAAGAGCGCCCGGTCGGTCTCCCACTCGAGCGAGCCCTGTCTCCGGCCGGCGACCGCGAGGACGTGCACGGCCCACAGGGGTTGGTCGCCCGCGGCGCGCGGCCGGCGCCGGCAGAGGAGGGCGGCGTTCTCGGGGACGATCTCCGTCTCGAGAAAGAGCTTGCCGAATGCGGGGTGCGCGACGTCGTCCTCGGGCCGGGCGAGGACGACCTCGACGGCGCTCGTGACCTCGATCTCGCGCGCCGCCGACCCGAGGTTCGTGAGCGTGAGGCGGCGCACCTCGACGTCTTCCTCGGGCGACACGGCCACTTCGAGAAGGGACTCGATCTCGTCGTCCCGGCGGCGGATCGACGCGGATTCCGGCAGGAAGGTGACCCGGTAGACCTCGGGCTCTCGGAGCGTCGGAGAGAAGGCGGCGGACCACACGGCGCCGCTCCGGACGTCGCGCAGGTAGAGCGCGTGGCCCGCCGGGTCGACCGTCGGATCGTCGCGGCGCCTCACGACCGAGAGGCCCCGCCACGTGCTCCATCCGCCGCCGGCCTGCGAGATCGACGTGACGAACGTGCCGTTCGAGAGGAACTGTGTCGCGGGGAAGGCCGCGTGCGGAGACCGGCAGAGGCGCGGCGCGGCGGCGGGCGACGCCGGGATCGGGAAGACCTCGTCGGACGAGGGCCGCGTCTGTGCGACGGGAGCTTGCCGCGGCGGCCGCTCCTGAAGCAGGAGCTCCGTGGCGTTGACGCGCGGGTCCGCGTGAAACCGCCGGACCATGACGCCTCCGAGGAGCACGTTCGCGAGGGCGACGAGGCTCATCCCCTGGTGGTGCGCGAACGCGGTGCGGACGATCACGCCCCGTCCGTCGGTCGTTTGCGGAAGGGGCGCCATGTCCGTGCCGGCAGGCCCCGCGGTGTAGTCCACGGCGTCCCAGAAGCCCCACGGTCCCTCGGCTCCCGCCGCCGCGAGCCGGCGGAGGTTCTTCGCGGCCTCCACGGGCGCGAGCTGGGCCGCAAGAACGCTCGCATACGGCGCGACCACGAGGTCTTCATCGAGCCCGCGGCGAAAGCCCAGGCCCGGGACGCCGAACGCGCGGTACTGGTGCTCGCCGGCGACGTCCACCGCGCGGTAGGCGGACTCCGACGCCCCCCACGGCACGCCGTTCGCCCGGCCCCACTCGCGCTGCCGCCGGACCGCCATCCGGCAGGATTCGTCCAGGAGCGTGCCCGGGTAAGTCCGCATGAAGAGGAGAGGCATGAGGTACTCGAACATCGAGCCGCTCCACGACAGGAGGGTCGGCACGCCGTGGAGGCTGACCGCGAGCCTGCCGAGGCGGAACCAGTGGCTCTGCGGCACGTCTCCCTTGGCGATCGCGAAGAAGCTCGCGACGCGCGCCTCGGAGGCGAGGAGGTCGTAGAACGTCTCGTCGCGCACGGCGTTCCCCTGCGTGACGGGCCGGCAGCCCGTCACGAAGAGGCCGCGGCCCGCATCGAAGAGCGCGCCGAAATCCATTCCGTCCGCCAGGGCGAGGGCGCGCCGCGCGAGGTCTTCCGCCCTCGGCTCGGCCCCGGGCGAGGAGAGCTCTCTGAGGCCATGGGCGAGGACGAGGAGGCACGCCGCGAGGTTCCCGCTGTCGACCGTCGAGACGTAGCGCGGCTCGAGCGGCTCGAGCGTGCGCGTGTCGTACCAGTTGAGGACGTGGCCTCTCCAGCGCTCGACGCCCTCGAGGGTCCTGAGCGCCTTTTCGATCCGCTCGAGGAGGCCGTCGGCGTCGAGCCAGCCGAAGTCGTGCGCAGAAAGGTCCGCGAGGAGCCCGAGCCCGGCGTTCGTGGGAGACGTCCGGTGGGCGACGACCGCCGTTCCGCCGCGCTCGCGGAGGGCGGCGTTGTCGGGCGCGAGGCCGTTCGAATCGCCGCGGGCCGCCATGTCGTCGAAGTAGCGCCACGTCTCGCGCGCCGCCGCGAGGAGAAACACGCGGTCGGCCTCGGAAAGGGCGCGTGTCCCCGAGGGCGGCGCGAGGCTGAGCCACCACGCGAGGAGCGGGCTCGCGGCCCACAGGACGAGGAGCGGCGCGGCGAGGACGAGCGCGGAAGGCCGGGCGGCCGCCACGACGATCCCGACGAGGACTGCGGCGAGGGGGCTTGCGGCCATCTCGAGGAAGAACGAGCGCGGTCCGCCGGAAAGGAGGCCCGCGGCGCGGGCGGCGCCGGTGGCCGCCGTCTCCCATTCGAGGAGGCGCCGGCCCGTCACGGCGAGGCGGACGAGCGTGAGCACGATGGCGTGCACCGCCTCGAACGCGTAGTGCGGCAGGAAGGCGAGCCCGACGAGCGCCTGCGCGAGCGCCATCTCGAGCTCCTGGCCGACCTCGCGGACGAACGAAGAGACCGGCTGCTGCTCGCGCGGCCCGTCGAGAAGCATGCGGCCGACGGGGACGAGCGGAAGTCCGAGGACGGCGAGGGCGAGCGAGAGCCACACGACCGGCGGTCCCGGCAGGACCGTCAGACCGGCGATGATGAGGACGAAGAGGGCGGGCGGCAGCAGGCTCCGTCGAAGGTTGTCGAGGATCTTCCACTGCGCCGCGAGCGGGAGCCTGTTGCGCTCCAGGCCGCCGCGCACCGGGACGAACGGCAGAAGCCAGCGCAGGATCTGCCAATCGCCGCGCACCCAGCGGTGCTGGCGCCGCGCGTGCGCGAGAACGTTGCCCGGGTAGTCGTCCACGACCTCGACGTCCGTGACGAGCGCCGTCCGCGCGTGGAGGCCCTCGAAGAGGTCGTGCGAAAGCAGCGAGTTCTCGGGCACCCGACCCTCGAGCGAGGCCATGAACGCGTCGACGTCGTAGAGCCCCTTGCCCGTGAACACGCCCTCCCCGAAGAGGTCCTGGTACGTGTCGGAGACCGCCGTCGTGTACGGGTCGACGCCCGTGTGCCCCGAGAACACGCGGGCGAAGCGCGAGGCGGCCGCGCTCGTGGTCGCGATCGCGACCCGAGGCTGCAGGATGCCGTAGCCCTCCGTGACGAGCCGCGTCGCGGGATCGAGGCGCGGCCGGTTCAGGGGGTGCTCGAGAATCCCGACGAGCGTTCTCGCGGTGTCTCGCGGCAGGCGCGTGTCGCTGTCGAGCGTCAGGACGTAGCGGACCGAGGGCAGGACCGTGAGGTCGCCGGCTTGGAGCCCGAAGCTCGTGTCCGCAGCGCCGCGCAGGAGACGGTTGAGCTCCTCGAGCTTCCCGCGCTTTCGCTCCCAGCCCATCCACAGGCCTTCGTTCGGGTTCCAGCGCCGGAAACGGTGGAAGAGAAAGAAACGGCCCGGGCCGTGCGCGGCATTGAGCGCGGCAATCCCCTCGGAGGCCGCTGCCAGGATCGCGTCGTCGTCCGGCCGCGTCGGCTCCAGCGCGTCGACGAAGTCCGAGAGCAGCGCGAAGTGTATGTGCGCGTCGGGATTCGCGAGCGCCTGGACCTCGAGGTGCCGGAGCATGTGCTCCACGGACGCGACGTTCGGAAACAGCGTCGGAAAGACGACGAGCGTTCGCGCGCCGTCCGGGACCCCGTTCCGGAAGTCCAGCCGGGGCAGCCGGCGCGGCGGGATCACGTCGTCCACGAGGCGCTGGACGAGGAACATGGCGATTTCGGAGACCGGAAGCGCCGCGAGCGCGAACGCCCACAGCTCGGCCGCCGGCTCGGCCCCGGTGGAACGGACGAACGCCGCCACGCCGGCGAGCCCCGCCGCGGTCAGGACGGCGATCGCGCCGAGGTACGCCGCCGTCGCGTGCCGGAAGAAACCGCGTTTGAGGTGCGAGACGAGCGTGTGCCGCCGCCCGATGTCGGTCTCGAACCCGCGGCGGCCTGCTCCGACGAGGAAATAACCGACGTGCGCTTCTCTCGGGTCGGCGTCGGGCGGCGTCTCCCGCGCCCGGGCGACGGCGCGGCGCGCGACGCGGAGCTGGTCGTCCGCCGAGTGCGGCGCGAGCTTCTCGACCGCGTGGCGGTAGCGGTCGCGTGTCGCGAAGTCCATCCGTCCGTACGTGCCGCCCGGGTCGTGGCGGAGGGCCTCCTCGACGAGGCTCACGCGCTCGACGAAGGGGCCCCAGTCCAGCGTTCCGCAGAGACGGAGGGCCGACACGGCGTTCGCGATCGAGACCTGGAGAGCCGCCTGGCGCTGGTGCTCGGCGCGCACCTCGTCCTCGAGCGTCTTCCCGGCCTCCGCGAGGCGAAGGGACATGGTTCCGACGAGCTCGGCGGCGGGCGCCCCGTACTCCCGCGCACGCTGGAGGAGGCGCGCCGCGAACGCGGTCGGCAGTGGGTCCGGGACGGCCGGCGTGCGGCCGGCCGAGAGCCCCGCGAGCACCGCGTCGGCGCGGAAGCGGTCCGCGCGGACGGCGAGGAGCTCGTCGGCGAGGAGGCGGAGGTGCTCGATCAGCGCGGCGCGGAGGAAGCTCGGCCAGGCCCAGATTTCGGCGAGCGTGAGCGGCGAGGCGCTCTGGAAGGCCGTCAGGAACGTCTCGAGCCGCGCCGCGTCGAGACGCGCGTCGCTCCTGAGGACGAGCTCGTGCGCGAGGGCCTCGATGCGCGCCGCGCCCCCGTGCTCCGGCCCGGTCAGACGCGGGAGCTCGCGGTTGTAGGCACCGGGGAGGTCGTGACGCACGCCGCGGACCTCGGCCTCGATGAGATGGAAGTTGTCGAGCAGCCACTCGACCGCGGGCGTCGCGGGCTCGCCCGCGCGGACGTCGGAGGCGAGCAGGCGATATGCGCGCCTCAGCGCGGGCAGGTTCGCGCGCAGTCGCGAAAGCACGTTCCGGCCGCCCCCGTGCGGCGCGACGGTCCATCCCGCTCCGAGGCCGCGTGCGTGCTCCTCCAGCCGGTCGACCGGCAGAAACTCCCCCAGGGAGGCGCGGCTGTGCTCCTCGTTCACGCCGGGTTTCTTCGCAATCCGCGAGCCACCCGGAGAGTCCCCATTTTCCTGGCCGAGACCGGCCTTCCGTGCAGGAATTTCAAGCTGCCGCTGGCATGGCCCCTGCTCCCCGGACCATCGGAGGATTGATGCCATGTCGAATCGCATGAAACTGCTCGCTCTCGGCGCCCTGGGCGGCGCCGCGCTCGCCACGACCATCGCGTGCTCGAAGGCGCCCGGAACCGAGGAGCGCAAGACCGAGACGACGACGCAGACTTCGCAGGGAGAGGTCAAGACGACGTCGGAATCGACGCGGCAGGGGAGCACGCTGGACGCGAAGTCCGAAACGAAGGCCGACACGGCGAACGGCACGGTGAAGTCCGCCGCCGAGGTCGTCGTCGGGACGGTGACCGTCTACGAGCCCGGAAAGAAGATCGAGGTCATGACCGCGGACAAGAAGACGAACTCGTTCGCGCTCGACGCGAAGGGCACCGTCGCGTCGGTCGATCTCGGCGTCGCCGTCGGTTCCCGCGTGAGGGTCACGGATCAGACGGGAGACGACAAGTCCCGCCGGGTGACGGTGAAGCTCGAGGGCTGAGACAATCTCCCTCGTGGCGGACCTGCCGCGCCTGAGGGCGCACCCTCGCCGGAGCGCATGATCGAGGACACGACCACCAGCCGGCTCCGGTGGCGGCCGCGAGGGATGGATGCCCGGCTCGCGGTCGCCATCGGCGTCACCTTCGGCGCGCTGCTGATGCTCGTCTCCGTGACGTCGATGAGCGCGAGGCAGCTCATTCGCGAAGCGCGCTGGGTGGATCACACGAAGGACGTGATCGAGGAGCTCGACGGCGTGCAGGCCGCGATCACGGAGGCGGAGACCGGGCAGCGCGGTTTCCTCATCACGGGCGACGAGTCGTATCTCGAGCCGTACCATCGCGCGTCCTTCGCGATGAGCGAGCACCTCAAACGCATCGACTCGATGACGGGGGACAACCCGATCGAGCAGGAGCGGGCCCGCCGGCTCCGGCAGCTCGTGGAGGAGAGAACCGCGCAGCTCGAGCTCGCGATCCGCCTCACCGCGGCCGGGCGCTTCGAGGAAGCGCGCGCGTTCATACGCTCTGGAACCGGCCGCACGACGATGGAGCAGGTGCGTACGCTCGTCGTGGCGATGCGCTCCCAGGAGAGGGAGCTCCTTCGCGTGAGGAACGAGCGGTCCGGTTCGACGGCGCGGAGCCTCATCACGACGCTCGGGATCGGCGGCGCGCTTCTGTTCGCGTTCCTGATCCTCATCTGGTGGCTGATCCGTTCCGACCTCGCGCGCCGCAACCGCGCCGAGGCCACGATCCGGGAGCGCGAGACGCGGATTCGGCGGCTCATCGACGCGAACCTGATCGGCGTCCTGTTCTCGAACGACGGCAGCGTCACCGAGGCGAACGACGCGTTCCTCTCGATGATCGGGATCGAGCGGGGCCTGTTCAAGGCGGACGAACACCGTCTCTTCGGATTCACGGCCCCGGAGTTCAGGGAACTCGACGAGAACTGCGAGAAGGAGCTTCGGGAGACGGGCACGTGCCGCCCCTACCAGAAGGAGCTCCTCCGCGCGGACGGCTCGCGCGTTCCGGTCCTCTTCGGAGCGACGAACGTGGACATGGGAGGGGCCGCACCCATTCGGGCCTCGTTCGTCGTGGACCTTTCCGAGCTCAAGCGAGTCGAGGCCGAGCGCAACCGCCTCTACGAGGAGGCGCGCGACGCCGTGAAGGCGCGCGACGCCTTCCTCTCGGTCGCCGGCCACGAGATCCGGACGCCGCTCTCGGCGCTGAACCTGATCGTCTACCAGCTCGCGCGTCAGGTGCGCGCGCTCGGGAACGAGAAGGCGGTCGACCTCGCGGGACGCTGCGAGAAGCAGGTCGCGCGGCTCATCCGGCTGGCGGACGAGCTCCTCGACGTCTCGCGGATCTCCGCGGCGCGGCTGCACCTCGATCCCGAGGAAATGGACCTCGCCCAGCTCGCGCGGGACGTCGTCGACCGGTTCGACGAGAGCGCGCGCCGCGCGGACTGCATGCTCGAGCTGAGGGCCCTGACTCCCGTCACGGGTTTCTGGGACCGGCTCCGCCTCGATCAGGTGCTCTCCAACCTCCTGACGAACGCGCTGAAGTTCGGAGCCGGGGAACCCGTCGTCGTCGAGGTCACCGCGCAGCAGGCCGACGCGTCGCTGTCCGTCGTGGATCGGGGAATCGGAATCCACGACACGGATCAGAGGCGGATCTTCGAACGGTTCCAGCGCGCCGTGACGGCCGAGACGTACCCCGGCATGGGCCTCGGCCTCTGGATTACGCGCGAGATCGTGGAGGCGCACGGCGGGAAGATTGCCGTGGAGAGCCGTCCGGGCGCCGGCGCGGCTTTTCGTGTGAGCCTGCCCCGCCGGCTCGGAGGCGAGAGTGAAAGTTCTGGTCGTTGAGGACGACGAGGCGATCGCGGAAGCGCTCGTGAGCCTCCTCGAGGAGGCTGGTCACCACGCCTCTCACGCGCGGGACGGGAGGCGCGCCCTCGAGAAGCTGCGCACCGGCGAAAGAACGAACCTCATCCTCCTCGACATGACGATGCCGGTCATGAGCGGCTGGCGCTTCCGCGAAGAGCAGATGAGGGACGCGGCGCTCGCGGGCATCCCGGTGGTCGTGTGCACGGCGGACGTCCTCGCCGCCGAGAAGGCGCGCGAGATCGGAGCGGCCGGATGGCTGCGCAAACCCCTGGATCCCGAGCGTCTTCTCGAGGTCATCGGACGGTTCTGCGGGAGCGGCCGCGCCCCTTCGTGACCGCAGCCGGCCGCGCGAAAGGGCGAGGCGCGCACCCGGACGGTCATACGACCCGTCGTCCCTGGATGACCCGGATCAGGACGATGACGATCGCGATCACGAGCAGGATGTGGATGAACCCGCCCATCGTGTACGACGTGACCATGCCGAGCAACCACAAGACCAAAAGAATGACGAAGATGGTCCAGAGCATTTTTCTGCCTCCTTCTTCCGCTGAGCAACAGCCGTGCCGGAAACGTGGAACGGATCGTGCTCTCTCGGTCGCAGGAGGACGGCCATGGCGCTCTATTCAACGAAAGACTTCTTCCGCCTTCTCGGGACTCCCGGCTTCTCCGACGGGCTCCTGAAGCAGCATTTCGAGCTTTACGCGGGCTACGTGAAGAACGCGAACGCGCTTGCCGACGAGCTCGCAGCCTCGTCGCCGGCGAAGCCGCCGACGCCGGCATGGTCCGAGCTCAAACGTCGCTTCGGATGGGAGTGGAACGGGATGCGTCTCCATGAGACGTATTTTGGAAATATGACAAAGACCGCCCGGCCTCCGGAGCGCGACGCGCCGCTCGTCGCGCGCATCGGAAAGGATTTCGGGTCGCGTGAGGCCTGGGAGAAGGACTTCCGCGGCGCGGGCAGCCTCCGCGGGATCGGGTGGGTCGCCCTCACGTGGGACCCGATTGCGCACAGGCTCTTCAACGTCTGGATCGACGAGCACGATCGCGGCGCGCTCGCGGGGTGTCCCGTCGTCCTCGTCATGGACGTCTTCGAGCACGCATACATGGGCGACTACGGGACGAAGCGCGCCGAGTACATCGACGCGTTTCTCGCAGCGGCCGACTGGGAGGAGGCCGCGAGGAGATTCGACCATGCCCAGGTTCCGGTGCCCGAGATCACCCGCGCGTGATCTGGCACGCTCGCTGCAAGGGATCTTCAGGAGGAAGAAATGAACCGTAAAGTTTTCGCGTCCGCAGCTCTCTCATGCCTGCTCGGCGCGGCCCCGGCCGTTCTCGCGCAGGACAAGCCCATGGAGAAGACCGACGAGAAGAAAGTCACGACGACGAACGGGACCATGAAGTCCACCGACCACACCGTCGTCGGAACCGTCAAGACCTACAAGGCGGGGAAGAAGATCAGCGTGCTGGTCGGGAAGAAGACCCACTCTTTCGTTCTCGATTCCAAGACGGTCGCGACCAACGTCGACCCGTCCGTGGCCGTCGGTTCGAAGGTGAAGGTCGTCCAGTCGAAGACCGCCGGCGGATCCAAGACGCTCTCGATCACCCCCGAGAGCTGAGGCCACTCCGGCAGTCCGAGGCGGTCCCCGCCTCTCTGGTCCCACGGGACGTCCCGAGCGGACGTCCCTTTTTCTTTTTGGAGGAAGGATGAGGGTGCGGAGACCTGCAATGTGGCTGCTGGGCCTCGCGGCCGGCGCGGCGGCTGCGTTCCTGGGCCTCGCGGGCGCGACGGCCCTCTTCCTCCGGTCCGACTGGCTTCTCGAGCAGATCGACTCGGACCCCGACTCCCTGTTCGTCGTGTTCACGGAGCCGAGGGCGTCTCTCGTGCCGGGGCGTCTGCGCTTCAAGACGCTCACGCTCCGGAGCCGCGACTCGAACGTCGAGTGGGAAGCGAGACTCGAGGACGCCACGGTGGACGTCGCGCTCGTCGATCTCGCCGCCCGCCGTTTTCACGCGCGAACGGTCCGCGCCGCCGGCCTGACGTTCCGGCTGCGCGAGCGCCTCACGCGCCGCGAGGCGACGCCGGCTCGGGCCGGGCGCTACCCGGAAATCACGGGCTATCCCGATCCGCCGCGGCGCGACCCGCCGCATCCTCCCGAGCCGCCCGGGGACCCGTGGCGCGTGGCGGTCGACGACCTGCGCGTCGGTCTCGTGAAGGCCATCTGGATCGACGCCTGGCGCTGGGAGGGGGAAGGGAGCCTGAGCGGGGGCTTCCGACTGCATCCGGGGATCGAGGCGGAGGTCCTGCCGAGCGAGCTTGCGGTCGCCCACGGCACGCTGCACTGGGGGAGGTACGTCGTTTCGCGGAACACGGCTGGCCGCGTCCGCGCCTGGCTTCCGCGCTTCGACACGCAGGCCTACCCGGGCAACGAAGTGTGGAAGATCATGTCCGGTTCGGCGCCTCTCGACGGAACGCTCGACGCCGTCCCGTTCCTGTCGCCGGACGGGAACCGGCCTTCGCCCACAGGCGGCGGGAGCGTCCGGATCCGCGTCTCGATGCGCGACGGACGGGGAGGCGGGAGCGTCGCGGCCCGTCTGCGCGACGCGGAGCCTCTCGTCTCCCTGCTGCCGGCCGGGCCGCCGAAATGGGCTGCGGGACTCGTGAACCTGAGCGACTTCGCGGCGACCGCGCGCGTGGCGATCGCGCCGGGCCGCCTCACCGTCTCGCCGGTGCATGCCTCGGCGGGGACGTTCTCGCTCGACGCCGACTGGCGTCTCGCGGGCGGACGTGAATGGGGCGCGCTGCTCGCGAGGAAAGGCGCCCTGGCAATCGCGGTCGGCCTCGGGCCCGCCGCGCCGTCCCTCAGGGTCGTCGGAGCGGCGAGCTGGTTCGAGGCCGAGGGCCGGCCGGGCGGGCTCAGGACCGATCAGTCGGGGGAGTCGACGGGCGTCGTGCGCCCGACGAGATAGGCCGCCGCCGCGCCGAGAGCGAGGATCCCGAGGAGGACCGGCACGGTCCGGCTGCGCCGGGGTCTCTCGAGCGACGTCCAGTTGCGCACGAGCGTCTTCTTGATCTTCGCGCCCTCGGACCCGGCCTCGTCGAGGACCCGGCTCACGGAGTCGGAGACCTGAGAAACCGTCTCTCCGGTCCGCCCGCCGAGGTCCGACGCTCCGGCGCGCAACGCTTCGAGGATCTGATCGAACACCTTCTGCGCCATCGTGAAACTCCTTCCGGAAGAATCCGGCCCCCGGCTCGCTGCAAGATCTCCGCCGCCCGCGACCGCGAGCTCCGTGGCACATGCGTTGCTCCTCGATTGAAGGAGGACTCTGCCATGGAAAATTTGTACAGCCCTGCCACTGCCGACCAGGCGCGTAAAACCGCGAGGGATGCCGAGAAGCTCGGGTCCGAGGTGAAGAAGGACTTCGAGAATGCCGTTTCGCGCGGCAACGACGCCGCGGACCAGGCCAGGGACGCGGCGGGGAGACTCTCCGGGCGGGCACGGGAGATTGCCGGCGCCGCGCGCCGGAACATCGGCAGGGCTGCCGGCAGAATGAGCGACTACGCCGACGAAAACACGGCGATCGTCGCCGTCGCCGCGTTCGGGGTCGGCATCCTCGTCGGCCACCTCGTCACGAGAGAGTCGTGAGCGCGATGAGCACGAGACGGAAACCCGCGGAGGCGCCGGAAGGTCCCGGCCGGTTCCTGAGCGAGGTGACGGAGCTCCGGAGCCGGGCCCGGCGCGAGATCGAGGAGGGCGCCCTGACCCCCGGGTACCGCGGCCAGCTCGGCGCCATCCTCGAGCTCCTCAACGTCGCGCTCGCGACGGAGATCGTCTGTGTCCTGCGTTACAAGCGGCACTTCTACATGGCGGACGGCATCCACGCCGATCCGGTGAAGGCGGAGTTCGCCGAGCACGCCCAGGAGGAGATGGCGCACGCGGACGCTCTATCGGCCCGCATCCGCCAGCTCGGCGGCGAGCCCGACTTCGACCCCACTCGTCTCCTGCCGAAGAGCCACACGGAGTACCAGGAAGGCGAGAGCCTCGCCGACATGATCCGGGAGGACCTCGTCGCCGAGAGGATTGCGATCGAGTCGTACAGCGAGATGATCGCGTTCATCGGAGAGACGGACCCGACGACCCGGCGGCTCTTCGAGTGGATCCTCGGCCAGGAAGAGAAGCACGCGGACGACCTCGCGGACCTCCTCAAGTCGTTCGACGGGGAGAGGCTTCGGACGACCTGACGGACGCGGCGGACGGGAGGCGACCCGTCCGCCGTTTGCGCGTCACGCGCCCCGGATCCTGCGCCAGGCGTCGCGCACGGCTTCCCGCAACTCGTGCCACTCGTGGCCGGGCGAAGAGTCGCCGACCATCCACGCGAGCCAGCCGTCTTTCAGCTCCGGTTCGGCCTCTTCGAACGATCGCGAGTCCCCTTGCAGACGCCTCGCGCTCTCCCAGCCGAAACGGTAGGCGGGCTCGTAGTACGAGAAGTCGCGTTCGGAGGCGCGGTAAGGGCGGGACGCGAAGTTCTCCCGCCAGTATCGCGCCTCCTCCTCGGCGTCGAACTCCGACGAGAACGCGTTGCCGGCGAGCGCGCCCGCGGCGGCTCCGACGAGGCCGCCGGCCACCGCGCCGGCCGGCCCGGCGACCGAGGCGCCGGCCAGGGCTCCCGCAGCTCCCGCGCCGGCCGCGCCGAACGCCGTCCCCGCGGGGTGGGGTTCTAGGTCTCGGAGTTTTCGTTTTCCGGGCATGACGATCTCCTCCCGTCGGCTCGTCAGAGCCTGACCGTGCCGTGCATCGACGCCGTCTGCTCTTCGGGCTCGTGAATCTCACCCGTGAAGCCGGCGAAAAGCTTTCCTACCATCCCGAGCATTCCGGGCGAATCCCAGTACTCGGCGCGCGCGACCTCGATCCGGAGAAGCGCGAGGTCCGGATCCTCGACGCCCTTCGGGAACCATTCGCGGTAGAGCGGGCTCCAGAGCTCGCGGGCCTTCGCGGCATCGCGGACGAACGCCGCGCGCCCGGAGAGCGAGACGTAGCGATTTCCCGACGCATCCACGTAGACGACGCCCACTTCCGGGTTGCGGACGAGCTCATCGACCTTTGCCGAGTGCTGGGCCGTGAAGAACCAGACCGTCCCGTCGAAGGGAGCCTCCTGCGCCGCCATCGGGCGGGCGCGGAGCGACCCGTCGCCGGAGCGCGTCACGAGCATCGCGATGCGGATCCCCCTGATGAGCTCGCCGAGCTTGCGGACCGACTCGGCGCGGTTCGACTCGTACGATCCTCCGCGTCCTTCCATTTGGGATTCCTTTCCGCCCCGGCATGGGACCCGGAGCTGAGCCGCAAGATGCGGGCCACCGCGGCCGGGGCGGCGGAACCTCGGCATCCGCTTTGCCATGGGGAGGCAGGGAGGAACCGTTGAAGTACAAATTGCTCGCCGCCGCGCTCGGCCTGGCCGTTTTCGACGCGAACGGCCAGGACATGATGCCGACGCCGCCTCCGACGCCTCCGGCAACGATCTCACCGGCGCCGACGCGCACGCCCCTCGCCCCTCCCGTCCGGAAGGGGAAGAAGGACCCGCCGCGTTCGCTCGACCCCGTCGCCACGCCGACGCCGACCCCCGGAGCCGCGGCCCCTACCCCGCGCCAGGGTTGAGACACGATCGCGGAACGGTCCAGGGAGGAGACGTGACGAGACACGCGGATGAACCCGCGCCGGCGGAGGCCCGGGTTCCGTGGGCCACACTTCTGAAGATCGGGGCGGCGGTCCTGGCGGCCTGGGTCTGCGTCAAGCTCTGGACGAGCGTGGAGCTCCTCCTCTTCTCCGCGCTCATCGCGATCGCGATGAGTCCCCTCGTCCACGCGCTCGAGAGACGGCGCCTGTCGCGGGGGCGGGCCGTCGGCCTCCTCGCCCTCGGGGTCCTCGTGGCCGTGGCCGCTTTCGCGTTCCTGGCCCTGCCGCCGCTCGTGAGCCAGATCGGTGCGATGTGGAAGGGGCTCCCCGCGATGCGCGGACGAATCGCCCACACGCTCGAGGGCGGCGGCCTGGCCGCACGCGTCCTTCTTCCTCTCCTGGACCTTCCTCACGCGCCGGAGGTGGATGCGTGGCTCGCCCGTCCGCTCGCGTGGGGTCCGCCGGCCTTTGAGCTGGCGGGTGCCTCGGTGGTCGTCGTCGTGCTGAGCCTCTACCTGCTTCTGGACGGCCCCAAGGTCGTCGCGTGGCTCCTCGCCTACGCGCCGCGCGCGCACCGCCGCCGCATGGGCGACATGGTGCCCGAGCTCTTCTCCGTCGTGCAGGCGTACACGACCGGCCAGCTCATCGCCTCGTCGCTCTTCGCCGCGTTTGCCGGCATCGTGCTTGCGGCGACCGGAGTGCCCGGCGTCCTTCCGGTCGCTCTCCTGGCGTTCGTCTGCGACGTGATCCCGGTGGCCGGAATCAGCGTCGTGATCGCGGTGGCGTCCCTTCTGGCGCTCACGATCAGCCCGGCGACCGCGCTTCTCGTCGGCTCGATCTTCCTCGCCTATCACCTCTTCGAGGCCTACGTGCTCCTCCCGCGTCTCTACGGCAACCGTCTGCGCCTGTCGACGCTGACCGTGCTCCTCGCGATCCTAGGAGGCGGCACGCTCGGCGGCATCCCCGGTGCGGTCCTCGCGCTGCCGCTCGTCGCGGCGTACCCGGTCGTCGAGAAACACTGGCTCGACGAATGGCTCCATCCCGATGCGGTCGCGGACCACCTCGCGCTGAGGGATACGGAGGACGAGAAGCAGACCAAGGCCGTGAAGGCGGTGCTTCAGGGGCGGCCCGCCGACGCAACGCGCTGAAGAAGCGGTCGCAAGAGCCGGACCACGAACCGTTGCACCCGGAAATAGGCAAATGGGGAGGACGGCGCGGCATCGCCCTTGCCGATGCGAACGCCCACGCCATCGCCGGGCGGGGTCTCGCCCGGCCGCACGCCGGGGACGTCCACGATCGTCGTCGCGACGATCACGCCGACGCCGGCCTGACGAGAGCAGCTTCAGGAAGAAGATCCCGGCGAGCGGGAGGATCTCGACCCGTTGGACGCTCCGGCCCGCGGGACCTTCCCGCCGGCCTCACGGGCCTCGGAGAGCCCGATTGCGATGGCCTGTTTGCGGTCGCGCACGGTCTTGCCGGATCCGCCGGACTTGAGTTCGCCTCTCTTCATCTCGTGCATCGCGCGCTCCACCTTTTCCGACGCCTTCTGTCCGTACTTTCGCGGCATTGGGTGCTCCTTTGTCCTTTCTTCATCCGCCAGAGGCGGCCGGCGCTCTTCGAGCATGAGCCGTGCCGCAGCGCGCGGCGCACGTTTGGGTCCACTCACCGCAATCGAGGCATCGCTTCCTTGCTGGCCCGTCTCTTGCTGCCTCCTCGTTCGGGAGGAACATTCGATGAACGACAGCGTCGCGGTCATCCTGAAACGCGCGGCGATGTCCGGCGCGGCCGCGACTCTTCTCGCGTGCAGCACCTCCCGGGCTCCGCAGGCCCGTGTCGACGCCAACGCGCTCGCGACGGCGGTCAAGTCGAAGCTCGCGAAGGACGCGCGGCTCGCGAATACCGCGAGCGTGGGCGTGAATGCCAGAACCGGAATCGTCACGCTTTCCGGCCGGGTGAGGACGCCCGAGGAGCGCGAGAGCGCCGGGCGTCTCGCCTGCTCAGCGAAAGGCGTGACCGTGGTCTACAACCAGCTCGACGTCGTGCGCGGCGAGCGCTGACCTCGAGCTGACGGCGGCCGGCCGTCTCACAGGTGGAGCTGGTCGAGCCGGAGCGGGCGCGTCGGCGCGGTGTTCCCAGTTTCTCGGGACGCTGATTTGTCCCCGTCTGTCAGCGAGCGGCAGGCAACCCAGGCGCGCGCCCGCCTCGCGCGAGGCCCGCCGCGGCCGCGTCGACTTCGGCGGCGATGCGCGCGCGGTCGACGCCCGGCGGCAGGTCGTCGGCGAGGCGGGGGAGGATCCACACCGCGCGGCGGAACAGCGCGTCCGACGCCTCCCGGCGGCCGAGTGCGAGCTCGACGCGGCCGAGGTTGAGGTCGCTTTCGGCGCGTTCCTCGAGCGCGAGCGAACGCGCATAGAGCGAGCGCGCCTCGTCGAGGTCCTTTTCGAGCCACGAAACGGAGCCAAGCGCGAGAATCGCGGTGGCCTCGCGCGGACGGAGGGCGACGGCGCGTTTCAGGCGCGCCTTCGAGGCCGAGAGCAGCTCCTCCCGGGCGGGGCCGGCGTCGTCGGGCGCCGAAGCCGCGTCGCGCAGGAGGGTCTCGCCGTCGGCCTGAGACGAAACCGCGGCGCTTCGGACGGTGGCGATCGCGAGGAGCACGGCGCCGGCCGCCGCGAAGCTCGCGCGCGCCGCGGCCGGAAGAGGCGCGGCTGCCCTGCGGCCCGGCGCCGCCCGCCGCCACGCGAGGCCGAGGAGGAACGCGAGCGGCCCCGACGCGACCGGGAGGCGCAGCGGGAAGCCGCCGAGGGAGAGGACGAACCCTGCGGCGAGGGCCGCGATCAGGGCGTCGGTCGCGGGGTTCGACCCGGCGCCCGGCGCGCGGCGCGCGCCGAGGAGACCCGCGGCGAGCAGGAGAAGGCCGGCGGCGCCCGCCGCCGCCGCGGGGACGCCGCACTCGGCGGCGAGCGTGAGCGGCTCGCTGTGCGCGTTGTCGAAGTGAGCGGAGCCGGAGCGGTGGACGAGGCGCCGGCCCGACCTCTCCTCGGCGGCGATTCGCGCCGGGACGAACGCGTTCGAGAAAGCGCCCGGACCGATCCCCGCGAGAGGATGGGACCGGATCATCTCCAGAGCGGCCAGAAGCCCGATGTCGCGCTGCGTCGTCGCGGACGCGAAGTCGCCCCGCCCGAGCTGAGCGGCTTTGTCGACCGCGCGGCGCGCCCCTCCCGAGAACGCGACGAGGCCGGCGACGGCGAGGAGCGCGGCGAGCGCCGGGGCGCGGCGCCGCGGCGCGAGCAGGACGTGGACGACGGCGCCCGCGCCGAACGCGAGGGCGGGGGCGACCGCTTCCGTCGCGAGCATCCCGAGGATGGTCGCCGCGAGGCCGGCGGCCGCGAAAGCGCGCAGCCGCCGCGGAAGGAGCCCGTCCGCCGCGGCCGCGAAGAGCAGCACGGCGGGGACGACGAGGGCCATCGCGAGATCGCCCGGGTTCCCGACGAGCCCCGCCGCGAAGAAGCGGGGCTGCGGAGCGTCGAGCGGCATCCTGAGGATTCCGAGCCACCGCTGAGTGGCCGCGAGTGCGCCGGAGAACGCTCCGGCGACGCATACGGCGGCCGCCGCGCGCGCGGCGATCGCGGCGCCCGTCCGCGAGGCGCCGGCCGCGAGGAGGGCGAGGGGGGAAAGGACGGCGCCGAGGACGAGCGGGTCCACGACGCGCGCGTTCGCGGCCGCCGATGCGAGCGCGAGGACGAGCGCGGCCGCGAGTGCGAAAGGGGCCAGGCGGGCGGCCCCCCGCCGGCTTTCGTCGCCCACGAATCCCCACGCGCCGGCGGCCGCGAGGCCGAAGAGGGCGAGGCTCGATCCGATGGCCTGCGCAAAGACCTTGCTCTCCCTGAGGGCGTCGCTCGAAGCGGTCGAGAACACGACGAACGGGAGGACGAGCGCGAGGACCACACCCGCCTGGACGAGGCGGGACTCGGGCGCCGTCTCGGCGGCTGGCGCGGCGACGCGGGGCATGCGACCGCGAGGATAGCCGAGCGTCACGCGCGCCGCGGCGCTCGCGCGCGGTGCGCGCGCCACGCGGCGAGGGCCTTCAGCAGGAAGCCGCCGTGGGCATAGAGGGAGAGGTCGGACGGACGGAGGAGAGAAATGCGTTTCCTCCCGTGCGCTTCGGGTCGCCTCCGGTGCGCGGGCGGCGGCGGAAGAGGATTTTCTTTGAAGGTGAAGAGGTCAATGCGGTAGCGCCTCTCGAGTACTGAATGGCGAAGCACCGCCACTCTCTCGAGCGCGGAGACGTCCCGGCCGGCGAGCCGCTTCCACCACCTTCTAAGAACATTTGCAGGCCGTTCCCCGGTGCGCACGCGCAGCATTGGAGGGACGAGATGACCCTCGACCATCTCCCGGTCTTCGACAAGCAGAATTCTCTTTTCTCTCTCGACGATCGCCGCCACGAGGTGGATCGTCTTCGGCGCGGCGCGGACCGCGGCGCGCGGAAACGCCTCCGGCGTCCCGCTCGCCGCGGCGCGGCAGAGCGTTCGGAGCGGGCACGCGCCGCAGCGCGGTGCGCGCGGCGTGCAGACGAGCGCGCCGAGCTCCATGACGGCCTGGTTGTGGCCGCCCGGGTTCCGCGCGGGGACGAGCGGCCGGGCGAGCGCGCGGAGCTTCGCGAGCGTCGCGGGCGCCTTCGGGTCGAGACGGAGGCCGTAAAGGCGGCAGAGGACGCGCACGACGTTGCCGTCCACGACGGGCTCGGCGACGCCGAACGCAATCGACGCGACCGCGGCGGCCGTGTAGGCGCCGACGCCGGGGAGGGCCCGCCAGCCTTCGAGCGTGAGCGGAAACGCGCCCGCCGCCGCGACGGCCTTCGCCGCGCGATGCAGGTTCCGGGCGCGGGCGTAGTACCCGAGGCCGCTCCATTCGGCGAGGACCTCGCGCTCCGGCGCGCGTGCGAGCGCTTCGACCGTCGGAAAACGCCGCCGGAACCGCGTCCAGCGCGGCGCGACGACCTCGAGCGTCGTCTGTTGCGCCATGACCTCCGAGAGCCAGATCGCATACGGGTCGCGGGTCGTGCGCCAGGGCAGGGTGCGCGCGCGCCGGCGGTACCAGCGCGCGAGACGGCGCGTCGTGACGCGCGGGTCCTCCATCACAAGGGAGGAGTCTAGACTCGGCCGGTGGATCTCGACTGGGAAGGGCTCACGGTCGCGTTCGCCGCGCGGTCGAAGCTCATGAACCACTTCCTCGACCGCGCCTCCGGCGAGGTTTACGCGCACCTGAACGGCTCGCCGGAGCTGCGCGAGGCTCTCCTCCACGAGCGCTCGGGGCGCTGGCTGCGGATTCCGAAGTCGACGCCGGACGTGGACGCGGCACGCTGCCGCGCGTTCGCGCCGGGAATGAAGAGCGGCGCGGTGCGCGCGAAGGCGCTCGCGGCCCTCGATGCGGACGGGCCGAACGCGTTTCGCGAGGCCCTGATCGCGTCGCCCGAGGACGAGAAGGCGTGGTTCGTCTACCGGGACCGCCGCGTGCGCGAGGAGCTTCGCGCGTGGCTCGAGGCGCAGGGCGTGCGCGCGAGCCCGCCGCGCTGACCCGGCGCCCGGCGCGGCCGTCTCGACGTCGGGGTTGACGGTCTTCAGCCGAACGTGAAGCGCGCGAACCGCGTCGGAACGTGGAAATCCGGAGGACGATCCCTCAGCGTCGGGGAGAGAGCGAGAAAGCGGGTCGTCCGTCCGCGCGCGATCCGGTACGCGTTCCCGCGGCGCTCCTCGCGGGCGCCGGGGGGCCGGCCGCCGGGCAGCGACGCCCATGGGATCCGCAGGAGACAGCGCCAGTGATTCCACTCGGACGGCGCCTTCCCGCGCGGGACTCCCGAGACCTCGGCGGAGACGCCCGCGAGGCCTTCGCCGGGCGCGAGCTGCCAGGTCGCGCGGCTGTCGTCCGGGTTTCTCACGCGGGCGCCGTAGAGGGCGCCCGCCGGGCTGACGACGATCTCCTGATAGAGCGACGGCGTTCCCGGAGATGCGAGGAAGACCTCGACGCATTCGTCGAGGAAGACCTCTCCGCCGGACGCGCGCGTGAGCGTCAGGGGCGGCTCGGCGGGCGCCTCGAACAGCGCAAAGAACGCGTCCGCCGTGAAGCCGAGCCGCACCGTCGTCCGCGCCGCAGGGCCGGCGCCGCCGCCGACGTCGGCGAGGACGTGAGCCGGCGCGTTCGGGATCGCGTCGTCGGCCACGAGACGAGGCACGTGGACGGCCGGCGGTCCGGTCACCAGCGCCCCACCGCGGTCTTCAGCGCCGCGAGGAGGCTGCGCGAGGCTGCCTGGACTCTCGAGAGCTCGCGCTCGGCGTCCCTGAGGAGCGGCGGGAGGAGCCGGAGGGCCTCGCGGCGGCGGGAGGCCTGCAGGGCTCCGGCAGTTTTCCGCACGAGCGCGATGACTTCGGCGCGGTCGTGCGCGCGCCCCGCCGCTTCCTGGAAACGCTCGAGGAGCGGCAGGAGCCGGGTCGAGCCGGGGAGGCGTGCGAACTCGAGGCCGTAGCGCAGGTCGCGCGCGTCGATCCGGGCCTCGTGAACGTTGCCTTCCTCGGGCACGCCGCGCTCGAGGAGGCGGCGGGCGCGCCGTCCGAGGCGCAGGCGGATCGCCTTTTCGAGACGGCGCTCGAGGCGACCGCCGTCCAGGTCCGCGAGAGGCGCGGCGAGAGACGCGAGGACCGAGTCGCGGGCTGCGAACTCGCGCCGTACGCCGGCGAGAAGGGCGTCGATGCGCTCCGGTGACGCCGCCGCACCCGCGTCGCGGTCGAGGCGGGCCGCGAGCCGCGCGGCGGCGGGGCGCCTCCGCGGGTCACGCCGGAACCTGGCCCGGAGGAGGGC
>Ga0335071_10001744_pt1 | contig 23447 bp, 21 predicted proteins | sample Lox_Sample_15_FD_206724 | JGI IMG/M metagenome (GOLD analysis project Ga0335071, IMG submission 206724) | Soil microbial communities from Loxahatchee National Wildlife Refuge, Florida, United States - Lox_Sample_1.5 | ecosystem: Environmental > Terrestrial > Soil > Wetlands | place: USA... | reverse complement strand
GGAAGTCTGGCGGACTCAAAGCTGCACGAAGGGCTGATACGGAGTTTGGGGCAGGTCTGCAGTTCCCTTTACGTTGTTCCCTTTCGTTTAGGTACCTACGGCGCGGTTGCGGGGGTAGTCCTCATCATCTAACTTGCCGGATGATGTCCAACCGGGCAAATCGTTGCTGCCGGTGATCAGGCGAGCGCCGCGCTCGTAGGTGAAGTACGACCAGGCCCACTGGATCATCACGAGGAGCCGGTTGCGGAATCCGATCAGGAAGAAGACGTGAACGAAAAGCCAGGCAAGCCACGCAAAGTAGCCGGAGAGGCTGAACTTCGGAAACTGCGCAACGCCAGCAGCGCGTCCGATCGTCGCCAGACTGCCCTTATCGCGATAGTGGAACGGACGCCGCGGCTGATGCTCCAGGTCGCGGGCGATGGTCTTTGCAACCCACTTTCCTTGTTGCATGGCAACCGGAGCCACCCCGGGGAGCGGCTTGCCATGTTCATCCAGCAGCAAGGCAAGGTCACCGATGACAAAGACCTCAGGGTGTCCCGGGATGCTGAGGTCGGGTTCGATCAGGACGCGCCCGGCGCGGTCCACGGGAACGCCGAGTTTGCGTCCGAGGGGAGAGGCTGCAACGCCTGCCGCCCACAGTACGACCTGGGCCGGGTATCGCTGGTCGCCAACCCAGACTGCGCCGGGTTCGATGCGGGTTACGACGTGGGAGGTTCGAACCTCGACGCCCAGGTGTTCGAGTTGTTCCTTTGCCTTTTGAGAGAGTTCGGGAGAATACGTCGCCAGGACGCGCGGCCCCCCTTCCAGGAGGAGGATGCGAGCCCGCTCCGGCCTGATGGAACGAAATTCCTTGGACAGCACATGCCGGCAGATCTCGGCCAAAGTTCCGGCAAGTTCGGTGCCCGTGGGTCCCGCCCCGACAACCACGAAATTGATGGGTGAGTCTGGCATGCCGGCAGCGGTCTGGCGCTCCGCCAGTTCGAAGGCGAGCAGGACGCGGCGGCGGATTTCCAGAGCGTCCTCAATGGATTTAAGGCCAGGGGCCAGAGGCTCCCACTCGGGGTGACCGAAGTAAGCATGGGAGGCCCCGGCGGCGATGACCAGATAGTCGTACGAAAGGTCCCCCTCATTGGTAATGACGCGGCGCTCTTTCAGATTGAAATCGACGACTTCCTCAAGCAACACTTCAATATTGGGGTGGCCTCTTAATATCCAGCGGATGGGGGCGGCGATCTCGCCGGGTGAGATACCGGCGGTCGCTACCTGATAGAGCAAGGGTTGAAAGGTATGGTGGTTTTTGCGGTCCACCACCGTGATCTGAACGGGCAGCTGCGCAAGCTTTTGCGTGGCCAGCAGGCCGCCAAATCCAGCCCCTACTACTACGACCCTCGGCTTGAGTCCGGTCGCCATAGCGCTCAATATAGAGATTCAGCACATGGCCGTTGAGTCGAAATCTTTTCGTGCACCGGCGCAGGTTGTTCCTCCGGTTGAAATCCGTGTGCGCCATGCCGGATTCAGCCCGGCATGGCGGCGCCGGTGGGTCTGGGCTCAGGTTGTCATTGCGTTTCTGTTTGTGGAATGTGCCGTCTGGGCGGCTCGGCTTTCCGTACGCAGCCGCTGGGCGGTTGTGGCGAGTGTGCTGGTCGTATTCCTGGCACTAGTGGATCGACCGTCGAATGGCCCGCTTGGGCTGGGCTTGCCCAACCTGCGGGGCATAGTCGCCATTCTGGCGATCGGCACCTTGATCGCCGGCTCGATGATCGCAGCCACCAAAGCGCTGGGGGGCCAGATTCCGGCGAATCCAACATTTCCCAACTGGGGCATGGCGTGGAAGTATGTGCTGTGGGCAATGCTGCAACAGTTCCTACTGCAATGCTTCTTCTTTGCGCGTTGCGAAGAGTTGTTCGGGAGTAAGACAGCGGTGTGGGTTGCGGCGACACTCTTTTCGCTGGCGCATCAGCCGAACATGATTCTGACCTCATGCACGCTGTTCAGCGGATTGCTCTTTTGCGAGCTGTTCCGGCGCTATCGCAATATCTACCCGTTGGGGATCATCCACGCGGCACTAGGGTTAACCCTGTCTTCGACCGTGCCCGAGAGCCTGCTGCAACATATGCGCGTGGGGATCGGGTACCTGCAGTAGCGCCACCGGCGACCTAATCTGCCATCTCGACGCCCCTCGAGCTGCGGGCAAATTCTTGACAGGCCGCGATTCAAGCCCCTATAAGTAAGTGATCACTTACTTGGTGCGGCGGCCCATGGCGACTCCTCAGACGCGCTTCTCTTCTGCCGATCGGCGAGAACAGATCCTTGACGTTGCCACCGGCTTATTTGCACGGCAGGGATTTCAGGGAACGACCACCAAGCTGATCGCAGAGAAGGCTGGCGTCAACGAGGCGCTGATCTTCCGGCATTTTCCAAACAAAGGCGAGCTGTACTGGACTGTGATCGAGCGCAAGATCGGTTCCGCCGCGCACTTGGAGCACCTGCTGAGGAACCTGGAGGCCGGTGGCGATGACATCGAGATTCTTTCGCGGATCGCGCTGGAAGTACTGGAACGCCGCGCCCAGGACCAGGACCTTTCGCGCTTGCTGCTCTTCAGCGCGCTGGAGCAGCACGAACTTTCGGAACGATTCTTTCGCAATTACATCGCCGATTACTTCGAGGTACTGGCGGAATTTGTTCGAAAGGGCATTGCCTGCTGCCGATTCCGCCGCGTGAACCCGTTGCTGGCGGCGCGCGGGTTCCTCGGGATGGTGATTTATCACTCCTGGATCCAGGAACTGTATGGTGGCAAGGAAGTCCAGGACTTCGATCTGAAGACGGTGAGTCGAACGATGGCCGAGATTTGGCTGCAGGGTGTGCAGGCGCCGAAGAAATCCAGAAACCGGCCTGTGCCCTCGCGGCCGAAGAGACGTCCAAAGACTGTGGGTGACCGAACGATATGAGCAACGCTCAGAACAAGCTTCCCGTGCTCGCTGCGGTTGTAGTGGCCGGCCTGGGCCTTTCCGTGGGTTGCACGAAAACCAAGGCTGCGGCGGGCCCACCGCCGCCGGTGCCGGTTGTTTCAGCGAGGGTGGAACAGAAGGATATCCCGGTGCAGGTCCATGCGATCGGGACGGTGGAAGCCTATTCCATGGTGGCGGTGAAGACCCAGATCACGGGCGAACTGACCGGGGTGTACTTCAAGGAAGGCGAGGACGTCACCAAGGGCCAGTTGATCTTTACACTCGACAAACGGCCGTTTGAAGCCGACCTGGTCCGCGCGCAAAGCAATCTGGCCAAAGATGAGGCGCAAGCGGCGATTGCCCGGCTGCAGCAGAAGCGCTACGAAGCGCTGGCCAAGTCCGGGGTGGTCGCGAAAGAGCAATATGACCAGGTGGAGGCGACAGCGCAGGCCGCCGATGCAGCCGTGGCGGCGGACAAGGCCGCAGTCGAGAACGCCAAGGTGCAGCTGATCTACTGCTCGATCTATTCGCCGATCGACGGGCGAACCGGAAATCTGATCGTGCACCAGGGGAACATGATTAAGGCGAATGACACGATCGCGCTGGTGAACATTAACCAGGTCGAACCCATCTACGTGACGTTCACCGTGCCGCAGCAATACCTCGCAGAAGTGAAGGAGTACTCGCGCAAGGGAGCGCTGCCAGTGCAGGCGGTGATCCCCGGAGACTCGCGCGGTCCGGTCACCGGGAAACTCAGCTTCATCGACAATGCGGTCGATTCGGGGACCGGAACGATCAAGCTGAAAGGTGTGTTTACGAATGGCGACCGTCGTCTCTGGCCGGGACAATTCGTGGATGCTTACCTCACATTGAAGACACAGGCCAACGCGCTGGTAATTCCATCGCAGGCGTTACAGAACGGGCAGCAGGGCACGTTCGTATACGTGATCAAGGACGACAATACGGTGGAGGCACGAACCATCGAGACCAACGCAGATGTGCAGCAGCCCGGGCAGTTGGTAGTGCAAAAAGGACTCTCGCTGGGCGAACGTATCGTCACCGATGGCCAGTTGCGGCTGGTACCGGGGGCGAAGGTGCAGGTGAAGGGATAGCTTTTAGCACTTGGCTCCTGGCTTTCAGCAACAGCCAAAAAGCTTTCCAGGTCGAGACATGAACATTGCAGAAGGCTTCATCCGGCGGCCGGTCATGACCACTCTGGTCATGTCGGCAATTCTCCTGTTCGGCGTCATGGGGTATTTGCACCTGCCGATGAGCGACCTGCCGAATGTAGATTTCCCAACCCTGCTCGTCAGCGCCAGCCTTCCCGGAGCGACACCGGATACGATGGCGTCGGCGGTAGCGCAGCCGCTGGAACGGCAGTTTTCGACTATCGCCGGCCTGGATTCGATGACCTCGACCAGCTCCCAGGGCTCGACCCAAATCACGCTGCAATTCAACCTCACCCGTAACATCGACGCCGCCGCGCAGGACGTGCAGGCGATGATCGCGAAGGCGGCGCGCGATCTGCCGCAGAACATGCCCAGCCCGCCTTCCTATCAGAAAGTGAACCCGGCCGATCAGCCGGTGCTGTACATCTCGCTTAACTCGCCCACGCTGCGACTCTCTGACGTGGATGAATATGCCGAGACGCTGATCGCGCAGCGCGTGTCGATGGTCAGCGGCGTGGCGCAAGTGCAGGTGCTGGGGGCGCAGAAGTACTCCGTGCGCGTGTCGCTAGATCCCAGAGAGCTGGCGAGCCGGCAGGTAGGAATCGACGAGGTGGCCCAGGCCATCGATCGCGGGAACGTCAACCTGCCCACGGGCATTCTCTACGGCTCAAACCAGGCGTTCACTGTGCAGGCCACCGGGCAGCTGAACAAAGCTGTTGACTATGCACCCCTCATCGTGACCTATCGGAACGGCGCCCCGGTGCGCCTGGCCGATGTGGGGACGGTTCGCGACGGTGTCGAGAACGACAAAACGGCCACCTGGTACTTCGACAAGGAATTCGGCCAGCGGCGCGCGATCATGCTCGCGATCCAGCGGCAGCCCGGCACGAATACCGTCGAGGTCGTCGACAATATTCGCCAGCTTTTGCCGAGTTTCAAGGAGCAGATGCCGCCTTCGGTCCGCCTGAACATCCTGTACGACCGGTCCGTCAGCATTCGCGATTCCATCACTGACGTGAAATTCACGCTGTTCCTGGCGCTGATTCTCGTCATCATGGTGATCTTTCTGTTCCTGCGGAACCTGTCGGCTACGACGATCCCCAGCCTCGCCTTACCGCTCTCGCTGATCGGCACGTTTGCCGTGATGTATCTGCTGGGTTACTCGCTCGACAACTTGTCGCTGATGGCGCTCACACTGTGTGTGGGCTTCGTGGTCGACGACGCCATCGTCGTGCTTGAAAACATTGTCCGCCACATGGAGATGGGCGAACCGGCGATGGAAGCGGCGCTGCGCGGGTCGAAGGAGATCGGATTCACGATCGTGTCGATGACCTTCTCCCTCGCTTCGGTGTTCATCCCGGTGCTATTCATGAGCGGACTCGTCGGGCGTTTGCTACATGAATTCGCGGTTACGATCGGGGCGGCCATCCTGGTTTCGGGCTTTGTGTCGTTGAGCCTGACGCCCATGCTGTGCAGCCGCTTCTTGCGCGAGGGTAAAGAGGCACACCATGGGCGCCTGTGGCAGATTACGGAGAATTTTTTCAACGGACTGTTGCGGTTCTATCAGAGAACACTCGCATTCACCCTGCATCATCGGCTGGCGACGTTCGGAGTGTCCGTCCTCGTTCTTGCCGGGACTGTGGTTCTGTTCATGAAGATACCCGCCGGCTTTCTCCCGGACGAGGATCAAGGCTTTATTTTTGTTTTCACGGAGGGGCCGCAGGGAATCTCGTTTGACAGCATGGTGCGTCATCAGCTCGCGTTGAACGACATCGTCCAAAAACTCCCTTGGGTCGACTCTTACAACAGCACGGTGGCCACTGGCAACCAGGGCCGCATCTTTATCCATATGGTGGACCGCAAAGAGCGCAAACCTGCGATCCAACTGGTGCAGGAGCTGCGCGCCAAACTGACGGCCGTGCCGGGGATCAATGCGTTCCCTCAGATGCTGCCCACGATCCGTATCGGCGGCCAGCTCACGAAGAGCCAATACCAATTTACGATGCAGAGCCCCGATACCAAGGAGCTCTATGAGGTTGCCCCCAAGTTCGAGGCAAGACTGCGCCAAGATCCCCGCGTCAGCAACCTTCTGCAGGACGTGACCAGCGACCTGCTGATCAAGAATCCGCAGGTCAACGTTGAGATCGACCGCGACCGCGCCTCGACTCTGGGAATTACCGCGGAGCAGGTGGAAGATGCGCTCTACACCGCATACGGCCAGCGCCAGATCTCGACCATCTATGCGCCCTCGAATACGTATCGCGTGATTACGGAACTGCGGCCGCAATACCAGGCAGATCCGTCCGTGCTTTCGATGCTGTATGTCCGCTCCATGAGCGGGCAGCTGGTGCCGCTGAATGCGGTGGCGAAGTTTACGCCGACACTGGGGCCGCTCACGATCAACCACCTTGGTCAACTTCCCTCGGTAACGGTTTCGTTCAATCTGCGGCCGGGGATTGCGCTCGGGCAAGCTGTCGACGGGGTGAACCGGGTTGCCAGTGAAATGCTGCCGCAGGACATTTCGACCAGCTTTCAAGGCACGGCGCAGGCGTTCCAGTCCTCACAAAGCGGATTGGGCGTGCTGCTGATCATGGCGATCGCCGTGATCTATCTCGTGCTGGGCATTCTCTACGAGAGTTTCATTCACCCGCTGACGATTCTGTCGGGATTGCCGTCAGCCGGGTTCGGCGCGCTCCTGACGCTGATGTTGTTCAAAGTTGAACTGAGCCTGTATGCCTTCGTAGGTGTCATCATGCTGGTCGGCATCGTGAAGAAAAATGCCATCATGATGATTGACGTCGCGTTGGAGAAGCAGCGGAGTACCGGCGAGTCTCCCGCGGACGCGATCTACCAGGGTGCGCTCCTGCGCTTCCGGCCCATCATGATGACGACGATGGCAGCCCTGATGGGAACGCTGCCGGTTGCGCTTGGTCTCGGCGCCGGCGCTGAGTCACGTCGGCCACTCGGGCTGGCCGTGGTCGGCGGCCTGGTTTTTTCGCAGATGCTGACGCTCTATATCACTCCGGTCTATTACGTTTATCTAGATCGTGTGGAGCAGTGGTTCAAGTCCGGAAGGCGGCGCAAAACAAAGACAATGGACGAGATCAGCGACCGTGACCTGGTGGCCAGCGACGCTCACGACTGAGATTACCCACTACCGTACGTTCTCCTTAGGGCTCCGCTTCTCCTTGCAGGCTGCCGTACCTTTCCGTTAGCCTGATGGTCTCGTAATCATTCCACCTGTGGAGGTTTTCATGAAGGGGAGCGCCAAGGTGTTGAAGGAGCTGAATGCAGCGCTGAGTTCCGAATTGACCGCGATTGTGCAATACATGGTGCAGGCCGAGTTGCATGCGAACTGGGGCTACGGCAAGCTGTCGGCGATTACCAAGAAGCGGGCCATCGAAGAGATGCACCATGCCGAGGGATTGATCGAGCGCCTCGTGTTCTTCGACTCCGTCCCGGAAGTCAGTGTCGAACTGAAGCCACAGATCGGCAAGACGGTGAAATCACATTTTGAGACCGATCTGACGGATGAGCTGGATGCGGTCAAACAGTACAACGCCTCGGCGGCGGTGTGCGTAGCCGAAGGCGACAACGGAACCCGCGAACTGTTTGAGAAGATGATTCACGATGAGGAGCAGCACTCTCTGTACCTGGAATCGCAGCTGGGCATTATCAAGGAAGCGGGCATCGAGAACTTCCTGGCGCAGCATATGGCCGGGGAGGGCGAGGGTCACTGACGGCTTGCGCTGTTCCGGGCAATCGCATGATTGCAGAACATGAGCACGGGGCTGGACCCGCTCCGGCGTCGAATGCTGTCACAACCGGCCCTTTGGCGCGTTATCTCCTGCCTTCGATTCGCGATCTCATTTTCCTGATTGCTTTCTGGGCCCTTCTGGCCGGGCCGCTCTCGAATCGGCCCCTGGCCGATGCCGATATTGGATGGCATATCCGGGCCGGAGAGCAGATCCTCTCGACGCATGCGGTGCCGCGCGTCGATCCCTTCTCTTCAACCATGCAGGGCCAGCCCTGGTTTGCATGGGAGTGGCTTTACGACGCGCTACTGGGATTGGCGCATCGGGCCATGGGTCTCAATGGAGTCGTCCTATTCGCGGCACTGATCATGGCTTCCACGTTAGCGTTGCTCTTCCGGCAGTTGGTGGAGCGGGGAACGGGCGTGCCTCTGGCAGTCTTGCTGTGGTTGCTGGCGCTCGGAGGGGCGAGCATCCACATGTTCGCGCGGCCGCACATTGCAAGCTGGCTGCTGACGCTGTTGTGGTTCATGGCATTGGAACGGTGGGAAAAGGGAATCGCGCCGCGATGGCTACCCTGGTTCTTCCCGCTGTCGGCGGTGCTCTGGGTGAACCTGCACGGTGGGTGGATTTTCGCGTTCGCGCTGTTCGCGCTCTTCATTGCCGCAGCCCTGATTGAGAGCCTGCGGGCTGCAAACACTTTCGAGCAGGTTCTCTTGCGGCAGCGGACCCGGGCGATGATCGGGACCTTTGCCGTTTCCGGCCTGGCGACGCTGGTCAATCCCTACGGAGTGCGGCTGCATCTTCACATTTATCGATACCTGGGCGATTCGTTCCTGATGAATCGGATCGCGGAGTTTCGTTCCCCGGAGTTCCATGGTATGGGACAGCGATGTTATGTGCTGATCCTGGTGTTGACATTGCTGGCGTTTGCGGCCCGCGGCAGCAAACTTCGGGTGAGCCGCTGGCTGGTGGTGCCCGCCGTAGCATTTTCCGGAGTCTATGCAGCGCGGAACCTGCCGGTTGCTTCGATGCTACTCGTGCTGATGGCGGGCCCGATGCTTTGGATGGAGATCGTAAGTCTCGCCGAACGTCCGACGGTGTGGCGTCCCCTGCGTGGATTGACAGCTTCGATTGTCAGGATCGGTGTCAAGGCAGACTCGCAGGAACGCGTGTTGCGTGGCGTTCTCTGGCCGGCCCTCGGAACGACACTGGCCATCGCGATATGCCTCGGCGGCGGGCGAATTGGTGGACGCGGTTTGGTTCATGCACAATTTGATCACCGGAACCTTCCGGTCGGCGCGGTCGAGTACCTGCGGCAGGAGGACACCCGGGAGCCGGTTTTCGGCCCGGATCAGTGGGGAGGGTTTCTTATCTATCGTTTGTATCCACAGCGGCAGGTAGTCATTGACGACCGGCACGACCTCTACGGCTCGGACCGGTTTCGGGAGTATGACATCCTGATGGGAGGTTCTCCGGGATGGAAAGATGTTCTCGATCGCTGGCGTATTCGGACAATCATTGTGCAGAACGACTCCACACTGGCTAATTTATTGCGTATGAAGCCGCAGGACTGGGAGGTTATGTATCAGGATCCGGTTGCGGTCGTTATCGAGAAGAAGAACGAACCATGACCGGGGCGGCGGAAGTCTTTGCAACCTTGGCGCGCGGCAATCATCTGATGTAGTTGAGTTTATGGATTGTGCAGAGTACCGTTCTTCGGTCCACTACGTCTAAGGAAACAGGAAACCAATGATGGCGGAACGACATGAGGAGTGTTGCGGGTGAAGGCGCACTGTCTGCCGTTCTCGCAGATTCCGCATACCTCCCGGTTTTTCCTTGATTACCTTTCCTATTCTCCCAGCGTTCAGAAGTTCTATCCGCGATCGCCGCTGTTTCCAGAGTGGGTTAAGGACGAAGCTGCGCACGTGCGCTACGACAATGATCGACGGCTGAGAGTTGCCGAGATTTTGGAGCGGCAGAATCGGACGTGGAATCGCGGTCCAAAGACCTTCGCCAATATCGAACGGCTGCGCAAGGGAGCGCTAGCGGCGGTGACAGGCCAGCAGGTCGGGCTATTTGGTGGACCGCTGTTCACGATTTTCAAAGCACTGAGCGCTGTGAAACTGGCGGAACAAGCGAGCGCTGCGGGCGCGGATTGCGTTCCAGTTTTCTGGCTGGCAACGGAAGATCACGATCTGGCGGAAGTGAACCATGTGTCGTTGTTTTCCGAGGCGGGTCAGCCAGAGGTCGTGGCCACGGACAGTCATGGTTTGGAAGATGCACCCGTAGGAGCCGTTCGATTCGGTTCCGAGATCGAAGCGGCAGTTGAGAAGGCAGCAAGTCTGCTCGGGGATACAGACGCCGCCAATTGGTTGCGCGAGACATATCGGCCCGGCGAAACCATGGGTAGCGCCTTCGCCCAGTTGATGTCTCGGTTGTTTGGCGGTTGGGGTGTGATCCTGCTCGATCAGTCAGATCCGGCATTCCACGCCATTGCGAAGCCGGTTTTCAAGCAGGCGATCGAGAGAGCGACAGAGATCGGCGAGGCACTGATTGCGCGTGGCAACGAACTGGAGGCGGCGGGATATCACCAGCAGGTCAAGGTGACACCGGCTACAACGCTGCTGTTTGAGATCAGAGATGGGGTGCGTACGCCGATCCGGCGGAAGGCTGGCGGTGATGGCGCTGAGTTTGTGGTCGGAGAGGAAGCTGTGTCCTCTGCGGACCTGATCGCGCGGGTAGAGCGCGACCCGGCGAAATTCAGCCCAAATGTACTGCTGCGTCCGATTGTGCAGGATCACTTGCTGCCGACGCTCGTCTATACGGGCGGTTCTGCAGAGGTGGCGTACTTTGCGCAGGTGGGCGTTGTTTGCGAGAAATTGCTCGGTCGCGTAACGCCGATCCTGCCACGTTTTTCGGCAACGCTGGTGGAAGCAAAGCAACAACGGCTGCTGGAACGGTATCAGCTGGGTCTTCAGGACTTATTCCAGGGGCCGGAGAAGGTGCGGGAGACTTTGGCGTCGCAGGCGTTGCCCAGCGATCTGCAATCACGATTTGCGGAGGCGAAGGAGAGGCTGGAGAAATCCATGAACGCGCTCCGCGAGTCGCTGACGCGGCTGGATGCGACGCTGGTAGATGCGACGTCGAATGCTGAAGAAAAAATGAAGAGCCAGTTATCGCAGATGGAAGCTCGTGCGGCGCGCGCCGTGGCGCAACGTAACGAGGTGGTCACGCGCCACGCGGAGGCGCTGAGCAGCGCACTGTATCCGAATAAGGTGCTGCAGGAACGCGAAATCGGCGGCATCAGTTTCGTGGGTCGATATGGTCCGAGCCTGCTGCAGGATCTGTACGCGAACATCCATACTGACTGCCACGATCACCAGGTCGTGGAACTCACCTAGCCGCTACTTCGATTCGGCCAGCGCCAGATAAGCCCCCAGTCCAATCATGACCGCGCCGGTTGCGGTTCGTTGACGGCGACGGAATCGCACTGATTCGCGAATGCACTGGCCCAACGGACCGGCAAGGAGCGTTACGACGACATCGGCGCTGGTGTTCAAAGTTACAGAAATCGCACCCAGCACAATGAATTGCTCGAAGACGTGGCCGCGCGTGTGATTCACGAACTGAGGAATAAAGGAGAGGAAGAAGAGCGCGGTCTTTGGGTTCAATACCTCGGTCATCACGCCCTGCCAGAGCGGGCTCCCGCCGCGCAGTGGAATCGACAGTTCCATTCCCTCGTCACGCCGGGCTTCAAGAATCATGCGAAGGCCGAGAAAGCAAAGATACGCCGCGCCAAAATACTTCACGGTAGCAAAGGCCACTGCGGACTTGGCGAGGATGATGGAGATTCCGGCAGCTGCGGCGAAGACATGCACCATGCCACCGAAGAACGTGCCGAGGGCGGATAGAAGTCCTTCCCGGCGTCCGCCAGCAAGAGAACGTGCGAGAACGTAGAGCATCCCAGGTCCGGGCGCGATCGCGAGCAAGAGCGCGGCGGTCAGAAATACAAAGAAACGGGCGGAATCAATCATGGTTTCGCGATTGTAGCGCAGACTGGAGTTCGACCAGCGATTCCACGCGCGGAACTCCTTTGTCTTTGTAGGCGCCGGAAACGTCCATCAACACAGCGTGCATGCCCGCGCCGGTAGCGCCGAGATAATCGACCGAATAGACATCGCCTAGGTACAGGCTCTCTTGCGGCTTGGCATTCATGGACGCCAGCGCCTGGCGGAAGATTTCGGGATGAGGCTTTTCATAGCCGACCAGGCCGGAATCGGTGATCGTGCGGAAGCAATCGGCGATGTTGCAGCGTTTCAGGACGTCCTCGATGCGGCCGTCGGCGTTGGAGATTACAGCAATGCGGTAGCGCGCGCCGATCTTCTGCAACTCCTCACGAGTGCCAGGACGAATCTGGTCCCAGTTGGCGGAATCGCGAATGCCGGTGACAAGCTGGTCGCGGACAGCGTGGTCATGGAGGCGAATTTCCTTCATGAACTGCGTGTAGAACATCATCCAGAAGCTGTGATCGTGGCTGTCTTTCATCATCAGGGCATCGAACTCGTTTTTCGTCCGGCGTTCGAGGTCGCGCAGATGTTCGGGATCGGGCTTCAGGCCGCGCTCGGTCAGTGGGGCGTGGATGCGCTCACGGTTGGGGAAGAGAAGAGTATTGCCGACGTCGAAAAAGATGAAATTAATGTTGGAGACCATTTCTATTCCTGAGATGCTGCAGCCAAGGAGTGGATTTCCCGCACGTTCCGGGCTTTGTTTGCCAACGGCTCGGGATAATGGCTGAAGAGGGCTAGGGTTCCAGAGTTAGCCGGTCCGTCGTCTCGCCTTCGACAGCCTTCCTTGAATAGAGTAACGGAAAATAGCGGCCGGCGTCCCACAGCGGCAGGAGATCGGAGTAGTGCGGGCTGCCAGGTTGTCCACTCTGGCCGGGCGTATTGATCACGCGAGAGCGGTCCCAATCATTGAGGTCGATGATCTGGCGGTAACTGGCGCCGGAGAGCTGCTCCCAGGAGTCTCCCATGGCGGTGGCATTTACGGTGTACTCGTCGCCGGGGCGGGGAAGCGGGCCGAGGTCGAGCACGTCCTTGGCTCCGAGTCGCTGATCGAGGGCGTGGCGGAAGTTCACGACGTGGATCTTGCCCCATTGCCATTCTTTTGGGTCGGGTCCGAGCAGCTTAGTCAGCTCCGCGCGCGCGGACTTCAAAGATTCAGGCAGGAGTTGGTTGCGCGCGGCGATCGGGTCGGCTACGAAAAGGCCGAGCGTATCGGCAGAAGTCGCCTCCTTGTGGGAAGCCGGCGCGTCAACACTCTTCAACATCTTGAGGATGGCATCGGGCGGAAGATCCTCAAAGTGCCCGGTCAGCGATTGATGCGAACCAGGTCCGTTCTTCGAAAACCGGTCGGCCAACGCTTTGCGGATCTGCTCGAACCAGACTTCGTACAGGGCCGCGTCGCCAGACTTGCGCTCGAGTTCGCCGTCCCAGTCGAAAAATGCCCGGAGCGAAGGGTTGTCTTTGAGCGGCGTCGTCTTGAGCAGCTTTTGAAATTCGATCGCGGGCAGGGAAGTGATGTCGTTCTGCAGAAACTGCATATCGGGGAGCGTGAGCTTGTGCGTGTGCTTCTTCGCGTCCGCGAAGACCGAGCGGATGCGTGTAATGCGATACGGGGAGGCCCACTCGAATCCGACATTGAAGGGATAATTCTCCGGGATCATCTTGTGATTGGCCGTCGCAATGAAGCCTTCTTTCGGATTGAAGAAGTGGGGCAACTTGGCGGAAGGCACGAAGCCTGTCCATTCGTAGCCTGCTACCCCGGGAACAGGGAGAAGGCCGGTCCACTTGCGGATCGGGGCGAGGCCGGCGGAATGTTCGCCGATATTTCCGGCAGTGTCGGCATAGACGAGATTCTCTGACGGGACCTTCCAACGCGCCACGGCGGCCTCGAACTGGTCCCAGTTCTGAGCACGGTCGATGGCAAGCGAACCAAGATAGCCGGCGGTGCCCGGCTCGTTTCCAACCCAGCGCAGCGCGAGAGCGTGCTTACCGTCTTCCCAGAGGACGGGACCGTGGCGGGTGAATTTCAGCGGCACTTCTCCACTGTTGCATTCGCTCTTGACTTCGACGACATCGTTTTGGAGCTGTGCGATACAGGGCGATCCTCTCCACCGGAAACGCTCGAACTTCACATCCATGCGCTGCCAACCCGATTCTGTCTTGTATTCGAGCGGGTTCGCGGGATTTAGTTCTTCGAGGTACAGATCCTGCTGATCGAGGCCGAAGATGGTGAATCCCCAGGCAATGTGTTCGTTGTGGCCGAGGGCAACTCCGGGTAAGCCGGGTTCGCCCGCGCCAGCGACATTCCATCCCGGGGCTACCAGATGAACCATGTAGCGCAGCGAGGGCAGGCCGATGACACGGTGGGGATCGTTGGCAAGCAGCGGCTTGCCGCTGTAAGTCAAAGCACCGGAGATGGTCCAGTTATTGCTTCCTTCCGAAGCGCGCGCGGGAAAGCCGATGCGGTAGTCGCTGCCGATGAGGTCTTTGAGCAGGGAAGGCGATAGTCCGGCGAAATCTGTGCCGGGTGCTGGATCGAGCGCCACAGGCGGATCGAAATCGAATAGCGCCGCAGCCTTTTCGGGTTCCATCAGCGCGACAGCCTGAGCATGGTCGAGTTCACTGCGGGCATTGCCCGTCATGGAAAACGCCGCCATGCGATTCAGGCAGTCCTCGGGATGCCATGCGTCAGGGGCGAAACCCGCGAGTTGAAATTCCACCGGCAGACCCGGGCCACCCGGTGAAGTCAGGTAGGCGATATAGGCATTGATGCCGTCCGTGAACGCAGTGAGGATCGCTTCGGTATCGGGCGAGTAGCTGTCGTATTCCGCTTTCATGTCGCCGCGGTAGCGCAGCAGCCGGGCATTGACGTCGCGAGCGAGGGCTGAGCGGCCGAGAATTTCTGCAAGGCGTCCCTGGCCGGCGCGCTTCCAGAGTTCCATCTGGAAGAGGCGGTCCTGGGCGGCGACAAAACCTTGCGCGAAGAACAGATCGTGCTGGTTCAGGGCGTAGATGTGCGCCACACCCCAGCGATCACGAAGAACCTCGACGGGCTGCTGGAGTCCCTGGACCTGCAATTTTCCGGAGATGACAGCGAGCGCCCGATGCGCAGCGGAGTCCAGAGCCTGAACCGGGGACGGTTGGGCGACGAGGAACGCTGGAATCAGAAAATACAGGATCAGAAGAGCGCGTTTCATCGGGGCCATTGTAACTGGCCGCCTCGACGCGTGAGTTGGCCCCCTGAGCAGGTGCCATCACCCAGGCGTTGAGGACGCCTGGGCGATCGCAGCATGTGGCGGTCTACGCCGCCGTCGTGGATGCGATGTGTGCCGGCGTCAACTTGGCGTCGGCTGTTTGTGATCCGGGGAAGAAGAGCCACGTCAGAACGAAAGCGTAGGCAAAGGAATCGAAAGTGATCTCTACGCTGTGGAGGACGCGCATGATCGCCGGCATCCAGTAAGCTTGCGACAATCCGTAGAGTCCGACCATTCCCGTGTGAGCGAGGCCCAGAGCAAAGAGAAGGCGCCATCGTGAACCGGTCCAAAGACGGATGACCGGAAGCGAGCAGCCCAAGAAAAGCAGGCTGCGGAGCGCCTGCGTGCGCAGGATGACGTCCATGGATGGAAGCGTCAGTCCCATGGCTCCGCTTTTGTAATACTCGATCACGAATGGGCCTACACACATTCCGAAGAGGAGGTAGATGATGGGGAAGGCGATCCAGGCAATGGCGATCCTCCAAGCCCAGGACAAAGGGCTTTTCTGAGGCCAGGAGGGCAAAGGGTGCTGGTTGCCGAAAAACCAGGCAAGGGCTAGCGCACCCACTGCAAAAACGATGAAGAAGTGCGCAATGATAAACGCCTCGCCGCCCATCGTACTGAAGATTGCCAACTCGATCGCCGAATTGACGGCATTGGCAACAAACAGCAACCCGCCGAGGGCCAGGTAGCGGGTGGTGAAGCGCCCTCCGAGTCCTGTGGCCAATGGCACCATACAGATTGTCAGGACCAGACTGCCCACGAATGACCAGGCAAAGGAGAGACCTGGCGTCATTCCGGCCGGCATCGCGGGGGGCTTAAGGTGCAGGGCCGGGAGAAGTGCCCCGCCCACTACGGTTCCCAGGATAAGAGCAAACGCACATAGAAGAATCTTTCCGACAGCTTTCATGACAACACCTCCGCAAACTCTTTTCGGACGTGGCGGACCCACTGCAATTCGTTCTGGTAGGAATCCACCCCGTGTTTGAATGCCATGTAACCAGTCGTCGAACGATGTTGCGGGTCGAAGTCCTTTTCGAATTGCCGCAACTCGTGGACGTAGCCGGCCAAGTCCTGCTCGAATTCTTCAAGAAATCGTAGCGAATCGGACCTATCCACGTTGCCGTCGAGGAAGGCGAAGCGCAGCACCAATTCGTCGAGGCGCCAGATGACATCGTCGCGCGTGACCGGTTGCCGAAGCCAAGCAACGAGTGCGCGAGCGCCGGCTGAGGTCACGATGAATTCCTGGCGCCGACGTCGGCTGCCGTTCTCCGCCGCGGCGCTCACCCACCGGCGCACCTGGAGGCGGCGCAGAGCGGGGTAGATCGAGCCCGGACTGTCGCTGAAGTGGCGCAAGGGAGTACTGGCAAACGCCTTTCGCAGATCGTATCCGGACTGAGGCTTTTGCCGGAGCAAACCAAGCAGTGCATATTCGAGCGAAGAGCGTTTCATAGTACGCGACGTACTATAGTACGTTACGTACTATAAATCAAGAGGGTTTTGTGGCCAAATCTTCAGGCTGCCCTTCCGGCTGGTTCAAGGAAGGTCACGAACTGCTGACTTGATAGAGGAAAACACGGTAATATCCATTTTTCGCATGCGAATTCTCCGGCCCTTACTGACTCTGCCACGCAGTTCCTGCTCTTTCCTGCTCGTTGGCCTTGGACAAGCGCACACCTGGGTTGAAGGGTATGGGCGAGCGTTCCGCACACTGGTAGTGGCCGTGCTGCCGGCAGTGTTCATCCTGCGCACGACCCGGGAGGAGATCTACAACATCCTCTGGGGGCTGGTATTTGCCTTCGCTACGTTGAATATTCTCAGTCTGGGAGCGCGGCATTTCGAGTCAGATCGAAAGGGTCTCACGTTTGGCGAAATCCTGGCGATCATGGTCGTGGTGGTCTCGCTCGTGCTTCTGGGATGGGAGATGCTTTACCTGTTCCACGTGTTCCCGATCCGCCTGACGCCGCACTAGGCCGGATTGCGGTATGATTCGCCTGTGGCGAAGAAACCGTCCAGTTTCGAAGTGACCTGCCCCTGCTGCAGTGCGGTGCTGAAGATCGACACCGCAACACAAGGCGTGATCTCGCACGTGGCACCCGTCAAGCCGAAAACCTTCAACGACATGGAGGAAGCTGCCCGTGCCATGCGCGAGCAGGACGGCCGGCGCGAATCGATCTTCCGCCAGTCGGTTGACGCACAGAAACACGCGTCGGAACTGCTGGAGAAGAAGTTCCAAGAAGCGCTGAAGAAAGCGAAAGAAACTCCGGATACGGGGAAGCCGATTCGGGATTTTGATTTGGACTAGTCAGCGGGTGATCTCAATCCATTGACGCGATGATCCGATCACCCGATCTACCGCACGCTGATTCCATTTCCACGGTTGCTGCTGCGCGGAAGACTCATTTACCCTGACTGTTCATGCCGACCACAGGCGAGCGGTTCGAGCGGGCGGTTGAGATCATGGCGCGGCTGCGGGCTCCCGGAGGGTGTCCGTGGGACCGCGAGCAAACCTTCGACACGATCAAGCCCTACACCCTCGAAGAGACCTACGAAGTTCTGGAAGCCATCGATGACCGAGACTGGCATGAGCTGACCGGAGAACTCGGGGACCTTCTGTTGCAGGTGCTGTTCTACTCGCAGATGGCGGCTGAAGAGAAGCACTTCTCCATCGACGACGTGCTCGACCGGCTGGCGAACAAGTTGGTGGATAGGCATCCACACGTGTTTGGAGAGGTGAAGGCCGACACGCCTGCGGAAGTGCTCCGCAACTGGGAAGCGCTGAAGGCGGAAGAGAAGAAGAAACGCCTGGAGGCAGGCGGCGGGAAAAAGGCGGAGCGAACATCTGGGCAGGGTGAGGATGCGCAGTCGGTGCTGGCGGGAGTTTCGTCCCGCATGCCCGCATTGCTCGAAGCGCACAAACTCAGCTCACGCGCGGCGCATGTCGGCTTCGACTGGCCGGAAATTGCGGGACTCTTTGACAAGCTCTCTGAGGAAACGCAGGAACTTCAAGCCGAGCTAAAAGACGTTCCTTTGAAGGGCGGATCCGTTGGCCGAGGCGTTGCCGGATCGGGAAAGCCGCAGGTTCCGTCAGAGTCGCGCGAGAGGCTCGAAGATGAAGTTGGTGATTTGTTCTTTGTGCTGGTCAATCTCGCACGCTACTTGTCGCTTGATCCGGAGTCGGCGCTGAAGAAGACGAACCGCAAGTTCAAGCGCCGTTTTCAGTGGATGGAAGAGCGCTTGCGCGCGAGCGGGCGTACCCCGGGGCAAGCGTCGATGGATGAGCTCGAACAACTATGGCAACAGGCGAAGCAAGAGGAAAAACGGCGAGCAGAGAAATAGAGATCCGGAAATGCGAAGCGCTGCCCGAGATGCAGGCGGCGTTCGCGTTGCAGAAGGAGGTCTGGAAATTCTCCGATGCGGAACTGGTGCCGGTGCGGATTTTCGTGCTCGCGAACAAGATTGGCGGGCACGTCATTGGGGCGTTTGAGGGCCCGGAAATGGTGGGCTTTGCGCTGGCGATTCCGGGCATGCGAAACGGCCATTCGTACATCCACTCCCACATGCTTGCGGTCCGGCAGCAAAACCGGAACGCGGGCCTGGGACGGCGCCTCAAGCTGTTCCAGCGCCAGGTCGCGATCGCGCACGGCTTCGAACTGATGGAGTGGACTTTCGATCCGCTGGAGATCAAGAACGCATATCTGAATATCGAGAAGCTGGGGGCCATCGCACGGCGGTATAACGTCAACCAGTACGGGATTACGACTTCGCCCTTGCAGGGAGGATTGCCGTCCGATCGGCTGGTTGCGGAGTGGTGGCTGAAATCGCGGCGAGTGGAAAGGGTGCTGGGCGGCGGGCGGCTGCCGAAGGGAAACTCACACGTCCGGATTCCGATTCCGGCTGAAATCTACGAGTGGAAGGCGGCAGACGCGACTCGCCAGCTTGCCTTGGAAGTGCAGGAAAGAAATCGCGCGGAATTCACGAAAACGTTTGCGCAGGGTCTGTCCGTCGTGGGATACGAACGGGACAGTCACGGGAATGGAGCATTCGTGCTCGCCCTCTGGGATGAACCCTGGAGATACTGACCGGGAACCACGGAAGGCGGCTGCTGTCATGCGGGTGTTGCCAGTCGCTCTTACACCTCATATACTTGCCGGTTTTGATTGCGCCACGCGAAACCATCCTGACTAGCTTAACTGTCACTCATGAAAATCGAATCCGTAACGCTGCGTGAAATTCACATGCCGCTCGTGCATTTTTTTGAAACGAGCTTTGGGCGGATCTTCAGCCGGCGCATTCTGCTGATCAGCGTCGATGCGGAGGGGGTGCGCGGCTGGGGAGAGTGCGTCGCCTCGGAAGATCCGTTCTACAGTTCGGAATGGATTGAGACGGCGTGGCCCACCCTCAAGCATTACCTGGTTCCTGCATTGCTTGAGAACGACGTACCATCAGGGCGCGAGTGTCCGGCACTGTTTGCGAGGGTCCGTGGGCATCGCATGGCCAAGGCGGGGTTGGAAAACGCGGTGTGGGATCTCGATGCGCGCCAGAAACAACAGCCGTTATGGAAACTCCTGGGAGGAAGCCGGCGCGAGATCGCCTGCGGAGTGTCCATCGGCATCCAGGACTCGCATGAGGAACTGCTGGCAAAGATCGCGATCGAACTGGCGGCCGGCTACCGGCGCATCAAGGTAAAAGTAAAGCCGGGCTGGGACCTGAATGTCCTGGAGAAGGTTCGCGCGCGCTGGTCCGACATCGTGTTGAGCGTAGACGCGAACTCCGCTTACACGCTCGATGAAACGGAGCATTTGCGCAAATTCGACGCCTTTAACCTGCTCATGATCGAGCAGCCGCTGTGGAATGATGACATCTATCTGCACGCGCGTTTGCAGAAACAGCTGCGCACCGCCTTGTGCCTGGACGAATCGATCCGTCAGGCGCGCGACGCCAACTTTGCCCTCGAAACCCAGGCTTGTCGCATCGTCAATATCAAGGTTGGGCGCGTCGGCGGGTTCACGGAAGCGAAGAAAGTGCATGATGTGGCCCAGAAGCACAATGTCCCGGTCTGGTGCGGAGGCATGTTGGAGTCTGGCGTGGGCCGCATCCAGAACGTTGCATTGTCGACCCTGGAGAACTTTCGGTTACCCGGAGATGTATCGGCGTCGAAGCGCTATTGGAAGGAGGACATCATCGAGCCCGAAGTGAATGTCGACTCCTCGGGGATGATTGCTGTGAGTGAGGCTCCCGGGATGGGCTACCACATCCGCGAGGACCTGATACAGAAACTCACGGTGCGGGAAGAGACGCTGTTCGCGGGGAAGAAGTAGCGGACGAGCGGTGCAGCGCGCGGGTCTGCATGTGCTCCTCGGCGACGACTGGCTCTTCCTTCTTCAACATTTCCACCGCTTCGGCGAAGGTCAGGTCCGAGCGGACCAGCCTGACGTGGGTAAAGACCTCGGTGCTCTCGATCGATAGATTCTTCACGAGGAGGATCTTTCCGGTGAATTTCAACTGCATCCGCGAGAGGTACCAGTACGGATCACGGACATCTTCCTGCTGTACGAGGAAATGACCGCCGCGATCGAGGTGTCCGAGAATTCCCCACCCGAAACTGACCTCCTTGAAGAGCGTGCCGTCGATCGAGGCCAGGCGCTTGCGGACGGGGTCGATCAACACGACGCCGTCCATCGCAGTCAGAACCTGCTCGACGCGGGATGGCGGATCGTAGTCCGGGTTGGGGTGGAACTTCAGCACAGTAAGCATGTCACCCAGTTTGCCTATGCCTGGAGACGCAGGCTGCTCGCCGGCGTATTCAAACAGGAACGCGTCGGGAATCGCGCGGACAATGCGCAGGGTGCGATCGGCATCGTCCTGCTCCTGCTTGTGTTTCTTCCGGAGTTCCTCCGGATTTCGGATGAAGCGATCGATCCGCGCTTCTTCGGCGCGACGCTGATCGGGAGTGAGGGCCTTGCCGTCATAGGCGACGGTCATGCCGGCGGTGGCTTCTTTGGCTTCGATATAGACTCTGGTGACCGAACCCCTGGGGGTGGTCTTGGTACTGCGAAACATGAAGTGCGTCGAGTCGTCTTTCGAGGCCTTGATCTCGTTGTCTACAGCGATACGTACGAGTTCGGAGGGCTGGAGACGGGAATCAAGCGGGTTTTGGCCAAGAGCCGCGGCCAGCATGAACCACGCACAGGATGCGGCCTGCCAAAATCGCATAGAGAAATAGGCCATCCTTCAGGCTAGAACGATGGTAGCAGACAGGGGGTTGGATGCCGGGGGGAAACAGGACCAGCCATGTCGCGCTGAAAGTGCCGGCTGGCCGCTGAATCGCGGAGGAAACTTAAGGCGATGATTTACAATCTGATTCTCCGCGGCAGAGCCGAAGCGCGCTGAGAGGGAGGCCATACAATGGACGCCCCGAAGACTGGAGAATACGCCCACATCGGGAAGTCGGTAGTGATTAAAGGAGAGTTGTCGGGCTCCGAGGACTTATATGTCGACGGGCAAGTCGACGGCAGTATTGAGTTGCGAAACAACAACCTGATGGTTGGTCCCAACGGAATTGTAAGAGCGAGCGTAAGCGCCAAGGGCGTGACTGTTCAGGGGAAGTTGGATGGCAAGATCAACGCTTCGGACCGGGTGGAATTCCGGAAATCGGCCATTGTGACAGGCGACGTCGTCGCACAGCGGATTGCGATCGAGGATGGTGCTTACTTTCAGGGCAAAGTGGACATTCAGAAAGAATCCGGCAAGGCATCCGCCTCTTAGGGCTGTGTGGAAGGCCGCGCCGGGCAGTGAGCAATGGCATCGGTTGCTGATAACGTGATGAGATTCTTTCGGGGCTCTTCCGAACGGGCTGCGGAACCGGCGGTTCCGCAGAAGCGCATGCGCCGTTCCAGCGGCATGGGGGAGATTTCGCGCCTGCTGAATTCGCAGGAAGGTCTCTGCGTGCTCGATCTCGGTTCCACCTCGGCCAACAATATCAACTTCCTTACCGAAAAAGGGCACAAGAATTACAGCGAAGATCTTCTGCGGGCATCGCTCGATCCCGACCTGCGGGTCAAGGACGAGGCCGGCAACGTTGTGGTTGACTGCAAGAAGTTCCTGGACGAGAACCTTACCTACCCGAACGGAGTATTCGACATCGTGCTGGTTTGGAACCTGCCGGACTACATGGAAGAAAATCTGGTTAAGCCGATGATTGACCGGCTCTGGTCAGTCCTGAAGCCCGGCGGCTTGCTGCTCGCGTTCTTCCACACCCGGGACGCCGGTCCGGATTCGCCTTGCTACCGTTTCCACATCACCGGCACCGACATGCTGGAGATGCAGGAAGTCCGCCTGAGCGACAAGCACAGCCCGCGCCTGCAGCGAGTGTTCAACAACCGCCATATCGAGAATCTGTTCCGCGATTTCGCCTCGATCAAGTTTTTCCTCGCCCGCGACGCCATCCGCGAAGTGCTGCTGGTTCGCTGACCCACTCTCATTCTGCTCGTTCTGACCCCGATGGGTGCGGGATCGCACTACAGCTGCGCCGCAGCAGACATTGTCGACAAAGTATCAGCCGCTCGCGAGCGGGTCAACGTGACCAGGTATTGCGCCAGCCTGGGGCTGAATTCGCAGGCCGCAAGAAAAGGTGTTCGCAGCGGGCGTGGAACGCTCAGCAGTTTCCGGAGAATGGACGAAGCCCGGTACACCGGGCGCAACGAACGCCGGTATGTGTGCGCGTAGGTTCTGAGTGAGGCTTGGAGTTCGCAATCTGCACGCAGGAACGCAGAAAGGCAACGGGCGGCCAGATGTCCGCCGCGCAAGGCCAGCGAGATGCCGTCGCCCACGAACGGATCGACGAATCCGGCAGCATCGCCGGTGTTGAGCATCGAGCCGCAAACGGGCAGAGGTTCGCGAAAGAAAATTGGGAAAGTCGAGAGAGCCGGGAACGCGGCTTCCCATCGGCGGCTGCGGGACTCGAGGACCGGGTGGCAGCGCAAGAGATCCCGCAAACTACCTGCGACTCCGGGACGGACCAAGCCACAGACGTTGAGCATGGTGGCGCTGTCCGAGGCGAGGACCGGCTGCACTCCGCAATAGCCACCGTTGAAGAAATAGAGTTCTGTTCCGGCTTCCATTTCGCCGTGACAGTGCGCCTTGATTCCCAGCCAGCGGGAACCGCTCGTCTGGTTCGCCTTGTCGGTGAGGTTCGACCATCGGCCGGATGCGTTGATCAACGCGCGCGCGGAATACTCTCCAACCGCAGTCGCAA
>Ga0335071_10001743_pt1 | contig 23452 bp, 18 predicted proteins | sample Lox_Sample_15_FD_206724 | JGI IMG/M metagenome (GOLD analysis project Ga0335071, IMG submission 206724) | Soil microbial communities from Loxahatchee National Wildlife Refuge, Florida, United States - Lox_Sample_1.5 | ecosystem: Environmental > Terrestrial > Soil > Wetlands | place: USA... | reverse complement strand
GAACTGGTCGCCATCGCGTGACAGCAGCAGATCGCATCCCGGCAGGGTCTCAACGTCCGTGCGGCGCAGCGCCCGCTGCGCCTGCGGATCGGCGAACAGGCCGCGCCACTGGGCCGGATCCTTCAGAGTGAACTGCCGCACGCGGATGCGCTGCGGGCGCAACTGCGAATCGATCGACAGGCGCAACAGCAGCTGGCGGCGCGGTGCGCCGGGCACGTCGTGCGGGGTCTCCTCCAGATACAGCACCGTCGCCCCCAGCCACGGCAGGTCGACCGGTTCGATCACGGTACGCAGCCGCGCGAGGTCCGCCGCGGCGGTCCGCGGCGAGCGGTCATCGAGGATCACCTGCACGGCGCTGTCGTGGACGCCGGACCACAGCCGCATCAGGTCGGTGATTTCGGCAGGCATTTCGGCGGCCGGCGCAGCGCCCGCGCACACTCCCAGCGCCGCGGCGAGCGCCGTGCACCGGGCCGGATTCACCGCGGCGAGCCGACGAGCCGGATGAGGCCTTCCTGGGCGGTGCTCGCCACCAGGACCCCGCTGCGCGAGTAGACGTTGGCTCGGGCGAAGCCGCGTGCGCCGGAGGCGCTGGGACTTTCCACGTCGTACAGCAGCCAGTCATCCACCTGCAGCGGGCGGTGGAACCACATGGCGTGATCGATGCTCGCGACCTGCGCCTTGCCGCTCAGATGCGAAATCCCGTGCGGCAACGTCGCGGTTTCCAGCAGGTAGAAGTCCGACACGTAGGCGAGCAGGCAGCGGTGCAGCGCCTGATCCTCCGGCACGGGCGCCACGGTGCGGAACCACACCTGACGCGATGGCGCGTGCCCCGGGTCCGAGCGGGTATCCAGAGGACCGACCGCCCGGAATTCGAACGGGCGGGCGGTCTGCAGCAACCGGCGCACGCGCTCGGGCAGTTTCTCGAGAATCTCGGGGGCGACGCGCGAGGTGTCGGCAAGATCCTCCGGCGCCGGAACGGCCGGCATCGCCACCTGGTGCTCGAGGCCCGGCTCGTGTGCCTGGAACGAACAGGTCATGTTGAAGATCTGCTCGCCGTGCTGGATGGCGATGACGCGGCGATTGGAAAAGCTGTGGCCGTCGCGGCTGCGGTCGACCTGATAGACGATGGGCGCGTTGAAATCCCCGCGACGCAGGAAGTACGCGTGCAGCGAATGCACCATGCGGCCGGTCACGGTGCGATACGCGGCGTTCAGGGCCTGACCGAGCACCTGGCCCCCGAATACCTGCGCACTGCCGATGTCGCGGCTCTCACCGCGAAACAGGTTGACCTCGAGAGTCTCGAGCTCGAGCAGGGCAAGCAGGTCGGCGATCCGCTGGTCCATGGCCATCCATCAGCCGAACTTGAGCACGCCCTTCATGATCACGTAGTGCCCGGGGAAGGTGCACATGAAGCTGTAGTCGCCGCCCTTGGTGAGCCTGGAAGTCGGAAAAGTGACCGTGGCGCTCTCGCCGCCGCCCACGATCCTGGTGTTGGCGATGACGCGCGGATCATTCGGCGTCAGGTAATTGTTGGCCAGACCGGCGGACATGCCGGCATTGGCGACCGCGGTCAAATCGGCAGTCTTCACCAGCACCCAGTTGTGACCCATCGCGGCTGCCGGAAGCTTGCCCGTGTGCGTGAGGGTGAGCGTGACCTGGGTGCAGTCGCTGGCCACGTCGAGCTCCTTCTGGTCGTACTGCATGGCGTCGTTGCCGGCGATCTGCAGGGTGCAGACCTTGTCGGCTGCGAATACGGCGTGAGTGCCTCCGGCGAGTGACGCGGCGGCAATCGCCAGCGCGGCCAGAACGGCGTGTCTACGGATCATCTAAGGACTCCTTGAAGGAAACGGTTCGGTTGGCAGAACGGATTCGAAGGGGGGTGCGGTATCTTGCATCAGCCGGATGACTTGCGCACGCCCGGCGCCGGCCGCTTCAGGTATCCGGAACGCCGAGGCGCTTGTGCATGATCGGACTGGTGGTCGTGTATTGCAGGAATTGCTTCTTCTGCGGGAACAGATGGTGCTGGATACCGAAGGCTGCCAGCGCGGCCTCGTGGAATCCGGACAGGATGAGCTTCTTCTTGCCGGGGTAGGTGTTGATGTCCCCGACCGCGAAGATTCCGGGAATGCTGGTCTCGAATTTTTCCGTGTCCACGACGAGCGCCTTGCGCTCCAGTGCGAGCCCCCACTCCGCGATCGGGCCGAGCTTCGGATGCAGTCCGAAGAACACCAGGATCTGGTCGGCATGAACCTCGTGGAGGGTGCCGTCGTTGCCCTTGATACGCACGCCGCGCAGGTCCTTGCCATCCTCGATCAGGGAGTCGGCGATGCCCTCGATGTGTTGGAGCGAACCTGCGGCCTGGAGTTCCCGCATCCGCGCGACCGTGGCCGGCGCGCCGCGAAACTGCGCGCGCCGGTGCACCAGCGTGAGGCTCGCGGCCGCCGGGGCCAGCGCCACGGCCCAGTCGAGCGCCGAATCGCCGCCGCCGAAAATGACCAGCCGGCGCCCGGCGAACCGTTGCGCATCGCGCACCCGGTACTGGATCCGATCACCCTCGAAGGCATCGCTGCCGGGTATTCCGAGGCGGCGCGGCTGGAACGCGCCCAGACCCGCGGCGATGACCACCGCCCCCACCGTGAGGCGCGTGCCGCTCGTGGCGACCGTGAAGCGTCCGGCGCCATCCGGCAGCAGCGTCGTCACTTCCTCCCCCAGGTGAAACCGGGGATGGAAGGGCCGGATCTGCTGCATCAGCCGGTCGACCAGTTCCTGGGCACCGCACACCGGAAGCGCCGGAATATCATAGATGGGCTTGTCCGGATACAGCTCCGCGCACTGTCCTCCGACCACTTTGAGCGAATCGAAGACATGCGCCTGGATCCCCAGCAGGCCCAGTTCGAACACCTGGAACAATCCACAGGGCCCGGCGCCGATGATCGCCACCGAAGAGGCCGGATCACTCTCCGGAACTTCCGGGGCAGCGGGCAGGTTCATGCGGGTGCGATGCGCCCTCAGGCGCGCCCGGCGTTGGCGTCGGTGGGGGTGTGGAAGTATTCGCTTTCAGCCGCCAGCTGGTCCACGAGGCGCTTGAGCTCGGCCATTCGGCCCTCGGCGGTACTGATCGGCATGCAGTCCTGGCAACGCGGGTCGCCGCAGGGCTGACGCGAATAAAGCCAGTATTGCAGGGCCCCGGCCAGCAGGCCGTCGGCGATATCCCACAGGTCGGCGTCCTTGTCCTTGTCTGCCAGGCGGTTGCCGAGGTCCACTGCCTTGGCAAAGGCCGAGTCAAATGAATCCGCGAGTTCACTCATGAGGTGAGTATAGAGCAACTTGCACGGGGATCCGCCAAGGGCGCGGCAACGGCGGCCTCGGCCCGTGGCTTTTGCGAAGCCCGCCACGGACAGCCGGTGCATGCCTCTGGCAGCCTGTTCGTTGGCATGGCACCTGTAATCATCGGGTTACGGGCTTATGTCTCATGCTGCGGAACCCCCACAGTGCAGCCGGCATCCGAAAAGCCCCCCGATCCCGCCCCGCGACGCCGCGCCTTCCGGCTGGGCGTCGGTGCGCACCTTTCCCTGGGGCTCGCCGCGGTGGGAGCGGTGGTACTCATCGGACAGTTCGTCACCGACAGCGTGACGCACGATGCGGTCGAGGCGGTAAGTTCCCTGCAGCTGCGCTACGAACCGCAGGCGCGGCGCGCCGGCGCAATCATCGAGAAGCTGGCCGCGTTCGACCATCAGGTCGAGGAGTCGCTCGGCCCGCCGGATGGCGCCGTCGCGGCGCTCAAGCCGGTTCCGGCCGACCTGGATCTCGCGATCGGCGCCCTCGATCGGGCCATCGATGCGTGGTTCGGGCGCCCGGCGCCGGAGCCCTCCGCGGCCCCCGACCGCCGCAGCCAGGTGCTGCTGAGGCAGCAGATCGAGGCGCACATCGCGGCGGGCCGCCGCCTCGTCGGCGAGTCCACACAGCGTCGGCAATGGCTGGTCGAACGCAACGAACTGCTGGAGGCGAACGGGCGCCGGATCACCCATGCCGGCGGCAACGGCCTGGAGATCGACAGCACGCAGGTGCTCGCCCGCAAGTCGCTGGCGGAGCTCTCGCAGGCCGCGGCGGCGCTGCGCTCCGTCACGGACCTCGACGCGGCGGCCACCGATGCCGAACGGGCTTTCGCGGCGACGCTCGAGCGCAACGAGGCGGAGCTCCTGCGCTCCCCGGGACCGGCCTGGATGGAAATCCTGCGCGACGACTTCAATCGTTCGGTGAGCCTGCGTCGCCAGATCAACCGCTTCGATGCCAGCAACGAGCATGAGCGCCATGACTTCCTCGCCACCGGCGCGCGGCTGATCGGTGATGCGCAGACCCTGCTGCAGCAGCCGGCGCGCAATGCACTGTCGGTGGCCGCGGCACAGGCCGCGGTCGCCGCCCGGGATGCGCAGCGCGCCCTGGCCGGCACGGGCATCGCCGTCGTGGCGGTGGTGCTGCTGGTATCGGCGCTGCTGGCGCTGCGCATTTCGGTGCCGGTCCGCAGGCTGATGACCGCCACCCGGCGCCTGGCCGCCGGAGAACGCGCCGTCACGGCCGGCAGCGGCGGCTCCGGCGAAATCGCCGAATTGGCCGAAGCCTTCAATTCCATGGCGGCCAAGGTCAGCGCCGCGGAGGCCGAGCTGCGGGCGCATCAGGCGGTGCTGGAACGCAATGTCGAGGACCGCACCCGGCAGCTGCATCATCTGGCGCACCATGACCCGCTGACCGAACTGCCCAACCGCCGGCACCTGGCAACACGCCTGTCGGCGGCCCTGGCCGCGGCGGCGCTCAGGCACACGCGCTGCGCGCTGCTGTTCGTGGATCTGGACAACTTCAAGTCCGTCAACGACACGCTCGGCCACAAGTTCGGCGATCGCGTGCTGCAGATGGTGGGCGTACGCCTGCGCGAAGCGCTCGGTCCCCAGGCCTTCATCGCCCGGCTCGGCGGCGATGAGTTCACGGTCCTGATCGAAGACGCACTGGGCGCCGAGCACGTCTGCGAACAGGCGGCCACGCTGATCGAGGCGCTGCAGAAGCCGCTCACCGTGGACGGCCGGCAGCTGTCGACCAGCGCCAGTGTCGGCGCAACGCTCTATCCGGACCATGCGGGGGACGCCGACGCCCTGCTGCGCACCGCGGACGTCGCGCTGTTCCATGCCAAGGACCTGGGCCGCAACCGCTACGCGCTGTACACACCGGAACTGTACGACCTGGCCGCACACCGCTTCCGCCTCGAGCAGGCACTGCGCCGCGCCGTGGAAGCCGGTGACCTGCTGCTCATGTACCAGCCCCAGGTCGCGCTGCACACTCTGGAGCCGGCCGGCGTCGAGGCGCTGCTGCGCTGGCGCAAGTCCGATGGCCGCATCGCCAGCGCGAGTGAGTTCATCGAGATCGCCGAGACCACCGGCCTGATGCGCGAACTCACGACCTGGGCGCTGCGCAGCGCCACCGCCACCGTGAAGGCATGGCGGGCGATGGGCTGGCGCTCGGCCTGCGTGGCCATCAACGTCTCGGCCGTGCAGCTGCTCGACGGCGGTTTCGTGGACCATGTCATCGAGGCGCTGTCGGTGACGGGGCTGCCCGGGGATGCACTGGAGATAGAGATCACGGAAACCGTCATCCAGACCGGTCCTGCGACGCTCGTGGCGCTGCAACGCCTGCGCAACCTGGGTGTCGCGGTGGCCCTCGATGACTTCGGCACCGGGTATTCCTCGCTCGCCTCGCTGGCGCAGCTGCCCATCTCGCGCGTGAAGCTGGACCGGACGCTCATCGAGGGCATCGACCTGAATCCGCGTTCCGCGGCCATCGCCCGCTCGGTCATCGCCCTGTGCCACGGGCTGGGACTGGACGTGGTGGCCGAGGGCGTCGAACGCGCCGGGCAGCTGGCGCTTCTCGCCCAGTGCGGACCGATCACCGTACAGGGCTTCCTGCTCGCCCCACCCGTGGACATGCAGCTCACCGCACAGGCCGCCGAGGCTGCCGTCGCCCAGGCCCGGGCGCTGCTGCAGGGTCCGGCGAATCCCGGCGGCCGCGCCACCGGCGACCCGAACGGGTCCGTGGTGTTCGTCGGCGCGAAGGCGTGGCGCCGCTCCTAGGCCGACGCGCGCGTCAGCAGCAGCGCATCGCGCGTGCGCACGCCGAGAATCGGCTGATCGACGAAGACCCCGTCGAGGCCCGTGATCAGGTACGAAGCCAGTTCGCGCGCGAGATTGCCCGGCGCGGCCGGATCCGTGCCCACGCGCAGCGACGGCGGCAGGAAATGATTCTCGGCGCGGAAGGTCCAGGCGTGCACCAGGAGCCCCGCCGCATGCGCCGCCGCGACCAGCTCCGTCGGCGACCCGAGCGTGCCCTCCCCGGTGCGCGGGATCACGAGGGTCTTGTCGACCCCGACGGCGTCCGCATACGAGGCCACCTGCGCGAGCCCCCCCGGCGTGACCATGCCGGCGTAGGTCAGGGAATCGCCGGCCAGGATCCGGTCAAAGGGCGCGCCGCCCGCCGCCACCAGCTGCACCAGCGGAATCTGCGTCATCGCACGCAGCCTGCGCAGATTGGCCGTCTCGAACGACTGGATGAACACCGGCGCGTCCCGCCCCGCATGGCCGTGACGGGCCAGCGTCTGCAGCAGCGGCTGCTCCAGCGGCAGGCCGATGCCCGAAAAGTAGCTGGGGTGCTTGGTCTCCGGATAGATGCCGATGGGGCCGGGCGCAGGTTCGCGACGGGCGCGCGCCGCATTCGCGCGCAGCACCTGCGCGCCGTGCACCAGGTCGAGGATCTCATCCAGGGTCGGTATCTCGAAGTGGCCGTCGAACCGCGCATTGGCGGGCCGCAACTCCGGGATGCGCTCACGGGCGCGCAGGGTCTTCAGCTCCGCGAGCGTGAAGTCCTCGACGAACCAGCCCTCGGTGCTGACGCCGTCGACGGTCTTGCCGGTGCGCCGCCCCGCGAACTCGGGATGCGCCCCGACATCGGTCGAGCAGCCGATCTCGTTCTCGTGGCGCGCAACGAGGACTCCGTCCCGGGTGCTCACCAGGTCCGGTTCGATGAAGTCCGCGCCCTGCTCGATGGCGAGGAAGTACGAGGCCAGGGTATGTTCGGGCACATAGCCGCTCGCGCCCCGGTGACCGATGATGACCGGCAGCGGTGCACGCGCCGCCCCGGTCTGCCCGATATCGGTGCCTGCGCTCATGATCTTCCGACAATAATCGATTCGGCAAGGCGCGAACAAGCCAGGCTCAAGAGTGTACGATCGACTCGATGACCACACTCACCGAAACCGACATCTACCACTTTCGCGAAGGCACCTTCTTCCGCGCCTACGAAAAACTCGGCGCACACCCGGACAGCGTGGCAGGCAAGGAGGGCACGCGCTTCGCGGTGTGGGCACCGAACGCGCAGGCCGTCCACGTCATGGGTGACTTCAACGGCTGGAATCACGACAGCCATCCGATGAGCGTCCGGCCGGATCATTCCGGCATCTGGGAAGCCTTCGTTCCCGGGGTCGGCCCGGGCAGCGTCTACAAGTACTTCGTGCGCTCCCGGCACGGCGGCTACGCCGTGGATAAAAGCGATCCCTACGCCTTTCGCTGCGAGGAGCCGCCGCGCACCGGGGCGGTCGTCTGGGACAACGGCTACGCCTGGAACGACATCGAGTGGCAGCGCAACTGCACCCGGGTCAACGCGCTCGATGCGCCCTGGTCCATCTACGAGGTGCACCTGGGGTCCTGGAGGCGCGTTCCCACGGAGGGCAACCGCTCGCTCAACTATCGCGAAGCGGCCCACGAGCTCGCCGACTACGTGGTCGACATGGGTTTCACGCACGTCGAACTGCTGCCCGTCATGGAGCATCCCTTCTTCGGCTCCTGGGGCTACCAGGTCACGGGCTACTTCGCGCCCTCCTCGCGCTATGGCACGCCGCAGGACTTCATGTACCTCATCGAGCACCTGCACCGCAGGGGCATCGGCGTGATCCTCGACTGGGTGCCGTCGCACTTCCCGAGCGACCAGCATGGACTGGCGTTCTTCGACGGCACGCACCTGTACGAGCACGCCGATCCGCGCCAGGGTTACCACCCCGAGTGGAACAGCTCGATCTTCAACTACGGGCGCGCCGAGGTGCGCAGTTTCCTCGGCAGCAGCGCGCTGTACTGGCTCGAGACCTATCGCGCCGACGCGCTGCGCGTCGATGCCGTCGCCTCGATGCTGTACCTGGATTACGGCCGCAAGGCCGGCGAATGGATCCCGAACGCCTTCGGCGGCCATGAGAATCTCGATGCCCGCGACTTCCTCAAGTCACTGAACGAAGCCGTCTACCGCGATCATCCCGGCACCCAGACGATCGCCGAGGAATCCACCGCCTGGCCGCAGGTGTCACGGCCGGTGTACCTGGGCGGCCTCGGATTCGGGCTCAAGTGGAACATGGGCTGGATGCACGACACCCTGAAGTTCTTCCAGACCGACCCGCTGTTCCGCCGCCATCACTTCAATCAGATCACCTTCTCGATCCTGTACGCGTTCAGCGAGAACTTCGTGCTGGCGCTGTCGCACGACGAGGTCGTGCACGGCAAGGGGTCGCTGATCGGCAAGATGCCGGGCGACGAGTGGCAGCAATTCGCCAACCTGCGCCTGTTGCTCGGCTACATGTGGGGCCACCCCGGCAAGAAACTGCTGTTCATGGGCTGCGAATTCGGCCAGAAGAGCGAGTGGCAGCACGACAGCAGCCTCGAGTGGCACGTGCTGCAGTATCCGCTGCACTCAGGCGCGCAGCAGTGGGTGCGCGACCTGAACCGCTTCTACCGCGCGACGCCGGCGCTGTTCGAGCAGGACTTCGTCCAGGAAGGGTTCGAATGGGTGGACTGCAATGACGCGGATTCGAGCGTGCTGTCGTTCCTGCGCATGGATCGCGCGCGCGGCGGCGTGGTGCTCGTCGTCTGCAATTTCACGCCCGTCGTGCGCCGCGAATACCGCGTCGGGGTGCCGCGCGGCGGACCGTGGCGTGAATGCCTGAACAGCGACGCCACGGCATACGGCGGCAGCGGCCAGGGCAACCAGGGAGTAGTCGTGGCGGATGACCGCGGCACGCATGGCCGGCCGTACTCCCTCGCGCTCACCCTGCCGCCGCTCGGCGTGCTGTTCCTCGCGCCGCAATGAGCGCGGTGTGGCCGGGCAATCCCTATCCGCGCGGCGCGACCTGGGATGGTGAAGGCGTCAACTTTTCGCTGTTCTCGGAGAATGCGACCCGGGTCGAGCTGTGCCTGTTCGACGCCACCGGGCGTCACGAGGTGCAGCGCATCACGCTGAACGAGCACACCGACCAGATCTGGCACTGCTACCTGCCCGAGGCGCGGCCCGGCCTGCTGTATGGCTACCGCTGCCACGGACCCTACGATCCGCTGCGGGGCCATCGCTTCAATCCGCACAAGCTGCTCATCGAACCCTATGCCCGGCTGTTGTCGGGCCCGATGCGCTGGAGCGATGCGCACTTCGGTTATGACTCCGGGGATCCGATGCTCGACCTGTCCTATGACGAGCGCGACAGCGCATACGGCACGCCCAAGTGCCGCGTCATCGACCCGACCTTCACCTGGGGCGATGACCGGCCGCCGCGCACCCCGTGGCACGACACCGTCATCTACGAAGCGCACGTGCGCGGGATGACCATGCGCCATCCGCAGGTCCCGCCGCAACTGCGTGGCACCTACGCGGGACTGGCCACGGCCCCGGTCATCGACCACCTCAGGCGACTCGGCGTCACCGCGGTGGAGCTGATGCCGGTGCACGCCTTCCTCGACGACCGCCATCTGCTCGCCCGCGGACTGCGCAATTACTGGGGCTACAACACCATCGGCTTCCTCGCTCCGGAGATGCGCTACAGCGCCAGCGGCCGGGTCGAGGAATTCAAGTCCATGGTGAAGAGCCTGCACTCGGCCGGCATCGAGGTCATCCTGGACGTGGTCTACAACCACACCGCCGAGGGCAACGAGCGCGGACCGACCCTGAGCTTCCGCGGCATCGACAACGCCGCCTACTACCGCCTGATGCCGGACAGTCCGCGGCACTACATGGACTTCACCGGCACCGGGAACACGCTCAATCTGCAGCATCCCCGGGTCCTGCAGCTGATCATGGACTCGCTTCGCTACTGGGTGCAGGACATGCACGTGGACGGATTCCGCTTCGATCTCGCCTCGGCGCTGGCCCGCGAGCTGTACGAAGTCGACCGGCTCGGTTCCTTCTTCGACACCATCTCGCAGGACCCGGTGCTCTCGCAGGTCAAGCTCATCGCCGAGCCCTGGGATGTGGGCGCGGGCGGCTACCAGGTGGGGAACTTTCCGCCCGGCTGGAACGAGTGGAACGACAAGTACCGCGACAGCGTGCGCTCCTACTGGAAGGGCGACGGCGGCCTGATCGGCGAATTCGCCCGGCGTTTCACCGGCTCGGCGGACCTGTACGAGGCCAGCGGCCGCAAGCCGCACGCCAGCATCAATTTCGTCACGGCGCACGACGGCTTCACGCTGTCGGACCTGGTCTCGTACGACCGCAAGTACAACCTCGACAACGGCGAGGACAACCGCGACGGCAGCGACGACAACCGCTCCTGGAACTGCGGCATCGAAGGCCCGAGCGATGACCCCGGGATCGAGGCGCTGCGCGCACGCCAGAAGCGCAATCTGATCGCCACCCTGCTGCTCTCCCAGGGCGTGCCGATGCTGCTCGCCGGGGATGAGATCGGCCGCACCCAGCGCGGCAACAACAACGCCTACTGCCAGGACAACGAAATCTCCTGGATCGACTGGGAGCCCGCTCCGCAGCAGCGCGAGTTCATGGACTTCGTCAAGCGCGTGATCGCCTTGCGCCGCAGCCACGCGATCTTCTCGCGCCGCCATTTCCTCACCGGCCTGCCGGTGGCCGGGGAAAGCGTCAAGGACATCACCTGGTACACGCCCGCCGGCGCCGAGATGACCGAATCGGACTGGCAGCAAGGCTATGCCCGCTGCCTCGGCGTGCACCTGTCAGGCGCCACGGTGCACCGCACCGACAGCCGCGGCCATCCGGTACGCGACGAGAACTTCACGCTGCTGTTCAATGCGCACCACGACACCATGGATTTCGTGCTGCCGCCGCTGCCGGCCTCGCGCCGCTGGCGGGTGGAGCTGCAGACCGAGACCGGCACACCGGGCCGGACGGAGCTGCACAAGGGCAGCGCGACCCGCACCCTGCCGGCCCGGTCCATCGTGCTGCTGATGGAGGTCCGGGCGCGCTGAGGCGCAGCGCGCCCGTCAGCGGTACCCGCGCGCCTGCAGCGAGAACAGCGCGGCGTAATGGCCGTCGCGACGCATCAGTTCCTCGTGGCTGCCGCTTTCGATGATGCGCCCATGTTCGAGCACGGCGATCTGGTCGGCCATGCGCACGGTGGAGAAGCGGTGCGATATCAGGATGGTCATCCGGTCGTGCCCGAGCTGCCGGAAGCGCTCGAACACCAGCGCCTCGGCGCGGGCGTCCATCGCCGCCGTCGGCTCATCGAGCACCAGCACGTCGGCGCGTATGCGCATGAAGGCGCGCGACAGCGCGATCTTCTGCCACTGGCCGCCCGAGATCTCGCGCCCGTCCTTGAACCACTTGCCGAGCTGGGTGTGGTATCCGGCCGGCAGTGTCCGGATGAACTCGTCGGCCTGGCCCTTGTCGGCGGCCTCGCGCCAGCGCGCCTCGTCCAGGAAGAAGGGCTCGTCCCCCGCGCCGACGTTCTCTCCCACCAGCATCTGGTAGCGGGCGAAGTCCTGGAAGATGACCCCGATGCGCTCGCGCAGCCGCCGCTCGTCCCACTGCTCGAGGTCGAGCCCGTCGAGCAGGATGCGTCCGGAAGTGGGCCGGTACAGCCGCGTCAGCAGCTTGATGAGCGTCGTCTTGCCCGAGCCGTTCTCGCCCACCAGGGCCAGGCTGCCGCCGGGCCGCAGGTGCAGCGTGATGTCGGCGAGCGCGGCTTCGGCGGCGCCGGGATAGACGAAGCTCACGTTCTCGAAGCGGATGCCATCCTCCGGGTGCGGGCCCTTCAGGAGCGCGCCGCGCGGCTCGGGCACCGGCGTCTCCAGGTACTCATACAGCGTGGAGAGGTACAGGTTGTCCTCGTACATGCCGCCCACCGAGGACAGCGCCGCCGACACATAGGACTGTCCCTGGCGGAACAACGCCAGGTACATCGTCATGCTGCCCAGGGTGATGATGCCGCGCACGGTGGCGAGCGCGATCCAGGCGTAGGCGAGGTACAGCGCGCAGGTGCCGATCAGCCCGAGGAAGAACCCCCACACGTCGCGCCGGATGGTGAGCTTGCGATCCTCCCGATACAGTGTCGTGAAGATGTCACGATAGCGCTGCAGCAGCCGCTCTCCGAGGCCGAACAGCCGCACCTCCTTGGCATGCTCTTCGCGCCCGAGCACCGACTCCAGGTACAGCTGCATGCGGGTTTCCGGCGAGCGCCAGCGGAACAGGCGGAAGGCATCGCCCGAAAAACGCGCCTCGGCGATGAAGGCCGGCAATCCCGACAGCAGCAGCACGGCGACGGCCCAGGGCGAGAACCGGAACAGGAGACCGCCGCAGCTCACCAGCGAGATGGCGTTCTGCACCAGGCCGAAGGTGCGCATCACGAGGCTCAGGGGCCGGCTGGAGGCCTCGCGGCGTGCCCGCGTCAGCTTGTCGTAGAACTCGGAGTCCTCGAAATGCGCCAGCTCCAGCGTCAGCGCCTTCTCCAGGATCATCACGTTCACCCGCTGACCGAGCTGCGCGCGCAGCAACGACTGGCACAGCGACAGACCGCGTTGGGCGGCCGCGAGCGCCGCCACGAGCACGCCCTCGAGGACCACGAAGTGCAGCACCCGGTGCGCATCGCCATGGCCCGCCCGGATGGCGCCGACGACGCTGTCCACCAGCTGCGATCCCACCCAGGCGATGCCCGCGGGGACCGTGCCGGCGATCAGGGTGAGCAGGGCCATCGACGCCGTGAGGCGGCCGCTGGTGCTCAGGACCAGCAGCAACGCCTGGCGGCTGTAGCGGAATACCCCGAAGAATCCCGCCAGCGTGGAATCCACGCTGCTGCGTGCCGCGGGTGCGGCTGGCGTTCTGTGAGTGACCAAGGGGCTCCCGGAAAATCCCGACCAGGCATCATCGTACCGTCATGCGGCGGCAATGGCGCACCGGTACGCTCCCGTCGGATTGTTTTTCCCATGCCAGCATCACCACCGATGATCCGCTTGCGGGGCCTCGCTGCGGTTTGCACGTCCGTGGCCGCAGCGGGCCTTGCCCTGCTGGGCGGCGCGCCGGCGCGCGCACTCATGGCCGGTGCCAGCCCCGACTCGCCCGCCGCGCGCGTGGACGCGAATCTCGCCGGCTCGAGGTTCGCCGGGGTCGCAGCCATCAGCATCAACGGCGGCACCTACTCCGGGGTGGTGATCGCCCCGCAGTACGTCCTGACCGCGGGCCACGTCGCCGCCGCAGGAGCCGCCTCGCAGATGCAGGTCGTCCTGAACCCGGGCGCGACACCGTGGACGAGTGCCGTGATCAGCGCCACGACCTATCCGACCTACAACTTCCCGGGTGACGACCTGGCGATACTGCAGCTGGCCACGCCGGTGCCGGCCGGAGTCCCGGTCTACCCCCTGTACAGCGGAACGATCCGGACCGGGCTCACCCTCTGGCTCGCCGGCTACGGCGCCTCGGGCAACGGCAATGTGGGTGTCAGCATAGGGGCGAGCAACACCGTCAAGCGCACCGGCGAGAACGCCCTGGATCAGCTGACCGCCCAGCTGGCGAGCGGCGGACCGGTCAGCAGCTATTTCCTCTATGACTTCGACGGTCCGTCGGGCAACGGACCGCTCGGCGGACCCACGCTCGGCAACGCCGTCGAGACCATGGTCGCGGTCGGCGACTCCGGCGGACCCTCCTTCGTGCAGGTCGGTTCGGCGCTCGAATTGCTGGGCATCAACACCTTCGTCGCGGCGCCGAACGGCCAGAGCGTCACCTACACCTTCGGCGACTACGGTGGCGGCATCGTCGCCGCCGATCCACGCTTTGCCTCGTGGCTGAAGACCACGACGCAGGGCACGCTGGGCGAGTCGCCCCCGAACGATGTCGACGGGCCGCTGCCCGCCTGGAGCTACCTCCTGCTCGGCGGCGCGCTGCTCGCGATGGGCCAACGGGCGGGATCCCGGAGGGCGCGACGCCCGCACGCCTGAGTCTGGCAGAATGCGCCCATGGCGCTGACACCAAACCTGCCCGTGGACGTGGCCCGCATCATCCAGCTGGCGGTGGCGCCCGTGTTCCTGCTCTCCGGCGTGGGCGTCACGCTCACCCTGTTCACGAACCGGCTGGCGCGGATCGTCGACCGGGCGCGCATCCTCGAGGACCGCCTGGCGAGCGAACCGCAGGTGGACCTGGATGAAGCCCTGGCGGTGCTCGCGAAGCGCGCCCGCTACATCAATTACGCCATGGCGCTCGGTACCCTCTCGGGGGTGCTCGTGACCACCACCGTGATCCTGCTGTTCGCCGCGGCGCTGCTCGGCGACAACCTGACCCTGCCGATCGCGGTGGTCTTCAGTGCGGCCATGCTCACGCTCACCGCCTCGTTGCTCGTGTTCTTCGTGGAGGTGCGTTATGCAACGCGCCACGTGCGCATCGGGTTCCGGCGGCCCGCAAGGCCGTAACTGCTCGTTTTCTATGGGTTGCAGCATTTGTCTGGTAATCTTCGCGGCCCTTTTCAAGACCTTGTAAGCCCATGAATCGCCCGATCCGCAATATCGCCATCATCGCGCACGTCGACCATGGCAAGACGACGCTGGTGGACTGCCTGCTCAAGCAGTCCGGAACCTTCGAAGCGCACGAGAAGGTGGGCGAGCGGGTCATGGACTCCAATGAAATCGAGCGCGAGCGCGGCATCACCATCCTCGCCAAGAACTGCGCCATCGAGTACGGCGGCACCCGCATCAACATCGTCGACACCCCGGGACACGCCGACTTCGGGGGCGAGGTCGAGCGCGTGCTGTCCATGGTCGATGGCGTGCTGCTGCTCGTGGACGCCGTCGAGGGTCCGATGCCGCAGACCCGGTTCGTGACCCGCAAGGCGCTCGGGCTCGGTCACAAGGCCATCGTCGTGGTCAACAAGATCGACCGGCCGGGCGCACGCCCCGGCTGGGTGATCGACAAGACCTTCGAACTGTTCGACCGGCTCGGCGCCACCGACGAGCAGCTGGACTTCCCGGTCGTCTATGCCTCGGCCCTGCAGGGCTGGGCGAGCCTCGACCACACCGAGCGCCGTCAGGACATGACCGCCCTGTTCGAGGCCGTGCTGCAGTACGTGCCGGCGCCGCCGAGCGACGCGGCCGCGCCGCTACAGCTGCAGATCTCCACGCTGGACTACAACTCCTACGTGGGACGCATCGGCATCGGCCGCATCCGCCGTGGCACGCTGCGCACCGGTCAGACCGTCGCCCTGCGCCACGGCGATGAGAATCGCGGCGAGGCGAAGGTGGCGCAGGTACTGACCTTCCAGGGACTGCAGCGCCAGAGCGTCCCGGAGGCCGTCGCCGGCGATATCGTCGCCATCACCGGCATCGAGGAGGTGAACATCGGCCTCACGGTCTGCGACCGCGAGTTCCCGGAAGGCCTGCCGCCGATCAGCGTCGATGAGCCCACGCTGTCCATGAACTTCCAGGTCAACACCTCACCGCTCGCGGGACGCGAAGGCAAGTACGTGACCAGTCGCCAGATCCGCGAGCGGCTGTACCGCGAACTGCAGAGCAATGTCGCGCTGCGGGTCGAGGACACGACCGAGCCGGACGTGTTCCGCGTCTCCGGCCGCGGCGAACTGCACCTGACGATCCTCATCGAAAACATGCGCCGCGAGGGCTACGAGCTCGCCGTCGGCAAGCCGCAGGTGCTGAACCGCGTCATCGACGGCGTGCAGCACGAGCCATATGAGGCGCTCACGATCGACATCGATGCCGAGCACCAGGGCGCCGTGATGGAGGCGCTCGGAGCACGCAAGGCGGACCTCACCGACATGATCGTCGACGATATGGGGCGGGTGCGCCTGGAGTACCGGGTGCCGGCCCGCGGGCTGATCGGCTTCCAGGGCGAATTCATGACCATGACCCGCGGCAACGGCCTGATCAGCCACATCTTCGACGGCTATTCGCCGCTGAAGGGCGAGATCCCGGAGCGTCGCAACGGCGTGCTGATCAGCAACGAGATGGGCGAGGCGGTGGCCTATTCCCTGTTCAACCTGCAGGAGCGCGGGCGCATGTTCGTGCACCCCGGCGAGAAGCTCTACCCCGGCATGATCATCGGCATCCACAGCCGCGAGAACGACCTGGTCGTCAATCCCATCAAGACCAAGAAGCTCACGAACATCCGCGCCGCCGGCAAGGATGACGCCATCCTGCTGACCCCGCCGATCCAGATGACGCTGGAGTACGCCGTGGAGTTCATCGACGAGGACGAGCTGGTGGAAGTGACCCCGGAGTCCATCCGCATCCGCAAGCGCTTCCTCGACGAGAACGAGCGCAAGCGCGCCGCGCGCAGCTCCGAAACCATCGCCTGAGGGTCACGGCAGCTCGCGCAGTCCCTGCTCGACGTCCTTGCGCCACTGTGCGGGTTCGTTTCCGGGCTCGGACCAGGCCTGCACCGCGAGCCGCGCCCTCCCGAAGGTGCTGCGTGCCTGGTCCGCGGCATCCGTTCTGGCCTGGGCCTGGGCCAGGGTGATGAGGTTCGGGGGATAGGCCGGATCGCGATCCACCGCGCGCCGCGCGGCAGCGACGGCGGCGTCCGCGTCACCGGGCCCGAGCGGCCACCCCGGCGCGCGCAGCAATACGATGGCGGTGAGCCGGGCGGGGCCGGCATGCTCGAGGGCCGGATCGAGGGCCTCGGCCCTGGCGAGGCTCACGAGCATGTCCTTCAGCAGGGAGTTCGCCTGCAGCGGCCGCTCGCGGGCGGTGAGGCCGAGCACCTGCGCCTGGGCATAATGGCAGGCGCCGTCCTCCGCGGCCTGGACCACGCATTGGCGGGCATGGCCGGCGGCCGTCGCCAGCCACCGCGCCCGCTCGGCGGCATCCCTGGCGTGATCGAGGCGCTCGGTGTCCTCATGCACGGCCGCGACGAGCTCGGCCGGGCTGAGCAGCGTCGCGGTGGTCGCCGGCGGCGGGACCGGCGGTGATGCCATGCAGCCGGCCAATGCCAGCGCCGCCGGCACCACGGCGGTCCGGGTCGCGGCCCTCATGATTTGGGGGCGGGCGGCAACCTCGGCAGCACGAAGCCGTTGAGGCGCAGGCGACCCAAGGCGGCGGCGCCCGCCGGCGTGCCCGAGAGCTTCAGCAGCGCCTGCTGCAGGACCTGCGCGCGCGCCTTCGGCATGCGGTTGTCCACGGTCACGATCAACGCCACCGGAACGGCGGCCGTGGTCGCCGCCACCTGCAGGTTGGCCGCGAACGGCAAGCTGGCGAGCGCCGCGGCCTGTTCCTGGTCCAGCAGCACCGCGATCGGCTCACCGTTGGCCGCCCGGCGCAGCGCCGAGAGCACCTGGCCGGTGGGCGCGACGGCCGTGCCCGCCGGCAGCGGCCCGGCTTCGCGCAGCACGTCGCGGACGAAATCCTGGGCGTATCCGGCCGTGCTGATGATGCCGAGGCCCGCAAGACCGCCCGGCAGCGGCGCGTGGCCCGGGCGCATGACGAGAGTCCAGCGCTGCTGAATCCCGACCGGCACCACGTCGGCCTGCGCCAGCGGCACCATGTGCACGGCGGCGCCATGCTGCACGAAGAACGGGTAGGGCACGAACGCCAGCGCGGCGTCGGCTGCCGCGAGCCGCTCCAGGTCGCTCTTTTCGCTGGCGTCGTACACGGCCTCGAGGCTGCCGGCCGGCCAGCCGGCAGCCGCGCCGAGCGCCGTGGCGAACTGCGCGACGAGGGGTTGCGCATCCCCGCTGGTACCGGGGTACCCGGGGGCACAGAACACCAGCAACGAGGCCGCGGCGGCGAGCAGTGAACTCATATCAGTAGGCTATCATTCCAGCGCATGAACCGCCCCACCGCAAGGCCCGCAGCCATTCGGCTCTTCGCCCGCGTGCTACGCGCACGCCGGGTGATCCTGGTCCTGTTCGCGCTCCTGGGCGCGCTCGGGCTGTACGGCGCCACCCGCATTCCGGATGACAACACCATCGGCAGCCTCATGGTGGCCAACGACCCGAATGCCCGGGCCACGGCCGCCTTCGAGAAGCTCTTTCCGGAAGGGGTGCAGGCGCTGCTGCTGCTGGAAACCCCCGATCCGCTGAACGCCGCCGCACTGCAGGGCGCAGGCGCGCTCGAGCAGCGGCTGCTCGGCATCCCCGGCGTTGCCCCGCACAGCCTGCTTACCGTCTATCGCAGCGCGAATCCCGCCGCAGCGACCGGGGCCGGCGCCGCCGAGCGCATCCGCGCCTTTGCCACCGGCACGCGCCTCTTCACCCGCGCGGGGCTGCTCGGTCCGCACTTCCTCGGGATGGCGCTCGAGCTGCAGGTGCACTCGCCCGCGGACCGGGACCGGATGCTGGCGGCCATCGATGCGGCCACCGCGCCGCTGCTGCGCGCGCGCGGCGGTCCCTTCGAGCGGATCCGCCGGGTCGGATCGCCCTGGCTCGACGCCTGGCTCGAGCATGAGACCCAGGTGGCCACCCAGCGCTCCATGCCGTTGTTCGGCGTGTTCCTGGTCGCGCTGATCTTCCTGCTGTATCGCTCCTGGCGGACGCTGCTCGCCATCGTCATCACGCTGGGCGTGGCCGTCGCCATCGCCGTTGGACTTGCGGCGCTGACGGGCTGGGCGCACACCATCGTCTCCTCGCTCGTGCCGCTCACCGTGCTGGTCACGGCCACCGCCACCCTCGTGTACATCCACTCGCGCTACATCGAGCGCCCCGACGCCGACGATCCCGCGACGCACCACGCGCGGGTGCTGGCGAACAAATTCCTGCCCTGCACCGCTTCGATCTTCGCCACCGCGGTGGGCTTCGCGGCGCTGGCCGTGTCGAACATACGCCCGGTGCGCGAGATGGGGCTGTGGACCGCGGCGGGCCTGGTCGTGGTGTGGCTGACGAGCTTCACGCTGTTTCCGGCGCTGCAGCAGCTGCTGCGCACGCCGACCCAGACACAGGTCGCCGCCGCGGGCCGCTGGTACCCGGCCTTCGTGGAGCGCTGGCTGCCGCTCACGCGCACCCTGCGCTGGCCGCTCGTGGCCATCGCCCTGGCCGGTATGGCCGCCGGGGTCATCGCCCTGACGGGGCTTCCCGGGCGGCTGCAGCCCCTGGCCCTGCAGACCGACGCCCTCACCTACATCGATCCGTCGGTCGCGGCCGCCCAGGACACCCGTTATTTCGAATCGCTCAACGGACTGGGCATCTACCAGCTGTGGCTGAAGGTACCGGCTGCGGGCGCGCTCGAGCCGCAGTTCCTGCGCGCCGTGGATCAGCTGGTGCGCGAGCTGGAAAGCGATCCGCGCATCACCGCCGTCGAGGGACCTACCTCGCTGCTGCGCTGGGCGCGGTATGTGCAATCCGGAGAGGACCAGCTGCCCACCGACCCGGCGGCCTGGGACGCACTGGCGGCGCAACTGCAGCAGATCCTGCTCACCACCCCCGGCGCCCGGGGCTACGTGGACGTGGACAGCCTCGGGGACGTACGCCTGATGATTCGTGGCCGTGACCAGGCCTTCGGTGCGATCGGCGCGATGCCGCAGGCCATCGAGCGCACCTGGCAGGCCCTGCAGCACCAGCAGCCGGCGCTCGCGGGGGTGAGCGCGCGCGTGGTCGGGGACAGCGTGGTCAACGACCAGATCACCCTGCAGCTGGTGCCGACGCTGATCGAGAGCTTCGCATTGACGGCGAGCGTGATCTTCTGCGCCTTCCTGCTGGTGTTTCGCAGCCCGATGGCGCGGCTGATGGCGATGATTCCGTCGCTGTTCGCGATACTGTCCGCCTTCCTGGTGATGCGCGGGTCGGGAATCGCCCTGAACATCGCCACCATCCTCATCGGCTCGACCGTGCTCGGCGCGACCGAGAACGACCAGGTGCATTTCTTCTACCACTACCAGGAAGGCCGCGACCAGGACTCGACGCTCGCCGCCCTGCGCCACGCATTCCTGGTCGCCGGCAGGCCCATCCTGTTCGCCACCCTGATCAATGCCGCCGGGTTCCTGGCGCTGGTTTTCTCGCCCCTGCCACCGATGCGACAATTCGGCACGGTATCCTCGGCGGCCTTCGTTCTGGCGCTGCTGGCGGATTTCACCGCGCTGCCCGCGGCATTGTGGATCTGCACCCGAACGCCTGCGACACGAAGGAGCCCGCCATGACCGACACCCCCGCCCCGCTGCGCTGGAATGACGTGCTGCGGATCGCCCGCGAGGGCAATCCGGCGCCGCCGCGGCGCGTGGAGAAGCCGCCGCAGGAATGGCGCGCGATCCTCGATCCGCAGACCTTCCAGGTCGCCCGTGAGAAAGGCACCGAGCGTCCGCACAGCTCGCCGATGTGCGACCTGTTCGAGCCCGGGCAGTATGCCTGCGTGTGCTGCAACACGCTGCTCTTCGACAGCGCGCAGAAGTTCCAGAGCGGCACCGGCTGGCCGTCGTTCACGCAGGCGGTCGCGCCCGATGTCATCGCCTTCCACGAGGACCTGAGCTACGGCCGCGTGCGGATCGAGGTCACCTGCAACGTCTGCGACTGCCATCTCGGGCATGTGTTCCCGGACGGCCCGCCGCCGAGCGGCCTGCGCTACTGCATCAACGCGGTGTCGCTCACCAGGATCAAGGCTAGATAGTCCGCGCGCCGCGGATGTCGATGAACTGCAGGAACTCGGCGCGGGTGCGCGCGTCACTGCGGAAGATGCCGACCATGCGGCTGGTCACCATCGACACGCCGCGCTTGTGGACGCCGCGGGTGGTCATGCACTGGTGCTCTGAATCGATGACGACCCCCACGCCGCGGGGCTTGAGCACCTCATCGATGCAGGCGGCGATCTGCGCGGTGAGCTTCTCCTGCACCTGGAACCGCCGCGCGTAGCCGTCCACGACCCTGGCGAGCTTGCTGATGCCCACGACCTTGTTCGAGGGCAGGTAGCCGACATGCGCCCGACCGATGATCGGCGCCATATGATGCTCGCAGTAACTCTCGAAGGCGACGTCGCGCAGCACCACCAGTTCGTCATAGCCCTCGACCTCCTCGAAGGTGCGGCGCATGTAGTCGCGCGGGTCCACGGAATACCCGGAGAACCAGTCCGCGTAGGCCTTCACCACCCGCTTCGGCGTATCGACGAGGCCCTCGCGGCTCGGGTCATCCCCCGCCCAGCGCAGCAGGGTCCGGACCGCCTCCTCGGCCTGCTCGCGGGAAACCCTGCCGGGCCCGGCGGCGGTCCGGCCGGCAGTGGGGGCCGGGCGGCCGGAAGCTGCCTTGCGATTGGACCTGGCCATGCTGGAAGTACTCTTTAGGGCTTACGCCGGAAGCGCGATGGTACCGGAGCGCGCTCACGCAGCAAAACCGCGGCGGCGCGAGCGGGACTCGGGCAATCGGGCGCAAATGGTTTAGAATCTTCGCTCATGGCGGTGACAACAGAGCAGTTCCAGGTCCTGGCCGCCGGCAACTGTGCGGCCATCCGGTCCGTTCTCGAGGAGAGCCCGGTGGCACAGCGCTTCCGCCTGGATTCCTGCGGCATCCATGCGGACATCATGGCGAGCATCGACCGGGTCGCACCGGACCTGATCCTGCTGGACGCCGACGACACCGATCTGGCCGGGCTCGAGGCCTGCCGTGCCCTGAAGGACCATCCCGCGACCATGATGCTGCCCATCGTCGTCGTCAGCCTCAATTCGGATCTGCAGATGGCCGCCTATTCGGCCGGAGCCGACGACTTCATGACCGCCACGAGCCGCGACGCCGTGCTGCTGGCGCGGCTCGAGGCGCTCGCCCGGGCGGGATCCCGCCGCCGCAAGATCGCCGCCGCCGCGCGCAACACCGACGAGCGCCGTGGCGAGCAGCTGCAGGCGACCTTCCGCCGCTACGTGTCCCCGCAGCTGGCCGACCGGATCCTCGGCAGCTCGCGCCTGCGCGACAGCATCCTGACGGCGGCCGACATCCGCACCCGCGCCGTGGTCATGTTCGCCGATCTGCGCGGCTTCACCGGCATCTCGGAACGCCTGAGCCCGCATGAGGTGGTGCCGCTGCTGAACGAGTACTTCTCGCTCCTGACGGAGATCACGTTCCAGCACGAGGGCACGGTGTTCCACATGGCCGGCGACGGCCTCATGGTCGGATTCGGCGTACCCTTCGAGCAGCACGACAGCGCGCCGCGGGCGGTCCGCGCGGCGCAGGAAATGCTCGCCCGGTTCGCGCTGCTCGCCGACACCTGGCGCACCCGCCTAAATATCGAGACGGGCCTCGGAATCGGCATCAACGAGGGGGACGTGGTGGCGGGCAATGTCGGCTCGGCGATGTACATGAACTACACCATCATCGGCGATGCCGTGAACGTCGCCTCGCGGCTGTGCCAGCGGGCGCGCGCCGGCGAGATGGTGCTCTCCGGCGCGCTCAAGCAATCCCTGGACGCCCGCGGCCATGCGATCAATGCGGTGGAGCTGCCGCCGATGACCCTGCGCGGCCGGTCCACGCCCATCGACATCTACTGCGTGCCCATCGGCAAGCGGCTGCGCATCGTCGAGGCCCTGCCAGCGACGACACTCTCGGCATGACGAACGCCGCCGAAACCACCAATCTCGCGCTGTTCTGCGATTTCGAGAACATCGCCCTCGGCGTGCGCGATGCGCGCTACGCGCAGTTCGACATCAACCGCGTGCTGGAACGGCTGCTGCTGAAGGGCTCGATCGTCGTCAAGAAGGCCTATTGCGACTGGGACCGGTACAAGGAGTTCAAGGCCGGCATGCACCAGGCCGGCTTCGAGCTGATCGAGATCCCCCACGTCAAGCAGTCGGGCAAGAACTCGGCGGACATCCGCATGGTCGTCGACGCGCTCGACCTCTGCTACACGAAGCCGCACGTGGAGACCTTCGTGATCATCAGCGGCGATTCGGATTTCTCGCCGCTGGTGAGCAAGCTGCGCGAGAACAACAAGGCCGTGATCGGCCTCGGCGTCAAGAACTCCACCTCCGATCTGCTGATGGCCAGCTGCGACGAATTCATCCTGTATGACGACCTGGTGCGCGAACAGAAGCCGCGGCGCACCGGCCGGCGCAAACCGCCGGCCGCGGCCACGGCCACGGCCACGGCGGCGGAGGCGCCGACCCCGCGGGAGGAAGATCGCGAGCACGACCGCGAAAACGATGCCTTCGACCTCGTGCTGGCCACGATCGATGCGCTGATCGCCGAACGCGGCGAGGACGAGAGGATCTGGGGTTCGATGGTCAAGCAGGCGCTCAAGCG
>Ga0335071_10001742_pt1 | contig 23452 bp, 21 predicted proteins | sample Lox_Sample_15_FD_206724 | JGI IMG/M metagenome (GOLD analysis project Ga0335071, IMG submission 206724) | Soil microbial communities from Loxahatchee National Wildlife Refuge, Florida, United States - Lox_Sample_1.5 | ecosystem: Environmental > Terrestrial > Soil > Wetlands | place: USA... | reverse complement strand
GCGCATTGTGGAGCTTCTGAAGCTGGTCGGCCTCGGCCAGCAGGCGGAGAAGCGGCTCGACGCCTATCCGCACCAGCTTTCGGGCGGCCAGCGCCAGCGGGTGATGATCGCCATGGCGCTGGCGAACGACCCGGACATCCTGATCGCCGACGAGCCGACGACCGCGGTCGACGTCACCATCCAGGCGCAGCTCTTGAAGCTCCTCGCCGAGCTGCAGGCGAAGCTCGGCATGGCGGTGCTCTTCATCACGCATGACCTCAACATCGTGCGCAAGGTGGCGCGCCGCGTCTGCGTCATGCAGCAGGGCAAGATCGTCGAGACCGGGCCGGTGGCCGAGATCTTCGCCCGGCCGCAGCACGAGTACACTCGCCACCTGCTCGCGGCCGAGCCGAAGGGCAAGCCGGGGCCGCGCCCGGCAGATGCAGCGACGATCGTCCAGGCGGCCGGGATCAAAGTGTGGTTCCCGATCAAGGGGGGCGTGCTCCGCCGCACCCAGGGCTACGTCAAGGCCGTGGACGGCATCGACTTCACCTTGCGCGAGGGCCACACCTTGGGCGTGGTCGGCGAGTCCGGCTCGGGCAAGACCACGCTCGGGCTTGCCCTGCTGCGGCTGGAGCGGGCGCAAGGACGCATCGTGTTCGCCGGCCGCGAGATCCAGGCGCTGCGCGCGCGCGAGGTCCGCCCGCTCAGGCGCGAAATGCAGATCGTCTTCCAGGATCCCTACGGCAGCCTCAGTCCGCGGCTGTCGATCGGCCAGATCATCGCCGAGGGCCTGCGCATCCATGGTATCGGAAAAAACGAGGCCGAGCGCACCCAGGCGATCACCGATGCGCTGCGCGAAGTCCGGCTCGATCCCGAGGTCCGGCACCGCTATCCGCACGAATTCTCGGGCGGGCAGCGCCAGCGCATCGCGATCGCGCGCGCGCTGGTGCTGAAACCGCGCTTTCTCGTTCTCGACGAGCCGACCTCGGCCCTCGACATGTCGGTCCAGGCGCAGATCGTCGACCTCTTGCGCGAGCTGCAGGAGCGGCACCGGCTTGCCTACCTGTTCATCAGCCACGACCTGCGCGTGGTGAGGGCGCTCGCGGACGACGTCATGGTGCTCAAGGACGGCCGCGTCGTGGAACAGGGCCCGGCCGCGCGCATCTTCGACTCCCCGCGCGATCCCTACACGAAAGCGCTCCTGGCCGCGGCCCTCAACCTCGAGGCCAGCGAGACCGGAATCGTAAAGACCTGACATGGCCCTGCTCTTCCTCAGCGATTCGGACGATCCGGTGGCATGGAACGCGGCGCTGGCGAAGCGCGTCCCCGGCCTCGATATGCGCGTGTGGCCGGAGACCGGTGCTGCGGCCGACATCGACGCGGCCCTGGTGTGGAACCATCCGCCGGGGGTCCTGAAGGCCTTTCCCAAGCTGCGCGCCATCCTCTCGCTGGGTGCGGGCGTGAACCACGTCCTCGACGATCCGGAGATTCCCGCCGACATTCCGATCGCGCGCATCGTCGACCCGGGGCTCGCCACCGGCATGGCCGAATACGCGGCCCTCGCCGTGCTGCGCTATCACCGGAATTTCGACGTCTATGAGAGGCAGCAGCGCGAACAGCGCTGGAGACGCCTGCCGATCCCGGTCACCACGGCACGGCGCGTGGGCGTGCTGGGCCTGGGCGAGATCGGCAGCGCCTGCGCGCGCATGATCGCGGGGCTCGGCTTTCCGGTCACCGGCTGGAGCCGCACGGCGAAATCTCTGCCGGGGGTTGCGTGCTACGCCGGCCCCGATGGCCTCGCGCCGTTCCTTAACACGACCGACATCCTGGTCTGCGTCCTGCCGCTGACCGCGGCGACCCGCGGGATCATCAATCAGACGACGCTCGCAAAGCTGCCGCGCAGTGCGTTCCTGATCAACATCGCGCGCGGCGCGCATGTGGTGGATCAGGACCTGATCGCGGCCCTCGACTCAGGGCAGCTTGCGGGCGCGACACTCGACGTGTTCGCGCACGAGCCGTTGCCGCGCGAGCACCCCTTCTGGAGCCATCCCAAGGTGACCCTCACGCCGCACATCGCGAGCATCACCAATCCCGAGACCGCCGCCGATGGCGTGGCCGAAAACCTGCGCCGCCTGCACGACGGGCGCCCGCTCCTCTATCTCGCGGACCGCGCGCGCGGTTACTGACTATTTTGCCTACTAGGCATCTTCGCCGTGGACAGCAGCACGGCGAAGTCCGTAGGCTTCCGAAATACAAGGTGGGGAACTAGGCCTTCGCGGCGGCCTTCGGCACCAGGACGCCGGCTTCGACGTCGGATTCCGCGCACACGCGGTTGCGGCCGTGATTCTTCGCGAAGTACAGGGCCGCGTCGGCACGCTGGATGAATTCGCCCGCCGGCTCCCCCGGCCGGAAGCAGGCGGCCCCCATCGACAGGGTGACCGTTCCGAGGTCGCGGTCGTCGTCCCGCTTGCGCACGCGCTTGGACGCGATCATGGCCCGCAGCTGGTCGGCGACCTTGACCGCGTCGCCGATCTTCGTATTCGGCAACAGCACGGCGAACTCTTCGCCGCCGTAGCGCGCCGCGATGTCGCGGCCCTTGATGCCGTCGGTGAGCGCCTTGGCCACCAGGCGCAGCACCAAGTCGCCGAGCTGGTGGCCGTAGGTGTCGTTGAACCGCTTGAAGTGATCGATGTCGGCCATGACGAGGCAGAGGTCGCCGCCGTCTTCCATCGCGTTGCGCATGCATTCGCGCAGGCGCACGTCGAAGAGCTTGCGGTTGCCCACGCCGGTCAGCGCGTCGACCAGCGTCTCGCGGCGCGCGTCTTCGACCTGCCGGCGCAGCACCTCGACCTCGTGCGAGGCCGATGCCAGCTTGCCGCTCACCTCGTCGTTATGCGCGATCATGCGCTGCGTGTCGCCGAGGATCTGCTCGACCACGGCCTTGAGCTTCTCGGGATCGAGCGGCCCGCCCATGACCTCGCTGACATGGTCGAGCTTCTCGCCGTACTTCTTGGTGCCGAGCCCGGCACGCTGGATCAGGTCCAGCACGGTGGTGGCCGCCGCCGAAATGCGCTCGCCCGCCTCGCGCAGCTGGTTGGCCTGGCGGTTGTCGCCGATCATCCGCTCGTAGAGCTCGGCGTTGCGCTCGGGCGTGTACTCGGCCCGGTTGGAGTCGAGGATTTCGATCGCCCGGATGAGCTCGGGGAAGTTGCCGCTGACGAAGGCGAACCACACGGAGAAGTTCTGCGGCGTCGGCGGCACGCGCCGCTTGGCCATGGCGTCCAGGGCCTGGTTGGCGAACGACCGCGCGCGGTCGAAATCGATGGTCCCCGTCACGTGTTCCCCTGATCCCGTGAACTATGATCCGGATTGTTATTATTTTCTGTCGCGGGACTTGATCAAATATAGGCTCCCGCGCGGCCGCGATTCGTCCATAGAACCGCGATAGACGCAAGCCCGATCATGCGGGTCCCGTCATCGAACCGAAGCGTTCGGCGATCGTGCGAAAGACGGCGCGCAAGGTTTGCGCCTCGGCCCCTTCCGGCCGGCCGGGACGCCCCCAGGCGTTCCAGGCGTACAGATCGAAATGCGCCCAGGCCACCCCCGGCGCCACGAATTCTTGCAGAAATAAGGCGGCGGTGATCGAGCCGGCGAACGGGCCGTCCGAGATGTTGTTGATGTCGGCCGTCTTGCTGTCCAGCCGCTGCCGGTACGGCTGCCACAGCGGCAGCCGCCAGAACGGATCGGACTCGTCGGTCGCGTGCCCCAAGAGTGCAGCTGCCAGGTTCTCTTCATTGCAGAACATCGCGGGCAGCTCGGGCCCGAGCGCCACCCGGGCGGCACCGGTCAGGGTCGCGAAGTCGACGATCAGCGCCGGTTTCTCTTCGCACGCCAAGGCAAGCGCATCGGCCAGGATGAGGCGGCCCTCGGCGTCGGTGTTGCCGATTTCGACCGTGATCCCCTGGCGCGACTTGATGATGTCGAGCGGCCGGAACGCATTGCCGGACACGGAGTTCTCGACCGCAGGGACCAGCACGCGCAGGCGCACCGGGAGCTTCGCCTCGACGATCATGCGGGCGAGGCCCAGCGCATGCGCCCCCCCGCCCATGTCTTTCTTCATGAGCTTCATGCCGGAGTCGGGCTTGAGGTCCAGGCCACCGGTGTCGAAGCATACGCCCTTGCCGATGATCGTCACCCGCGGATGCCGCACCTCACCCCAGCTGAGGTCGATCAGCCGCGGCGCCCGCGCCGCAGCGCGGCCCACGGCGTGGATCAGGGGGAAGTTGCGCTTCAGCAGCGCGTCGCCCTTGGTGACCTCGATGTCGAGCCCAAGCTCCTCGGCCAAGTCCTTGGCGGCGCGTGCGAGTTCGGCAGGACCCATGTCCTCGGCCGGCGTGTTGACGAGGTCGCGCACGAGATCGGCCGCACGCGCGGCCCGCTCGACCGCCGCACGGTCGGCGTGGCGCGGCCACACGAGCTCGGCCGGCGCCCGTGCCGCCTTGCGATAGCGGGTGAACGTGTAGGACCCGAGCGCCCAGCCGATCGCAAGACGTGTCGCGGCCGCCGCGTCCGGCTCGGGGTCGAACCGGTAGCTGCCCTTGGGCAGCCGCAACGGCAGCCCGGCGGCGTGCCATAAATCCTCGGCGGCCGCGTTGCCGGCGACCGCCGCAAGAATACGGGCCGGGTGCCCGTCGCGGCCGGGCAAAAGGCAGAATTCGCCGGGCTTGGCGGCAAATCCCGTACCCTCGACCCAGTTGCGGGCCACAGCAGGTGCCGCCTTCAGCCACTTGGGCAGCCCGGCCTTGGTGATGAGGGTGATGGGGCGGGTGGCGGCCAGCGGACGGGTGCGAAACGGAAGCGGCAAGCGGAGAATCCCCTAAATGTGCAGGTCGCGGTCAGAATGGCCCGAAAGCCTCGTCTAGGAAAGGCCGGGCGCCCCCGGCTGGCCAAGCGCCAAGGAACTTCGTAGGTTAAGCCATGGCTGAATTCACTCTCCACATCGGCAACAAAGCCTATTCGTCGTGGTCGCTGCGCGGATGGCTCGCCTGCAAGATTGCCGGCATCGATTTCGCGGAGCAGGTACACGACATGTACACCGCGGACTGGCCGGCGACGGTGCGCCGCATCTCGCCCACCGGCAAAGTCCCGGCACTGCACCATCAAGGCCGCGTGGTCTGGGAATCGATCGCGATCATCGAGTATCTCGCCGATATCAAGCCGCAGTCCGGGCTTTGGCCGGCGGATCCGGCAGCGCGGGCACAGGCGCGCGCGATCTCGGCCGAGATGCACGCCGGGTTCGCGGAGCTGCGCCGGGCGATGTGGATGAACGTCCGCCGCCGCTTTCCGGGCAAAGGCCGCACCCCCGGAGCGCTCGCCGACATCGCACGTATTGTCGCGTCGTGGCGCGACACGCGCACCCGGTTCGGCGCCGACGGCCCCTTTCTCCTCGGCAAGAGGCTGAGTGCTGCCGATGCCATGTACGCGCCGGTCGTCGCACGGTTCGTGACCTGGGCGCCCGAGCTGCCGGACGAGGCGGCAGCCTACGTGGCCGCGGTATGGGACCACCCCTTCCTCCTCGACTGGCGGAAGGCGGCGGACGCCGAGACCTGGATCAACCAGAAATTCGAGAGCCCCGTCGACTGAGTCAGCCGGCAGCGAGCAACGCGCGGGCGATCGCCTCCCACTCCGCGGTCAGTGCGCCCTTGCCGGCAGGGCGGCCGGCGCGGCGATACCAATAGCCGGCGTTGGACGCATCGCCTTCGACACGGTGAAGATACGCATGCACCCAGGCGCACGGCGCATCGTCCTCGGCCTGCGCGATCTCGTGCGCCTTGGCCCAGTCGTCGCGCGCCGCCCACCACAGCGCCTTGAGCGGGGTGGTGAGCCCGCGCGGCGGGCGGTCCGCCGTCAGGGAGGACCTGAACGCTGCGAAATCCACGACCCTCAGAAGCCCTTCACGACCTCGTTCGTGTGTTCCACCTCGGGAGTGCCATCGAAGCAATGGCCGACCAGGGACCGCCAGGCCTGGAAATCCTGGGAGCCGCGGAAGTCGACGGTGTGGTTCTCGACCGTGTCCCAGCGCACGAACAGCCGATAGCGGTTCGGCTTCTCGACCGAGCGCTGCAGCTCCATGCCGCGGCACCCCTTGGCGCGCTGGAAAATGGGGGCGGCTTTTCTGACTCCCGATTCGAACTCGGCCTCGAGGCCGGGCTTGACGGCGATCTGGGCGATCTCGAGCACCATGGCGTTCATCCTCCTGATGTGATTCGGATTTACCCGCGCGCCGGGGCCATGCGGCCCACCCGCGCGAAATAGTGGATCAAGATGGCCGCCGTGGCCGCCACATTGAGCGACTGGACCCAGCCGGAGCCGGGCAGTGTCACAATGTCATCGCACGCCGCCATGCTCGCGGCATCGAGACCAGATTCCTCGTTGCCGAGCACCAACAGGATCGGGCGGTCGAGCGGGATTTGCTCGACCGGGCGCCCGGCACCCAGCGCCGTCCCGACGACCCGGTACGCGGGCTTCAGCCGCTTCAGCACGTCCGGCAGGCCGGTCGCACGGTAGACCTGAACGAACTCGAGTCCGCCCTCGGCCACGCGATGCGCCGCGTCCGACGGGCCTGCCTGCGCGGGATGGTCGGAGACGATCAGACGATCAAGCCCGAAGAACGCCGCGGTGCGCACGATCGCGCCCAAATTGTGAGGATTTCCGATCCCGTCGAGGGCCAGCAGCAGCGGCGACCGCTTGCGCCAGGACTCCGCCATCTGCGGGTCGAACGGCAGCATGGGGCGCGGCCGGGCAAGGGCCACCACACCGCCGTGCATCGCCGTTCCGGCCACCCGCGCCAGCTCGTCCACGCCGACGCGCCGGTATGGCTTCCGCCGCCGGGCGAGCTCCTGGCAGAACGATTCGACCTCGGTCGAGCGCTCGGCAAGGAAAAAGAGGCGTTCCACCCGTTCGGGTGAGTTCGCGAACAGCGCCGTCACGGCGGCGAGGCCGGCCACGCGGGTGAGGTCGATTTGCCCGGGTGGCCGCCGAAGCCGCCGGGGCGGCCGCGGCCGGGGGCGGCCGCGCGTCATCCGAGCGCGTCCTGGAGCAAATGGGTCGCGATGTCCGCCGGCTTGGGCTTGATCTTCTTCTCGTCCTCGCCCGCCATCATCCGCTGCACCAGCAAGCGACTCTGAACGTTGGCCAATTTGACCTTCACGATGCCGCCGGCGCCGCCAAGCCGCGGATAATGCGCGGGATCGACCAGCTTCTCCTTCCGCGTCACCTTGGCCAGCAGCGTCGCCTCGTCCTGATCGGTCTCCTGCGCCTTGACGAGGGTCCAGTCCGACACGCCGCAATGTTTTGTCACATTCAGCGACTCGACCGCCGCCTCGGCCGGCCCGTCCGTCACCCCCAGCTTGTAGACATGCGCGGTCAGCCCCACGTCCGAGGCCCATTCCTGGAGAGACTGGCTTCGCGCCACGTACAGAGCGGGCATAATTTGATCCTCAGCGGTCCTTTTCAGGCGCGCCGAGTCGGGTCGCAAGCAGCCCCGTCGGTCACCTGGCCGGCAGCCCGGCCGCACCAACTTTATGATCTCCTTCCGGGACTTGCGAGCCCCGACTCGAGACCGCGCCTCATTGTCGCCGCAAAACCGTGCGAGGAACTATCGAGCGTCATGCCCCGTTGTCACAATGCCGCGGGCGGCTCGGCGCGCGGTGCATGGCTTGGCACCGCCTGAGGGCGAGTGCTTACGACAATTCATGACTGGCGCCGATCTTGCACCGCAGAACCGCAACTGCGAGGTGCGCCACTGTGTCCAGGCGATCACATTTCGAGGACTTCGAAATAAGAACGCAGGGAAAAAGCATTGTCTCTTGGCAAGAAGGCGTTAACGATAGAGGCGCATACTCGGTGTCGAGTCGGGGCAATCACTGGCGGAGGACCATGCCAGGACGGGGCCTCACCTTGCGGATGACCGCGACGCGGATGGCCGCGACGATCGCAGCCCACATCGCGATCGTGCCCTCGTTTTGTCGCACCGCAGACTCAGATTTGCCGCTCCGTTTCGGCTCGCCGCTCCTTATTTGCAACTTATGCAACTGCGGGACTCGCACGTTTCCGCATGGAGTCACTCCTGATGCCTAACACCACGCTCTCCGACGATCTCTTTGGCGACTACTCGCGGGCTCATGAGAACCGCCAGGCGACCGAAATGTCGCTTCGCGAGTATCTCGAGGGCTGCCGCGACGAGCCCGTGAGATATGCCTCCGCCGCCGAGCGGATGATGGCCGCCATCGGAGAGCCGGAGCTGATCGACACCTCGCGCGACCAGCGGTTCTCGCGCGTCTTTCTGAACCGCACCATCAAGATCTATCCCGCCTTCGCCGACTTCTTCGGAATGGAAGAGACGATCGAGCGGATCGTCGGGTACTTCCGCCACGCCGCCCAGGGGCTCGAAGAGCGCAAGCAGATCCTCTACCTCCTCGGTCCGGTCGGCGGCGGCAAGTCCTCGCTTGCCGAGCGCCTGAAGGCCCTCATGGAGAAGGAACCGATCTTCGTGCTCAAGGCCGGCGACGAGTTGAGCCCGGTGCTCGAGAGCCCGCTCGGCCTGTTCTCGGCCGAGACCTACGGCCGCATGCTCGACGAGAAATACGGCATCCCGGCGCGCCGCATCCCGAACATCATGTCGCCGTGGGCGGTCAAGCGCCTCGACGAGTTCGGCGGCGACGTCAGCAAGTTCCGCGTGGTGAAGCTGTACCCCTCGCGCCTGAAGCAGATCGCGGTCGCCAAGACCGAACCCGGCGACGAGAACAACCAGGACATCTCGACTCTGGTTGGCAAGGTCGACATCCGCAAGCTCGAGATGTTCAGCCAGAACGATCCGGACTCTTACAGCTACTCGGGCGGCCTCAACCGCTGCACGCAGGGCCTGCTCGAGTTCGTCGAGATGTTCAAGGCGCCGATCAAGATGCTGCATCCGCTGATCACGGCGACGCAGGAAAGCAACTACATCGGCAGCGAGAACATCGGCGCCCTGCCCTTCCACGGCATCGTGCTCGCGCACTCGAACGAGGCCGAGTGGCAGAACTTCAAGGCCAACCGCAACAACGAAGCCTTCATCGACCGCATCTGCGTGATCAAGGTCCCGTACTGCCTGCGGGTGACGGAGGAGCAGCGCATCTATGAGAAGCTGATCCGCAACTCCGACCTGGTGAAGGCGCCCTGCGCGCCGGCCACGCTCGAGATGCTCGCGCGCTTTGCCGTGTTGTCGCGCCTCAAGGAGCACGAGAACTCGAACCTCTACTCCAAGATGCGCGTCTACGACGGCGAGAGCATCAAGGAGACCGACCCCAAGGCCAAGCCGATGCAGGAGTACCGCGACGCGGCGGGCGTCGACGAGGGCATGGAGGGCATCTCCACCCGCTTCTCGTTCAAGGTCCTGTCGCAGACCTTCAACTACGACACCAGCGAGGTGGCCGCCGACCCCGTCCACCTCATGTACATCCTCGAGCAGGCGATTCGCCGCGAGCAGTACGCGGCCGACACCGAGAAGAAATATCTCGAGTTCATCAAGGGCGAGCTGGCGCCCCGCTATGCCGAGTTCATCGGCAACGAGATCCAGAAGGCCTATCTCGAGTCCTATCACGACTACGGCCAGAACCTGTTCGACCGCTACGTCGACTACGCGGACGCATGGGTCGAGGACCAGGACTTCAAGGATCCCGACACCGGCCAGTTGCTCAACCGCGAGCTGATCAACCAGGAGCTCTCGAAGATCGAGAAGCCCGCCGGCATCGCCAATCCGAAGGACTTCCGCAACGAGGTCGTGAAGTTCGCGCTGCGGGCGCGCGCCCAGAACAACGGGAAGAACCCGTCCTGGACATCGTACGAGAAGCTGCGCGAGGTGATCGAGCGCCGGATGTTCAGCCAGGTCGAGGACCTCCTGCCGGTGATCAGCTTCGGCTCGAAGAAGGATTCCGAGACCGAGAAGAAGCACACCGAGTTCGTGTCGCGGATGACGGAGCGCGGCTACACGGAACGCCAGGTGCGGCGCCTGGTCGAGTGGTACATGCGCGTCAAGCAGGCCGGCTAGCGGACCCGGGGCGAACGACGGGGGGAAGGCAGGCTATCTTGAACATCATCGACCGGCGCCTGAATCCGAAGGGCAAGAGCCTCACCAACCGGCAGCGTTTTCTGCGACGCGCGCGCCGCCACATCCAGGAGGCGATGCGCGACGTCGTGCGCGGCCGCGGCATCGCCGATGTCGGCGACGGCGAGAAGATCGCCATTCCGGCGGACGATTTACGCGAGCCCTCGTTCCATCACAGCCGCGAGGGCGGCGTGCGCGAGTACGTGCTGCCCGGCAACAAGGAGTATCTGAAGGGCGACCGCATTCCGCGCCCGGAGGGCGGCGATGGCGGCGGCGCCGGCTCGAAGGGCAGCACGGACGGCGACGGCGAGGACGATTTCCGGTTCATGCTGTCGAAGGAGGAGTTCCTCAACATCTTCCTCGAGGACCTCGAACTCCCCGACCTTCTGAAGAAGAAGGTGCAGCAGCTCGAATCGCCCGCCTACGCGCGCGCCGGGTTCACGGTCACCGGGCCGCCGGCGAGCCTCAGCCTGACGCGCACGATGCGGAATTCGCTGTCGCGCCGGATCGCCTTGCGCCGGCCGAAACTCAAGGACATCGAAGCCCTCGAGAAGGAGATCGAGGCCTTGGGCGATGCGCCGGCGGACGCCGAGAAGAAGGCGAAGCTCGAGGCCGAACGCGACCGGCTGCTGCGCCGGCGGCGCTACGTCCCATTCATCGATCCGATCGACGTGCGCTACCATCGCTTCGACCCCGTGCCGAAGCCGATCACCAAGGCCGTGATGTTCTGCCTGATGGACGTGTCGGGGTCGATGAACGAGCACATGAAGGATCTCGCGAAGCGGTTCTTCATGCTGCTCTACGTGTTCCTCACCCGGCGCTACCGGCACGTGGACATCGTCTTCATCCGGCACACGCACGAGGCGGCAGAGGTCGACGAGCAGACCTTCTTCTATTCGACCGATACCGGCGGCACGGTGGTATCGACCGCGCTGGCAGAGATGAAGAAGATCGTCGACGAACGCTACAGCCCGAGCGAGTGGAACATCTACGCCGCCCAAGCCTCCGACGGCGACAACTCGGGCGGCGACAACGCGCACGCGGCCGAGCTCCTGCAGGACTCGATCCTGCCGCTGTGCCAGCATTTCGCCTATGTCGAGGTCGGCCCCGAGGACCGCGACTGGACCTCGCGCGATACCGAGCTGTGGGCGACCTACAAGACGCTGCGCAAGGATGGCGGCGTGCTCGCCATGCGCAAGGTGAGGCGGCGGAACGAGATTTTCCCCGTCTTCCACGACCTCTTTGCCCGCGACGCGGTCGCGAGCTGACCGGAGACTTCATGAACAAGCTCGAAACCGCCACGACGCCGCTCTTCACCGGCTCGGACTGGGATTACGAGAAGCTCAGGCGCGCCTACGCGGCGATCGAGGAGATCGCGACCAAGGAGTGCGGCCTCAACTGCTATCCCAACCAGGTCGAGGTCATCACCGCCGAGCAGATGCTGGACGCATATTCCTCGGTCGGCATGCCGCTGATGTACAAACACTGGTCGTTCGGCAAGCACTTCGCGCGCGACGAGGTGCTGTACCGCAAGGGCTTGCGCGGCCTTGCCTATGAGATCGTGATCAACTCCAATCCCTGCATCAGCTACGTCATGGAGGAGAACTCCATGGCGCTGCAGACGCTGGTGATGGCGCACGCGGCGTTCGGCCACAACCATTTCTTCAAGAACAACCACCTGTTCCTGCAGTGGACCGACGCCGAGAGCATTCTCAACTACCTCGAGTTTGCGAAGAATTTCATCGCCAAATGCGAGGAGAAGCACGGCTTCGCGGCGGTCGAGAAGGTGCTGGACGCGGCCCACGCGCTGATGAACCAGGGCGTCAACCGCTATCCCAAGAAGCGGAAGCTCGACCTCAGCCGCGAGGAAAGCCGCGAGCGCGAGCGCGCCGAGTACCAGGAGCTGATCTACAACGATTTGTGGCGCACCGTTCCGCGCAGCGCGGGCGGCGAGGCGCGGCCGGACGACGTCGCCGAGCGCCGGCGCAGGCTGCGGCTGCCGGAGGAAAATCTCCTGTATTTCCTCGAAAAGACGGCGCCGAAGCTGCAGCCCTGGCAGCGCGAAATCCTGCGCATCGTGCGCAACATCGCGCAGTATTTCTATCCGCAGCGCCAGACCAAGGTGATGAACGAGGGCTGCGCCACGTTCGTGCACTACCACATCGTCAACCGGCTCTACGACACCGGCCGGCTGCCGGAGGGTGCGATGCTCGAGATCCTCGACTCGCACAGCTCGGTCGTGCGCCAGCCGGAGTTCGACGACCAGCACTACGGCGGCCTCAACCCCTACGCGCTCGGCTTCGGCATGATGCAGGACATCGTGCGCATGACGACCGAGCCGACGGACGAGGATCGCGCGTGGTTCCCGGACCTCGCCGGTAACGGCGACATCTGGGGCACTCTGCGCCACGTGTGGGCGAATTATCGCGACGAGAGCTTCATCCTCCAGTATCTGAGCCCGCACTTCATCCGCAAGATGAAGCTGTTCACGGTGCGCAACGACGCCGAGGAGCCGGAGCTCGAGGTCACGGGCATCCACGACGAGTCGGGATATCGCGAGGTGCGCCGCGCCCTCGCCCGCAGCTACGACATCGCCGAGCTCGAGCCGGACATCCAGGTCGTGGACGTCGATCTGGCCGGCGACCGGCGGTTGATCCTGCAGCACCGGGTGCGCAACGGGGTCACCCTCGACAAGGCGGAAACCAAGCGCGTGCTGCGCTACATCGCCAGTTTGTGGGGCTATCCGGTGCGCCTGGTCGAGATCGATGCCGCCACCGACCGCTGGCTGCACGAGCACGAAGAGGGCGAGCCCGCCGCTTCGGCGGCCTGATCCATCAGCTCAGGACAGACGCACTTTTATCTCATCGTCCGTCGCTTGCGTCTCCGTGCCGAGCCGCCCAAGATGGGGCTCTGCAGCGTGAGTAGCGCATAAGAGGACGTATGACCGAGCCCGTCTGGACCAAGTTTCTCACCGAACGCGATAAGGCGGTGTTCCGCGCCTCAGGGTATGGCGCCCGCGCCGGATTCGGCAAGCGGCCGGCCCTCATCATCATCGACGTGACCTATAATTTCTGCGGCGACCGGCCGGAGCCGATCCTCGAATCGATCAAGCGCTGGCCCAATTCCTGCGGCGAGGACGCCTGGGCCGGCATCGCCGCGATCAAGACCCTCGTGGGCGCGTGCCGCGCCAAGGGCGTGCCGGTCATCTACACGACGGCCGCTTACCGCAGCGACGACTGGGACATCGGCAGCTGGGCGTGGAAGAACTCGCGCTCGGACGAATGGGCGGGCCCTCCGCAGACCAATCTCGACGGCAACACGATCATGCCCGAGATCGCGCCCGGCCCGCGCGACATCGTGGTCCTCAAGCAGAAGCCGAGCGGGTTTTTCGGCACGCCGCTTGCGAGCTATCTCACGCTCCTCGGCTGCGACAGCCTGCTCGTCACCGGCACGACCACCAGCGGCTGCGTGCGGGCGACCGTGCTCGATGCGTTCAGCAGCAACTACCGCTGCATCGTCGCCGACGACGGGTGCTTCGACCGCTCGCAGGCCTCGCACGCGATCAACCTGTGCGACATGCACGCCAAGTATGCGGACGTGATCGGAAGCGCCGAGATCGTCGATTATGTGAACAAGCTTCCGTCGGGGCTCTTCGATTTGCCGAAAGGCGCGCGCGGCGCGGCCTAGTCGGCCGCGGCCGGCTGTACGCTGAGCCCCAGCGCCTCGAACAGCGCCGCGTCGGCCTCGCATTCGCTGTTGGCGGTCGTCAGCAGCTTCTCGCCGTAGAAAATCGAGTTGGCGCCCGCGAGGAAGCACAACACCTGGGCCTCGCGGCTGAGCTGCCGCCGGCCGGCGCTGAGACGCACACGGCACTTCGGCATGACGAGCCGGGCTACGGCGCACAGGCGGGTGAACTCGAGCGCATCGACGGGCGGCCGGTCGGCCAGCGGCGTGCCCGGGATCGCGGCCAGGCCGTTGATCGGCACGCTCTCCGGGTGCGGCGTCAATGACGCGAGGGTCTGCAGCATTGCGCAGCGATCGCGCACCGTTTCGCCCATGCCGATGATGCCGCCCGAGCAGATTTCGATTCCCGCGTCTCGAACGGTGTGCAAGGTCTGCAGGCGCTCGTCGTAGGTTCGCGTGGTGACGATGTCGCCGTAGAACTCGCGGCTGGTGTCAAGGTTATGATTGTAGGCGGTCAGCCCTGCCGCCTTGAGCCGGCGCGCCTGCTCGTCATCGAGCATGCCGAGGGTCACGCAGGCTTCCATGCCGAGCGCCCGAACGCCCTTGACCATGTCGACCACCGCGTCGAACTCGCGGCCGTTGCGCACCTCGCGCCACGCCGCCCCCATGCAGAAGCGGCCGGCCCCCGCATCCCTTGCCGCGCGCGCCTCCGCGAGAACCGCCTCTACGTCCATCATCCGTTCGCGCTCAAGGTCCACGTCGCGCCAGTGCGCGGACTGCGCGCAATATTTGCAGTTCTCGGGGCACCCGCCGGTCTTGATGCTGAGCAGGCTGGCGCGCTGGATGTCGGCCGGATCGTGGTGACGGCGGTGCATCTCGTTGGCGCGGCCGACCAACTCGAGCAGCGGCAGGTCATGCAAGGCCACGATCTCGTCGACCGTCCAGTCGTGGCGGATGTCAGCGGCGGCAGGTATCACGAGCAGGAATCTCCCTTGAGCTCGATTGCGCCCCTGTATGGCGCGCCCCCTTTCATTCGTCAAATCGGGCGCGTGGCGCGCTCCCCATTCGCCATGGAATGCGCTAGGGTCGCCCGCTGTCCGACGGGGTGAAGCGGGGATGACGTTCTGGCTGTTGATCTTCGGCGTGGTCGCCGGAGCGGCGCTGTTGTGCGAGGTCGCCGTGCACGTGGCTCCCGAGCTCTTTGCCGCACACAGCCGCGAATCCGCCCTGAAGGAAGAGGTCAGCAAGCTGCATCACGACCTCTCCACCGCCGAAAAGAAGATCGAATCCATGCTGGCGTCCAGCCGCGCCACGGATGCCGAGATCGAAGCCGCGCGCATCGAAATCAACCGGCTCGAGCGCGATCTCGCGCAGCGCAAGCGTGTCCCTCCGATCCTCGTCTATCGCATCGGACCGCCCTCGCCGACCCAGCTGCGCTATCGCGCGCCGATCACCAAGCAGATTCCGAGCGACGCGGAGCCGAACCAGGCGCTGGTCTGGCGCACGCCGTGCATCATCGAGACCTGGGCGCACACGCCGCGCCAGGCGGGCCAACAGGCGTCCCAGCAGTTCCGCGCCGAGCTCGGCTATTCGATCGGTAAATTCGTTCGCCGTGACGAGCCGGCATGAGCTTTGAGGCCGTCATTGCGATTGCCGGCATCCTGGCCGCGGCGGTCTGGCTGATGTGGGGCATCAACCGCCTGAGCTTGGCATGGAGCGCCGTACAGACCCGGGTCAAGGAACTCGACCGGAAGCGCGTCGACATGGCGCGCGAGATGATGAAGTTCGGCGAAGCTCTGCTGCGCCACAAGCGCGACGAACAGGAGGCGAGCGAAAAGCTCGGCGCCCTGCGCGCCCAGATCACCGCCAAGACCAAGGAGATCGCGGAGTTCGTCCCACCACCGCCCCAGGAAATCCTGATCACGTCGGAGTACCCATCCACCCACGACGACAAGGCCTGGATCGTCTCGATGGTGAGGCCCAACGGCGCGGACGAAGCCAACCCACGGCATTACCTGATCTGGGCGGCCGACCACGGGGCCGCCCTGAACCGGGCGCGCAGCACGTTGACCGAGCAGGCTTTTGGCTACGAACCGAGCAATGCCCAGCGTTACTCATGAGCGGTGCTATGGTATGCTGCGCGGGCTCGCCTCGCCGCAGTTGCAGGATGCGTTAACCTGACGCACTGTAGCGGGCAGTTCTTGCGGTTCGGGCGCCCGCAATGTTCAACGCAGCTGCCAGTGAGTCGAACGGCGAATGGTATCTCGGCGTCTATTGCCGGAAGTGCCAAGCGCCGATCCCGGTCTTCCAGGATCCGGGACGCGGCACGGCCATCACGGCTGGCAGCGGCAAGCTGACCGTTGCCTGCCCCCGTTGCGGCAAGAAAGCCCATTACGCCGCGCGCGAAGTCATCACGTTCCTGGTCTACGCCGACAGGCCGGCGACCGCCGACCGTGCGCCGGTGAACGACGATCAGCCGATCGACAGCGGTACGCGCATGGCTGACTCCGAACCCGTCCTCGACCTGGCGCCTTACGAAATCCCGGACGCCGAACCGGAGGACGAATTCGTTCCGGACGCGATATCGGAGGCCGAGCCCGCACCCGAGCTCGGTCAGGGCCGGCCGCGCGGGCCGGAAATCGTTCTCGAGCTTGCGCCCTACGAGATCTCCGAGGGCGAGGAGGCGGCGGCGCCTGCCCCTGAGCCGGTCGCGGAGGCGGCGGCGGATCAACCCGAGCTGCGCGAGGAGACAACGGTCGGCGAGCTCCCGGCGCCGGACGCCGATCCTGAAGTCGAACGTGACGTGCCGGAGGTTGTCGCGGAGCAAAGCCCGCAGCCCGAGCCGACCCCAATTGCGGCACCGTCTGTCGAGCCGGCTGGACAGCCCGATCGCGACGGGGCACTCGAGCTCGAAGCCTTTTTCGACACCAGTCCGCTTGCCGAGCCCGGCCTAGCCGAGGTGGCGCCCGAAGCGCCGGCCAGCGAAGGAGCCGCGACTGAGGAACCGCCCGGACATGACATGCCGCTTGCGGCGCTCGTCCCGGAGGCGGCCGAAGCAACCCCGGTGCCCGTGGCTGAACCGGTTGCCAGCAGCGATCCGGGGCCAGTCCCGTCATCCCAGGTAGACGCGGCTCTCGACCTCGAGGCGTTCTTCGAAGCCAGCCCGTTGCCCGAGGCCGCACCGGTCGACGCCCCGGCGCCTGAACCCGAGCCGGCTGCCAGCAGCGATCGGGAGCCGGTCCCGCCGTCCCAAATCGACGCTGGCCTCGACCTCGAAGCGTTCTTCGAAGCCACCCCGTTGCCCGAGGCCGCACCGGTCGAAGCCCCGGCGCCTGAACCCGAGCCGGCTGCCAGCAGCGATCGGGAGCCGGTCCCGCCGTCCCAAATCGACGCTGGCCTCGACCTCGAAGCATTCTTCGAGGCCACCCCGTTGCCCGAGGCCGCACCGGTCGAAGCACCGGCGCCTGAACCCGAGCCGGCGCCGGCGATCGAGCTCGAAGCGGCGCCGGAGACGGACGTAGAGCCGATACGACAGCCCACTCCCGAGCCCGCCCTCGAACTCGAGGCGTTCTTCGAAGCCAGCCCGCCCGCCGAGCCAGCGCCGCTCGCGGAGGCACAAACAGAGGTTCCGGCCGCGAGCGAGGCGTTCGCCCGCGAGGCCCTGATCAGCTCAGGGCCGACCTTCGAAATTTCCGCAGCCGAAACTCCGCCCGCCATTCCTGCCGCCGTTGAAATGGTCCCGGCCGAACCGCCGCCGCCCGCGGCGCCGAAGCCGATCGCCGTCATTTATCGCGAGCGCTGGGCCGACGCGGCCGCCCGCCCGCAGATCATCAAAGAATTGCGCCCGCTCATCCAGGGCCTCAAGGCGCGCGCCGAGGCGCAGCGCCACGACGTGCTGGTCCGCGTGACGGACCTGTTCATGGATTACCTCGTCGAGGTGGCGCCCGAGCGCCAGAGCGGCGTTGCCATCGAGCAGTACATCCACGCCGTGTTCGCGCTGTCGACGCGCGGGCGCCTACGGGGTACCGACCGGATCGGCGAGGAGATGGCCGCTACCTTGCGGGCCCTCAACCGCCACGCCGGCCTTTACACGCACCGCTGAACTCCCGCATATCACCTTCATCAGGGAGGGTGATCATGAGCGAGCCGACGAGCGACGTGCGGGCGCGGAACGCGATGGCGATCGCGACGCCAGCCGATTACGTGCGCGATCCCACGCGGTGGGGCAGCCCCGAGATCGCCGCGATGTTCCCCGGCTTCCAGCACCTCGACATGCGCACGAGCGGCGCCATCATCCGCCTGCGCCACGGCGGCTCCGGGCCGCCGCTGCTGTTGCTGCACGGCAACCCGCAGAACCACGTGTGCTGGCACAAGGTCGCAGCGCGCCTAGCCCAGCACTACCACGTGGTGCTGCCCGACCTGCGCGGCTACGGCGACAGCTCGCTGCCCGAGGCCGGCCCCAACAACATCAACTACAGCTTCCGCGCCATGGCGCAGGACATGGTCGAGGTGATGGCCCAGCTCGGCTATCGCAAGTTCTTCATGGCCGGCCACGACCGCGGCGCCCGCACCGCCTATCGCATGTGCCTCGACCACCCGGAGCTCGTGACCAAGGTCTGCCTGATGGACACGGTGCCCACCTATCACGTGTGGACGCACACCACCAAGAACTGGGCGATCGGATCGTGGCACTGGTCGTTCATGGCGCAGCCCGAGCCGTTCCCCGAGCGCATGATCAGTGCGGTGCCGGCGGAGTTCTTCATCAAGAGCCGCATGGTGATCCGCGGCAAGACGGGGTTGGGTTTCCTGACGCAGGCGGCCCTCGACGAATACGTCCGCTGCTACACGCTGAAGACAATCACAGGCTCATGCCGCGATTTCCGCGCCTCGCCCACCTCCGATTTCGAAATGGACAAGGCCGACGAGGGCCGGCAGATCACCATGCCCGTCCTGGTCCTGTGGGGCGCGCGCGGCCAGCCGCCGGAGCGTACGGAGGAGTTCGCCGCCGTATGGCGCAAATACGCGGCCAACGTCTTCGATACCGACGCCATGCCATGCGGCCATTACATTGCCGAGGAAATGCCCGACCACGTCTACGAGCGCTTCGTCGCGTTCTTCACGTAGACGAAGCGGCCGCCGCCGCCCGCGAGCCGGCTAAGCGCGCCCGCGAACCTGCCGCCGTTCGACCGGAAACCGGATCACGACCGCCGGGCCCGACCTCTCGGGCGGAGGCCCCTCATCCGAGCCGCCGCCGAGCGCGAGCCGGCCCGAGGGGACAGGCAGTTCAACGAACTGCGGGACGTACGGCACGGCATTGGGGGTTCTCATAGCCACACCCTCATCATGAGCAACATGGTCACGAGCACACTGGCAACGGGTCCGGCAAGCGGCGCCCGGCGATGAAAAAATAATACCGGCCAAATTTCCGTCAAGAGGCCCCTCTTGACGGGGCGCGGGCGGCTCCCCATCTCGCTGCACGCCGGGCGCCCGTTTCGGGGTCCGGCAATTCCCATTCACCGGGCCCGTCGGGTTCGGCGGGCTCATGAACCTTGTTGCTCATAGGAGGACTTGGCCATGACTCAATTCGATTTTACGCCCCTCTTCCGCTCCACGATCGGCTTTGACCGGGTGGCCGACATGCTTGGTTCGGCGCTTGCGAGCGAGGCCGGGGGCTATCCCCCGTACAATATCGAGAGCACGGGTGAGAACGCCTATCGCATCACCATGGCGGTCGCCGGCTTCACCGACAGCGAGATCTCGATCGTCCAGCAGGAAAACGAGCTGCTCGTCGCCGGCGAGCGCAAGGGCCAGGACGACGGCCGCTATCTGTACCGCGGCATTGCCGGCCGCTCGTTCGAACGCCGCTTCCAGCTCGCCGACTATGTGAAGGTCACGGGCGCGAAGCTCGAGAACGGGCTGCTGCAGGTCGATCTGGTGCGCGAGCTGCCGGAGGCCCTGCGGCCCCGGAAGATCGCGATCACGACCGGGAAAGCCCAGCATCGGCTCGAAGCCAAAGCCGCCTGAGGCGGGGCGCTCGAGGAGTGTCCCGACATGTGGCTGGAATGGCTGACGCGGGTCATGGAGCGGCCGGGGTCCGAGGCCGGAGCGAGCAACGATCTCACGGCGACCGAGCCGGACGACGTCGCGGTAGCGCTGTCGGACTCGGACATTGCGGCCGCCGAGGATGCCATGCTGCGCTTTGACGAGCTGGCGCAAGCGCCCGCGATCGTATGACTCCGACCCAAGGGCTGCACCGGAGGACCGGTGCAGCCCTTGGCTTTCAGAGCCAGTTGCCAAAGCGGCGGATGTACCAGACCTTGACCGCCTGGGTGAGGAGGCAGTAGCTGAGCAGGATTCCGGCCAGCCACGGGAAATAGCTCGCCGGCAGCGGCACCATGCCGAGGCCGAGCCCGAATGGCGTATACGGCGTCACGATGCCGATCAGCACCACCGCACCCGTGGCCAGCAGGACCGGCAAGGACGGCCAGCTCTGCAGGAACGGGAGCTTCTCGGTGCGCAGCATGTAAACGATCATCGTCTGCGACAACAGGCTCTCGACGAACCATGCCGACTGGAACAGCGCCTGCTGCGCCGGGCTGTTGGCATCGAACACCCACCACATGACGCCATAGGTCGTATAGTCGAAGATCGAGCTGATCGGGCCAATGAACATCATGAAGCGCGCGATGCCCGCAGCGTCCCATTTGCGCGGCCGCGCCAGGTACTCGCGGTCGACGCGGTCGAACGGCACCGAGACCTGGGAGATGTCGTAGCAGAGGTTCACCGTCAGCAGCTGGATCGGCAGCATGGGGAGGAACGGCAGGAGCGCGCTCGAACCCAGCACGCTGAACACGTTCCCGAAATTCGAGCTCGCCGTCATCTTAATGTATTTCAGGATGTTGGCGAAAGTGCGCCGGCCCTCGACCACGCCCTCTTCCAGGACCATCAGGCTCTTCTCGAGCAGGATGATGTCGGCCGATTCCTTGGCGATGTCGGCCGCGGTGTCGACCGAGATTCCGACGTCGGCATCCCGCAGCGCCGGCGCGTCGTTGATGCCGTCGCCGAGGAAGCCGACCACGTGGCCGTTGGCCTGAAGCGCCTTGACGACGCGCGCCTTCTGCAGCGGCGACATCTTCGCGAACACGGTCGTCGTCTCCACGAGATGGCGCAACGCCTCGTCGTTGAGCTTCTCGATGTCGCGCCCCTGTGCCGGCTGGCCGATGTCGAGTCCGACCTCCTTGCAGATCTTCCGTGTCACCACCGGGTTGTCGCCGGTCAGGATCTTGATCGCGATGCCGTGTTCGCGGAGTGCGGCGATCGCCGGGCCGGCCGATTCCTTCGGCGGGTCGAGGAAGGCAAGAAAGCCGCGCAGCACCAGGTGCTTCTCATCGCTCGCGGCGTATTGCGACTTCGCCTCGTCGGGCGACAGCTCCTTGGTCGCAACCGCGATCACGCGGAAGCCGTCCTCGTTCAGGCTCCGGGTGCGGCGGCGGATGCGCTGACGGTGCTTGGCCTCGAGCTTCACCTGCTGGCCGTCCTGCAGCATGTAGCTCGAGATCGACAGCATCTCCTCGATGGCTCCCTTGCAGATCAGGAGATGCTCGCCGTGATACCCCTGGACGATCACGGACATGCGCCGGCGGACGAAGTCGAACGGGATTTCATCGACCTTCGTGTAGTGGGCCGGCTTTTCCATCGTCTTGAGCTCGTCGGCGTAGTGCAGCACGGCCACGTCGAGCAGGTTCTTGAGGCCGCTCTGGTGGAAGCTGTTGAGCCAGCCGAGCTTGAGGATTTCCGGATCCTCCTTGCCGGCGAGGTCGAGATGCTGCTCGAGGATGATCTTGTCGCGCGTCAGGGTGCCGGTCTTGTCGGTGCACAGCACGTCGATCGCGCCGAAGTTCTGGATGGCGTTGAGGCGCTTCACCACGCATTTGCGCCGCGACATGGTGATGGCGCCCTTGCCGAGATTGGCCGAGACGACGGTCGGCAGCATCTCGGGCGTCAGGCCGACGGCGACCGACACCGAGAACAGGAAGGCCTCGAACCAGTCGCCCTTGGTGAAGCCGTTGATGAAGAAGACCACCGGCACCATCACGGCCATGAAGCGGATCAGGATCCAGGTCACCCGATTGACGCCCAGGTCGAAGGCCGTCTCGACCCGCCGGCCGACGATCGCCTTGGCGAGCGAGCCGAAATAGGTGTTCTTGCCGGTGGCCACCACGACCGCGATCGCCGAGCCGCTGACTATGTTCGTGCCCATGAAGCAGATATTGGCGAGGTCAAGCGCATCCTCGCTCGTGGCCAGCGGCGCGGGTACGGCGGCCGCAGCGGGCTTCTGCTTCTTCTGGGCGGCGGGGCCGAGCGTGTCGATCTTCTCGACCGGTACCGCCTCGCCGGTGAGGATCGCCTGGCTCACGAACAGGTCGCGCGAGGCCAGGAGGCGCACGTCCGCCGGGATCATGTCGCCGGCGGACAGCGCCACGATATCGCCCACGACCAGGTCCTGGATCATGATCTCGCGCTTCACGGGCGGAGCGTCCTCGCTCTCGCGGCGCATCACCGTGGCCGTGGTGGTCACCATCGCCTTCAGGCGCTCGGCCGCCTGGGTGGAGCGGTACTCCTGGGCGAAGCGCATGACCACGCTCAGCACGATCATCGAGCCGAGGACGATCACCGCCCGGATGTCCTCGGTGAGATACGAGATGATGGCGAGGCCGGCCAGGATGAGCGTGAACGGATTGCGCAGGGTCAGGGCAAGCTGCACATACCAGGCTGGCGGCTTCTCGCGCGCGACCTCGTTCCGTCCGTCGCGCTCCAGGCGTTCCTGCGCCTCGGCCTCGACCAGCCCGTTGCGGCTGGTGCGGCAATTTTCGAGGGTCGTTTCGGCGGGGCAATGAGCCTCTGCCGCCGCCGGAATGGTGACCGGCTTGGCCGGACCGTTGCCATTCACGGCCCTGGACTTGAACATGGGAAGGCTCGAAGCAAGGCCGATCATGGGTTCACCGCCAGTCGACTGTCTCCGGCGGGTTCCGGCCCTGCGCTGCGAACTCCCGATCTTAGGCGGGGAGTCTGCCGCGCAACCGGTGGAGCCTGCCGGATGCGATCATGATGTTGCGGAGCGACGCCAGTGTTTCCGCCCCCCATGTTTTCCCGAATGGGCGGGCGGGACGCTTGGCGCCGCGCCGAGAGTGGCTGTCCATCCTGTGCTCTCGATCAACGTCGCGCCATGGTGACGGGAACGGGGCCCGCACCAAGCCGGCGCGGCTATAGCAAACCAATTTCGATATAACAACCCAAAACCGCCGAATGATCCGGGGTTTGCCGGATTTTTTCGATGACAGCCCGGTGACAAATCACTGCCGCGAAAACAGGCGCGCCGCAGTAGCAGCGCGCCCGTCGCGGTCTCATTCGCCCTGGACGACCTTGTTCTCCATCGTGCCGATGCCGCCGATCTCGAGCCGCACCGTGTCACCGGGCTTCAGGAAGATGCCGCGCGGCCGGCCGACGCCGGCGGGTGTGCCGGTCGCGATCACGTCGCCCGGCCGCAGGGTCATCCGGCGCGACAGGTACTCGATCTGCTCGGCGATGTTGAACACCAGCTGCGAGGCGGTCGAGTTCTGCATCAGCTGCTCGTTAACCCAC
>Ga0335071_10001741_pt1 | contig 23459 bp, 25 predicted proteins | sample Lox_Sample_15_FD_206724 | JGI IMG/M metagenome (GOLD analysis project Ga0335071, IMG submission 206724) | Soil microbial communities from Loxahatchee National Wildlife Refuge, Florida, United States - Lox_Sample_1.5 | ecosystem: Environmental > Terrestrial > Soil > Wetlands | place: USA... | reverse complement strand
CGGAGGAGTAGCGCGAACTCTCGCACCGCAAGCTATTCGAGTTGACGCATTAAGTCAGAGGCGGATTTGGCGGCCTTTTTTATTTCGCTGAGGCTGTGTTCGCCGGGCGATGAATGAGTGATGTGTTCGGCGAGCAAGTCAGCGTTTGCCGTAATCACGCATAGAAGATTGTTGAGAGCGTGAGAGATCGCCTGGTTCCGCGAGTTGGGGGTAGCATCAGGCGGATCAAGTGTGGTGAACAGAGAGGAGTCCCTTCGAACATGCGGATGAAGGTCGGCGAGCGTCGCAAAGATGACGGACAGCAGCGTGTCGGCATTAAGCGACTCGAGGGCCAGAGTGTGCGAAGCACCAGCGTTTTTGGCCTTGCTCTCCAAGTCGTTCACATTCGACGAATAGAGTGCCAGGATAGGGAGTGAAGGGTACTCGGAACGAATCTTGCCGACGTAATGGAGCCCCTGGAAGTTCCAAGCATGAGCATCGAGGGCAACCGCGTGCCAGTGACCGCCGGCAAGTACGAGGAACAGCTCATTCAGGGACTGGGCCCTATGAGTTTTGAGGCTGGCGTGTGGAGCGGTAGCCAGGGCCTGGGAAAGCTTGGACCAGGCCAAATCTTCGCCCAGGTAGAGAAGATGAAAGGGTGAATTGGACATCGGACTTTCGAACTACTCCTTGCAAGAAAGATGCGCGGTCGTTCATAGCTGAGCCCTCGCAGTCATGAAGCCAGTCGCAAAGAGAGATCACCAAACAACCAATTGGCGGGCGCGGTGGTATGAGTACTTCAGTTATTTTCCGAGCCAGCCGATTTCGAGCGACCCGCGTTAAAAAGCCGTTGGATTTCCATCAGCAATCCCTCCGGAAGAAGACTTTTCGGGACGAAGCTGTCGGCACCGTGACGGCGACACTCGTCGGCGAGGGAGAGCCCGTGAAGCTCGGAGAAGATGATCACGCGCAGGTCAGGGCTGGAGAGGCGGATCCGCTCTGCAGCCTCCAGCCCATTGACCCGCGGCATGCTGAGATCGAGGAGCACAAGGTCAGGCTTTCGGAGCGCGGTGAGATGCACCGCGTTCTGACCGTCACTGGCTGTGCCAACGATCTCAAAGCCCCCAGCAAACTCAAGATACTCGCAAACGGAGCGCAGAGCGGTAGGCGAATCGTCTGCGACCAGGACCCGAATGGGATCCGCAAGGGGCATAGCCAACTCCGAATTTAAAACGATTCAACGAACACATTCAGGATGGAGAAAAAAAGATTAGAAAAATATTAGAGGTAGTGCTTAGTGAAAAAGCACTAGGAACGAAGGGAAACGGAGCTTTCCTCAGGAGAAATCAGCTCAGGAGGGTCGTAAGTGGTTCAATGTGAGAGGTTTGAGGTTGAGACAGGAGTGTCATCGCGAAGACGTGAGTTTGTTGGCTTGGCTTTCGAACAACGATGCGACGGTGGAGAGGGTGTCGACATCGGACGAAGACTTGTCCAGTCGGTGGCGGACGATGCGGGGGAAGCGAAGGGCGTAACCGCTGGCGTGACGACTGGATTTTTGGATGGCGAGTTGGACGAAGGTGCGCATGAGCGCGGCGTAAGAATGTAGCAGTCCAATCTTAGCAACGAAGCGAGTGGGTGGTACGACTTTCGCTGGCGGCATAGCAGGTTCAGGAGGACGGTATGGGCCAGGCGAGTCGATGGCTGATTGTGATTGCGCTTGCGGCAGCACTTTGTGCGGTAGTCGCAGACGGAAAGCATAAGATAAATCACGCGCAGGTGGCGACGAAGAGAGCCAGGGGCGCGACGGACGCTTCGGGTGTAATGTATTTCTCGCATGATGAGACGGCGAGCGCGTACAAAGAGAATTTGGTGTTGGACGACGAAGTCCCGAAGAAGAACTACCGTGGGGCTGTGTATCACCGCGACAAAGGCGGAGAGGTGGAAATTCACGGGAAGGACACGGATGTCTTTTACATCATAGAAGGATCGGCGACGTTTGTGACGGGTGGAACGACTACAGGCGGGAGGGAGACCGCGCCGGATGAGATTCGAGTGGCAGGGATGGAGGGAGGTGTGGAGAGAAAGGTCGGAAAGGGGGATGTGATTGTGGTGCCGGTGAATGTGACGCACTGGTACAAGGAAGTGCAGGAGCCGATTACGTATTTCGGAGTGAAGGTGCGGTAGTTGGGAGGGCTAACGGCAAAGCGCCCGTCGAGCTGCGAGAAGTCAGATCGAGACAAAGAAAGTCATGGCGGCGGTGAGGATGAGGGAGAGAGCCCAGATGCGGTCGAGATTGAACCAAGCGCGGCGAAGGATGGAAAGGCCGAACCGGGCGTAGACGAGCCAGGCGATGACACCGGTAACCAGCAGATAAGCGAGCGTGTGAATGATCACTGCGATGGAAGCAGCTGACACGGTGGAGGTCTGGGGGACATGGGCGGCGTGAGCCGAGTGGATCGAGGACACCCCGAGAAGAATGGGAAGAAGCATGAAGCCCGCGCCGTGAGCAGAAGCGGTGAGGAGCGACCAGATGGTCAAGTCGCGAAAGCCAACTTGCATACCGCCAAACCGCGGATGCCGTCCAGACAACAACCGGAATAATCCAAAGGCGAGAAGCAGAGCGGCGACAGCGAAACGTGCGTAGGCCAGGGGGAGCGCAGCGCCGGCGAGAAGAGCGAGCGCTACGACCGTGGTGATGGCTAGCATGTGGCCGGTGGCGATGGGAAGAAGCGATTGCCAGACGGCGCGGGCGCTGCGTTTTTGCAGGCCAAGAGCAACGGCAAAGAGCCAACCCATTGCGGGGTTGATGCCGTGCCATGCGCCTAGAGCAAACAGCGCAGCCCAGGCCCATGGTCCGAGATGGGTCATGAGTAGCAGTAGGAATCGGAGGAAGCATCGCCGCCTTCGAGATGGACTTGATGGCTGCGCAGGCCCTCAAATTCGAGGAAGAATTTGGGGTCGAGCTTCATGCCGCCTTGCGGATTGGCATCGAGCTTGACCATCCAGCTTTTGACGCCTTCGGGATAGAACTGTTCGTCCCAAGGAGCGTAGAGGGAGTTGGTGAAATAGATGCGTCGGCCATCGCGGCTGAGTTCGACCATCTGGGGGCCCCCGTTGAGCGGCACATTGGGGCGCTCAGGATGCGGCGCACGGCGAACGATACCGCCGAGATGAATGGAGCCGGTGAGTTTCGGGTGAAAAGGATCGGAGACATCGTATTGCAGGAATTCGCCGGTGCCCCAGCAGGAGACGTAGAGGAAGCGGTCGTCGAGCGAAAGGTTGATGTCGGTGACCAGGGGCGGAACGGCTTTAAAGCCCTTGAGCATGGGAGGCAGTTTGTCCGGATCGGCAGGTTCGGCAGGAATTTCGATGACCTTAGTGATCTGCCAATCGCCGTTTTTACGATGCCAGAGCCAGATCGAAGCGGAAAGGTCTCTGAGAGAGACGACGACGCCGACGAAGCCGTAATCCTTGGCGGGATCGTGGGCAGGGCGAAGTTCGAGGACCATTTGCTGTTCCGAGCCGAGGTCGAGGACCTTCTGGTGGCGGCGGCTGCGCAAATCCCAGATGTGCAGAGCGTGGCCGTAGCCACTGTTGAGGAGAATGTCGGGATTGAGCCCGTCCTGGACCATGTTAGGAGTGCCCCACTCGCTGGTGACGAGGGTGTCGTGACCGAGATGCCACCAGAAATCGTAGTGGAGATTCTGTGGACCACGATCGATTTCCCATTTGCCGAGGACGTCGAAGGATTCAGGATCGAGGATAAAGATGCCACCGGGACCGTCACCGGAGGGCGCGCCAAGGGCGCTCACGAAAATGCCGGTGGGGCCGCAGTGAACAGTGTGAGGATTACTGTAGCCGGCGCGGGCCGCGAGGGTCTCCGGCTCGATGACTTTCACGATCTTGGGTTTGCTCGGATCAGGCTTGGTGTCGATGATGTGAATGCGCGAAGAGCGAATGCCGGGGACAACGAGAAAGCGCCGCTCCATGTGGGGATGGGCATTGTAAGGGCAGAGACAAGAACTACAGGCGTTCCACCCGAAATGGTGGAGTTCGTCGCCAGCGTTTGGCATTTCGACGGTGCTAACGAGTTTGGCGAAGGAGGAAGAAGAAGGATCGACGTCAACAACGCCGATGGCGTCGGGACGGCCTGAGTGGGTGGGATTCAAGAGCGCGACATAGGCGAGCATCTCGGGCGGAGCCTCGCTGGCGAGTTTTGCGGATGGGTAGAATGTGGGGTCGGGTCTCCAGAGATCCATGATGATCCTCCCTGATATGACTGGACATAAGAACAAAAGAAAAATCAATAACCGGGATACCCGGCCAGCGAGGGAGCAGGATACAGAGAGAGGTGAGGCGCGTCAACGGAATTCAGAAACTGCGCGGGGCTCCAAAAAAAACGGATATGGGACATGGAGGGATGTGAATTATGTTTTGACGATGTTGTTGCGGATGGCGTAGTGGACGAGTTCGGCGAGGGAATGGAGATTGAGTTTGAGCATGATGTTGGAACGATGGGCCTCAGCGGTGTTAACGCTGATGCCGAGAAGGGAGGCAACTTCCTTATTGGATTTGCCTTCGGCGAGGAGTTGTAGAATCTCGCGCTCGCGGGGGGTGAGGCAGAGGCGGGTCCGGGACGGATCGGCCGGGGGGAGGTTGTCGGAGGGCGGGGTGGAGACGCGAGTGGAGAAGTAGGGCTTGTGGTGGCGGACGGAATCGATGGCGGCCAGGAGAACGCGGTCGGCATCGTCCTTGAGGATATAACCGCGGGCGCCGGCTTCGACGACCTGCTGAACGAGATCGTCGGACTCATGCATGGTGAGAATGAGAATCTCGGTGGAGGGGGAAGCGGTGCGGATGCGACGCGTGGCTTCCACACCGTTGAGGAGAGGCATGCCGATATCGAGGACGGCGACATCGGGTTTGAGTTTGATGGCTTTTTCAATGGCATCGCGACCATCCACCGATTCGCCGCAGACCTGCCACCCAGGGCGCGATTCCAAGAGAGCGCGGAGGCCGGCGCGGACAACGGCATGATCATCCGCGATCAGGATGCGTAGGGCTGACATAACGCTGAGACACCTGCCACAGAATGCTATTCCTCACGCGAGTTGACCTTTTGAGCCGAAGGGGCATCGGGAGACGGGACGGTAAGGGGGATAGTAGCGCGAACGGTGGTGCCGTTGTCATCAGAAAAAATGTCGAGCGTGCCGCCCAGGAGGGCCATGCGCTCACGCATACCGGGGATGCCGACGCCCAAGCGTGCATCATCGGGTTTTTCTTTGTGAGGCAGGACGGTCATGCCTCGTCCAAAATCGAGGATTTCGAGAACGATGATTGAGTTTTCCCGTCGAAGCCGGATTTTGGCGGAGGTGCTGCCAGAGTGGCGTTGAATGTTTGTGAGGGACTCCTGAACGATTCGGAAGAGAGCTGTTTCAATGGGTTGCGGCATGCGATCGAACTGAGACAAGACGAACAGTTGAGTGTCAATACCACTGCGATCGGCGAAGCCCTGAACGTACTCTTTTAGGGCGGAAACAAGGCCGAGGTCGTCAAGAAGAGGCGGATGGAGAAGATAGGAGAGAGTGCGAATCTCGCGAGAGATTTGCTGCGTGAGATGTCGAGCCTTCTCGAGGGCGCGGGCCGCTGGGCTATCGTTGGTGTGAATGGATTGGCGGGCCTGGGCGAGGCTAAGGTTGATAGCTAGAACGGTTTGAGCGAGGCCATCGTGAAGTTCGCGGCCCAGTCGGCGGCGCTCCTCATCCTGGAGCTTGAGCAGATGTGAAGTGAGGGCTGTGGATAGCGCGCTCGGCGTTCTTCATTTCAGTGATGTCGGAAAAGGCGGAGATCACACGTGTGACGTTCCCGTGAGAGTCCAGTTGCGGGACGACATTGCCGAAGACCCAGACAATTCGTTCGGGCGAGCCCGGGTAACGAAGACCGAGAACGCCGTTTTCGACCGGGGTGCGATTGCGCAGAACGGCGGCTAGGGGATGATCCTCAGGGGAAATGTCCTTGCCGTCCTCCGTAACGGGGACAACTCCGTAGTCACTGGGGAATCTGCCGACGGCAGTGCCGTCTGGAATGCCGAAGATGCGATAGGCGGCCGGGTTGGCGTATTCAATGCTGCCGTCCGGCCGATAAAGGACGACGGCCACATGAAGATCGCGGACCAGGGTGCGGAAGCGCTCTTCGCTGTCCCGAAGAGCTTCCGCGGCGCGGCGTTGTTCGGTGAGATTGGTGAACGAGACGACGACGCGAGAAAGATCGCCAGTGGACGAGAATTCGGGGACAGCGTCGAGAAGGGTCCAGACGATATCCGGCCGACCGCAGACGTGCCAGCCGATGAGGCGATTCCGCTGGGGAAGGCGCGTCGCGATAGCGGTGGGAACAGGGCGGTCGCGATCAGGGATGGGCGTACCGTCTTCATAAACCGCGGTGAGGTTCAGGTCGCTGACCGTCTTCCCGACAGCGGAATCGAGAGGGATGCCGAGGATGGTGAGGACGGCGGAGTTTGCGTAGACGATACACGCACTGCTGTCATAGGAGAGTATGCCGACGTGGAGGTTCTCTACAAGAGAACGGAACCGTTCTTCGCTGGACCGAAGAATCTCCTCAGCCTCCTTACGGTCGGTGATGTCGCGAACCATGACGAGTGAACATGGAGTGCCGCCATAGTCGATCAGGGAGGCGAACATGTTGCCGAAGCGGATTTCGCCGGACTTTTTGCGAAAGCGGAATTCAACATCGCGGATGAAACCAGTCTCGGTCAGTCGAGAGAGGACGGGGGCACGTTCGGAGGCATCGACCCAGAGATTGAGATCGCGAGGGCTCTTGCCGAGGGCGTCTTCACGCGAATAACCAGTGAGGGTAGAGAAACCTTCGTTGATTTCGAAGTAAGGGCCATTGGGAAAGGGATTGATACTGAACGCGTCGGGGCTGGAACGGAAAGCGGAGGAAAGAGTGCGCTCGGTGCGACGGAGAGCCTTTTCGGTTTCGAGTAGGCTGTGGGCGATCTGTTGCTGTTGCTGATTTGTAAGGATGAGGCGAACAGCCGAGTCGGTGACGGAAGCGGTGACCGCAAGCCATGCGAGAAGGAAGTGTTCGCGGGCGATCGCGTAGCACATGAAGATGACGAGCAGAGGAAGGGCAATGGGCAGGACTTGCGATGTAACCGCGGGAGGGGTCGACGAGGCAGACATCGAAAGTGTGCTGATGGCTGGCTGGCGCCAACAAGCAGCCAACAAGATGACGCTGGCATAGGGAAGCACCCAGATAACGTCGCCCCAACTGGAAGCAGCGACCGAGTAAGAGAGCGTAAAGTAATACGAGATGTCTGCCGCCGCGGAAAAAGAGAAAGCCAGGACCAACACCAGACAAAAAGAACGGAACCAGGAAGGCACGTTGGCGCGGGCGCGAAGCAGGAAGCCCAAGGCAAAAAGCGCATCGCGAAGCGTGTGGAGGATGAGGATGTCTCTAAGGACAGAGTCTTGCTGGGCCCAACGGGCGGGAGAGAAGAAAAAATCGAGATACGCAGTGACGGCTACGATGGTGACTTGGATGAAATCGAGGACGCGCGGCCAGTTGATGCGAGAGGAAGTCTCGTCGGGGGCCGGGAGAAAGAGCAGCGGATTGGGGCGGGCCAAACAAAGAAGAGCACGTCGGAGGGCCACGGAGACTGCGCAGCATTTGGGACGAAGCTCTGATAATAGGTGGTGATCGCTTGTGCGCTGGACTGCAGGAAAAACGCGATGCCGACGAGAGTCCAGACCTGACGAGGATAAGCGCTGGAGCGAAACGCCCAGTAGAAAGATACGGCAGTCGCCAGCGCGACCATGGCGAGGTCGAGGGAATTCGAAAACAGAAGATTCACAGGAGAGGGTGGAACAAAAATAAGGTCGAAACACAGCGCGAGAATGATGGCGGCGACGAGGAAAAAAAGAAAGCGAGGGAGCCCGCCCGAAGGAAGCAAGGAAACCTCTCACGTGAATTACGATGCGACCGGCGCGCCGGCGCATCGTGGTGAGTGTACAACAGAAGCAGAACGGGAGATGCGCGGAAAGAGGAAAGGGAGATAGGATGTTGCGAGAGTTAAGCGAGGAGGAAACGGATGAGGGCGCGAACGACGGTGTTGGCCAGCGCGTTGGTGTTGAGTTCGGGGCTGTGGGCGCAGTCCGCTGGGGAGAGCTACCACGGAGCGAAAGTGGCAAAGGCAAGCAACATCGTTTTTCCTGCAGACAGCGCGGTGACTGGAATTGTGACCCTGGGCGTGTCGCTGGACGCGACGGGCGCTGTGCAAAACGTTGCGGTGATTCGGGATGTACCACCGCTAACGGCGGCGGCGCAATTGGGCCTGCAGAACTGGACGTTTTCGCCTGCGGTCAAGAATGGAAAGTCTGTGCCTGGGAATCTGCGCGTGCACATAGTGTTCAATCCATTTAATCCCGGGGACACGGGGATCGGGGAAGGTAGCGAGGCGAGCGGCGGCGATGGCAATGGTTCGGGCGGGGATTTTCAGCCTGCGCGGTTGCTGACGGCGGCCTACGCGCTGTATCCGGTGAACACGGTGGCGTCAGGAACCGTGGTTGTGGAGGTGAAGGTGGATGCCGGCGGGGGAGTGCAGGAGGCGCGAGTGCTCAAGGGTTTGGGGGCGCTGGCGGGCGCGGCAACACAAGCAGCAAAGAACTGGGCGTTTGCCCCAGCGACGTATAAGGGGAACGCAGTGCAGTCGGTGGTTCCCGTGGTGTTTGTGTTTGCGTCGCCGGCGATGGGAACACGATAGGTGAGAACCAGGGAAGCAAGGAAAAAGAAACGGCGGGAAGCATAAGGCCTCCCGCCGTAAATTTCTTGGGGGTTCGCCTTAGGAGGCGAAACCTGCAAGTGGTTTATAGAGCTTGAACGTTGGCGGCCTGCAGTCCCTTGGGACCGCGGACAACCTCGAATTCAACAGCCTGCCCCTCGTTGAGGGAGCGATAGCCGTCCGCCTGGATAGCGGAGAAGTGGACGAAAACGTCCTCGCCAGTCTGGCGTTGGATGAAACCAAAGCCCTTGCTGGCGTTGAACCACTTGACTGTACCTTGTTCTTTCACAGATGTTTCCTTTTCAAAAAATAAAGCTATCTGATGCACTCTTTTTCCGGGATGCCACTTTCGAGGTAAGCCGGGCGTCTTTCGCTGATCTCCAGACACCGCGGATAGGCGGGTGGAAAACAAAAAAGGCCGCAGTTTGAATCCTGCGGCGCTTTAATACAAAAGGCGAAACAAGAGCAACAAACGCAACACCATCGTACCACGGAAGTAGCGGAAAGACAAGGGGCAACGGCCGAAAGAACCGATGGAAGCGCGTTGCGGGGAGGGAGGGGGGGGCAGTAAACTTGAAGCAAGGTATCGAGAATTGAAGTGATTGGAACAGACGCGAATCGCTCCCGCGGAATTCCTCACCATATGACGCACCGAAAGAGAGTTTACGACGCCGGCTGCGCCGAATGAAAGCGGTGTGCGCGTCGAGAATTCAGCTACTCAAAAGGAGAAATGTGATGGTCCGCCTTGGCAGACTAAGTTTGTCACTCTTGTGTTTGTGCACCGTTTTGGCATTGATGCCATGGCAGGTAAGGGGCGATGAAGCAGACTACGACAATTCGAGGTACAAGCTCCAATTGAACGGTTGGATTTCCGCGCCGACGGGGTACTTCAATGGCGCGGACCATAACGGATACTTCGACCTGCAGAAGGATTTTGGATTCGGGAACTACGCGACGTTCAGCGGCAAGATCGACTGGCGATTCAAGCGGAAGCATCACCTGCTCTTTAGCGCGACACCAGTGATCAGCTCGCGGACAACCACTCTGGCGCGAACGATTGAATGGCAGGGGCAGACCTATGACATTGGCGCACGGGTCAATGCGGACATCAAGTCGTTGATCTTCACGCCGGGATATCAGTGGGATTTTCTGCGCAAGAAGTCAGGATGGCTCGCGCTGCTCGTGAATTGCAACCTTGCCGACACGACAGCCACGCTCAAACTGTCCGGCAGCGTTTCGGGTGGAGGGACGGGAGCATCGGCGTCGCAACAGTCGAGCGGGTCATTGTTCGCGCCGCTGCCGGCTGTCGGGCCGAGCTTCCAGTGGTACCCAATACCGGACAACAGCCGGTTGTACATTGACGGGTCATTTACCGGCATGTCGTTCTTCGGATACGGCAATTTCATGTCTGGGAATGCTGTCCTAGGATTTCCGATCACGCCTCACTGGGATGCACGTGCGGGTTATCTGTGGGGCAGCCGACTAAAGATTGACGATTCAAACAGCAACATTTCGCTCCGCTTGGTACAGAAGGGACCATTGTTTGGCGTGGAATATCACTGGGGAACGCGGTAGTTGACGTCAAAGAGAAGGAAGATTCTTGGGACGCTAGACGGAAAGCTAGCGTCCCTTTTGTTTTGCTGACGATCACCTTCTGGAATAGCGAGGGCCCGTCGTCCTACAGGACAGCGCAGTGCCACACAGAAGAACTCAGAGAACAAGGATGGTGTTGGAGACCAGCCACGGGTGTGTTTGGCGAAACACGAACTGCGCAATCACCTCACGCTGCGTGGAGCACGGAAGACACGAGAATAAGTAGACTTACGGGCCTTCACGGCTTCGAGCACGGTTGGTCGAGGAGGTGCAATTCCCGAGTGTGGGATGTCCTGGGAGGCACCGATGGAACGAGCGAGTCGGTCGCTAAAACATAGCTTAAGAAAGATTGTCACGGGGGTGACTCTGGCGTTGCTTTATGCGGCCGGAGTCTGGATGAGTGTGGCCGCGGCGCAGAGCGAGTGCGAACCGGGACAGGTGGGGCAAGGTTCATTGCTGTATCGCTCTCCGGTCTCCGGCAAGTACGCCGAGGTGCCGCTGGTGCACACGGACGCGGTGTTGGACGTGCGCGGACTGGTGGCCGCAGCGACGGTTGCGCAGCAGTACGAAAACTCGGGAATCGAGGCGGTGGAAGCCGTGTACGTATTCCCTCTACCGCACGATGCGGGCGTGTATGACCTGGGAATTCGAATCGGAACTCGCGTGATCCGGAGCGAGATCCACGAACGCGAAGAAGCGAAACGGATTTACGACACGGCAAAGAGCGAAGGGAAACGGGCGGCGATCATAGAAGAAGAGCGCCCTAATATTTTCACGGCGTCGGTGGCGAAATTTGTGCCGGGGGATCACATCGATGTGCGGTTGCGCTACGTGGAGCCGCTGAAGTGGGAAGCGGGAAAACTGCGCATCGAGTTTCCAATGGTGGTGGGTCCGCGGTACATCCCAGGGACGCAGGCGACCGGGCATACAGGAACAGGGTGGGCAGTCGATACCGATGCGGTATCGGATGCCTCGCGGATTACACCGGTAGTGCGTCATCCAGAAAACCGCATGTGGCATGACATATCGGTCAGTGTAATCCTGGATCCGGGATTCCAGACGTCGAGAGTAACGAGCGTGTCCCACGAAGTGACGGTGCGGCGAACGAGCGACGGCCGGCAGCAGGTGGAATTGAAGAACCAAGCGACGCTGCCGAACAAGGATTTCGTGCTGGAAGCGCAGCAGGCGGGAAGCATGAAACCGACGACGGCGCTGTTTCTGTCCCCGGGGAGCGACACGGGCGAGACGCAATTCCTGTTGGCGGCATATCCTCCGACCGTAGCGCCCAAAGATCGCGTGCCAGTCGAGATGATGTACGCGATCGACGTGAGCGGTTCGATGATGGGCACATCGATCGAACAGGCGCGAGGCGCTCTATTGCAAGCGCTTGACCGGCTGGGGCCGAATGATCGATTCGCGATTCTGGCATTCAACCACAGGTATGAAGAGTTCTCGGCCGTAACACTGATGGCGACAGCGGAGAACCTCGTAGCGGCGCGGCAGTACGTCCAGGGAGTGCACGCCGGAGGCGGCACGGAGATGTTGCCCGCTCTGACTCATTTGATGCAAAAGCCGCGTACTCACGGAACAGTGCGGCATATTGTCCTGCTGACGGATGGCGACTTGGGCAACGAAGAGCAGGTTTTTGCGGAGATGCGGAACGATCTCGGGGACGCTCGGCTTTACACGGTAGCGATTGGGAGCGCGCCAAACCTGTTCCTGGCAACGAAAATGGCGCAGTTTGGACGCGGAACATTTACGCACATTGCGGACAACCGCGAAATCAAATCGGAGATGTCGCACCTGTTTTCGAGCATCGAGAATCCAGTGCTGACGGACGTGAAGGTCGCGTTTGAGGGAGCGGAGGTGGCCGATGTGTATCCGAAGAGAACGCCCGATCTATTCACGGGGCAGCCACTGCTGACTTACGGGCGAATTACGAGAGGGAGGACTGGAACAGTAGTGGTGACCGCGCGCGAAGGGAACCAGGCTTATGAAGTGAGAACTCCATTCGATGCAACCAAGGCGACTTTTCATCCGGGAATCACGACGATGTGGGCGCGACAACGGGTAGAGGACTTGATGGACCATTGGCGCGAAGCAGATGACAACGGGCAGGCGGAGATCAAGGCAAGTATCATTGCGCATGCGTTGCGGTACCGGCTGGTGACGAGGTTCACTTCACTGGTGGCTGTGGAACAAGTGATCGCGAACACGGCGGGACAGCCGAAGACGGTGGCTGTGCCAACGGAGTTTCCAGAGGGCTGGCAGATGGAAGGCGTGTTTGGTGCGCCTGCCACGGGGACGGCCGATGCGTTCTGGGAGGCACTGGGAATTCTGCTGCTCTGCTTGGGCTCGGTGATGATGGGGGCGATTCATTTCAACGTTAAAACGTCGCAGCGACGACATGTGTGAATGCCATAACAATGGAATGGTGAATCAGTCCAAAACTTTCCGACGCAAGGCGTATACGACAAAACGCAGAAGCGACAGCATAAGGGCGATGGCCATGAGAGCGATACGGATCCTGTGCATCGTAGTACTGGTTGCGGGAGCGGCGTTGACGGCGCAGGCAGGGTATCGCCGCGCCAAAGCTGAGCTGGCCAGAGTGTTGATAGAGCGAGCGTGGACGGATAGCGTGCGGACGGGGGAGTCGAAGAAGCCCTGGAGTTGGGCTGACCTGCATCCGGTGGCGCGTTTGAGCATTCCGCGACTAACCCTCAACGAGTACGTGTTGAACAATGCATCGCCGCGTGTGCTGGCATTTGGACCGGGGGTGGTGGCGAATGGAGCCACCCCGGGAAGGGACGGGAACTTGGTGATTGCGGGACACCGAACGAGTTGGTTTCTACCGCTGGAAAGGATTGAGGGGGACGATCGGATTGAGCTGGAATGGATCGACGCGAGATCGGGGAAACTGCGGCAGAGAGAGTATAAGGTGGAGCGGATTGCGGTAGTGGAACCGTCGGATGTGGCTTTGTTAGAGGCATCCGAGTTCGACGCTTTGACGCTCGTCACGTGTTACCCATTCGGACACGGGCTGCGGTCACCCAAAAGGTTCATCGTACGGGCGAGTCCAGTAAATTAGGGGTGATTCAGGCGACGCGCAGTCGGGCTTCTTTGCTGGAAACTAACAGTATTGAGGTGGAATGTTTCCACCTTGTTGTGCACTATTCCTCGACAGACGATTCGCGTGTGTAGTTTCCGCGGGTTTCCTTGCGAACGACAAGGAGCACAAGCGGAAGCTCGAAACGGGCCCCTCCGGGAGAAAGAGGGAAGAAAAACATGGCGCCGAAGAACCCGATCGAGCACGTGGTGATCAAGGAAGCGAGCATTCTGGTCAATTTTTCTTACCTGCGACAATTCCTTTTCAGGCGTGTTGGCGGCGGAGGTTCTCTGTTCGTTCGCCGACAAAGATGACGCAGCTGTGCGGGTCAGCGATATGGAATTCGGTCATGCCGTAGTCGCGAGCGAAGAGATCGCGGATGCGGTAGCGATCCTTGAAGGTCTTTACGTGCTCCCACAAATCTTGAATGCCGCTAACTTCGATATAGATTTCCGTGTGTTCGCGCATTGATTTCATGACGGACTCGCCGGCGGCTCGTTGAAAGTGGACGGTTTGACCGTCACGCGCGACGACGGCGTAGTCGAGGGAGCGAAGCGTGGTCGTGAAACCGAGGACGGATTGGAAGAAGTAGAGGGAAGCGTCCATGTCGTCGGTGGCGAGCATGGGAGAGATACGGATGGCGATGGTGGGCATGAATCGCTCCGAGGCAGAGGATAACACGGCGAGGCTCGACTGGATGCGAAGCCGCGCGTGAGCGACCGCAGGATGTGGAGAAATCTGCGCCGGGATTCGACGTGAAAGGCGGCGATGGATCGCCGCACTTCAACGTTAGTGGACGGTGATATTGACGGAGGACGTGGTCCGGCCGTAGGCGTTGGTGGCATAGAGAGTGTACGTGGTAGTAGTCGCGGGCGACACGGGTACCGAACTGGCACGTGTGGCGCCGATACTTGGAGATACGATGACGTAGGACGCGCCTGAGACTTGCCAACTCAAGGTGACTTGCGTCCCTGCCGAGATCGAGGTGGAGGACGCGGTGAAACTGGAAATTGTGGGGTTGGGGCCGCTGGGAACGTTGGAGCTTGTGTAGAGCGGTGAGATTTGGATCACTTCGAAATCGGAGGTGTGAACCTGGCCGAGATTGTGTAGGTCGTCATTGCTCCAGCGATCGTCGGGCGCACCGGAAATGTACATCGACGAGCCGTTGTCGGCGAGGATCAGGCCGTACTTTTTCATGGCGTTGAGAATCACTTGATTGGCGGCCGAGAATCCGGAGACGTTGAAGGAGGACTTCAAGCGGAAGCGGGTCCCCATGGGCGGTGCGGCCGTGTTGCTTGTGGTGGCGGCCCAGTGGGAGGCGGGGGGAGTGAAGCCGGCACTGGAATTCTGGAGCGTAAAGCGAATGGCGTGGTTGATGGAGCCGGAAGCAACTTCGTCGTAGCGAACGAGGCCTGGAAAGATCGGTAGGCCAGCGGCGTCGGCACTGGTCCATGTGTAAGGGCGCTGCTCATCAGCAAGAAGATCCCAGACCGCACCGGAATCGGCGTTCCAAGAGGCGGATTGCGGGTAGGAACTATAGATCTCGTAGAGGAAACAGTTGGCGGAATCGAGAACCAGGACATGCCGGTCGCCTGAGCCTGGGTTGGGATAGCCCTCGATGGGAGCCGTAAGAGGGATAGGCATCGGGCCGGGATCAGATTCATCGCCGTACGCCTGGTAGTTGATCGGCGTAAGCGACTGCCTACCATCAACGACTGTATAGGGAATGCCCATGTAAGAGCCGTTGTATTGGCCCGAGCCGAAATCGGGATGGATGCCGACAGTCGAGCCGACGTAATTGATGATGGCCGCGGAGTTGGGATCGACCGAGGCGGAGGAGATGTCCTTGTTCCAGAGATTGTCGGATGGGAACGGCAAGAATCCGTTGAGACTCGCGCCCTGACCAATGGACATTTGTGAGCAACTGGATGTCTGAGCGGAACCATTCACCTGGAAATTCAGAGTGGAGGATGTCGAACTGCCGGGATCAGGATTCTCAACTGAAACGGTGAATGTTCCTGCAGAGGAGGCGTTTCCGGTGGCTGTGAGCTTTGAGGACGAGACGAAAGTGGTGGAGAGAGCGTTGCCGCCGAGGAGCACTATGGCACCGTTGACAAAATTGGCGCCGGTGAGGGTGAGAGTGAACGCTCCGAGATTGGTGGAGCTCGGAGAGATGCCGAGGAGGGAGGGGGAGGGGTTCAAGAGTGTAACGGCGGAAGACGCGTATTTGGTGGTATCGGCGGTGGAGGTGGCGGTGAGGGAAACGGTGTTGGGGGAGGGGAGGGTAGGGGGTGCAGTGTAGTTGCCGGAGGAATCGACCGTGCCGAGCGTGGAACTGCCACCTGCGATTGAGTTTACGGACCAAGTCACGGAGGTATTGGAGGAGCCCGAGACCGAGGCGGAGAATTTATAGGTGGCACCAGCGCGAATATTGGCGGTTGTGGGAGAGACGGAGACAGTAATTGAGCCGGTGGGAGGAGGATTTGGGGGCGGCACGGTTCGGGAAGCGGAGCCGCAAGCGACGAGACAGATAGATAAAGCGAGTAGAGGCAATGAATTGCGTGAGCTCATGGCGCGAATGAACCTGTCCGATCCCGAATCAATCCAGGGATGAGGCTGAAGTTCGAGAGTTAACCCCCGAGTATTCATACCCTTCCGGCACGGCCGAGCAGTGCCCTCCCGAGACAGATCCAGGAGATTTCTGTCAGTTTCGCGTCAGGAAGAGGGAAGAACAACTGGACAGAAGACCAGAAATGGGGCTAGACCTACGAAGTTGATGCGGGTAAGTAAACAAAAAAGGGGTCCCAGAGCGTGTCCAGGCCTCCCTTTCAGTGATTGGTTGAATGAAAATACGTCGGTTCGATGCCTGGTAGATGGGGCCGTTACCGAGTTTAGGGCCGGCACCAGTCACTCGCGGGGCGAGAGTTGGAGTCATCCGTTCGCGAGAGCCCTGACGCGCTTGGCAAGTTTTGGGGACAAGCGGGAAATGCAGCGGAGGTGGGCGGCCTCCGCTGACGTGATGATAAACGGCTCAGTGCGGCGGAAAGAGGGAGAGAGAGTCCGATCCCGGGGTGGTCTGGCGAGCCGGAGACGCGGACGTGAAATGGGAAAAAAGGACGAGCAGAACTAAAGGTGACGATGCGGAATGAGAAACGCGCGACAGGAATCACAGTGGCCTCCCAAGGGTTAGGATTCGTGACTGCGCACACTTCATCGCCGTGGTTCGCCGAGTGTCCGCGAACCAGAGACGGTGAGCAGCGCCGCCGGGCACACGTCAACCTGAGCGCGGAGAAAGGGAGTGAGCCGGCAAGAGAAAAGCGGCGCGGGACACACCGATTCCAAGCACGCGAAAAGAAGCGTGATGCCCAACTGGGACCACTGCGCTAGCTGGTTAGATAAGAAACGAATGATGAGGGGAAAAGGTTTGGTGGGCGCAAAAACATTTGACCGCCTGGGGCCAGGATACATCCAATGAGCGAAACAAATTCCAGATCATTAATGACTGGTAACAAATGGATCTAAATGGAGACACAACGTGGCAAAGAATCTCGTAGCACAGGTAAGCAAGGCACATGGAGGATTCGACCTGGTAGAGCGGGAGATAGGGGCACCCGGCGCAGGAGAAGTACGAATCAAGGTGGAGGCGTGCGGGGTCTGCCATAGCGATGTGGTGACGAAAGAGGGAGCGTTTCCGTCCATAACCTTTCCCCGCGTGCCGGGGCACGATGTGGGGGGTGTGATCGACGGGGTTGGGGACCTGGTGGCGTATTGGAAAAAGGGCGACCGGGTGGGGGTGGGCTGGCACGGAGGACACTGCTTCGTCTGCGAGTCGTGCCGACGGGGAGATTTCGTGACGTGCAAAAACGAACAGATCACGGGAGTGACGCGAGACGGGGGATACCAGCAATATATGATTGCGCGGCACGAAGCGGTGGCCAGACTCCCGGAGGGATTTGATGCGGCAGATGCGGGGCCGCTCTTGTGCGCGGGCATTACGACATTCAACGCGTTGAGGAACAGCGGTGCGCGCGTAGGAGATACGGTCGCGATCCAGGGCATCGGGGGATTAGGTCATCTTGGAATTCAATTTGCGGCGAGGGCGGGTTACCACGTGGTGGGAATCGGCCGGGGGCCAGAGAACGCGACGTTGGCAAAGAAACTGGGGGCGGCGGTGTATATCGACAGCAAGGCGGGCGATGCGGCGCAGGAATTGCAGAAACTGGGAGGCGCGCGCGTGATACTGGCGACTGCGCCGGATGCCAAGTCAATCTCGGAATTGACCGGCGGATTGGGCGCGGGCGGCAAACTGGTTGTGGTGGGAGTTCCGACGGAGCCACTATCCATTTCCGCGCTAGATTTGATTCTGGCCAGGCGAGAAGTGCAGGGATGGCCATCGGGCACCGCGATGGACTCGGAAGACACGCTGCGATTCGCTTCAAGAAGCGGGGTGCGGGCAATGATCGAGAAGTATCCGTTGGCGAAGGCGAATGAGGCGTATTCCCGGATGATAAGCGGGGAGGCGCAATTCCGAGTCGTCCTGACGATGTAAGGCTAGGAGTGTCTTGCCTCAGCTGGAAATGGAGAAAGCGTTCATCCGTTAAGATAACGGAGCGAACACATGAAGAAGCAACGGAAGCACTACACGCCGGAAGAGAAGGTTGCCATTTTGAGGCGGCATTTGGTGGAAGGAGTGCCGATCTCGGACCTGTGTGACGAGTCGGGACTCCAGCCAACCGTGTTCTACCGCTGGCAGAAGGAGTTCTTCGAGAACGGAGCCGCTGCTTTCCAGCAGAGAGGCCGTGCCAGCCATCAGCCCGAACAGGAACGGATCGCGTATCTGGAAAAGAAGGTCCAGACGAAGGATGAAGTGCTGGCCGAACTCTGACCAGGGTCTGGGTTCCGCACGATACGCGGGACGAGATCGTGGATTTCGTCCGGCGCTGGTCTGGGAAGACCGAGATCAGCGCCGGGCGGTTTATCCGATGGCTCGGCATCTCGGGCAGCAAGTTCTACGGCTGGCGCGAGCGGTACGGCAAAGTCAACGAGCATAATGGCTGGATTCCCCGAGACTCTTAGCTGGAGGATTGGGAGAAGAAGGCGATCATTGCGTTCCACCTGAACAATCCGCTGGAAGGCTATCGGCGGCTGGCGTTCATGATGCTGGACGCAGACATCGTGGCGGTGAGTCCGGCAAGTGTGTGGCGGGTGCTGAATCGGGCGGGGCTGCTGCGGAAGTGGAACGGAAAGCCCTCGAAGAAAGGGACGGGTTTTGAACAACCGCCGCAGCCGCACCAGCATTGGCATATCGATGTTTCCTACCTGAACGTTTGCGCGACGTTCTACTAGCTGTGCAGCATCCAGACGGCTACAGCCGTTTCCTGGTTCATTGGGATCTTCGCGAGCGGATGACCGAAGCTGACATCGAGATCGTTCTGGAACGTGCCAAAGAGCAGTATCCTGGCGTTAAACCGCGAATCATTTCTGACAACGGGCCGCAATTCATCGCCAGGGACTTCAAGGAGTTCATTCGCATCTCGGGCATGACGCACGTCAGGACTTCGCCGTATTACCCGCAATCGAATGGCAAAATCGAACGTTGGCACAAGTCCCTCAAAGGGGAGTGCATCCGCCCCGGCACGCCGCTTTCGCTCGAAGATGTGCGGCGTTTGGTGCAGGGCTACGTGGAGCATTACAACAATATGCGCTTGAACAGCGCCATCGGATACATCACGCCGGACATGCTCGCCGGGCATCAGCAGGAGATTCAGGCCGAGCGGGACCGAAAGCTGGAGGCGGCGCGGAAACAGCGGCAGATTCGTCGCCAGCAGGCCGCGTGACGGATGAAAACGGGTTACTTCCGGTTTGCCGACAAACCGGAAGTTGAGGCCTCCGGGCGGGAACAAAAGGCTCAGATTCTCAATTTCTTGCTTGCTAAAGCCAGGAATCAGTTCAAGGCGAGTTTGAGCGCCTGGAACCGACGTTCTTCGCAGTAGCAATTAACAATTTACGGTCGGCTCCTGTACCATGACGGGCATGGGCAAGGGTCGTTTGGAAGCATTCAGCGATGGCGTGATCGCGATTATCATCACGATCATGGTGCTGGAAATGAAGGTGCCGCGCGGCGAGAGCTTTACAGCCTTGCGCCCGCTGCTGCCCGTTTTCCTCAGCTATATGCTGAGCTTCTTGTATGTCGGCATCTACTGGAACAATCACCACCACATGCTGCACGCCACGACTCGTGTCACCGGGTCGATTCTATGGGCTAATCTGCACTTGCTGTTCTGGCTGTCACTATTCCCATTTGCGACCGGTTGGATGGGCCAGAATCATTTTGCGCTTCCTCCCTCCGCACTGTACGGTTTCGTCTTGTTAATGGCAGGCATCGCATATTTCATCTTGCAGCAGGCCATCATTGTCTCGCAGGGGCCAACATCGGTGCTCCGCAAGGCGATTGGCAGTGATTGGAAGGGAAAGGCTTCGCCGCTATTGTATGTGGCCGGGATAGTCAGCAGTCTTTTTTCGTCCTGGATGGCACAGGCGATCTACGTCTTCGTCGCGCTGCTCTGGCTAATTCCTGATCGGCGCATCGAGCATGCCCTTCGGCAGACCCAGAACTGACTCAAGGAGAACTGCAAAAAGGGTGATCGTTTCTGGATGACGGGCTACTCTTACCTAACCTGGTAACGGAAGGGTTGCCGACAATCAGGGAGTCAGTCCGTCAATGACCACAAGCGCGTTTGTCGTTACCTATTTGGTGAGACTTCCCACAACCGGCCTTCTCGCTCGTTTCGGCGGATCGCACTGATGAGTAGTGTGTTTGCCAGAACTAGGGTTAGATTTGCCTACGTTGACTTGTCTTCTGTCCTGAACCTAATATGTGCTCCACATGCCAGCCAGCGGCTCGCTCATCGGCCAGACTGTATCGCACTACCGCATCCTCGAAAAACTCGGCGGTGGCGGTATGGGTGTCGTTTACAAAGCCGAGGACATCAAACTCAATCGCTTTGTCGCGCTGAAGTTTCTTCCAGATACTGTGGCTCGAGACCAGCAAGTGTTGGCCCGTTTTCAACGCGAGGCCAAAGCCGCCTCTGCGTTAAACCACGCAAACATTTGCACCATCCACGAAATTGACGAGGTGGATGGCCAGACATTCATCGTCATGGAGTATCTCGACGGCACAACGCTGAAACATCGAATCGAAGACGGACCGCTCCCGTTAGAGCAAGTGCTGAAATGGGGAATTGAGATCGGAGAGGCACTGGAGGCAGCGCACGCTGAGGGCATTGTCCACCGGGACATTAAGCCAGCGAACATTTTTATCACCAAACGAGGGCACGCCAAGATTCTCGATTTTGGGCTGGCAAAATTGACACTGAGCGGCGGTGGCATGAGTGATTCGCCCACGCTTACGGCAGAGACGGAAGCGTTGCTTACTAGTCCCGGCGCAACGGTGGGCACCCTTGCCTATATGTCGCCGGAGCAAGCGCGTGGGGAGGATCTGGATGCACGGACCGACCTGTTCTCGTTTGGCGCTGTACTTTACGAGATGGCAACAAGCCGCATGGCGTTTCCGGGGAATAGTGCTGCGGTCATTCATGATGCGATTCTGAACCGAACACCTGACCCCGTGACACGAACGAACCCTAAGTTGCCCGCCGAACTGGAGCGCGTCATCGGCAAGGCGCTCGAGAAAGTGCGCGAGAAACGCTTTGCCTCTGCCGCAGAGATGCGCGACAAGTTGCAAAACCTGCGCCAACAGCGTCTGATCGAATCAAGCGGGAGCGTACCGATCAGGCAAGTTGTCCGCAAACCATCTTTTATTTTGGCTGCTGTTTTGGCGCTGACGATCGCGGGTGTCTCCGCGAGTCTCATCTACCGTCACTATTCCCGCATCCGCTGGGTACACGACGTTGCCGTCCCCCAGTTGCAGAAAATGGCATTGGACAGAAATGGCGTGGCTTTTTACAAGCTGGCGCAAGAAGCGGACCGCTATAGTCCCGGCGACCCTTCCCTGAAACAAGTAGAAACGCAGAATCTGTGGCCTTTTCCTGTCTTGACAACACCGCCAGGGGCGGACATATTTTTCCGAAGCTATAGCGACAATCGCGGGAACTGGGAACCGCTTGGGAAGACCCCCATGCAACTGCAATTGATTGATGCGCAATACGCAATAAGGCTTACAAAAGACGGATATGAACCACTCGAACTCACCACCGAGTACACCGCCGAGAATATCATTCTCGATCCCATCGGCTCTCTTCCGAAAAACATGGTGCACGTCCCGCCCGGGAAAGTAAACGTTGCCGGAATGGCGCCGATGGATGTGGATGATTTCCTGATCGACAAGTATGAGGTCACCAACCGCCAATTCAAGACATTTATCGATGCGGGGGGCTACCGCGAGCCCAAGTACTGGAGATATCCTTTCACAAAAGACGGCCATGTACTCACTTTTGAACAAGCCGTAGCCTTGTTCGTGGATAAGACCGATCGGCCTGCACCTTCGACCTGGGATCTCGGGAATTATCCATCTGGCCAGGAAAATTATCCGGTCAGCGGCGTGAGCTGGTACGAAGCTGCGGCGTACGCCGAATTTGTCGGTAAGAGCCTACCCACTGTCTTCCATTGGTACCATGCCGCCAGTATGAGTGAGCATTCCGACATTCTAGAGGCCAGCAATTTTTCGGGGAAAGGCCCGGCTCTCGTAGGCAGCTATGCAGGTCTCGGACCGTATGGCACGTACGACATGGCGGGCAACGTAAAGGAATGGTGCTTCAATTCGGACGGCAGCCGCCGATATATTCTGGGAGGGGCTTCCACTGAACCCAAATACATGTATCAGGAACCCGACGCACGCCAACCTCTCGATCGTTCCGCAACGAACGGCTTTCGCCTCGCAAAATACCTCAAGCCGGGGCCACTCCCGGAAGCGCAGACCTCGCAAGTCAGCTTTCAGAGTATCGACTACCGCAACGCCAAGCCGATTCCAGATTCTGTTTTCCGCATCTACCAGGGGCTTTATTCCTACGATCGAACGCCACTGGATGCCAAAATAGAATCCGTCGACGATACTTCGCCCTATTGGCGTCGCGAGCGCATTTCGTTCAGAGCCGCCTATAACAACGAACGTGTTATCGCATTTCTGTATCTACCGAAGAACGTCTCCGCGCCATATCAAACCGTGGTCCATTTCCCGGGTTCAGAAGCCTTAGATTTTCACACCTTCACCGACCTGAATTTGTTTAACCTGGACTTCCTGATGAAGAGCGGCCGTGCTGTGCTCTTTCCCATGTACAAGGGAACCTACGAGAGGATCACTCACCGTGCCACCCCAGGGTCGAGTGAAGAGAGGGATGAAACGATTCAACGATCCAAAGACTTGCGGCGATCGCTCGACTACCTCGAGACTCGCCCAGATATTGACCACGACCGCCTCGCCTTTTACGGTTTTAGCTGGGGTGGAATCGAAGGCCCGATTTCCCTGGCCATCGAATCCAGGTTCAAAACCGCGGTCCTGGCCGATGGAGGTTGCAGTACGGATAAGACTTTAGCGGAAGACGATCCCATGAACTTCGCATCGCACATCACGATCCCGGTTTTGATGATCAATGGGCGATACGACTTCGGAATTCCTTTCGAAACTTGCCAGCAGCCTTTTTTCCGTCTTCTGGGGTCGCCACCCGCGGACAAGCGCCAGGTCCTCCTTGAATCCGGCCACGGGCTCCCATTCACACCTTGGTTCAAGGAGACGCTCGATTGGCTCGACCACTATCTGGGCCGTGTGAATTAGATCGGCACTGGCAGCACGGCCAACTTCTGGTAAGCCTATTTGGAAACTATCCAGAAACGTTAGGACTCTATCGGAGGCGCGTTTTCACAAAAGCGTGAAGTCTGGGCGACGTGCTCTGGGTAGTGTCCAGCTTTTTTCGCACTTTTGTTGAGGCATGAGCCTGGTTGTGATGCTCGGCTCCCCCGAGGGGG
>Ga0335071_10001740_pt1 | contig 23487 bp, 16 predicted proteins | sample Lox_Sample_15_FD_206724 | JGI IMG/M metagenome (GOLD analysis project Ga0335071, IMG submission 206724) | Soil microbial communities from Loxahatchee National Wildlife Refuge, Florida, United States - Lox_Sample_1.5 | ecosystem: Environmental > Terrestrial > Soil > Wetlands | place: USA... | reverse complement strand
CGTGCTGGTGGTCGGCTCGCTCTCCAAGACTTACGCCATGACGGGCTGGCGCGTGGGCTACGCTTTGGGCGCGAAGAAACTTCTGGCTAACATGCTCAAACTACAGAGCCATTCCACTTCCAACCCAACCTCGATCGCGCAGAAGGCCGCCGTAGAGGCGCTGCGCGGACCGCAGGATTGTGTCCACAAAATGCTGTCGGAATATCACCTCCGCCGCGCCCGCGTGGTCCAGGGGTTGCGCGCCATCCCCGGCGTGCAGTGTATGATGCCGCAGGGCGCTTTCTATGCCTACCCCAACGTGTCGGCTTTCCTGCACAGTGACGGCCTGAGGGATACCACCCGGTTGGCGGAGAAGCTGCTGGACGACGTCTTTGTGGCCGTCGTGCCGGGCCCGGCTTTTGGAACGCACGCGCACATCCGGCTTTCCTATGCTACCTCGATGCAGAATATCGACGAAGGCGTAAGGCGGATGGCGGCGTTCTTTTCGCAATTCGAACCTAAGGGAGAAGTCACGAGGAAGCCCGAGTCACGTCCCCTCGACACCATAGCAGCCGGAACTCGGAAGGCCGCAGACCTTAGCGCCTGACCTTCTTGGCCCCGCCATATTTGCGATGATTTTGGAGCTCTGGTGCCAGGGGCGTCACCTTTGAGGCGGCCGTACGCGATATGTCTACGCTTAATAGTCCTCTACAGCTTTCCAACGAATTTAAGCCCAAGATTTGGGGCCGACCGGATCTCGCGCCTTTGTTCGACATGCCGGAAGGAACCAATCAGCTCATCGGTGAGGTGTGGATTACCGATGAGACCGCACGCTTCATGAACGGTCCCGCGGCGGGGATGACGCTGGCTGAAGCCTCCGCGCAGTTCGGCCCCGAGCTGCACGGGAGCGCCTGGCAGGGCAGCCGCTTCCCGTTCTTGGCCAAGTACATTTTTGCTAGCCAATGGCTGTCGGTGCAGGTCCATCCCGATGATGCCTACGCTGCGGTGCACGACCCGGGCGACGTGGGCAAGTGCGAAATGTGGTACGTCATGGAGACGGATCCTGACGCGGCGATTCTGCTGGGACTTAAGCCTGGTCTGGGCAAGGAACAGTTGCGCCAGGTATTCAGCCGCGGCGCCTCGCGCGATTTTTTGCGCCAGTTCACGCCGCAGCCACGTGAAGCTGTCTATCTTCCGCCGGGGATGATCCACGCCCTGGGACCGGGAGTCATCTTGTTTGAAGTGGAAGAGAATTCGGACCTCACCTATCGCCTCGATGATTTTGGCCGCCTCGGCCTCGATGGCAAGCCCCGGCCGCTGCATCTGGACAAGGGTCTGGATGTACTGCGTCCGGAACTTCCGCCCCTGCGCGATTTGCCGCGTCTGGAAATCCGGGAGAGCTACGGAACCCGCCGCTTGGTACTAGCCAGCCGCTACTTCGCGCTCGAGGAATTGAGCATTCGTCAGCCGGTAAGCTTCTCCAGTTCACCGGAACGCGTGGAAGTGCTCTCCATCATCGAAGGACACGGACGCATCGAGAACGAGACCGGTTGGCTCGCGTACCGCCGCAGCGACACGTGGGTGATTCCTCCCGCTGCCGGGCTTTACCGTATAATGCCTGCGGTTGAAACGAAGCTGTTGAAGTTTTGTATTCCCGACCTGGAGCGGGATTTCCGCACGCCGCTCAAACGGCATGGATTCCCGCCGGAAGTAATCCGCCAAGTCGTCTTCGAGTGAGACCCTATGGCCAGTAACCCGTTACAGAAGCACGCCTATGCGATCGTCATGGCGGGCGGCAGCGGCACTCGTTTCTGGCCGCTCAGCCGCCGCCGGCACCCCAAACAACTGCTGAAGCTTTTCGGCCGGAGCGCACTGCTCGAGCAAGTGGTGGAAAGGCTCGATCCGCTCATCCCGCCGGAACGCATCTACGTTTACACGAACGAACTGATCCGGCGCGAGGTCTGCCGCCTGCTGCCGCAGATTCCTTCCGCGCAGATCGTGGCCGAGCCTGCCTCCCGCAACACCGGCCCGATTCTAGGTGTCGCCGCGCATGAGATTGTCCGCCGCGATCCCCAGGGCATTATGGTGATCTTGCCCGCCGATCACGTCGTTACCAAACCGGCTCAGTTCCGCCGCGTGCTGCGCGCCGCCTGCCGCACCGCGGAACCGGCAGGGAAGTCGGTGGTGATCGGATTGAAGCCCACCCGTCCCGATACCGGCTTTGGTTATGTGCGGCTGGGCCGTCGGGAGGAGCACGTGGACGGCCAGGAAATCTTTGCGGTCGAGAAATTCACGGAGAAACCGGAGTTGGCGGTGGCGCGCCGATACGTTGCTTCCGGGCGCTATCTCTGGAATGGCGGCATGTTTATCTGGCGCGCTTCCACGCTGCTTGAGAATTTCGCGCGCTATCAGCCCCAGATGGCAGACCGGCTGGCGAAGTTGGCTGAGGCAGGCGGCGTCCGCGCGCCCAAGGCTTTCCGCCGGCTGTTTTCCAAGTTCGAAAAGATTTCGATCGACTACGCCATAATGGAAAAGGTCTCTGACATCCACGCCGTCGCCGCGGATATCGGTTGGGACGATGTGGGCAGTTGGGGCGTCGTGTACGATCTTTCTGCCAAGGACGCCGATCGTAACGTCCGCCCGCGGCACAGTCTGTGCCTCGATTCTCAGGGGAACATGATTGTGTCCGATAAGAAGTACGTTGTGACGGTTGGCGCCAAGAACCTTGTCATTGTCGAAACCGATGACGCTCTGTTGGTCTGCACCCAAGAAGAGTCGCAGAAAGTGGGCAAGGCAGTGCAGGCGCTGGACAAGCTGGGGCTCGAAGAACTGTTGTAGGAAGTAGCGCCGCCCTTGAGGGCGGCACGATCAGGCGCCCGGCGCCTGATCGGAAAAGGCGCCATGCGCCTCGGTGGTGCCGGGCTCAAGCCCGGCTCTACCAGTCTGGGGCAGGGAAGCGATGGACGAAATCCATTTTGGTACCGATGGTTGGCGCGCCGTGATTGCGGACGACTTCACGTTCGCGAATGTGCGCCGCGTGGCGGCGGCCATTGCGCGCTATGCGCGCCAGGAAAGCGAGCCCGCGCGCGGCTTGGTGGTGGGTTGCGACACACGTTTCCTTTCGCCGGAGTTCGCCCGCTGTGCGGCGGAGGTGATTTCCGCCGCCGGAGTCCCCGTCTGGTTGTCGGATGGGCCTACTCCGACGCCGGCGGTCAGCTATGCGGTGGTGGCGAAAAAGACGGCCGGGGCAGTGATGATTACCGCCAGCCACAATCCCTTCCGCTGGAACGGGGTGAAGTTCAAGGCGCCCTACGGAGGCTCCGCGGCGCCCGCCATCATTCAGCGTATCGAGGCGCACCTCGACCGCTCCGACGCCAGCAGCCGTTCCACGGAGCCCGCTCCTATCGAAATGGTTGACCTCACCACGCCGTATCTCGAGCGGCTGAAGGAGTTGGTGCAGCTTGAGAAAATCCGCGCCTCCGGCCAGCGCTTTGTGATCGATCCCATGAATGGTGCGGGCAGCGGGTGCATTGCGCGGCTGTTTGACGAGGCTCGAGTTCCTTACCGCGAAATCCGCGGTGAGCGTAATCCGCTCTTTCCCGGCTTTAATCCGGAGCCGATCGAACCGCACGTGGAGGCGCTGCGTCGCGCGGTGTTAGAGACGGGTTATGAGGCCGGTTTCGCCACGGATGGCGACGCCGACCGCATTGGCGCCATCGACCGCACCGGCGCCTTCATCGATCCCCACAAGATCTTTTCCATTCTTCTTCAACATCTCACCGAAGACCTGGGCAAGCGGGGAGAAGTGGTCAAGACTTTCTCCACCACCCAGATGATCGACAAGCTGGCGCACAAGCACCAGTTGCCGCTGCACGTGACGCCTATCGGATTCAAGTATGTTTGCGAGCTGATGCTGACCCGCGACGTCCTGATCGGCGGGGAAGAAAGCGGCGGCATCGGCGTCAAGGGCCATCTGCCGGAGCGCGACGGACTTTTGAATTCGTTGCTGCTGGCGGAAGTGATGGCGGAAAAGAAGAAGACGCTGGGTGAACTGGTAGCGGATTTAAGCCGCGAGTTTGGGCCGCATTTCTACGGTCGCATCGATCTGGAAGTGCCGCTTGCAACCGCGCAGCGCCTGGTGAAGCAGGTGGCGCAAGGCGAGTTCAAGGAAATCGCCGGGCTCAAAGTGACGTCGGTGGAAGATCTGGATGGCGCCAAGATGCGGTTTGGCGATTCTGCTTGGCTCCTGGTGCGCGCGTCCGGGACCGAAAACCTGCTGCGGCTGTACTCCGAAGCCCCTTCGCCCGAGCAGGTGAAGAAGTTACTCGCGGAAATGAGCGCCACCGCCCGGGCTTTGTAGGTACTTGTAGGGACCCATAGTGCTGGTCCCCTGGGCCGAACGCTGTCCGGTCCTACACACCCGTTACACCTCAACTCTGCAAGTAATCTCCAATAGCCTTGCGCCGCGCCTCGGCCTGCTGGGTGTAGGTCGCAAGCTGCTTCGGGTCCGCGTACACGTTGCCGCGGGCGCCGCGCAATGCCGCGATCAACGTGGGCAGAGTCTCCAGGCTGGCGTGGAGTGCGGCACGATAATCGCTCTTGCGCTGCTGCGCATAGGCCGAGGCGGCGGTGAAGAAGTGGCCCATCTCCCGTGTGAAAGCCGCATGGACGCGTAACAAGGGAACCTGGACGGCGAGATTCTGGTGGGGCGTAGCCTCCATATAACCCAAGGCGCGTTGCAGGTGCTCGCTCGCCTTCTCGTACGCCTTACCTACTTGCGCCGCCAGGTCAGACCAATCGCCGTGATTGTACGTCACGCCACCGGCCTTTACGTCCGGCCGCGAAACCGCGAGGATCGGCCGGCCGGCGGGCGCCTGGAGAGCGATGTCCGTGTTGTGCTTCCCTTGTTCTTCTGCCAACTTGGCCAGTCCTTCGGGTGTGGGGGGGATATCGAAAGGGAACCACGCCATGCGTTGCGGCAACCAGAAGACGATGTTTTCCGAGAGGACTCGGTCCGCCGTCTCGATTTCGCGCCAAGCCAAGCATACACGATCGGCCGCGGCCGGTCCGTAGAGTTGGACTGCGATCTTGCGCGCCAGCGCCTCGGGATCAGCCTGCGGATTCCACATGGTGGCCCGCAGCATCAGAGCGTTGGCGGGGTGAAGCTCCGGCGCCGTACCCCACTGGTCGAACAGGCCGTCGGCCTGGAGCATGCTCCAGCGCCGTACCTTGGCGGCGACGCCCAGGGGAAAATCCAGCAGGCCGCCGGCCGCCATAAAAGTATCGTCGCCGGAGAGGAGGATGTCGTATCCAAGAAAGACCTGCCCCGTGCGCTTGGTGATCCGCCGCGCTTCCGCCAGCATGTCGGTAACGCGGCGATCGCAGCTCCACGCTTCCGTGGGTGGACTGCAATATAGCCCCGCACCGGGCGGAAGCTTGGCCTGGTGCTCCAGAAACTGGTCCGGCCAACGGTCCCAATACCAATTGGTGGTGAAGACCGTGAGGTCGGGACGAACCCGGCGGCCTTCTTCAATCAGAAAGCGGATCAGGCGGTCGCGCTGGTCGAATCTCGTTATTCCGGCGCAGCGCGGGCAACGCTCCGGATCGCACAGCATCGCGCCCGAATCCATGCCAAAAAGCAGAATGCCTTCCACTTCCGGATAATCCCGATGAAAGTTCCGGACCAGTTGGCGGTAATGCTCCTGCACCATGGGGTGAGAGAAACAGAGCACTTGGCCCTGGTAGGTCCCCGAGTCTGACAGGACTTCCGCCGGAAATCGCTTCAGGAATTGTTGCCGGGTGGCCTCCGGCACCCAGGGACCGCCCTGGCACGGCAGCTCGCAAATCCACATATACACGCGCAGACCGCAGTCCTGTGCCTGCTCGATGTAACGGCGCAGCTTGTTGCGATTCGTATCCAGCCGCTGGGGTTCAATGATGCTCGGGAAAACGGGGGAACGCGCGAAACTATGAAAGAACTTCTCCTCCAACCAATCGTGGGTCAGGTGAGCGACATTGGCTCCCATCCGTGTGAGAAAGCGGAAGTCCTCGGGCCTGTAATCGAAGGTCCAACGCCGGGGATGGAACACGCGCAGGTTGAAAGCCGGCCAAGCGGTTTCGTGAAGATCAGCCGGAATCCCGCCCTTCTCTCGAATGACCTCCTCCAGCCGATGGATGCCGTAGTGAACGGCGCGGGTGTTCGCGCCTGCTACCACCACGCAGCGCTCCAAGAACCGGATCTCGTAACCGTCGACGTCGGATGGGACGTGCTGCGTTTGCAGGTCGCCGCGTTCCTGCCAGGCACGGATGAAGGTGTTCTCGTAGCCGGTGCCGAGCACAAACGCGACGCGTGGTGCCAGACGCTTGGGCGGTTCCGCCTGAGTAGCAATGCGCGCGTGGCTACCCGGCAACCGATTGAGGAAGTTCTGTAACTCCGCCGCGGCCGTGCGGAGAACGCGATCATCCTGGGAAGCGTAGATGATCAGCTCGCCGCTGATGGGAGCGACCGGGCGCGGCGGGACCTGCCCCCTTCCCACCTGCGTAGCCGCCAAGCCGGCGCCCGTCAACTCCAGGAAACTGCGACGACTGATGTGTGCCATATTACGAGATCCTCGGATCATTCCGAAGCCAGCGTACTGACCTCCAGCGTGCTCACTTTCCATGCCGATCGTACCACCAGGCAGGTGTGGAGGTTAGGATGGAAGTTCTGCCAGGGGCCGGGATTTAGAGTGTGGTCCGGCATGGTTTCCTGCGAAATTTCCAGCGGCGCTGAGGCGTCAATCGTCACCTTCGCGCCCGGCCATGTGATTACGAAATGCGTAGCCTTGCCCTCGACCCGCACCGGGTCGTCCGTGCCCAGGTGCCAGCGGAACTGAACAACTTCTCCCGGCGTCTCGAGCTCCACCTTATCATGCACCCGCAGTTCCGTGGCATTCCAACTGACATCGCGCGTCCAGGCGCGGACTTCCTCGTAGCAAGCCGTCCCGTCTACTTGAATGTTACCTTGGGAGGCATCCAGACGACGAACCGCGATCGGCGCCACGCAAGCGGGTTTCTGCCATCCCGGCAGGCGGATATCGTCATCCAGTTTGAATTGACCGATGGCCGGAGGCGGCTCAGTTCCGATTTGTAGAACGTTGTGCCCCGCTCCGGAAGAATACAGGCTCATCATGTCGGGCGTGTCATAACTGGGTGTGCCGGCTTCGATGAAAATCGGGTGGGCGCGCAGAATAAAATTCACGTGACCCCGATCCTGGTGATCGTGGCTGTCAAGCTTGTTGCCGCCGCGCACCCAGACGCCGGTACCGTTGTCGTCCCAACTGTCACGCCAGTTAACCTGCGTTGCCCGCTCGTAAGCACCAAACGGAGGTGGGGCGGCCGCCGGAGTGCCCGCGGGAAGTTCTCGGACGGCCAGGCCCGCCACATCGTCAAGCGGCCCGTTAAACTGTTCCGCCAGAGCCCAACGTGCCACCGGGCTGCCCGTCGATACTGCCAATAGTGACAACAGCTCGCGATAAGGCAAACTAGTTGTTCTCGGATTCTCACGCGAAATCCCTGTGTTCTCGTCTCCACCGCGCGGGGCAAAGGAATCGAAGGCGTCAAAGCAATTCACCAGGAAACGCCCGGGCTGCAGGTGGTGCATCATCCAGGTGGGGTAGTTCTGCAGGAACGGCGCCTCGATGGCCCGCGCGTCGCCCGCCAGCGTCATGGCTCGAGCCGTAGACAACAGAGAGGTCACCGTGAAGACCGAATAGTGAATGCCTTCGTCGAATTCCCCCTCGGGACCATCGGAGGAAAGGGAGTCGAGCAGGTTCCGCACCCCAAGCTCGTACTCGCCCGCGAAACGGTTGCGGCCCACCACCAGGCAGGCCCGAACCAAGCCCTCTGTTGGCAGTGCCCACTGGTTGGTTCGCGGATTGTGGCTGCTGACAAACCAGGGGCGCCGCGCACGCCAGTCGTCAGCGATGCTCGCTATCTCGCGCCGTAACAGATCTTCCAGACGAGAGCGGAGTTCGCCGGGGACCGAGCCGGCCGGCAGGATCTCCAGCGTATCCGCGATGGCCCGCACCCCAAGACCAGTCGCCAGCCAATTGCCGTCCTTGCCGTCGGGCGGGAGGCGATGGCCCGGTGCGTAAAGTGTCCAGCCGGGACGCTGGAGCGGCGACCAGGAGGTCATCTCCGTCAACTGGTCAAGAGCCCGCTTCAGCAGCATGGGGTCTCCGCTGAGACGGTATGCCGCGGCCATCAGAGGTAGTTCGTCGACTGCAATCTGCGATGCTCCCAGGTCGGACATCGCCAGAGCGAATGTCTCGCGAATTTCCGGCTCGAGCGCCCGGCTGCGACCATCGAGAAAGGTTCGGTTCTTCCCCACATCTTCGAGCCGGTAAACCCGATGGATGGGCGGGTTCTGAGCTGCCTTTCGCGCCGCCGCGACCAGCGCCTGGCAAGCGGGCTGCATTTTCGGGTCTTGCTTGGCTGCATCAAGCAAAACGGGCCAGGATCGTTGGGTGGGAACAGCCGTTGCCAGCAAGAGCGTCAGAAGTAGGTTCATATGATTTGTTCTCAAATAGTAACTTTGCAATAAGCTAATATAGAACCGCCCTTGAAGGCGGCACACCCAGGCGCATGGCGACTGGTGCCGGGTTCAAGCCCGGCGCGACTCTCAACGAGCCGGCGCGCTGCCGGGTGCGAACTCCAGTTTGATAACCAGGCCATTGCCCGCCGGTAGATTCTTCAGTCGCAGGCAGCGATTGGGTTTCTTCTCCCACAGCCACGGTAGGTCGAGGACATCGCATTCTATTTGTGCGCCCGTGTTCAGTAGGGTCGCGCGGCGAGGCAACGAGGCGATGGGATGGAGGTATACGGCGGACGTCTCTTGCTCCTGGTACAGGTGCACATACAGCGTGTCTCCGCGTTGGGTGAGCAGCACCGAACGGTTATCCGTCATCGTGCTGGCTGGCTCCACGCCTACCAGCGATTCCTTTACCTGCGCATACCATTTCCCGATCTGATGTAGAAGTTGCGTGGCCTCCGCCGGAATCGTGCCGTCCGGTTTCGGGCCGACGTTCAACAGATAGTTGCCGCCCTTCGCCAGGACCTTCTGAATGCTGCGGATCAAGTGGGTGGCGGTGTAGTAGTCCTCACCTTCCCGATATCCCCAGCTCTGATAGCCCACCGACTGGCAGGCCTCCACCGGCTTCGTGAATCGCACTTGGGTATTCACCGAGTCGTCCCAGTCGCGCTCCGGTGTGCCATAGTCGCCGTCATCGAACCCGCGATTATTAATGACTGCTTTGGGTTGCAGCGAGCGAATGAGCGCGTTGATGGATGGATCGCGACGTTTGAGCTCGTTAGCGTCCCACCAGAAGCCGTGAATCTCGCCATAGTTCGTGCACAGCTCCTGCACCTGGCGGCGGACGAACGCGAGATACTTCTCCTCGTCGGGTTCGTCGCCGGGGGCCGGCGCGGCCAACTCGTAAGGTCGTCCAGCGTTGGGATAATTTGGTTGGTGCTCGTCGATAATTGAATAATACAGGCACAGAGGGAAATTGCGGCGATGGCAGGCCTCCGCCAGCATCTTGAGCACGTCCTTGCCATAAGGCGTGTGCATGATGTTGTAATCGGTCTGCTGCGTGTCCCACATACAGAAGCCATCGATGTGTTTGGTAGTGAAGGTGAGGTATTCCATCCCCGTCTGTTGTGCCAAGTCCAGCCAGACATCGGGATTGAATTTGACCGGATTAAACTTGTTGATGTACGGAACATACTCTGCGCGCGTCATTTGTTTTCGATACATCTGCTGTTCGGACCAGCCGCCCAGCGAGTAGATCCCCCAGTGCACGAACATGCCAAACCGCTTCTCGAAGAACCAGTCGCGGCCGTCATGGAAGTGCGCCGCCCCGGCGGTGGGAATTCCTGCCGCGCCGGATTGCACGTCTGGCGAGGAGGTGTCGCTACGCCCGAGCATTGACGCATAGCCATCGGCACCCGCACACATGGCGAGCGTGCCCGCGGAGCCGACGACGACCCCACGTCCCATGAATTCCAACACCTCGCGTCTTGTCAGCATAAAGACCTCGTGACGATGTCAATTGAGGAAATTTGGCGTCAACGTGGAACCGGTATAGCGCCGCCCTTAAGTGCGGCACGCGCATAGCGCCTGGACTTGTGTCGGTCGGCTGACCGACTCAAGCCCGGCGTTACAGGCTCAAAGGCACCAGCGGTTACATCAACGTTGTTGGAATAGTTGCACAAGCTGATCGGGCCGCACGGCGACATACTCCGGTCCCAGCCCGGTCATGATATTCGCTACCATTTCCACGTCTGTCAGCCAATTCGACAAAAAGACATGCATGAAGGCGGGGCGCTCGCGCGGCGTCCAACGCTTGATCTCATTGACCATGGAAAGCTCGGAGGACCGGCGCGAGGAAGGTGTCCAGTTGTAACCCGCCGTGGGACCGTTGTTGACGGAGCGAAATACCGGGATGCCGTTCACCATGGTGTTGGTGTTCTGTTCGGTCGTTACGTGGGTGCGGCCGTAGTTGGCGAATATCCCTTTCATCCCCGGAATTCCCGCCAGCAAGGCCAGCCGGTCCGGCGCCATCTCTGCAAAAGTGGACATCACCGTAGTGTCGAGCCGGGCTCGATAGTTACCGGAGATGCGAATGAAGTCGCGCCAAATTTGCTCGCGCTGTTCGGGTGGGTAATTGGCCGCATAGACTTCCTCGTGGATGTAGCCCACACCGGAGAGAGCATTGACGAAGCAATCTCCGGGCTTCGCGTGTTTGAAGAAGTAGTCCACCACGTCAGGCTGGCCGTCGAGAGCCAGAGGGTTCATCTGCCAGCCGATCGGCACACGCCCATGGGTGCTATCGCGGAAGAGTTTGCGATAGTAGTGGCGCTGGAAATTCCAGCCATCGCCGTCGGAACGCGTGAACGCCAGGTAGACCTTGTCGCGTTGCAGCTTGACGGGCGGGATCGGCTGATGGACCGTAGTGCTGGTCCCGGAATGCACGGAGAGGTTGCCCACCGCCGGAGAGTAACCGTCGTACCCTGTGCATATTTCGAACTTGGCACACTCACTGGCCAGTCGCACGCCTTCCCATTCGCCAATGCCGCCCTGTGGACCGTCACCACTTCCCGGCCACCCGAAGCAGGGGATGTTGGGCGGCCACTTCATGAAGATCTCACGGACGAATTCCTTCTCTTCCGCCGGCGAAGCCTGCGGCTGGTGCGCGACGTCGTCCGTACCGGAAAGCCAGACGATGGGAATCTTGAATTCCAGCAAGTAATCGCGCAGTGCCACTTCGTGGGGATCAAAGATGGCCACCGCACGGCGGGAAAGTTGGTCGCCGATGTTGTCGAACGCCCAGCGGTAGGCCTCAACGTCCTTCTTCCAATGCATGAACGCCAGATCCATGCCGGCATTCCACGAATCCGGCAAGTGACCCATGGGCAGGTCAAACTGGCTAGCGACGTTCGGAGTGGCTACCAGCCCGTCGTGCACACCGGCCAACATCGTGGCCACATTGATACTGGCGTGAATGGCGGGATCGGTGACGAAGACCGACTTGGCTTCTGGCAGGAACCGGTCAAATACTTCAGCAACTTCCAGGAACTTCACTTCATCCACGTCGCCGCGCTCGCGTAGCCAGTCAAGCCAAAGCTCATCGTAGTAGTCATGGACCAGGTAGAGGCGGGGTTGGGACCGATTCACCAAACCTTGCAGGCAGGAGAGGGTGAGGCGCACGTCCCAGGCGAATGATGTCAGCTCTTCCATGCGGAACGCGCAGAGCTTACGGGCTGGTGGCGCAGACTTCGGGGCCACGGTCGGTTCGGACGATTGTTGTGCGACAGCGTTCCCGGCCAGCACTAGACCGCCAACGGTTGCCGCCGATGCTTGCATGAACTCCCGGCGTGAGATGAGGTTTGAAAATGTACATTCGCTATGATGGCGCATACTTTCTGCTCCTGAGGCTGGATTATCGATCATCGTCGCGTTACAGATTCTAGATAGAAGGCCGGAGTTGTCAACAGAAAGCTCATACTGCCTATGGCAGTGCCGGTCTTGCCTCGTCAATGTCTTCGGCGAAAAAAATTCCAGCAGCAACTCAATTGCATGCACAATAGCCCGGTGATAAGGGGCGGTCAGTTCATCCGCCAACTGGTCATGGTCGAGCGAGGATATGTCTACCCTCCGCTTGAACCGTCCGGGATAAAGACCGGACAGGTCCAGACTCCAAACCCCAGGAGTCGGCGCCAGCCATGGCGTTTTAGGAGTGGCAGGGGACGCCCCGTTGGTGTGACGCAAAGAATGGCATGTTTTTCCCGCCGCAAGCGTATTAGCTGCTGAAAGGCAGTTTCAAGCCAGGAGGCGGGGAATGGATGCGGCGACCGTGGAGGAACGGCGCGACGTGCTTAGCCCTGATCGAACAGTCATCATCGGTAACGAGGAAGCGAATTCGAAAGACGCCAAATTCGAGGCCCTTTTCTTTAAGTTCTACTCTCGTGTGGTGAGGGTCTTGTACGGGCTGGTGGGCGATCGAGCGCGCGCGGAAGAACTGGCGAGCGACGCTTTCTGGAGACTCTATCGGCAACCCTGGTTGGAGCAATCGGACGGCAACGTGGGCGGCTGGCTTCACCGCACCGCTACCAACCTTGGGATCGATCACTTGCGGGCACAGGGCCGGCGCATGCAGCACATGGAGGGGGTCGAGCGCGCCGAAAATCTGAGCGGGCATGCTGCTAACCCTCTGGAGGAAATCCTAAGTGCCGAGAGGGCGCTTCGTGTGCGTAGAGTTCTGGCCAGGCTCAAGACCTCTCATGCCCAAATCCTTATCCTGCGAGCCAATGGATTTTCTTATAGCGACCTCGCGGAGTCACTGGGTGTCAGGCTAGGCACGGTCGGGACGATGCTGGTGCGGGCCGAAGCCGCCTTTCAGAAGCAGTATCGGCGAATGTACGGAAAGGAGGAAGCGTTATGAATTGCCCTGATGACGGGAGATTACGTGCCAAGCTCGATGATGAAATGAGTGTGCCGGAGTCGCAGGAACTTGACCGGCATTTGGCCGCGTGCGGCGATTGTCGGCTGCGGATGGAAACTCTCTCAAAATCCGCGGAGGGCGTCCGGGAGAGGCTTGCCTTGTTGGCGCCGGTGCCGGACCAAGGACGCGACGACGCCCGCTTTTCCTGGGCCCGATTTCTGGCCCGGCAGCGGGCGGAGCCGCAACCAACCTCTGTCTTCGCCCGGCTATTTGCGGCGCGGTTTCGGCCCGTGTGGGCGGCCGCCGGCGTCGTTGTGGTGCTGATCGCCAGCCTCAGTTTTGCCCCGGGCCGGAGTTGGGCACAGCGCTTGTTGGATATGCTGCGCGTGCAGAAGATTGCCGTGGTTCCGGTGGACACACAAGCGCTGGAAGGAGTCCAGGGCGGCAGCCCGTCGGGGAAGATGATCGGCCAATTTCTTTCGGACAATATCGTGGTCACCATGCACTCTGATCAGCCTCAGACCGTTGCCGATGCCAGCCAAGCTAGCCAACTCAGCGGCTTTCGCGTCCGTCTCCTGGGTGATCGCACGGATGCGCCCAAGATTGGCGTCCTGGGGGAGCAGGGCTTCCAAATGACGCTGAACCGCGAGCGGCTGCAAGGCCTCCTGGACGAGCTTGGGCACAACGACCTGCAACTGGCGACTTCCATTGATGGCGCCCTGGTCGCCGTACACATTCCCAAATCGGTGACTGCCGTTTACGGCCAATGCCCTCAGCCCAAAAAGGACGATTCCGTGCCTCCGCTCAAGCCTTCGGACCTCGCGGGCTGCGTGATCCTGACGCAAGTGCCCAGCCCGACGGTGAGCGTTCCTCCCGATCTCAATTTGCCGCAATTGGCGACGCTGGCCTTGCAAGCCAGCGGGATGAGTGCGGAGGACGCCCAGGCCTTCTGCGCGACCGTCGATTGGACCTCCACGCTGCTCCTGCCCATCCCGCGCGATGCCGGCTCGTATGAAACCACGAACGTAGATGGCGTCGAGGGAACGCTCATCACCCTGCGCGGTTACCGGCAAGGGATGGCGGGGTATTCGCTTTTGTGGGTCAAAGGTGGCATCATCTACTCGCTGACCGGCTTCGGCGGCGCCGGCCAAGCCGTGCCGCTAGCGGATTCACTCCAATAGAGGTTGACTGATTGCTGCCTGCAAACAGCAATGCCATTGAGACGCGGGCGTTGCGCAAAGTGTACGGGCGGAAAGTGGCCGTGCGGGGCCTTACCCTGGAAGTCGGCCGGGGCGAAGTGTTTGGGTTTCTCGGCCCCAACGGCGCGGGAAAGACGACCTCCATCAAAATGCTCTTGGGTCTGGCTGCTCCCAGCGATGGGTGCGCACAGGTACTGGGTCGTCCCGCCGGGCAGGTGGCGGTCCGCCGCAAGATCGGCTTCCTCCCGGAGCACTTCCGTTTTTATGACTGGCTCACCGCTCGCGAGCTCCTCAGTGTGCACGGTCGGCTATATGGCATGTCGCCGGCGGCCCTGTGCCAACGCGTGCCCGCATTCCTTGACTTGGTTGGCCTTTCCGAACACGGAGACAAGCGGCTGCGCGACTTCTCCAAAGGCATGATGCAGCGCATCGGCTTGGCGCAGGCCATTCTGAACGACCCTGAACTGATCTTCCTGGACGAACCCACCTCCGGTCTCGACCCGGTGGGCCGCCTGCTGGTGCGGGACATTATTAAGACGCAGCGCGAGCGCGGCGCCACGGTCTTCCTGAATTCCCACTTCCTGAGCGAAGTCGAGATCACCTGCGACCGCGTGGCCTTTATCAAGCACGGCGAAGTGCTGGAGACGCGCGATTTGCACCATGCCGGACAGGCGGTGACGCACGTGTCCATACGGGCACGCAAGCTCTCGGAACAAGCAATTAGCGGTCTTTCCTCCCGGGCCTCTGCCGTCCGGCTCGAGGGTGAGAGGCTGAATTTTGCGGTCGCCAACATCGACGCCCTCCCGGAGATCGTGCGCTTCCTGGTGGGATGCGGAGCGGACGTCTACGAAGTCGCTCCCCAGCGAAGTTCACTGGAGGAGATGTTCCTCGAGATCGTCGGCACCGACGGAGGCCTATGATGGGCACCTGGATCATCGCCGGGGTGACCTTTCGCGAGGCCGCCCGCAAGCGTGTGCTCTGGATGGCCCTGGCCGCGGGTTTGGCGTTCTTGGCCCTGTTCGGAACGGGGCTCTACTTTCAGTTGCGCGATATAACGCCTCGCTCCAACTTGTTCCTCTATCGCCAGGGAGTCACCGCCTTGTTGATGGTCGGTTTCTATGCGGTCGACATGCTGGCGGTGGTCATGACCGTGCTCGTTTCCGTGGACACGCTCTCAGGGGAGATGGCATCGGGAACGATCCAAGCGGTGGCCACCAAACCCATCGCGCGCTGGGAACTGCTGCTGGGGAAATGGCTCGGCTTCGTCGCCATGGTGACCGTCTATGTAATCCTGATGGTGGGGGGAATCACCGCCCTAACCTACGTGCTGAGCGTCCATCGAGTGGGTGGGGTTATGCCGCATCACTTACTGCGTGGGGCAGGGCTGATATGGCTCGAATGCGTTCTAATGCTGAGCGTGACGTTCCGCATGGGTGCGAGCTTGGCCACCTTGACTAACGGCGTGCTGGTGCTTGGGCTGCATGGAGTCGCTTTCATCGGAGGCTGGATCGAGCAGGCGGCCGCCCTGCTGCACAGTACCCGGGCGCTGAATGTGGGCATCGTCGCGAGTCTCATAATGCCCAGTGAAGCTTTGTGGCGCCGAGCGGTTTTCGAGATGCAATCCCCCGTCTTGAGTGCGCTCGGGTTCTCGCCCTTCAGCGTCGCTTCCGTTCCCAGCCGGTTCATGATGCTGTACGCCTGCCTGTATTTGCTGGCGGCTCTTACCCTGGCCATCCGCCGCTTCTCGCAACGCGATCTGTGATAAATGTGGCATGGCCATCCTGGCCATGATGGAGTGCGGTCGTGCCGCTCTGCACTGTGGGAGCCGCCCTTGAAGGCGGCACGATCAGCGGTCCGTGCCCCTCCGTTACTTCATGCTCTTGTACGCCCTTAACTGTTCTTCCTGAATCTTCTGCGCAGGAACGCCCAGTTGATCTCGCAACACGTCCGGCACGAGTGCTCGGTCATACGGTTCTTGTGTCCACGTCGTTCTACCGTCCCCTTCCGCATGCGAAAGAAACTGTGTTCCGAAAATCTGCTTCCGCCCGAGGCTGTGTAGATAGCGGTCAAGCGCTGCCGTAGCAACCCAGATCGCTGTTGTGTCGCCTTTGGTAACGGCGACCATCGCCAGAGTGTGCGCCAACAGGTAGTCTTCGGGCGAACCGCCGTGTTGAAACACGAATGCCGCATGCTCATAGTCCTCACCCGTGTGCAGCGCGCCGGAGGCCAGCAGTTTGCGGGTTTCTTCACGCCTTGCCTCGTCTGCCTTGTCGACCGTCGCCCAGTCGATGTGCGCAGGATCTGTCGTTCTGCCCTTTTGGTCGGCGTCATAGATGGCAGTCATCTCCGCGCTCGGCTGGTCGGAGTCGTTCGCCGAATACGCGCGATTCGGTTGCCAATCTGTGGCCACCTTCGCATTCGCTGCCACCCGCACAAAAACTCGTGGAGCAACGACGATGCCCGGCGGCAAGTCTTCCGGCGCCAGTTCCGCATGGTCTTCGCTAAGCCTCATCACATAGTTGTCCTGATCATTGGGGTCGTGGGCGTTCTGAACGACGAAGTGAAGCGCGCCGTCGCGGCATTGTCCAGCACTCACGCTGTCGGTGCGAATCCCTCGTATATCGGCGAATAGCGTATTCGCCATCTGAAATTCCTCCGGCCGCACGTACACTCCCTGAATCGCACTCTGGCGCACTTCGAGTTTCAGCAAAAACAGGTTTCTACCCGCAATCTTCATCGCCCAGGTGCCTCGAAAATCGTCCATCCCCGAGCCTTCCGCTAAGGCAACGACCGTTAGCAGGCTGATAAAACAGAGCAGTCCCCTCACTCGCAGCTTCATTGGGTTCTCCATAACCTTTCCCAATTGTAACGAAGTCAATGTCCCCGCCAACGGCAATAATCGTCGGCGCTTTCGCTCCGGAAGGTATTTCACTGATCGCGAAGCGGAACCGAATCCCATCCGGGCCGTGGAGCCGTACCCTGCGCCCGATTATAAGGCCGCTCCAAGTCGCGTCGCGCCAGAATTTCTGTTCCCGCGACGGACGCACGGCGATCATCACATCGCTGGGTGTTGCCATGACGGCCCGCGGTCTGGAGCCATGGGTCGGCAAGTAATGCCCGCAGGGAGCCGGCAAAAGTTGCCCGGCGGCTCGCTGACACCATGCTAGCGCCGCAACGGCCCATGCCTCCGCGAACGGCGAACTTGCCTGCAATCAATCGCTCCGGTCGGCAGAAAGGCCGGAAATCTGGATCGGGCATTTTGGCCGTTGACGTGCCCCAGGTCTGGGCGCCATCCAATCCAGAGAGGAGACCACAGTGAGCATAGCGGGTATTGGGAGTGCCACCGGTTCGCTCGGGACGACCTACAACTTCACGAGCACGACCAATCAGCAGTTCTTAACCGCGGTGGAGCAGTTGGGCAGCGAAGGCAAGATCTCGCAGACGGACCAGGGACAATTGACGGCCATCGCTCAAGGGGTGGATTACACCCCCATCGACCGAGCCGACGTGCAGTCGGAGCAGCAGATCATGAGCGACCCGACCAAACACAATTTTCTGAGCGAGCTCGAAAATATCGACTGGTCCGCGAACAACGTGTCCGGTTCCGTGGGCGCCCCCCTGATCGACTCCATGCTTCAGGATCTGAAGGCGTACCAGGGAACGCCCGTCGAACCAAACGGTGACAAATCGATCTCCCTTCAGGCATAGCGAAGCTCTCACCTGCCCGACCTTTTCGCCTGGGCGCACCCGAGCCCGACGGGTGCGTGCCGCTCCCAGGGGCATTTTATGGAGTGCGGCAGCGTTGCTGCCGCAGGAATATGGACTGCGCCAGCGCCGCCGGTTTAGAGCGAAGCTGTCGCTTTTGTCTGGTGCGTCGACGAACAAAGTTGCGAACGAGGGCGGACGTGAGGAGCAGAAAGCGACAGCGTTGCTGCCGCACTTTGAACGCCGAAGCCGTCGCTCTCGCCTCGCTGCACTGGCACGCTGCAACGTAGATAGCCTCTCTGGCCGCCAACGTGCTATATTACCAACTCGTCATTATTGTTGCGTGGAATTACGTACCCTTTAGGTGTCCGACGGCGGATAGAAGGTAATCGGCAGTTCGCGCCCGGCCTGGGTCGTTAGGAGAAGCAGTCCGGTACGGGCAGGCAGTCGCGCTATCCCACGATGTACATGAAAATGCTAATGGTTAGGTTAGATTCGGGCATGCTGTCTGATTTCGTAGGTGTTGGAATGAAAGGTATAACCCCTTCCCGAGCTCATCTAGCGCACCCTCAGAAAAATAAGAAACGAAGGTTGATCCCACGATGTTATTGAAAACAATGAGAGCACTGACATAATGTCATGCGAAGTGACAGCATAAATGCGCGAAATGACGGCGAAAGACAGTGAATAAACAAGAATTGCACGCGAGTTACGTCGATTTGGCGATATTTTTCGCGATCCGCGGTCAATTAGCAGATGGAACGACGGCCATCGCGGCGAGAGACCGTGCGTCCCGGTTCATAGCGTGTTACGACGCACCTACGGGCAGGGGGTTTAAGGCGCGCCGCCTCCCCTAGCCCTTAGTTGCCGGTACCTAGCCCCTGCTGGCCGGCCTGGCGCTTGCTCAGGGCGTCCACCTGGCCGGTCATCTCTTCCGCGGGTTCGCCGCTGCGCATTCCCTGGGCGACGATAAGCTGGCGGGCCACGCCGCGCATCGCGGACCATTTCGAGCGGAAGACCAGCGACCCGCAGATACAAACGGTGCCGCCCAAGGCCACCGTGAGTGGTGAGCCAATCCGATGCGCCATGGCGCCGGCAATCAAAGCGCCGAACGGGGCCATGCCCATGAACATGATCGAGTAGACCGACATCACCCGGCCGCGTAGTTCATCCGGCACCATGGTTTGGATAAGGGTATTTGAACTCGACATCTGGATGAGCATGCTGAAGCCGACGGGAAGAAGCAGCGCAATCGAGAAGTAGAGCGAGCGCGAGAAGGAGAAGAGAATCAGGCTCGAGCCGAAACCCGCGGAGGCGAAGAAAATCCAACGTCCAAGGCCCCGCACCTCGCGCCGCGCCGCCACCACCAGCGTAGCCGCCAGTGCCCCCACGCCGGTCGAGCCCATGAGCAAGCCCAGGCCGCGTGCTCCGGCGTGCAGGATTTTGTCGGCGAAGATGGGCATCAGAACGGCGTAAGGCATGCCCGTCAGGCTTACCAGGCCCAGCAGCAGCATCAGGGCCAGAATAGGTCCTGTGTGGGCTACCCAGCGGAAGCCCTCCAGCACGCTCTCGATCCCGGAGGCGGTCCGCCGCGCGCGCTCGCGTGGGGTGGTCGTCATCAACAAGAGGCCGGCGATCACCGCGATGTAGCTCACGCCATTGCCGAAGAAACACCAGCCTTCGCCAATGGCCGCCACCAGGACGCCGGCAATCGCAGGGCCCAGAATGCGCGCTCCATTGAACATGGCGGAGTTCAGCGCGATGGCGTTGATCAGGTCGTCCGGCACGACCATCTCGACGATAAAAGCCTGGCGCGCCGGGATGTCGAAGGCGTTCACGATGCCCAGCATGGCGGCGAGCAGCAATATTTCCCATACGCGAATATGCTCGAATAAGGTCAGCGCGGCGAGGCTGAAAGCGAGCAGCATGGCGGCGGTTTGCGTGGCGATGACGATGCGGTGGCGGCTGTAACGATCGGCCACCAACCCGCCGAGTGCGGCAAACAGGAACACGGGAATCTGGCCCGCGAATCCCACGAGCCCGAGGAGCAGTGACGACTTGGTGAGGCGATACACCAGCCACGACTGGGCGATCGACTGCATCCAGGTGCCGATCAAGGAAATGATCTGGCCGGAGAAGAACAGGCGGTAATTGCGATGCCGCAAGGCGCGGAACATTAGCTGAATGCGCGAAGGGGATTGTGGTGAAAGGCCTGGAGTGCTCAGAGCTGCTGCCCCATGTTGATCTCGGCGGAACTCCACTCTCTACTATATCACCCCGCACGCCGTACCGCCGGCTTCCAGCCGTCTCCCGGGTGCCGGCTGGAAGCCGGCGGTACGGTCGGGAGCCCTGGGCGCATGCCTCTGCCGCGAAGCCGAAGGTCGCGCAGTTTGCCTACTCCTTGCCCAGGCGGGAGAACGAGCGATCGATGGTGAGGGACAGGCTGGCGCGAGCGATGTTGACGTAATTCACCAACGACTCGCGGTAGAAGTTCAAACTGGCTTCGCGCACCACTTGCTCAGGGACCTGGGGCGCAACCATGTGGTGGATTTCATGCAGCAGGACGCTGAGCAGCCGGAAGCGCAGTTGCTGGTGGTGGAACTCCTTCAGGCGGCTGCCGGCAATGAACTGGGTATCCAGCGCTGTATCCATCAACGGCTGTGCCAGCCACTTCTCCACGCGCTCGAACGCGATGTCCATCTCGCCGACGGTCGCGTCTCCGAAAGCGTCGTGCGGTTCCGAGAACGGTGCTTCCTTCACCAGCACGTGGCGATGGCCCAAGCAACCGCAGAGATTAGTGCGGCGCAACTGGACGACGATCAACCCGGGAGCGTGCTGGAGAATCTCCTCGTAGGCCTGGCGAGCGCCGGTGGGCGCCTCTATCCAATTCTGCTCGACCGCGTGCACCACCTGGCGCGCTCTCGCCGGATCGCCGCGCCGATGAGCGACGACCACGGCGGGCAGGACTCGATCGGGAAACGCCGCCAGACGGTAGCGCCGGCCGGCCAGCGATTCCAGCCAGCGCGCCATCCACGGGCGAGAGCTGAGGTACTCCGCAACCGACTGTGCTAAAGGCGAAGAATCGGCAGGCATGAATAATTTGTCGACCGCTCGACTGGACTTTAGCTCTCCACCTTGGTGAGCAACTCGGCGAACTTCTGCTCCCGGTCCTTCTGGTCCACTCCCAGGTGCTTCTCCATGACTTGCGTGGTGTTCATGGAGCAGAATTTGGGACCGCACATGGAGCAGAAAGAGGCCTCTTTGTAGTAGTCGTCCTGTAAGGTCTCGTCGTGCATGGAGCGCGCCGTCTCGGGATCGAGCGAGAGTTGGAACTGGCGGTTCCAATCGAAAAGGAAGCGCGCGTAACTGAGCGCATCGTCGCGGTCGCGGGCGCCGGGCCGTTGGCGCGCAACATCGGCTGCATGCGCCGCAATCTTGTAAGCGATGATCCCCTGTCGCACATCGTCTTTATTGGGCAGACCCAAATGCTCCTTGGGGGTCACGTAGCAGAGCATCGCCGCGCCGTGCCAGCCGATCATCGCCGCGCCAATGGCCGAGGTGATGTGGTCGTATCCCGGGGCGATATCTGTAACCAGCGGCCCCAGCGTGTAGAACGGTGCCTCGTCGCAGAGCTCTTTCTCCTTATCCACCTGTAACTTGATCTGATCCAGCGGAATGTGGCCCGGACCTTCGATCATCACCTGGACGTCGTACTCCCAGGCCTTGCGGGTGAGTTCGCCCAGCGTCTTGAGTTCGGCAAATTGGGCTTCGTCACTGGCATCGGCCAGACAGCCGGGACGCAAGCCGTCGCCCAGCGAGAACGACACGTCGTACTTCTGAAAGATGCGGCAGATATCTTCGAAATGCGTGTAGAGAAAATTCTCCTGCTTGTTTTCGACGCTCCACTGCGCCATGATCGCGCCGCCGCGGCTGACGATGCCCGTAACACGCTTTCTGGTTAGGGGAATGTGCTCGCGCAGCACGCCGGCATGGATGGTCATGTAATCCACGCCCTGGGCGGCCTGTTTTTCGATCACTTCCAGCATGATTTCCGGCGTCAGTTCGCGAACCTTGCTGACCCGCGCCAGTGCTTCATAAATCGGCACGGTGCCCACGGGTACCGGACTGGCGCGCAGGATGGCTTCCCGGATCTCGTGGATCTCGCCGCCGGTGGAAAGGTCCATCACCGTGTCGGCGCCGTAGTGGACTGACGTGTGCAGCTTTTCCAGTTCCTGAAGGATGCAGGAGGAGGTGGAGGAATTGCCGATGTTGGCGTTTATCTTGCACTTAGCGGCTACCCCGATGGCCATGGGCTCTAATTCGATGTGACGAATGTTGGCCGGGATGATCATGCGGCCCCGGGCCACTTCTTCGCGTACCACCTCCCCGGACAGCCGCTCGCGTTTGGCGACGTATTCCATTTCCTCCGTGATGATTCCTTGCCGGGCATAATGCATCTGCGTGACGATGGGCCCCGAGCGCTTCTCGACCCACGGCGCGCGAATTGGAGACGTCATAACCGAACCTCACCTTCTCGTTTATTTACCCTGAGATGCCAGTGTACAACCACGGCAGATATACCGCAATGCACCAAGGCCTGGGGAGTGCGGGAGCGTACGAGACCAGCTCGGCTCGCCCATCGTCCTACCCCATTACCGGCTCGCATCACTCGGCGCGCGCTTGGCGGACGGCTTGCTCGGGCAGGGCGCCTCGGTACCCGTCGCGGTACAAGCCGATTCGGTCAAAGGGAATGGGTTCAAACCCGGCTTGCTTCAGGGCCGGTGGAATCGTGTCCAGATGGAAGTCCCCGGCCGCGGCGTTGGCGAAGCCAGGGTTCTCCTTGGTCACAACGTTATCCTGCATCTTATTCCTGCCGATGTCGCGGCGGAGATACTCCGGACAGTCATAGACCAAGTTGGAGCGGAATTGGTTCACGTTGTAATCCTCGGGCAGGGTGGCCAATTGCGGGTAACGCGCGATGTAGAGCTTCGTGTCGACCCCCTGCGGGTAATTCGCCACGTATCTTCGCCAGCGGTCCTCTTCCCAAGGCGATAGGCTGATGGCGGTGCGGCAGTCGGCGAAGATATTGTTGGTGACGATGTTGTCCTTGCCACCGTGAATCTGCAACCCGCCGAAGCCTAGGCGTCCAGACCCGATGCGGTAGAACACATTGCCGTGGATTCGCACGCCGGAGATGGCGTCATCCAGGCGAATGCCGGCCTCGCCGATGGGGAGATCCTCATTTTGTTGGCGCCAGTTGCCAATGTGATGGAAATAGTTGTACCGGATGATGTCGCCGCGGAAGGTGGGGTCCTCGTACATATCCACCCCGCCCTGGTCGTCGGACTCGGTGACCACTCGGTAGATTTCGTTATATTCCATCAGATGGTCGTTGCCGTCCATTCGCACGGCGCTGCTGTAAATGTCGTGAAACGCGTTATGGGTGATGCGGTTGCCTACGCCGGACACATAGACGGCCGGCGTATACGTGTGGTCGATGCGGGAGAGACCGTAGATGTGGCAGTTGTCGATGAATTGCCCTCCGGGGGACAGGGTTTTGCGGTCGCCGCCGGCCATGATGACGCCGCCGCGGCCCATGGAGTAAATATCACACGATTGTA
>Ga0335071_10001739_pt1 | contig 23492 bp, 19 predicted proteins | sample Lox_Sample_15_FD_206724 | JGI IMG/M metagenome (GOLD analysis project Ga0335071, IMG submission 206724) | Soil microbial communities from Loxahatchee National Wildlife Refuge, Florida, United States - Lox_Sample_1.5 | ecosystem: Environmental > Terrestrial > Soil > Wetlands | place: USA... | reverse complement strand
TCACATCCGGGTTCCTGGCGAGGACCGTAGCGAGGTCCTCCTTCCGGCGGTATGCCTCCATGCTTGCCACCCGGACCGCTTCGTGGGCCTCCTGCCGTCCCATGCCCCGTTTCGTGAGCTCCACCATCACCGACTCGGCCATCGGGATGCCGTCGAGGATGGCAAGGTTCCTCGCCACGTTTCCCTTGTTGATGGTGAGGCCGTCCATTACCCCGGTCATGACCTTGAGGACGTGGTCGGCGAGGATGGTCGCCTCGGGGAAGATGGCCCGCTCGCAGGAGGAGTTGGTGAGGTCCCGCTCGTCCCAGAGGGTGTTGTCCTGGAGCGCAGGCTCAACCGCCGAGCGGATGACCCTCGAGAGGCCGGAGACCTGCTCGGATTTGATCGGGTTCCTCTTGTGGGGCATCGTGCTCGACCCGACCTGTTTTTTCCCGAACGGCTCCTCGACCTCGGCGATCTCGGTCCGCTGGAGGGTCCGCACCGTGATGGCCATGCGGTCCAGGGTCGTCGCGAGGCCGGCGAGGAACATGAAGTATTCCGCGTACCGGTCTCTCGGCACGATCTGGCTCGTGATGTCGGGGACCCCGAGCCCGAGCTCATTCATCATCGCCTCCTGGATTGCAAACCCGTCCTTCCCGAGGGCGGCCATCGTCCCCACTGCCCCCGTGAGTTTCCCGACCTCCACCCTCGGCCGCATCTCATGGAGCCGGTCGAGGTGCCGAGCGAGCTCGGATGCCCAGAGGGCAAAACGCATCCCGTACGTGGTGGGTATCCCGATCTGGCCGTGGGTGCGGGCGGCGCAGACGAGGTCCCTTGTCTCGCCGGCACGCCGCAGGAGCACGCCGAGGAGCCGCACCATCTTCGCCTCGAGGAGGGCGAGGCTTTCCTTCAGCTGGAGGCCCGTCGCCGTGTCGAGGATATCGTTCGAGGTCGCCCCGAAGTGGACCCACCGGCCCGACGCTCCTGACACCTCGGACAGGGCCTTCACCACCGCCATCATGTCATGCCCGATCTCGGCCTCGATTTCCTTTGACCGGTCGAGGGATACCCTCCCGGCGCCTGCCGCAATCGCCCGGGCATCCCCCGCCGGGATGAGGCCGCAGGACGCCTCGGCGCGTGCGAGGGCTGCCTCGGCACGGACGATGCACGCGAACCGGTGCTCCTCGGTCCAGACCGCGCGCATTTCCCGTGTGCCGTAGCGCGTATCGATGGGGTGGATCGCCATGATGAGGTGTGAATCTGCAAGAGTAAAAAGGAGGTGGGGTCGATAGTACTGCTAGAGATGGACGCGATCTCCGGCTACTTCCCGTACGAGACCTACCGGCCCTACCAGCGGCAGATGCTCGACCTCGTCGCCGCGACGGCGAGGGACGGCGGGATCGCGATGATCGACGCCCCCACGGGGAGCGGCAAGTCGAGCGTCGTCTCGGCGCTCCTCGCCGAACGGAGGGGGCGGACCGTGGTCATCGCCGTGCGGACTGTCTCCCAGCTCGCGACCTTCATCCGGGAGCTCACCCTCGTCAGGAAGAAAAAGCCGGACCTCCGGTTCGCCTATCTTATCGGGAGGGGCCAGATGTGCCGGCTCGGGGGCGGCAGGGACGTGTACCGGCGGTGCGAGGGCCTGCGGAAGCTCTCGAACGCGCTCATGAAGTCCCGGGCCGATGCAGGGGTCCTCGTCCCGGCCAAGGACCGGTTCGTCAGGATGCAGATGAAGAAGTCGCAGGCGGAACAGCCGGTCGTCTGCCCGGCCTACATTGTGGGGAAGGCCTTCGCCCTCGACGAGGGGGCAGGTCCCAGGATGGTCCCGTCGCCCTCCCTCCGGCACTGCGCGGAACGGGTGAGCCGGGAAACGGTCCTCCCCGAGAACCTGCCTGCTGCGTCGGGGGATTGCTGCCCCTACGAGGTGATGCTCCAGGCGGCCCGGGGCGCGGACGTCGTCCTCCTGAACTTCCACCATGTCTTCGATGACTCAATTCGCGGGGCGCTCTACGAGCAGCTCGACCTGTCGGCCGGGGAGGTCCTCCTCCTCATAGACGAGGCTCACAACCTGGGCGACGCGGTCCAGAACGTCCAGTCGGTCTCGCTCGGGGAAAAGGGCCTCGAGGGGGCCGAGTCCGAGCTCCTGCGCCTCCGGGGCAGGGTCCCGGCCGCCGAAGCAGCGGGGAGGGTCCTCCCCCAGGTGCGGCGGTTCATGGAGCTCCTCCGCGCCTCCCGGGAGGGCGAGGACTGGTTCGACCCCGCCATCTTCGAGCGGATGGTGGTGCAGGGCTCCCTCTACGCGGACATGGAGGCCATCGTGGACGACATGCTCACCGTCTCGGAGGCGATCAGGGAGCGGAACATGAAGGCCGGCGAGTTCCGGGAGAGCGCCGTCGAACGACTCACCACCTTCCTGTACCGCATCTTCCTTTCCGCCCACGACCCCGCGTACCTGACGACGTACCGGAAGGACGACGAGGAGGTGATCCTCGAGGTGCGGAACATCGACCCCCAGGCGAAGATCCTCGAGCTTGCCCAGTCCCACGCGGCGACGGTCCTCATCAGCGGGACCCTCTCGCCCGTCGATTCGTTCCGCAGGCTCTATTTCGGGGACGGGAAGGTGGCGACCCTCACCCTCCCGAACGCCTTCCCGAGGGACAGGCGGATGGTTGTCGGCGCAAGGGATGCGACCACCCTCTACAGTATGAGGGACCAGGCGGGGAATACCGAGCGGATCGCGGGCTACATCACCGCGTTTGCCCGCCTCCCGGGGAACCTCGCCGTCTACTTCCCCTCCTACCAGGTGCTTTCGTCGTTCGCAGACCGGTGCGCGGGTATGATCCGGGGGAAGGAGGTCATCGTGGAACCACGGGACTCTGCCGATGCATCGGCGGCGCTCCGGGCCTTTCTCCAGCTCCCGGGGCAGGGGAGGGCCGGGGTGATCTTCGCCGTCTGCGGCGGGAAGTGGAGCGAGGGGCTGGACTACCGGGGCGAGCTCCTGAACGGTGCGATGGTCGTCGGCCTTCCCCTCGCGCCGTTCACGAGGGTGCGGTCCATGGTCATCGACTACTTCAGGCGGAAGTACGGGGACGAGGGGGAGTTCCTCTCGTACACCCTCCCGGCCCTGAACCGGGCGCTCCAGGCGCTCGGGAGAGTCATCCGGTCACCCGAGGACCGGGGGTTCCTCGTGCTCTGCGAGCAGAGGTTCCTCGAGCCCCGGCTCAAGGGGGCGCTGCCCGCCTGGATCCGCGAGGAGATGGTTGAGACGAACCTGGACGGGTTCGGCATGCTGGTGAAGCAATGGCGGTGACGAGCGGGTCCCACCCCTTCGGCCTCTGGGTGGTGACGGTAGGCTGGCAGGGGGATACCGTGTTCCGGGTCCATTTCGGGAGGACGGGCCCCGACGGGCCGGTCCATCCCCTCATCCGCCGGTACCTCATGGGGCAGGAAGTGGACTTCGGGGGTATCGCAACGCCCGCGGACGAGGGCGACGGGGTGACCCCCGCCATCTACCGGGCGGTCCGCCGTGTCGGGTACGGCGAGGTGGCCACCTACGGGGAGATCGCGAGGCAGGTCGGGACCTCGCCCCGCGCCGTCGGTCAGGCGATGGCCCGGAACCCCACCCCGCTCGTCGTCCCCTGCCACCGGATCGTCTCTGCGCACGGCATCGGGGGGTTCACCCCGCCGATCGAGATCAAGCGGGACCTCCTCGAGATGGAGCAGAGGGTCTCCCGGGGGAGAAAGGGAAGGGTTTAACCCCGGGGACAGGATACTCCGGAGCGGATCATGAGGGGCCATCGCCTGGATTCAGGGGGATACCGATGAGGTCGGCCATCGTCCTCGTCGGCGGCGAGGCACGGCGGGCCGGCGGGCGGGAGAAGTACTTCTTCAGCTATAAAGGGAAGACCTTCATCGAGCACATCCTGGGAGCCCTCCGCGGGCAGGTCGACGAGATAGTGCTCGCCGCGCGGGACCCGTCCCAGTGCGACCGGTTCGGCCACCTCGAGGGGGTCAGGTGCGTCTCCGACATCCGGAAGGGCATCGGGCCGACGGGCGGGCTCCATGCCGGCGTGCTCGCGGCCCGGGGGGACGAGGTGGTTGTCGTCGCCTGCGACATGCCCTGCATCAACTCCCGGGTCATCGGGCACCTCTTCTCGCTCCTCGGCGACTACGACGCGGTCATCCCGGTCTGGAACCCGGAGATGCTCGAGCCCCTCCACGCGGTCTACCGCCGGTCGGCACTCCTGAGGTACCTGGAAGAGCCCGGCCACCGGTCGCTCCGGGAGATGGTGAAGGCATTGCGGGTCAGGTTCGTGGAGATCGAGGACATGCGGGACCTCGACCCTGAGCTTGCGACCTTCACGAACATCAACAAGCTCGAGGAACTCGAAAGTATGAAGCAGGGCGGAAAGGGGGATTAGAACCGGGGGCCGGTCATCCGGGTCCCGGCATCCGGTCTCCTCTCTCCAGGGCCCTCACGTGCCCCGCGACCGTGCGCGAGAGCACCGGCAGTACGGCTTCCGGGAGGCCGAGCCTCTCGAGCACCCCGTGGGCGATGCCGGCCGGATCCGGGTTCTCTTCGTACACCTCCGTCACGGCCGCATGGAGGGCGAGGATCACCTCTCTCCCTGATGCAAGTGCCCCCGTGATTTCCGTGCCGGTCTTCGGGCTGTCCCACGACGAGAGAAGGACCTTCATTCTTGGGAGTTCCGCGAGCCTTGCGATGGACTTGAGGGAAGCCGCGGGATCGTCGTAGACCGGGATCTCGCCCTTCACCGGCACCGCGTCGCCCGTGATGAGGACCCCCTCATCCGCGAGGAACAGGGAGATGGACCCGGGGGAGTGGCCGGGAGTGTGGAGAACGGTGAGCGAACGTTCGCCCCCGATACCGATCAGGTCACCGTCGGCGAGGAGCCGGTCAAGCATGACCGGGCCTTCGACGATGCCGGTGAACCCCGGGACCGGCCTTTCCCGGGCCTGGAGCCCGGGGTCCTCGATCCATGCCCTTTCTGCGGCGTGGGCAGCGACAAGGCACCCCGTTGCCCTCCGGACGGCCGGTGCCCCGCCGATATGGTCGGGGTGGGAGTGGCTCAGGATGAGCATCGAGACCTCGCCCGGGTTTCGGCCGGCCTCCCGCGCCATACCAAGGACCCGGTTTTCCGACCCCGAAACCCCGGCATCGACGAGGCAGAGCTCCTTCCCGCTGACCAGGAAGGCATGTACGGATCGTTCGATATGCCCGGCACCAGCGGCGGGGAGCCGGAAGGGGATCCGGGCTGAGAAAACGGATTCCGAGACCTTCATCCCCCGATTCTCCCGGCGGGTGCAGGACTCACCGTTTCAGGTCCCGGCCGACCGAGAATGCCTTCCCGAGGACCTGCCCGATCCCGTAGTATTCCTGCCTTGCCGAGTCATAGACAAACGGGCGGACCCGCGCCATGTCCGGCTTTCCGTCGGGGCCAATGACGGCGTCGTCGACCTTCACGTCCATGATCTCCCCGACGAACTGGGTGTGGACCCCTATCTCCAGGGTTTTGAGGAGCCTGCATTCCAGGACCACGGGGAACTGCTGCACGTACGGCGCGTCGACCACCGTCCCCTTCACCGGCGTGAGGCCGGTGGCGGCGAACTTGTCGGTGTCCTTCCCCGAGACCATCCCGAAATAGTCGGCCTCTGCCACGTAGTCGGCCGAGGGGATGTTCACGGTGAAGGCCTTCCGGGCAAGGATATTCCCGTAGCTGTACCGGGGCTTCTGGAGGGAAACCCCGACGCATGGGGGGCTCGAGCTGCAGATACCGGCCCACGCGGCGGTCATGCCGTTCGCCCTCCCGTTCCGGTCATAGGTCCCGATAACGACGACAGGGTGGGTATAAAGGAGCGTGCGCGCCCCGAGCGACTGCTTCATGGGAGAGGCGTGGGAAGGCCCGGGGTATGAAGGTGTGGGTGGATCCCGTATCCGCCTGTCAGGGTGCGGGAGGCCCTCCGAAGGGCCCCATCCGTTCCTCGAGCTCGCTGGCGATCTCCCCGAGGCGTTTGCGCAGGTGCGCACCTGCCGGAAGATCGTAGACGGGTTCACCCTTCTCCTCGGCCTCCTGCACGGCAGGATCGAAGGGGATGATCCCGAGCGGCGTGATCCCGAGGGCGGCGAGCCGGGAGAGGAAGGGTTCGCCCTTCCCGCCGCGGACCTTGTTCACGACGCCGAACAGGTTCGTGATCCCCAGGTCCCGGGCGAGCCGGGCGATCTGGGCGGCGGCCTCCACCGACTTCACCGTCGGCTCGGTGACCACGAGGAGGGCCTCGGCGGTCCTGGTCGTCCCGCGGCCAAGGTGCTCGACGCCTGCCTCCATGTCCATGACGAGCAGGTCGGAGGTGCGGGCCAGGTGGTCCACGAGCTGCCGGGCGAGGGCGTTCGCCGGGCAGAAGCAGCCCGCGCCTCCCGTCCGGATCGTCCCGAGGACAAGGAGCCGCACCCCGTCACGGCAGGCGATGCCGAACCGGCCCGGGATGTCGTCCACCTTCGGGTTGATCCTGAACACCATCCCGCCGCCCTCCGGGGGTGCGCCGGTCCGTTCGAGGATCAGGTCCTCCATCTCGGCGAGAGGGACGATGCCCGCGATGTCCTCCTTCCCGCACGAGAGGGAGGAGGCGAGGTTCGGGGACGGGTCCATGTCGAGGGCGACCACGGAGAGGCCCCGTGCCCCGAAGGTCCGGGCAAGGCCTGCTGCGACGGTGGTCTTGCCCACGCCCCCCTTTCCGGTGACCGCGATTTTTACCATCCCAATCCCATACCATCATGAGCCCCCGATATAAATTCAAGGTATCCACGGCAGTCCCGCGGGGAACCGGCCCGGGGGCAGCCGGACAATGTGAGGGAGCGAGGTTGGGAGAGCTGATTATTCTCCCCGGCGGGGGGAGGAGGGCGCTTGAGATGGGCCGGACGCTCCTCCACCACCTGCAGCAGGCAGGGGCGCAGGTGACCGCCCACTGCGGGGGCAAGGGGGAGTGTCGTGCCTGCGCCGTGAGGATCGACCGGCCGGACCTGCTCTCCCCGAGGACAAAAGCCGAGGACCAGGCCCTCGCCGATCCCCTGCTCCGCCTCGCCTGCCAGGCGACCGTCGCCCGCGCGGACGGGACCCTTCGCGTGGAGCTCCCGAAGTACCCGAAATACACCATCGTCGAGCGGGGCCTCCGGCCGCCCGTGACGCCGCCCCCCGTCGTGGGGTTGTCCCGCCGGAAGGGTAAGGCGGTGGTCTCACGGGAGGGCCGAACCCTCGGTGCGTACGAGGGGGAGATGTACGGAGTTGCCCTCGATATCGGCACCACCACCCTTGCCATGCGCTGGCTTGACCTCGGGGACGAGGGGAACCCGGACCGGTTCTCGGCCTCTGTCCTGAACCCCCAGATCCGGTTCGGGGACAATGTCATCGACCGCATCAGGTACGCATCGGAGGTGCCCGGCGGTACCGGGGAGCTCCAGAAGGCGGTGATCGGCGCCGTCAATAACCTGCTTTCATGCGGGGCTGTCCGGCCGGACCATATCTACGAGATGACCGTCTCGGGGAACAGCGTGATGAGGGACCTCTTCCTCGGGAGACCCGTCGGGGGCCTGGGAAGGTTCCCCTTCGAGCCCGTCTCCACCGGCGCAGTGGACACCCCGGCGGCGGAGCTCGGCATCGCCATCAACCCGCGGGGGAACGTCCACGCACTCCCCCTGATAGGCCATTTCGTCGGGGCCGACACCCTCGCCCTGGTCCTCGCGACCGGGATGCACCGGCGGGAGGAGGTCACGATGGCCATCGATATCGGGACGAACACCGAGATCGCGCTCGGGAACCGGGACGGCATCATGGTCACCTCCTGCGCCTCGGGGCCTGCCTTCGAGGGTTCCGGGATCGCCTGCGGGACCGGCTCGGTGGAGGGGGCGATCCAGCGGGTCAGGATCTCGGGAAACGGGCAGGTCGCGTTCGAGACCATCGGCGACGGCCCGCCGCTCGGCATCTGCGGATCGGGCCTCATCGACGCGCTCGCGGAGCTGCTGGAACATGGCATCGTCGACCGGGCCGGCAGGTTCACCGGCGGGCGGGAGCAGTTCATTCTCGGTGACGGGGAACGAAGCGTGTACCTGGACGGGAGGGACCTCGATAACCTGAAACTCGCCAAGGCGGCGGTGGCAGCCGGGGCCGGGGTCCTCCTCGCCAGGGCCGGGCTGGAGGCGGGATCCCTCCCCCGGCTCTGCCTCGCAGGGGCATTCGGCACCTACATCGACGTCGAGAACGCGAAACGGATCGGGATGCTCCCCGCCGTCCCGACGGACCGGGTTGTAAAGGTAGGGAACGCCTCCGTCGAGGGTGCGGCGATGGTCCTTCTCTCCCGGGAGTGCAGGCAGGAGGCGATGAAAATCGCCGGAGATATACGGCATGTGAGCCTGGAGCAGGACCCGGCCTTCCAGGACCGGTTCGTCGAGGAACTGCAGTTTCCCGATCACTGACCCCCGTAAAAGACCGCGCAGAAAAAACCTGATGAAGTTCCTTATCGGCTCCTAATCCTGACCCTGCCACCGGCGATTTCCACCCTCCCCTCCCCGGCAAGCTCCTCAAGGTACAGGTCGACCGTCCTCCCCGCGGTGCACCCCCGGTTCTCGCCCTCCCACCGAGCCTCGGGTGATACAATGCGTGACTTCAGGTCACCGACTGTCATCCCGTCCTCCCTCTCCAGGATTCGCAGGATCAGATCTCTGGTCGTCGGGATGCCGCAGGCGGCGAAGGCTGCGTCCTTCAGGAGATCGCCCGCCTCCTGCATGACGGGGTACAGGGGGTCCATCTCGGCGAGGCAGCAGTGGTCGGCGTTCTCGTTGTGGTGCTCCTCGTAGCATGTCCTGAGGACCAGGCCGGGGTCGCAGGGCAGACCCTCGAGCTTCGCCGCCGCCGAGGAGGCGGTCCCGCAGGGGGTGTCCCGGACGACCGTGACCCGCACGATATGCCGCGTCTCCGGGTCGATGGTGGCCCTGAGTTCAGGTCTCCCGAACCTCCCCGCAAATTCCCTGACGAGCTCGTTCCCGCTCCCGCACAGGATGCAGAAGGGCTCCAGGAACTCGGCATGGATGCCTGCCATGGAGAGATCCTCCTCGATGGACCTCCGGGCATCGGGGGCCATCCCCCGGTCGTCGATAGCAAAGATGACTGCCCTCGCCCCCCAGCGTTTCGCTATCGCCGGGACGAGGACCCCGAGCGGCCCCTGGACCCCGAGGACGAGCAGCAGGTCGCACCGGGCGGGCGGCAGGTCCCCCGGGAGGAACCGCTCCGGATCCTCCCAGATGTCGTCGGGCTTCGTCCCACCCGGGAGCCTGTCCGGCGTTAGCTCGTACACCGCCACGACCTGGTCACCGAGCCCCGACAGGGAGAGGTGGTCGATCATCTGCTCTCCAAAGGGGCCGGCGTAGAGAATGCCGATCTTCATGATCCCCCGCGAACAAAGGCGAGGCATTTCTTCAGCCCGTCGATGGCATCCCGGCCATAGGCATCCGCCCCGATCTCCCGGGCGAACTCCCCGGTCACCGCATGCCCCCCGACGATAACCTTCACCCTGTCCCGCAACCCCCTGCGCCCGAGTTCCTCGAGCACCTCCCGCATCGCGGGAAGGGTGGAGGAGAGGAGTGCCGAGAGGGAAAGGATATCCGGCCTGTCGCGGGCGACCCGGTCCGCAAAGACCTCCCTGTCCACGTCCACGCCGAGATCGACGCACGAGAAGCCGTTACTCTCGAGGGTGACCGAGAAGATCATCTTCCCGATGTCATGGACGTCGCCCTTCACCGTCCCGAGGAGGACGAGTCCCCGGCCCCTCCCGGGTTGAGGGAAGCCCTCACCGCCAGGTGAGAAATGAGGCCTGAGGACCTCGAGGGCCCGCTTCATGTTCCTCCCGGAAACGATCAGGTCGGATGTGAAATACCGGGTGGGCCCCGTCCCCTCGAACCCCTTCCCGATGAGGTCGAGGCCGGCCGAAAGCTCGTCGAAGATCCCGTGGGGGTCCCGGCCCTCCGCGATCCTCCGCCTGCAGAACTCCCTGATCCGCTCCCCCTTGAAGTCGAGGAGAAGGGAGAGGACCTCCTTCGGGTCTGGCGGAGCCGTCGCGGTCACCCGTGCCCTACCGGGCGGTCCACCCGGGGGTGTGGTCCTGGCCGTACCACTTGGCCTTCACGTACCCGGGGATCGCCGACGAGTCCCTCGGCCCGACGACGACATCCCAGCCCGTCGCGTCCTCGATGTCCCCCTTGAGCCGGGCGGCAAGCCCGGGGATGATCAGGGTGCGGTGCGCGACTTTGTCGGCGATGCCCGACGATGCCACGACCTCGGCGACCTTCCCGCCCGTGAACTTCCGGCCGGCGACCGCCGAGTCCACACTCATCCCCTCCGTGTCCACGACGAGCAGGTGGCAGTCCAGCTTCTCGATGTCCGAAAGGACGGTGTAGTAGGTGAGGGCGAAGTTCGATGTGATGAAGACCGGCGCTTCCTTCGGGTCGGGTTCCCCGAAGGTCCGGAGGCCGGGCTCGACCGAGACGGGCTTCCTCGGGTCGTTGTAGATGTTGTTTCTCAGGACAACAAGGGGCAGGGTGGACCACTTCGAGGCCGAGGAGACCATGAGGAGGTCGACGTACCGCACCACCATCATCGCCGACAGGCAGGCCTCCTTCCACCGCACCACGTCCTTCCCCTCGTGGGCGAGCTTCTCCCAGAGGGTGGCGGGAGCCCCGGCGAGGGGGTAACCGAGGAGGTCGTCCTCGTCCCGGATTGCCGCGATCCGGATCTGCGTAAGGGCCGATACGGTCTCGCGGAGGTCCCCGCGGAAGCCGCAGCCCGGGTCGAGGACGAGATCGTCGACGCCCATCACCCGGAGGGTCTTCACGATCGAGCGGAGGGTACGGATCTCGTGGTCGTACACCCCGAGCGGGCAGCGATACCGCAGCGCGAGCTCGCCCATCTCCTTCCAGTTGTCCCTGGTCGCGGCATAGAGGAGCGGCCGGCGGGCATGGACCGCCTTCATCCCTTCCTCCATGACCGCGGGGCTGTGTGTCCAGAGGATGAGCGGGAGCTGGGTCGCCTTTGCAACCGTCTCGACGAGCTTCGCGTACCGCTCGGGGTGGTCGTTTGCCGAACGGATGGCAATGGCATCGAGGGTGAGGATCTTCCCGATGTACTTGTAGTGGAAGTAATTCGTCTCCTGCACCCGCTTCATCACGGTCTCCTCTGTCATGCTGTCGTCGACGACGACCGCGACGGCCGGCGGGTTCGTGTACCGGAGCTCGTGGCGCATGAGCACGAGGGCACCGCCGATGGTGATCCGGTGGTCCCCGGTGCCGATGACCACCTCCCTCACCGGCGGGGCAAAGATCTCCCGGAGCCGCACCAGGTTCTCCCGGTACTTCTCCTCGAGGAGCGGGGTGCATTCCTCGACGGCCGCGTTCCGCTCGCAGAGCTGGACGGCAAAGCCCATGCAGGTCTTTGGGACGCAGACCCCGCAGTTCGTCTTCGGGAGGAGGGGGTAGACCTTCATCGGGCCGACCTGCTTCATCGCGGCATCACTTCCCCACCCCGATGAGCTCCCGGAATGTCGGCGGGGCCGAGCCTCCCGAGAGCCACCCGACGATGTCCCTGACCGTCCGGGCGGCCCCCGGGTGGAGCATGATGAAGAGGTCGACCCCGGCGAGCAGGTAGGCGAGGCTCCCCGTGAGCTCCCACATCGGTCCCCGGAGCTCCCTCGGGCCGAGGGTGGGGTCGGTCTTCCAGGCCTCCCTCGCACCCCAGGAGTTCGCCGTTCCTGCCGCCTGCGGGGACTGGAGCTCCCTGTCACCCATCAGGGCCGCGTGCCGGATGCGCTCGATGACCGAGTAGGCGTACTCGAGCCCGTACCCGAGGGCCGCCGAGGTCGGGTCCATGATGATCTGCGAGGGGGGGATGTAACCGGTGAGGTTCCGGTTCAGCTCCTTGGCCTGGTTGATGTCGATGGGGGACCAGGCGAGGACCAGGTGGCCGTGTTTCTTCGCCGCCTCGGCGACCGGTTTCCACATGTCGAGGGTTGCCGAGGAGAGGAGAACCCGCTCCCCTTCGCACACCTCGGCCACCTTCGGGAGGAGCTGGGCGTCCTTCTGGGGGTTCCCTGACCCGCCGATGATGATGGGCACATCCACTGCCTGGAGGAGGTCCTCGACGAGCCTTGCGGCGTCCTGCACGGGGGTATCTTTGATGTACGGGTCGGTGCTCGTCAGGTCAAGGTCCACGAGGTCGGCACCGTACTTCTTCACCCAGAGCTTCGCCCATTCGCAGGGGTCGTTGAGCGCGTCGCCGAAAAATGCCCTCACGGGGGTCGGGAGCGGCGGGGCGATGTCGAAGATGGAGCCCGAGATGACCGGCGGGTGGAGGGGGATTTCCTGGAAGGTGTGGAAGGCAGGGGCACGCTCGCCGCCGATGGTAACCGGCTGGCGCCTCGTCCCCCCGTCAGCCCGGCCGGCGCCGAGCGTGACCTCGACGATGGAGCCCGGGTAGGTGTGGACTGGCGGGTGGTACTCCACCTCGCAGAGCTTCTCCGGGGCCGCGAGGGCGAGCTCCTCGGCGAGAAGACGGGAGAGGGCCGCCCGCCCCTCGAAGGTCACGGTGAGCTCCTCCGCGGCGATGGAGATGTCCTGGAGCTCGAGCTCGCCAGATGCGGACAGGAGCTCGAGGAGGATCCTCACCAGGTCGCCGTCGTCCTCTCCCATCCCCTCGTCACTCCGTCTTCTTCCGGATGATCATCCGCTCGGCATGGATCTTCACGTTCTTCAGGGTTATGCTCATGCTCCCACCGGGGATGGTCACCGTGTTCTGGGGGGCCGACTGGAGCAGCGCCGGCTCCTTCCCCGGGTTTGCGGTCACGGCGGCCGGAGCAGGTTCGGCGGCCTTCAGCCGCTCCGCGGCCGGGTGGTGGTGCTCCTTCAGGAATGCGACAAGCTCGTTCACCGAGTTCACGTCCTTCTCGGTCGCGATGGCGTCGTAGAGCTCGGCCGGGATCACGCCCTTCATGCGTTCCTTGAGCTCGGAGGGGAGCCAGACGATACGGTTCCAGCCCCCGCTCGCCGCGAGGAACCTCGGCGACCGCATGTACTCGAAGGAGAGGCCGTGGAAACCGTCCACCTGCCTCCCGCCCGCCGTGGAATCGGCGATGGCCCCGAAGGAGAGGCCGGTCGGGGTCTTTCCCCGGAACTCGCGGTGGACGACCCCGAGGGCATCGCACTCGGGCACCGAGAAGGTGGTGCACTCGAAGCAGCCGCAGGAGGTGTGGGGGTACCCGAAGGCAGAGTAGAGCTGGACCCGATCGACGTTCCCGAGCGACTTTTCTTTCACGACGGCATTCACGCCCGCGTACTCCCCGGTCACCGCGTCCACGCACTCGCCCTTCGCGATCTCGAAGATCGGGCCCTTCGGGTCGACCCGGGACGCCGCCCTCCCGTCCATCCACGAGATGGCCCCGCAGTTCGCGTACCGCTGGGGAGTGATCACGCAGACGTGGGAGGGGGCAAAGGACTGGCAGAGGGTGCAGCCGAAGAAGACCCCGACGTCGTCGTCGGTCATGCCCCGGGTCCGGGCATCCCGCTCCTCGTAGATGGCCTGCACCCGCCCGATCCGGCGGGCCACCTCGGCGGGGTCGGTAATGAAGGTCACCGAAACGGCCTCGATAAGCGGGATGGCGCTCTTCAGGAGCCGGGCAAGGACCACGCCGACGTGCCTGAGCGTGAGCCCTTTCTTCACCGAGCGCTTGTCCACGCGGAGCCAGATGGCGTCCCGCTGGTTCAGGTGCATGTACCCCTCGATCCAGTTGGAGAAGTCGTGGACCCGCCGCTCCATCACGCCCGCCATGTCGGGCTCGATCCCCTTCCCCGATACTGCGATCTCGGTCCCGAAGGGGAGGCTTGCCCCCTCGGGGATCTGCGCAAGGTCCGGGCCAAGCACGGTGATCTTCCCGTCCTTCACCTCGCCGGGCGCCTTCACCTCGAGGATCTCGAACTTCTCCTTTACCCCGGGCCCGCCGAACTCGGCGTGCATCTGCTGCTTCCTGACCCGCTCGCCCTCGTGGACGACCCCCACCTCCACGGGGATGTCCGCAAACATGCCCTCGCCTGTCATCCCTTCTCAACCTCCCCTGCGATGGCCCCCATGGTCTTCTCCCACTCCTCCTGCGTCTCGTTGGGGAGCGACAGGTCGCAGTGCGGGTGGTAGAGCCGATCGAGGGAGACGATCTTCAGGTGGTCCCTCGCAAAGGATGCGAGACCTGCCTCGATGACCGCGGCGATGGGAAACGGCACCCCGAGGATGAACGCGAAGTCCGGCGGTTTACGGCCCGGGGCCGGCTGCCAGGCCGGGTCGAGGAGCCGGTCGCCCGCCTCCATCGCGGAAAGGACGTGCGCCGGTTTCAGGCCGGCCCGGGCGAGCCCGGCCGAGATCCCGCCGGTGGCGATGACCGGGGCCCCGGCGGCCTTCGCGATGCGCACGATCGCATCGATGAGGGGGGCCCCGTTGTCCGACGCGACCTCGTGGCCGACGACGATGACCGGGCTCTTCGCCTTCTTCAGGAGCTTGGCGGCCACCCCCGGCTTCTCGATGACCGTCGCCCTGACCACCGCCGGTGTCTCGGCCCGGAGCCACACCTCCCCTTTCACGCGGGTTTTCCTCCTTTCACGAGCCTCGGGAGAAGGGTGGGGTCGGGGATGGGCCGGTCGCTTTCCTTCCACCCTGCCCCGTCGAGTACCCGCAACACCTCGTCCTTCATCGTGATGGGGATATCCGCCCTCGTCCTGACGAGGAGGGGGAGGTCGTCAGGCAGGCCCCCGAAATACCGGCGGTGGAGGTCGATATAGTGGTTCAGTTTGATGGACCTCCCCTTGACCGTGTCGTTCGGCCTCATGCAGAGCTTCGGGACGAGCACGAGGACCTCCTCGCGGGTTTCTGCGACGGTGAACAGGTGCTCGGGGACGGGGCCCGCATAGACCCGGTCGCCCGTCCGTGCGTCGAGCACGTACCAGTCCTCCTCCCGGTCCTTTCTCCCGAGGAGCATGCGCCGGTACTTCGCCCCGTGGGGCCCGGCGATGACCGGGATGCCGAGCCTCCAGAACCCGGCGGCGATGGCGGCGGCCTTCTGGGACATCGCGCCCCAGGCGATGCCCACTGCCCCGACCCGGTGGTGGACGTAGTCGGCGATCTCCTCGTAATTGGAGTTGAGTTTCCTCTTTGCAAAGATGCTTGCGATCTTGATCGCCGCGCCGGAGATGTGGGCATTCGAGACGCAGGAGCCGGTGTTCACGAGCCCGCCGGCATCGAACCGGCCAGGGTAGATGTCGTAGAGGTTCTCCCCGTTCTCGTTCCGGTACATGCCGATAGAGATGGCGGTGCAGCCCGAGGTGACGACGATGTACCGCCGCTTCAGGAACTCCTCGGCCATGGAACCAACGTCGTTCCAGCTCCCCGGGTAGTTCGAGCAGCCCACGGTCGCGACTACCCCCGGTATCTCGCCGAGAACGATGGGCCCCCCGACGGCCCGGATCTCGGTGTCCTGGATGGGACCGCGCCCGGCCCTGACATGGTACCGCTCGGGGGGAAAGAGGGCCTGGTACGAACCGGCGATCAGGTCATGGGGCGAGATCCCCGACGGGCAGGCGTCCTCGCACCGGGCGCAGCCGATACACTCGTCGTAAAGGGCCGCGAGAGGCGCGAGGTCTCCTTCCGAGGCTGCGGTCACCGCCACGGTTATCTCCCTGTCGTTCGGGCAGGACCGCACGCAGCTCGCACATGCAGTGCAGGCCTTCGCGGCCTCGATAATGGCTGCCCTCCTGGGGAGGGCCCCTGATTTCCGTCGCTTCGGGGCGACCTCCACGGCGAGCCGCACCGCCACCTCGCCGACCTTTTCCGGGTCGAGGATGGCCGCACCGGGCTCCTTCCCCTCGGCAAGGATCCGGATTATGTCGTCGGGGTCCTCCCCGGTCATATCCCGGAGGCCCTGGAGGTTCTTCGCGTTCGTGACGATGAGGGGTGCGCCGGTCTTTGTCGCCTCGCGAAGGACGTCGGCCCGGATACACTGCTCGTCGATCACGATGACGTCGGCCATCCCCGACCTGATGAACCGGAGCTGGTGGGAAAGTGCGCCGACGATCCGCGCTCCCGCGTCATAGCGGGTCAGGTCGAGAGCCGTGCAACATATCCCGGCCACCTCGATCCGGTCATCGAGGCCCATCTCGTGCATGGTGTCGGCTATCGCGATGGCCGGGGGCACGTTGTGGCCGATAACGAGGATAACCGGCTTCCCCGGGTCCAGGCACCCGGCCCCGCACTCAACGAGGGCGGCCTCGGGGTCGCCCTTCGGGAAGGAGAAGGCCGAGAGCTGGGCGATGTCGCTTCCCTCGAGGGCGACGTGGTCGATCATGCCGGCATGGAGGACCTTTGATTCGAGATCGATGGGATCCCCTTCCTGCCCCGTGTGGCAGCAGGAGAGGAGCTGGGTGACCTCCTGCTCGCAGTACTCCGCCACATCCTCGAGGTCCCCGAGGGTCTTTGGCTTGATGCCGGTCACGAGCCTGGCATGGGGAGCCTCGAGGAGCACCGAGGATCCCGCGTCGATGGGATGGTCCCTCCCGTGAGAGGCGACGAGCTCGCCGAGGAGGTGCCGGAAGTGGCCGGTGTGGGTCGCGGCTCCCATCGTGCAGGCGAGGAGCACGATCCGGGACTGCTGGGCGGCCATGCTGATACCGCAGGCACCCCGTTTTCCGCCGGAGAGGTCGCACTTCCCCATCGTGCAGAGGCAGCAGAGGTCGCAGAAGGGGAGGTAAAACGGGTGGTACTTCGAGAGAAGGGTGCGGTCCCAGGAACGGAGGGTGGCGATGCCCGGCATCGGGGTGGGCCCCGGTTCCTCGTCCCAGGCCTCGATAACCCTCCCGACGTTGAACTCGACTCCCTTCGCCCTGAGCCGGTCCGTGACCAGCTCGTCGATGGTGACCTTCAGCTTCATGCGTGCAGGTGACAGAGCATCTGCACCGGCGCAGATAAAGATGCCCCAGAATGGGCATAAAAAGGCTTCGGAATGTTGTATTCTCGCGTTTTTCGCAATTGTGACGAAACAGGATGGATGGGAAGAGGGTCCCCGGTATCACCCCGGGCCATCCGTGCGGGATCACCGGTTCTTTCACGGGTTCTTCAGGTACACCCGCCGCCCGCTCGCATCCCGGGAGTACTTCCCGAACTCGGTTCCTGCGAGCTCGTCTCCCCGGAACACCGGTCCCTCCCGGCAGACACGCATACCCGACGGGTCGATGGCGCAGGACCCGCAGAGGCCGACGCCGCATTTCATGTACCGGTGGAGGGAGAACTGCCCCCGGTCCGGGATACCCTCGTCCTCGAGACGGCGGAGCACCGCCCTCATCATCGGCTCGGGGCCGCAGGCGCAGATAGTCGAAAATTCCTTCAGGTTTAGGTCTCCGAGCAGGTCTGTCACGAATCCATGATGCCCCCGTGACCCGTCGTCGGTCGCAACCCTCAGATCCGTTTTCCCGGCGAGGGCCTTCCCGAAGGGCAGTTCTCCACCGGTTGCGGCCCCCTGGAGGAACACCTCCGCCTTCCCCTGCATTGCAAGCGGGAGGAGCGGGGCCGCACCGATGCCACCGGCCACGGTGAGAACCCTCCCGCCGGCCGAAAACCCGTTCCCGAAGGGGCCGCGGATCCCGAGCTTGTCCCCTGCCTTCAGCCGGAACATGGCCGACGTCGCATCGCCGACCTCCTGCACCGAGATGGAATCCTCCGCAGAGAGGGCCATCGGGATCTCGTCAACTCCCGGCACCCAGACCATCACGAACTGCCCCGGCGTGAACCGGAAGGATTCAGAGAGGCGGAAGGTGCGGATCTTCGGGGTTTCCCTGACGATTTTCGTGATGGAGACCGCCCGGGGGATCCCCTCATCCATGAGCGCACCCCACGATCTCCGACGGGTCCTTCCCGTCGGGAGTATAGAGGTCCCGGGCGATCTTCCCGAAAAGATCCGGGTCGTCGAGGACCGCGCTCCCAATCTCGACGGCGCTTGCGCCGGCCATCATCATCTCCACGACGTTTTCGGCGGTCGAGATCCCGCCGCAGCCGACGATAGGCACCCTGCATGCCTCGTACAGCTCGTATACGCACCGGACTGCGACAGGGAAGATGGCCTTCCCCGATAGTCCCCCGAACCGGTTGCCGAGGACGGGACGCCCGAGCGGTAACGAGATCCGCATCGCCTTCACCGTGTTGATGGCGACGATGGCATCCGCGCCCCCGCGTTCCGCCGCCCTGCCGATCCCGGCGATATCTGCAACGTTCGGGGTGAGCTTTACCCACGTCGGCTTCCCGAGGGCTTTTACCGCCCTGGTGCACTCCTCCACGATTTCCGGATCAGTCCCGATAGCCGAGCCGAACCCTTCGGCATGGGGGCAGGAGAGGTTCAGCTCGAACCCCGCGGCGGTATCGGCGAACCAGGACGCGACCGTGGCGAACTCCTCCGGGGTCCCGCCGAAGACACTCACGACGACCGGTCTGCCTGCGAGGGGCGCGAGCTCCCGCACGAACTCGCGTGACGGGTTCGGGAGGCCCATCGCGTTCAGCACTCCCCCGTCGAGAACGACGAGGCACGGCCCGGGATGGCCGCCGAGCGGCTCCGGCCCGATGGACTTTGTCACCACCCCTCCCGCACCCGAATCGAGGATCCTCGCGAGGGAGGCCCCGGTGGTCCCGACGATACCCGCCGCAAGGAGCAGGTGGTTCCCGAGTTCCAGCCCCCCCACCCTGACCCTCCCGGCCGGAGTCCTGATCATCCGAAGAGAGTCTGAAGTTTATTTATTATTAGGATACCCATAGCTCTCCCAGATGAGCACCCTCGCCATTATCGGGGTCGGCAACATCGGGGGCGAGGCCGGCTTCGTCGCAACCCTTGACGGGATCGTGGACCGTCTCATCCTCTACGACGTGGACCTCCCGCTCCTCCGGGCCCAGGTCCTCGACATCGAGGACTGCGGCTTCGACGTCGATGTCTCGACCGATACCGCGGGTATCCGGGACGCGGACGTCTGCCTCTTCGCGGCGGGCTTCCCCCGGGACCCCTCGGTCAGGACCCGGGCCGACCTCCTCGGGGTCAACCTCCCCGTCGCCCGGGCCTGCGTCCCCTTCCTCGATGGGTTCTCAGGAGTGTTCATCACCGTGACGAACCCGATGGACGTCCTGAACTACTATTTCGCCAAGAACTGCGGGATCCCCCCGGAACGGTGCATCGGCTTCGGAGGACAGCTGGACAGCGCCCGGTTCCAGCGGGTCCTCGGCATATCGGGGATCCCGGGCACGGCCTGCGTCCTCGGGGAACACGGCGAGCACCAGGTCCCCCTGTTCCACCCTTTCAGGGACCCCGTGGACACCGCGACGAGGGACAGGATCCTTTCGGACCTGCGGGGGGCGTCGATGGAAATCATCAGGGGCAAGGGCGGGACCGTCTTTGGCCCGGTCTGGCACATCTCGAGGCTCGTGAAGGCAGTCCTGGGGAACGGCGGGGACCCGGTGCCCTGCTCCTGCGTCCTCGACGGCGAGTACGGGATCTCAGGGTGCTCGCTCGGGGTGCCTGCACGGATCGGGCGGGACGGCATCAGGAAGATCGAGGAATGGCCGCTGGACGCGTGGGAGGATGCTCACCTCCGCGAGGCGGCGGCCTTCCTTACCGATCTCTCGCGGGGGCTCGATGGGTGAAGGTGCCGCGCTCCCCGAGAGGCGAACCGTCGCGCGCACCCTCTCGGACTATGCCGGCATCCGCATAGCCATTAACCAGGTCGAGTACACGAACAGCCCCCAGGGACCGATCATCCACATCTTCGGGAGGGAGGGAAACGGGTCGGCGGTCCACCTCGAGGTCACCGGCTTCCGGCCCTACTTCTATGCTCCGTTCGACGAGGTGGCAGGGGGGCCGCTCCCGTCAGGGTTGGAGGTCGAGGAGGGCTGCTCCTACCGGTCGATCCGGGGCGAGAACCTCTGCAGGATGTACACCCGGCGGCCGACCGACGTGCGGGACTACCGGGAGCGGTTCCACCACTTCGAGGCAGATATCCCGTTCGCCACCCGGTTCCTCATTGACAATGGGCTCACCGGGGGGGTCGAGGCACCGTCGATCCAGGCAGACTACCACGCCCTCCGGCCTGCCGAGGTGAATTCCCCTGCCCGGATCTGCATTTTCGACATCGAGTGCGAGGACGAGCGTGGCCTCCCCGAGGCGGACCGTGACAAGGTCATCGCCATCACCTGCTGGGACTCGTTCCAGGACGACTACACGAGCTTCGTCTTCCCCGCCGAAAAGGGGAAGGCACCCGCCGTTCCGCCTGCCGACGGGAGGATCTCAGTCGGGGTGTACCGGGACGAGAAGGAGATGCTCCTCGCCTTCGCCCGGTACCTGGCCGAACGGGACCCCGATATCGTCTCGGGGTGGAACATCCTCGTTTTCGATATCCCCTACCTCATCGCCCGGATGGAAAAGCTCGGGATGAACCCGACGGTCCTCGCCCGGCTCGAGGAAAGGACCGAGCGGGTCGCACTCCGGGGGCGTGCCCTCTTCGACCTGCTGGACGCGTACAAGAAGATCCACGGGAGCCAGAAGGAGTCCTACCGGCTCGACGCGGTCGCGGAGGACGAGGTGGGGGAAACGAAGATCCGGTTCACCGGGACCCTCTCGGCCCTCTGGAGGGAGGACCCTGCCCGGCTCGTCGAATATAACCGGAAGGACGTGGAGCTCTGCGTTGCCATCAACCGGAAGAGCCACATCATCGAGTTCTACCGGGAGATCGCCCGGTACGTCGGGTGCCCGCTCGACAGGACCCTTAACTCTTCGTCGGTCATCGACATCTACATCCTCAGGAAGGCCTTCAAACGGTTTGTCCTCCCCAGCAAGGGCCTCGCATCCGCCGAGGAGTTCGAGGGGGCAACGGTCTTCGAGCCTTCCCGGGGGGTCAGGGAAAACGTGGTGGTCCTCGACCTGAAGTCCCTCTACCCGATGGCGATGATGACCATCAACGCCTCCCCAGAGACGAAGGCCCCCGACGGGGAGTACCGGGCCCCGAACGGCATCCGGTTCCGGCGGGAGCCCGACGGGCTCACCCGCTCTATCATCGCCGAGCTCCTGAAGGAGCGGGAACAGAAGAAGAAGCTGCGGGACAACTACCCGTTCGGCTCCCCCGAGTTCATCCTCTACGACCTCCAGCAGAACGTGCTCAAGGTCATCATGAACACCTACTACGGGGTCTCGGGCTATGCACGCTTCCGGCTCTATGATCGCGAGATCGGTTCAGCGGTCACCTCGGTGGGGCGGGCCATCATCGAGCACACGAGGACGGTCATCGAGTCGCTCGGCTACCATGTCATCTACGGGGACACCGACTCGTGCATGGTCCAGATCCCGCCGATGGAGACCGTGGCGACCATCGAGACGGCGAAGCGGATCGAAACGGCGGTGAACGCGAGCTACAAGGAATTTGCGAAGAAGACCCTGAACGCCGACACCCACTACTTCTCCATCAAGTTCGAGAAGATTTACCGGCGGTTTTTCCAGGCGGGAAAGAAGAAGCGCTATGCCGGGCACCTCATCTGGAAGGAGGGGAAGGACGTGGACGAGATCGATATCGTCGGCTTCGAGCTCCGCCGGTCCGACTACCCCCAGATCACGAAGGAGGTGCAGGGCAAAGTCATCGGGATGATCCTGAAGGGCGAGGGGTTCGCGGACGTGAAGGCGTACCTCGGGGAGATCATCCGAAACTTCCGGGCCGGGAAGTACTCCCTCGACGAGGTGGGGATCCCTGGCGGGATCCAGAAGGCCCTCGACCAGTACGAGACCAACGACGCCCACCGGCGGGGGGCGGAGTACGCGAACCGGCACCTGAAGTGCGACTTCAAGCGGGGCTCGAAGCCGAAGAGGCTCTACATCAAGACCGTGAAGGCAAAGTACCCGAAGACCGATGTCATCTGCTTCGAGTACGGGGACCAGGTGCCGTCCGAGTTCGTTATCGACTGGGAGACGATGCTCGAGAAGACCATCAAACAGCCCATTTCCCGTATTATCGAGGCCCTCGGGTGGGAGTGGAAGTCCGTCGACCCGTCCCACACGACGCTTGCGCAGTGGGGGATGGGGTGAACCGACAGGAAAGGCCCGGTTCCCTCCTCCGACCCTGCGTTCCCGAGGTGGCACTGGAGAAATGCCCGGTAAACGGTGACCTGTCATACCACTATTGCTAAATCCCTTCATGCCCGATGATCCTGAGACATGGATTCCAGTGAGCCCGGGAAGCAGGCCCCGGAAACAGATGATACGCGGCTGAAAGAGTTATTCGACAGTGAAATTGCCCTGGAACGAAACAGGCGCACCTACCGGATACTCACGATCACGTTCCTTTTCCTCTTCATGGCTGCGGGGTTATACGGAATTTTCCTGCTATCCCAGCCGGGAAATACGCCGGCTCCAGAAGCACAACCACAGGTTACCCCGGGTCCGGAAATCACCCAACCGGCAATCACCCCGGGTCCGGATACGACCCAACCGGAATATGCAGATCAAAACGCATCAACGAAGGACCAGTCGGGCATGATCAACGGGAAGGCGAACCCCGGCTTTCCGTACTGGCCGTCGGGCACCATAACGTACCAGTTTGACTCAAATGACGTCTGCAATTTCAGCATGGCAGGCAATTTCCTCCGGGCATTCAAGATCATCGATGACAAGACGGGGGGTCTCGTGACCTTCGTGCAAAGTCCCGACGGCGCAATAAGCATCAGCTGCCATGATTCCCTGGGAGCCATGGGTGCGAGCGGGTGGTCCGGTCCATCGTTCTCCCCTTCGGGACTCATCCACAATGCCACCATCGGTATGTATACGCTTCCGGCGGGTTCGTATGCATGTGACTCGTACCCGACCCTGGAATTGCGCGAAGTATTGCACGTGCTGGGCTTCGAGGACACCTCATTGCCGGGAAACCTGATGTACTCGGCGGCCGGAGTTCCCCCGAATCCCTGCGGGGAACTTGATGCCGGCATCGTGAACTGCCTGAAGAACATTTACTCGAACGGGAAACAGGGGCAGGCCTGCACCGGGATACCGCATAAGTAGGGCCGATGGTGAATCTTACTTTACTCGCCGCCGGGAATGGAAACCTGTGATGCGTGCTGCCCGATGCTCGCTCAGTGAGGAAATAAAGGAAGCCGGACTACCATCGAATTATCCGACCCTGACGACATCCGGTCGTTACTCAAACGGATGAATCCTCGCCAGGTTCGGAGAACAGTGCAACGACGGGGTGCAGGGGATAAAAGCCCGTTTGCCGAAAGTTTTTCAAGTCTTTGCAGTCCTCGAGATTCGCCGGAGTGTGGATCTCGTGTTTTCTTAACGACCTGAGGAGCGTTTGCGTGAAACGTTCCTGTTCGGGAGTTAGCTTCGATGCACTGGAGTTCGGTGTTGAT
>Ga0335071_10001738_pt1 | contig 23495 bp, 23 predicted proteins | sample Lox_Sample_15_FD_206724 | JGI IMG/M metagenome (GOLD analysis project Ga0335071, IMG submission 206724) | Soil microbial communities from Loxahatchee National Wildlife Refuge, Florida, United States - Lox_Sample_1.5 | ecosystem: Environmental > Terrestrial > Soil > Wetlands | place: USA... | reverse complement strand
TCCGCGAGCGGCGGGCGGAGCTCGAGCTGCAGCGCACCGACATCGCCGAGACCCTGGCGGAGCTCGCCGAGGTCGAGGCGCGGTGCCTGGAGCAGCTCGGCCGGCTGGGTGGGGGGCGCAAGCGCCGACGCTGAGTTGACGTTTACGTCAACGTCAAGTACACTGCCCGATCGCCGATCAAATGGGAGGATGGGCACGTGCGGGCTTTCGCACCGAAGAACCCCGAGTTCGCCGCGCGGGTGCGCGAGAACTTCGCCCGCCAGGCGGCCCTGGCCCTCGTCGGCGCCGAGCTCGTCCGGGTTGAGTCCGGGGCCGTGGACATCGAGGTGCCGTTCCGGCCCGACCTCGCGCAGCAGCACGGCTATTTCCACGGCGGCATCGTCGGCATGGTCGCGGATGGCGCTGCGGGTGGTGCTGCGTTCAGCGTGATACCGGCCGACTCAACGGTGCTGAGCGTCGAGTACAAGATCAACTTCATCGCGCCGGCCGAGGGCGAGCGCCTGATCGCGCGCGGCCGGGTGATCAGGCCGGGGCGCACCCTCTGCATCTGCCAGGTGGACGTGGCGGTCGTCCGCGACGGCGCGGAGACGCCGTGTGCGGTGATGCTCCAGACGGCCATGGCCCTGGCCGGCAAGCCGGATCGCCCGCGGCCTGTGGCATCGCCGTCCCGCACCGGCTAAGGTTGACGAGAGGAGAGCCGGCGCATGATCCCCAATCGGCTGCCCGACTTCGATTTCGGCCTCGGCGAGCAGGCCGACATGCTGCGCGACAGCGTGCGTGGGTTCGCGGCCGCGGAGATCGCACCGCGGGCCGCGGCGATCGACCGCGACAACGAATTTCCGGCCGATCTGTGGCGCAAGATGGGCACGCTCGGCATCCTCGGCGTGACGGTCGAGGAGGAGTACGGCGGCGCTGCCATGGGCTATCTCGAGCACTGCGTCGCGATGGAGGAGGTAAGCCGCGCCTCGGCGTCGGTCGGGCTTTCCTATGGCGCCCACTCGAACCTGTGCGTCAACCAGATCCGCCGCAACGGCAACGCGGCACAGAAGCACAGATACCTCCCCAAGCTGATCTCGGGCGAGCACGTCGGCGCACTGGCCATGTCCGAGCCGGGCGCTGGCTCGGACGTCGTCGGCATGCGCACGCGCGCCGACAAAAAGGGCGACCGCTACGTCCTCAATGGCAGCAAGATGTGGATCACGAACGGCCCGGATGCCGACACGCTCGTGGTCTATGCCAAGACCGACACGAATGCGGGTCCGCGGGGCATCACCGCCTTCCTGATCGAAAAAGGATTCAAGGGGTTCTCGACCGCCCAGAAGCTCGACAAGCTTGGCATGCGCGGCTCCAATACCTGCGAGCTCGTGTTCCAGGACTGCGAGGTCCCCGAGGAGAACGTGCTGGGGCAGGTCGGCAAGGGCGTGGGCGTGCTGATGAGCGGCCTCGACTACGAGCGCGCCGTGCTGGCGGCGGGACCCTGCGGCATCATGCAGGCCTGTCTCGACGTGGTGGTGCCCTACGTGCACGAGCGCAAGCAGTTCGGCCAGGCGATCGGCGAGTTCCAGCTGGTGCAGGGCAAGCTCGCCGACATGTACACGACCACCAACGCCTGCAAATCCTACGTCTATGCGGTGGCGCGGGCCTGCGATGCCGGCCGCACGACGCGGAAAGATGCGGCCGGCGCCATCCTTTACGCGGCCGAGAAGGCGACCCAGGTGGCGCTCGACGCCATCCAGCTCCTCGGCGGCAACGGCTACATCAACGAGTACCCGACCGGCCGGCTCCTGCGCGATGCCAAGCTGTACGAGATCGGCGCCGGCACCTCGGAGATCCGCCGGTGGCTGATCGGCCGCGAATTGTTCAGCGAGACTGCCTAAGGAGCGAGTATGCCCACTGTCCTGATCACCGGTGCCGGCCGCGGTCTTGGGTTCGAATTCGCCAAGCAGTACGCGGCCGATGGCTGGAAGGTCATTGCCACGGTGCGCGAGCCCGCGGCCGGGGCCAAGCTCTCGGCGCTCGGCAAGACCGTCGAGGTCCATCTCGCGGATGTGACCGACCGCGCCGCCATCGCGCGGCTCGCCAAGGACCTCAGAGGGGCTGCGATCGACGTCCTGATCTGCAACGCCGGCATCTACGGGCCCAAGGGCCAGCCGTTCGGGCAGACCGATTACGCGGCCTGGGAGCAGGTCATGCGCGTCAATGTCATGGCGCCGATGGCGGTGGTCGAGGCGCTGGTCGACAACGTGGCCGCGAGCGCGCAGAAGCGCATCGTCATGATGTCGAGCGGCCTCGGCTCGATCGCCCGCAACGACGGCGGCGATCCGATCTACCGCTCGAGCAAGACCGCCCTCAACCAGGTGATGAGGACGCTTTCGGCGGAGCTCAAGGACCGCGGGATCACCGTCGTGTCGGTGAGCCCCGGCTGGGTCAAGACCGACATGGGCGGCTCTGCCGCACCTTTGACGGCCGACGTCTCGATCATGGGCCTGCGCAAGGTGATCGCCGGCCTGTCGGTGAAGGACACCGGCCGCTATGTCCACTACGACGGCACCGAGAATCCCTGGTAGGGCCATGCAGCTCAGCGAAACCCAGCTGATGATCCGGGATGCCGCGCGCAGCTTCGCGCGCGAGCAGCTGCTGCCGAACGCGGCCGAATGGGACCGGACCTCGACCTTCCCCGCGGCCGCACTCGCCGAGATGGGCAAGCTCGGCTTCATGGGCATGCAGGTGCCCGAGGAGTGGGGCGGGGCCGGGGTCGACCACGTGGCCTATGCGCTCGCGGTCGAGGAGATCGCGGCCGGCGACGGCTCGTGCTCGACCATCATGAGCGTGCACAATTCCGTCGTCTGCATGCCGATCCTCAAGTTCGGCACGGCCGAGCAGAAGGAGAAATGGCTGAAGAAGCTCGCAAGCGGCGAGATGCTCGGCTGCTTCTGCCTGACCGAGCCGCAGGTCGGCTCCGAAGCCTCGGCGATCAAGACGCGCGCCAAGCGCGACGGCAATCACTGGGTCCTGAGCGGCACCAAGCAATTCATCACCTCGGGCGGCAAGGCGGACCTCGCGATCGTGTTCGCGGTGACCGACCCCGCGCGCGGCAAGAAGGGCATCTCGGCGTTCGTCGTGCCGACCGGGACACCGGGCTACAAGGTGGCGCGGGTCGAGGAGAAGCTCGGCCTCCACGCGTCGGAGACCTGCCAGATCGTGTTCGACGACCTCCGGCTCACGCCGGACCACATGCTGGGCCAGGAGGGCGAGGGCTATCGCATCGCACTCGCCAATCTCGAGGGCGGCCGCATCGGGATCGCAGCACAGGCGGTCGGCATGGCGCGCGCGGCCTACGAGGCAGCACTTGCCTACGCCAAGGACCGCGAGAGCTTCGGCAAGAAGATCATCGAGCACCAGGCGGTTGCCTTCCGCCTCGCCGACATGGCGACGCAGATCGAGGCGGCGCGCCTTCTTGTGCTCAATGCGGCGACGTTGCGCGATGCGGGCGAGCCCTGCCTGAAAGAGGCCGCGATGGCCAAGCTGTTCGCCTCGGAGATGGCCGAGCGCGTGTGCTCGGATGCCATCCAGATCCACGGCGGCTATGGCTATCTCAAGGATTTCCCGGTCGAGCGCATCTATCGCGACGTGCGCGTCTGCCAGATCTACGAGGGCACGTCGGACATCCAGCGCCTCGTGATCAGCCGCGCGCTGGCAGCGGGAGCCTGACATGGCCGCACCCATCGACTTCTACTTCGACTTCTCGAGCCCCTACGGCTACTTCGCGGCGAAGAAGATCGACGAGCTTGCGGCGCGCCACAAGCGCGAGGTCAACTGGCGGCCGTTCCTCCTCGGGGCGGTGTTCAAGATCACGAAGATGCAGCCGCTCGTCGACTATCCGATCAAGAGCGACTACATGAAGCGCGACTGGGCCCGCTTTGCGCGCCTCCTGGGCGTGCCGTTCAAGCTGCCCGAAGTGTTTCCCTTTGCCGGGGTGACTGCGAGCCGGCTGTTCTATTGGCTGAACGGCCGCGACGCGGAGCTCGCGCGCAACTTCGCCCGCCGGGCGTTCCACGCCGCCTTCGGCGAGGGCCGCGACATCGTTTCCATTCCGGCGCTTACGGCGCTCGCCGAGCCGCTAGGCGTTCCGCCGGGCGACCTCATCGCGGCCAACAGCGATCCCGCGGTCAAGGAGCAGCTGCGGGCCGAGGTCGAGGCGGCGATTGCGCGCGGCGTCTTCGGCTCGCCCTATGTCATGGTCGACGGCGAGCCGTTCTGGGGGGCCGACCGTCTCGATCAGGTCGACGGCTGGCTCGCCACCGGCGGGTGGTGAGGTTCCCGTGGCGGCGCTCAAGAGTTCCATCGACCGCCGCGGCGACGCCTTTCGGGCCAACGATGCGGCCATGCGCAGTCTCGTCGCCGACCTGCGCGCCAAGGTCGCAACGATCAAGCAGGGCGGCGGGGAGGCGGCCCGCAAGCGCCATGCCGACCGCGGCAAGCTCCTGCCGCGCGAACGCATCCGCCTCCTGCTCGATGCGGGCTCGCCCTTTCTGGAACTCTCGCAATTCGCGGCCTACGGGCTTTACGGCGGCGAGGTCCCGGCGGCGGGGCTGATCACCGGCATCGGCCGCGTCATGGGGCGCGAGTGCCTGGTCGTCTGCAACGACGCGACCGTGAAGGGCGGCACCTATTTCCCGGTCACCGTGAAAAAGCACGTGCGCGCGCAGGAGATCGCGCGCGAGAACAACCTGCCGTGCATCTACCTGGTCGATTCCGGCGGCGCCAACCTGCCGAACCAGGACGAGGTCTTCCCCGACCGCGACCATTTCGGCCGCATCTTCTACAACCAGGCCAGGATGTCGGCGGCCGGTATCCCGCAGATCGCGGTCGTCATGGGGTCGTGCACCGCGGGCGGCGCGTACGTCCCCGCCATGGCCGACGAGGCGATCATCATCAAGAACCAGGGCACGATCTTCCTCGGCGGGCCGCCGCTCGTGAAGGCCGCGACCGGCGAGGTGGTGACTGCGGAGGAGCTCGGCGGGGCCGACGTGCATGCCCGCGTGTCGGGCGTGGCCGACCATTACGCGCTCAATGACGCCCATGGCCTCGGCCTTGCGCGCCAGATCGTCAGCCGCCTCAACCGCACCAAATCCATGCCGCTGGAGATCCAGCCCCCGGCCGACCCGCTCTTCGATCCCGAGGAAATCTACGGCGCCGTGCCTTCGGACGTGCGCAAGCCGTATGACGTGAGGGAGGTGATCGCGCGGATCGTCGATGCGAGCGAGCTCGACGAATTCAAGGCGCTTTACGGGGCAACCCTTGTGACCGGCTTTGCGCGCATCTGGGGCTATCCGGTCGGCATCATCGCCAACAACGGCATCCTGTTCTCCGAATCGGCGCTCAAAGGCGCGCACTTCGTGGAGCTATGCTGCCAGCGCGGACTCCCGCTCGTGTTCCTGCAGAACATCGCGGGCTTCATGGTCGGGCGCAAATACGAGGCCGGCGGCATCGCGCGCGACGGGGCCAAGCTCGTGACCGCGGTGGCCTGCGCCGAGGTGCCGAAGTTCACCGTCATCATCGGCGGCAGCTTCGGGGCCGGCAATTACGGCATGTGCGGTCGCGCCTACGGCCCGCGTTTTTTGTGGATGTGGCCGAACGCGCGGATTTCGGTCATGGGGGGCGAGCAGGCGGCGAGCGTCCTCGCCACGGTGCGGCGGGACAATCTCGAAGCACAGGGCAAGTCGTGGCCGGAGGCCGAGGAGGAGGCGTTCAAGGCGCCGCTTCGCGCGCAGTACGAGACCCAGGGGCATCCCTATTACGCCTCGGCGCGGCTGTGGGACGATGGCATCATCGATCCCGTCGAGACGCGGCGCACGCTCGGACTGGCCATTTCCGCGGCGCTGAATGCGCCGATCGAGCGGACGCGGTTCGGCGTCTTCAGGATGTGATGTGAGGTCGGGGACATGAGCGACACGGTACAGACTGAAATCGACGCGCGCGGAACCGCGACGGTCTGGTTGAACCGCCCCGACGTCCACAACGCGTTCGACGACGAGCTCATCGGCGCGCTGACCAAGGAACTCAAGCGGCTCGAAGCGGACAAGTCGGTGCGGGTCGTGGTGCTCGAAGGCCGCGGCAAAAGCTTATCTGCCGGCGCCGACTTCAACTGGATGAAGCGCGCGGCGAAATACAGCCAGGCCGAGAACGTGCGCGACGCGCAGGCGCTCGCCGATCTCCTGCGCGCGCTCAACCGCCTCAAGAAGCCCACCATCGCGGCCGTGCAGGGGAACGCCTTCGGCGGAGGCGTCGGCCTCGTCGCCTGCTGCGACATCGCGTTTGCGGCCGATCACGTGCACTTCGCGTTCACCGAAGCGCGGCTCGGCCTGATCCCGGCGACGATCGGGCCTTATGTCGTGCGCGCGATCGGCCAGCGCGAGGCGCGGCGCTACTTCCTGACCGCCGAGAGCTTCGGCGCCGAGGAGGCGCTGCGTATCGGCCTCGTGCACCAGATCTGCCGGCTGGTGGATCTCAACCGCCTGATCCGCCAGACAGTGGACGCGCTGCTGGCGTGCGGTCCGGTGGCGCAGAAGGAAATCAAGAAGCTGGTCCGCCGGGTCCAGTACGGCTCCATCGACAGCGCCATGATCGCCGACACGGCCGAGCGCATCGCCGCGATGCGCGTCTCCGCGGAAGGCCAGGAAGGCATGGCCGCGTTCCTCGAGAAGCGCAAGCCGGCCTGGCGCAAAGAATGAGATGTTCGGCAAGCTCCTGATCGCCAATCGCGGCGAGATCGCTTGCCGCGTCATCCGCACCGCGCGCCGCCTGGGGCTGCGCACGGTCGCGGTCTATTCCGATGCCGATGCGTCGGCGCGCCATGTGGCGCTGGCGGACGAGGCCTATCGCATCGGGCCTCCGCCCGCGCGCGAGAGCTATCTCAAGATCGACGCCATCCTCGCCGCGGCCAAGGCCAGCGGGGCGGAGGCGGTTCATCCGGGCTACGGCTTCCTGTCGGAGAACGCGAGCTTCGCCGAGGCGTGCGCGGCCGCCGGTCTTGTGTTCGTGGGCCCGCCCGCAGCCGCGATCCGCGCCATGGGCGACAAGAGTGCCGCCAAGGCGCTGATGGAGCGCGCCCAGGTCCCGGTCGTGCCGGGCTATCACGGACCCGCGCAGGACATCGCAACCCTGGCCGCGGCCGCCGACAAGATCGGCTATCCCGTGCTGCTGAAGGCCTCGGCCGGCGGCGGCGGCAAGGGCATGCGCGTCGTGGAGCGCAAGGAGGCGCTGGCGGAGGCCCTCGCGGGCGCCAAGCGCGAGGCCGCGTCCGCGTTCGGCGACGACCGGATGCTGGTCGAGAAATATCTGCTGTCGCCGCGCCACATTGAAATTCAGGTGTTCGCCGACAGCCACGGCAACGCGATCCACCTGTTCGAGCGCGACTGCTCCATCCAGCGCCGCCACCAGAAGGTGATCGAGGAGGCGCCCGCACCGGGCCTGTCGGCCGAGCGCCGGCGCGCCATGGGCGAGGCCGCGGTCGCCTGCGCGCGCGCCGTCGGCTATCGCGGCGCCGGCACGGTCGAGTTCATCGTCGACCGCGGCGGGGCCTTCTATTTCATGGAGATGAACACGCGCCTGCAGGTCGAGCACCCGGTGACCGAGATGATCACCGGCGAGGACCTGGTGGAATGGCAGCTCATCGTCGCGGCGGGCGGCCGCCTGCCCAAGCGGCAGGACGAGATTCGCCTCGACGGCCACGCGTTCGAAGCGCGCCTGTACGCCGAAGATCCGGCGCGCGACTTCCTGCCCGCAACCGGGCGGCTCGCGCATCTCGCGTTTCCGCCGGAAGGCGCACATGTGCGCGTGGAGACCGGGGTGGTCGCGGGCGATGCGGTCTCGATCCATTACGACCCGATGATCGCGAAGCTCGTGGTCTGGGACCGCGACCGCGATGCGGCGCTTGCGCGGCTGCGCGCCGCACTCGCCGCCTGCGAGATCGTGGGCGTGCCGACCAACCTCGCGCTGCTCGGCGCCATTGCCGCCCATCCGGACTACGCGGCGGGCTCGGTCGAGACCGGCTTCATCGCCGCGCATCGCGCGGAACTCCTGCCGCCCGCGGCGCCGGCGCCCGAGCGCGTCCTGGCGCTGGCGGCGCTTGCCATCCTGCTGCGCCTGAAGGAGAACGTGCACCTCGCCGCCCGCGGATCAGCGGACCGCTTCAGTCCATGGCATCTCGCCGATGGGTGGCGGCTCAACGATGAGTCCTGGCACGCGCTTCGCTTCCGGGTGGCCCAAGACACCGAGGTGGCGGTCACCGTGCATTTCGCGCGCGACGGGTTCGTCATCGATCTTCCCGGCGGTTCGTGCCGGGCGCAGGGGACTCTCAAAGCGAATGACCGCATCGAAGCCGATCTCGACGGGGTGCGCGGCGAGGCGGCCGTGGTGCGCCGGGGCGATGCGGTCACGGTCATCGTGGACGGCCGGACTTACCAGCTCTCGATCATCGATCCTCTCGCCACCGTCGGACCGGATGCCGCGGCGGGAGGCCGTCTGACCGCCCCGATGCCGGGCAAGGTCGTGGCAGTCCATGTCGCGGCGGGACAGGCGGTCAAGCACGGTGCGGCACTGCTTGTGCTCGAAGCGATGAAGATGGAGCATACGATCACGGCACCCGCGGACGGCACGGTCGAGGGCCTTCCCTACGCCGTGGGCGACCAGGTCGAAGAGGGTGCCGAGCTCGTGAAATTCAAGCCAGCGGCGAGTTGAGGCGATGCGCCTGCCGAACGCGGTGAAGATGGTCGAAGTCGGTCCGCGCGACGGGCTGCAGAACGAGCCGCAGACCGTGCCGGCGGCGGTCAAGATCCGCCTGATCGAGAGCCTGGCCGAGGCGGGCCTGACGGCGATCGAGGCCGGAAGCTTCGTCTCCCCCAAATGGGTGCCGCAGGTGGCCGATACGGCCGAGGTCCTGGCCGGGCTCACGCCGCGGCCGGGCGTGAGCTACCCGGTTCTGGTGCCGAACCTGCAGGGCTTCAATGCCGCCATGGCCGCAGGTGCGCGCGAGATCGCGATCTTCGCCGCCGCCTCGGAAAGCTTCTCGCGCAAGAACATCAACTGCTCGATCGCCGAAAGCCTGGAGCGCTTCGCACCGGTGACCGCAGCCGCCAAACTGGCCGGCATACCGGTGCGCGGCTATATCTCCTGCGCGCTCGGCTGCCCTTACGAAGGTGCCATCGCTCCGGCGGCGGTGGCCGACGTCGCCGCTCGCCTCTCCACCCTCGGCTGCTACGAGGTCTCGCTCGGCGACACGATCGGGATCGGCACGCCGGCCGCGGCGGCCGCGATGGTCGATCGCGTCGCCGACAGCGTGCCGCGCGAGCGCCTGGCGGTACATTTCCACGACACCTACGGCCAGGCGCTGGCCAACATCCTGGCCTGCCTCGAGCGCGGGATCGCGGTCGTCGATTCGTCGGTCGCCGGCCTGGGCGGCTGCCCCTACGCCAAGGGCGCCTCGGGCAATGTCGCCTCGGAGGACGTGCTCTACATGCTGAACGGCCTGGGCCTGCAAACCTGCGTAAACCTGGACAAACTTGCTGACTCCGGTAGGCTAATTTGCGAATATCTCGGCCGCGCGTCCTCGTCCAAGGTGTCGGCCGCCTTGAAGGGCCGGAGGCAATGAGCTAAGCCCTTGCAGATGTTAGCGGATCAGGGGCTAAAAGACTGATAAACAGGGGCGGCGAACGAGGGCGGGCGCGTTTGGCAGCCGGCCGCACAACACGGCGGGCGTTAGGGGCCAGTCCAGAACAGGGCTGACGGCGCGCGGAGAGCACCGACACCGGCATGGGGTACAATTTATCCAAGCTTCGCCTGCTTGTTGTCGACGACAGCAAGAACATGCGCATGCTCGTCAAGACGGTGCTGAACGCGCTCGGCGTGCAGATCGTCCGCGAGGCCGGTGACGGCGAAGCAGGCCTGCAGGAGCTGCGCTCCGGCCCGATCGACATGGCGATCGTCGACTGGATGATGGAGCCGATGGACGGTCTCGAATTCGTCCGCCAGGTGCGTACGGCCGAGGACAGTCCCAACCCGTTCCTGCCGATCATCATGATGACCGGTCACACGGAGCGGCACCGCATCTTCAAGGCGCGCGACGCGGGCGTGACGGAGTTCCTGGCCAAGCCGATCACGGCGAAAAGCCTCTTGCTCCGCATGACCAACATCATCGAGCATCCGCGGCCGTTCGTGCGGGCCAAAGGATATTTCGGGCCGGATCGGCGGCGGCGCAGCGAGGAATTCAAAGGGCCCGAGCGCCGCGGAGCCGGCAAACCCGCAGACAGCACATCGGACACGAAGACGGTTCAGGCTTGAACCGAGATCCCGGGAGAGACAGAGACAATGGCCGACGAGGACAAGGTCCAAATCATCAACCCGCCGAACACGCTGCGTTCGCGCCTCGACGACGGCAAGGCGACGAAGGGCATGGATCCGGCGCTGGCGGCGATCGCGGAAAAGGCCCTCGAGGATGCGAAGCCGCAGGTGAAGCTGCACGTGCAGGGCGAGGTCGGGCGGCTGCAGGCGCTGATGGCGAAGGTCTTGGCGAGCCAGGGCAAGGACCAGGCGGCGATGAAGGAGATGTTCGCCGTTTCCTTCGAACTTAAAGGGCAGGGCACCAGCGCCGGCTTCAACCTGATCACGCGCTTCGGCGATTCGCTCTGCCGCTACATCGAATCGCAGAAGGACCCGGGCGCCAAGGAGATCGCGATCATGAAGGCGCATGTCGATTCGATCGCCGCGATCATGAGCCGGGGCATCCAGGGCGACAACAACCCGATTGGCCTCGCCATCGCAGCCGAGCTCGAGAAGGTGGTCGGCCGGCCCACTTGACCCGCCGTCCGGCCAGGGCGCCAACAAGGCGCTCGGGCTCCCGTCCGACTTTCCGTCCAGGTTTACTTCGTCGTGACCGTCCATATCGTCAAATTGTGCGTCGGCGTCTCCGAGCCCGAAGAGCTCAGCGCTTGGCAGAAGCGCCGCTGGAACGAGGCCAAGAAGGCCGGCCGCAAGCCCGAATACCGCCACATCACCCGCAACATGCCCAAGCGCGCCGGCGAGATCGTCGACGGCGGCTCGCTCTATTGGGTCATGAAAGGGGTGATCCGCGTGCGCCAGCGGATCAAGGCCGTGGAGTCGATCGTGTGGGATGGCGAACCGCACTGCAAGCTGGTGCTCGACCGCAAGCTCGTGCGCGTCACGCCTCGGCCGATGCGCGCGTTCCAGGGCTGGCGTTATCTCGAAGCCGGTGACGCGCCGCCGGACCTCGAGAAGCTCGGCAAGGGTGCCGTCGACATGCCCGCGAAGATGATCGAGGAGCTGCGTACGCTGGGTCTTCTGTGATGAGGGCGGATCGCCGCGCCGTCCTGGCTGCCGCGATCGCGCTCGCGGTGACGGGCTGCTCGCGCGAGCCGGAGCCGGACGAGGCGGCGATCCGCGAAGCGATCGAACGGCTCCACCAGGAGTGGTCCGCCGAGGTGCGCAAGGCGCAAAAGATCCAGCAGGCGCAGATCCCCGAGCTGTTCCGCAGCCCGCCCGGCGTCAACCTGGCGTTCGAGGCGAGTCTCGAACTGCGAGTCACCTCGGTGCGCAAGATCCGCTGCGACCCGGCGCCGGGCGGCGATCTCGGCTATGTCTGCGTGGCCGTCGTCGGTGCCTCGGTGGCCGGCCGGGCGCCTGTGCTGCAGAATATCCAGGGCCGCTTCGTGCGCGGCGGCACCAAATGGCTTGTCCACGACCTGGTGGTGCTGAGCACGGGCGGCTAATTCGAATGAGGGGAGGACGACGATCATGGAGATGCGATACGATCTGACACGGCGGGCGGTGCTGGGGGTGGCGGCGGCGTCTGTCGCCGCACCGGCGTTGGCCCAGATCCCGGGCCACCCGGACCACGTCAAAGGGCCGCGCGTGTTCCTCGATTACGACCAGGCCGAGCTCGACGCGGCCTACGATCAGTCGTTCTACGCGCCGAACCTGCAGCAGATCACCGGCCGCTATGCGACCAACAGCGATGTCACGCGCAGCCGCCTCGGACCGCCCAGGACCGTGTCCTACGGTCCCACACCCATCGAGACGCTCGACATCTACAGGACGAAAAAAGCGAACGCGCCGATCCTGGTGTTCATCCACGGCGGGGCGTGGCGCAGCGGCCGCGCCAAGGACTATGGGTTTCCCGCCGAGGCGATCGTGCACGCGGGCGCGCATTACGTGGTTCCGGACTTCGCCTGGGTGCAGGACGTCGGCGGCGACCTCGCGACCGTCGTAGGCCTGGTGCGGCGTGCGGTCGCGTGGGTGGCCAAGAACGCGGCGAGCTTCGGCGGCGATGCAGGCCGGATCTACGTGAGCGGCCATTCGTCGGGCGGCCATCTTGCGGGCGTCCTCTTGACCACGGACTGGCACAAGGAGTTCGGCCTGCCCGCCAACCTGATCAAAGGCGGGGTGTGCGCGAGCGGCATGTACGATCTCCACCCGGTCAGCCTCAGCGCGCGCAGCGGTTACGTGAAGTTCACCGAAGCCAGCATCGCCGCGTTCAGTTCGCAGCGGCACCTGGACCTGTTGCGCTGCCCGGTGTCGGTGGTTTACGGCACCTTCGAGACCCCGGAGTTCCAGCGCCAGAACCGCGACTTCGTGGCGGCGGTGAAGGCAGCGGGAAAGCCGGTCGATCTCACCGTGGCGGCCGGCTACAACCATTTCGAGGTCATGGAAACCCTGGCCAACCCCTACGGCTTCGTGGGTCGTGCGGCCCTGGCGCAGATGAAGCTGAGGCCGGCGTAGAATTCACCCCGTTCGTTTCGTCATGCCCGCGTACGCGGGCATCCAGGGGCCACAGGAACTGGATTCCCGCTTTCGCGGGAATGACGGATAAGAATCGGGGATGGCCTAGCCATCGAACTCGGACTGGCGATAGCCCTGGAGGTAGAGGAGCGCGGTGAGGTCGCCGTGGCGGATCGCCACCGCCGCTGCCTCGGCCAGGATGGGCTTGGCGCGGAAGGCGACGCCCAGGCCTGCCGCGCGCACCATCTCGATGTCGTTGGCCCCGTCGCCGACTGCGATCGTGTCGGTGGGCGAGAGGCCGCGCGCGGCGGCCAGCCGCTCGAGCGTGGCGCGCTTGCTCTGGCGGTCGAAGATCGGCTCGCGCACCTTGCCGGTGAGACGACCAGAAACGACCTCGAGCTCGTTGGCCTCGGCGAGTTCGGCGCCGAGCGTCGCGCGCACGCGTTCGGCGAAGAAGCGGAACCCGCCGGAGACGATGGCGGTCACCTTGCCGTGGCGGCGCATGGTGGCGATCAAGGTGCGGGCGCCGGGCATGAAGCGCAGCCGGCCGTAGACGTCGTCGAGCAAATCGGCGTTGAGGCCGCGCAGCATCGACACGCGCTCGCGAAGCGCGCCCGCGAAATCGAGCTCGCCGGCCATGGCCCGGCGCGTGATGTCGGCGATCTTGGGCCCGATGCCGGCGCGCGCGGCGATGTCGTCGAGGAACTCGTTCTCGATCAAGGTCGATTCCATGTCGGCGATGAGCAGCCCCTTACGCCTCCCGGCGGCCGGCAGCACGGCGCCGTCGATCGGATGCTGGGCCAGGGTCACGAGTGCGGCGCCGCGCGCCACGGCAGGGTCGCCCGCGAACGGAATTTCGGCCGCGATGCCCGGCGCCAGCCAGTCGACGGGACCGGGCGCCGCACCGGCCTCGGCCAAGGCCGCGCGGGTCTGCTCGGCAATGCTATCGTGCAGGCCGGCGCGGGCAGGGTTGGCGATCAGGACCAGGACGTGAGTCATGCTCTATGACGGGCGATCATCGTGAAGCGAAGCCGGATTGGCAAGGAATCCCCTGTCGTCGTGATCGGCGGGCCGACCGCGAGCGGCAAGTCGGCGCTGGCGCTGGGCTTGGCCGAGCGGCTGAACGGCATCGTGATCAACGCCGACGCGATGCAGGTCTATCACGAGCTCAGGGTCCTCACGGCACGGCCGACGCCCGACGAGGAGGTGCGGGTGCCGCACCGGCTGTACGGCGTGCTGTCCGCGGCACAGCGCTGCACGGTCGCGCGCTGGCGCCGCCTGGCGCTGGCCGCCATCGCCGGCGCACGCCGCGAGGGCCGCCTGCCGATCGTCGTGGGAGGGACGGGCCTTTATCTGAAAGCCCTGATGGAGGGGCTGGCGCGCGTGCCGGACATTCCGGCCGAGGTGCGCGCACAGGCCAAGGCGAGGCACGCCGCGGTCGGGTCGCAAGGCCTGCACGCGGAGCTCAGCCGGCTCGACCCCGAGATGGCGGCCCGGCTCAAGCCGGGTGATTCGCAGCGCCTGATCCGCGCCTGGGAGGTCATCACCGCGACCGGGCAGTCGCTGGCCGCGTTTCAACAGGCCATCCTTGCACCACCCAAGCTGTGGTTCGTGCCGATCCGCCTGTTGCCGCCACGCGAGGCGCTGTATGCGGCGTGCGATGCGCGCTGCCGGCGCATGCTCGCCGAGGGGGCGCTGGACGAGGTGCGCGCGCTGCGGGCGCTCGGGCTCGATCCGGACCTGCCGGCGATGAAGGCGCTCGGCCTGCGGGAGCTGATGGCCTGCCTCGACGGCGAGGTCAGCCGGACAGCGGCGCTCGCGGCATTTCAGCAGGCGACCCGCAATTACGCCAAGCGGCAGCTCACGTGGTTCCGGCATCAGATGCCCCAGGCGCAAACCTGGAACGCGCAATTTTCGGAAAGACTGTTTGGGGAAACCTTTTCATTTATTAGAAAACTTGTTGACCCCGGCCAATCAAGCCATTAGGTTACGCCGAATTTTGTCGGCCTGCGCCGGCAAGTCATTTCTTTTCAAAGGCTTGTGTGATGAGTTCGAAGACGACATCTGCCGCCACGGCCGCCGCGTCACCGCCAGCGACCGATTGGACCGGTTCCGAACTTCTGCTTAAGGCGCTGGTCGATCAAGGCGTCGAGGTGATCTTCGGTTATCCCGGCGGGGCCGTGCTGCCGATCTACGACGCGCTGTTCCAGCAGAATTCGCTGCGCCACATCCTCGTCCGCCAGGAGGGTGGGGCGGTGCATGCGGCCGAAGGCTATGCGCGCTCGACCGGCAAGGTGGGCGTCGTACTCGTGACCTCTGGTCCCGGGGCCACGAACGCCGTGACCGGGCTCACCGACGCGCTCATGGATTCCGTGCCGGTCGTCTGCCTGACGGGCCAGGTGCCGACGCATCTCATCGGCAACGATGCGTTCCAGGAGGCGGACACGACGGGCATCACCCGGCCGTGCACCAAGCACAACTACCTGGTGAAGGACATCACCAAGCTGTCGCGCACGGTCCACGAGGCCTTCCACGTGGCGCGCAGCGGCCGGCCGGGCCCGGTCGTGGTCGACTTGCCCAAGGACATCCTGGTCGGCCGCAGCACTGTGTACGAGGGCCCGGAAGCCGGGATGCGCAAGACGTACGCGCCGCGGCTCGAGCCCGACGCCGATCGCATCGAGCAGGCGCTCGAGATGATGGCGCGCGCCAAGCGCCCGCTGTTCTATTGCGGCGGCGGCGTCATCAATTCCGGCCCCAAGGCTGTCGAGCTCCTGACCCAGCTCGTGCGCGCGACCGGGTTTCCCTGCACCCTGACCCTCATGGGCCTGGGCGCGTTTCCGGCGTCCGATCCGCTGTTCCTCGGCATGGTCGGCATGCACGGGACGTGGGAGTCCAATCATGCGATGCACGACTGCGATCTCATGATCAATGTCGGCGCGCGGTTCGATGACCGGGTGACCGGCAAGATCGCGGCCTTCTCGCCGGGATCGAAGAAGATCCACATCGACATCGACCCCTCGTCGATCAACAAGAACGTGCGCGTCGACCTGCCGATCGTGGGTGACGCGGGCAAGGCGCTGGCGGGCCTCCTGTCCGGCTGGAAGTCGCGCAAAGCGAAGGGCGACGCCGGCCACGCCAAGGACCTGGCCGCGTGGTGGGACCAGATCGAGAAATGGCGCGCGCGCGACTGCCTGCGCTACGAGAAGACCGACAAGGTCATCAAGCCGCAATACGCGATCCAGCGCCTCTACGAGCTGACGAAGGGCCGCGACTGCTACATCACGACTGAGGTCGGCCAGCACCAGATGTGGGCGGCGCAGTTCTACAAGTTCGACAAGCCGAACCACTGGATGACCTCCGGCGGGCTCGGCACGATGGGCTACGGCCTGCCGGCCGCCATGGGCGTGCAGGTGGCGCATCCCGATGCTCTCGTCGTCGACATCGCCGGCGAAGCCTCGATCCTGATGAACATCCAGGAGCTGTCGACCATCTGCCAGTACAGGCTGCCGGTGAAGGCGTTCATCCTCAACAACCAGTACATGGGCATGGTGCGCCAGTGGCAGGAGCTGCTGCACGGCGGCCGCTACTCCGAGAGCTACATGGACTCGCTGCCGGATTTCGTGAAGCTCGCGGAGTCCTTCCACTGCGTCGGCCTGCGCGCGACCAAGGTCTCGGAGGTCGACGATGTGATCAAGGAGATGCTCAAGGTGAAGCAGCCGGTGGTGGTCGACGTGGCCGTCGACCAGACGGAGAACTGCTTCCCGATGATTCCCTCAGGCGCCGCGCACAACGAGATGCTGCTCGGGCCCGCGGACAAGAAGAAGCCCGGAGGCGCCATCTCCGAGGACGGCATGGTGCTGGTGTGACTGCGGTCGAACGCCACACCATCTCCGTCATCGTCGACAACGAGCCGGGCATCCTGGCGCGTGTGGTCGGCCTGTTCTCGGGCCGCGGCTACAACATCGAGAGCTTGACGGTCGCGGAGACGGATTCGCGCGAGCACCGCTCGCGCATCACGCTCGTGACCTCGGGCACGCCGATGATCATCGAGCAGATCAAGGCGCAGCTCGAACGGCTGGTCCCCGTGCACAAGGTGAGCGACCTGACCGAGGGCGGGGCGCATGTCGAGCGCGAGCTCGCCCTCATCAAGGTGCGCGGCACCGGCGAGAAGCGCGTGGAATCCCTGCGCATCGCCGACATCTTCCGCGCGAGGGCGATCGATTCCACCATCGACTCGTTCGTATTTGAAATGACCGGCTCGACCGACAAGATCGACGCCTTCGTCAAGCTGATGGAGCCGCTGGGCCTGATCGAGGTGGCGCGCACGGGCGTGGCCGCGATCTCGCGCGGCAGCCAGGCGCTGTGATCGGCCGGGCGGCGCTGGTCCTCGCGTTTGCGGCGGTGCTGGCCGCAGCACAGCCGGCGCACGCCGGCTTCCTTGAGAGCGTGCCGGGGCAGGTGGTCGACCTGCCAACGCGGCCGGGCGTCACGGTGCGTTTCGCGGCGTTCGCGCCCGACCAGGCGCCGAAGGCGGTCGCCATTCTGTTCGTCGGCGGCCAGGGCGTTCTCAACATTCCCTCCGAGGTGGGGCCGACCTGGGGCCGTAGCGGAAATTTCCTCGTCCGCATCCGTGAGAACCTGCGCCGCCGCGGGTTTTACATCGCCATCCCCGACGCGCCGTCCGATCACCTGCATGGACTGGGCAATTATCGGACGACGGAAGGGCATGCCGAGGACATCGCCGCCCTCATCGCAGAGGTGCGGCGCCGCGCACCGGGCGTGCCGGTGTGGCTGATCGGCACGAGCATGGGCACAATCTCAGCCGCCGACGGTGCATCCCGGCTGCAAGGTGCCCGCGGTCCGGACGGCGTGGTCCTGACCTCCTCCGTGAGCCGCACCAACCCCAATCCGCGCGCCAACACTAACATCAACGTGTTCGACAACGACTTCTCGGCCATTCGCGTCCCCACGCTCATCACCTATCACCGCGGCGACGCTTGCGAGGTGGTGAGCCCGGGCGATGGCCCGCGGATGATCTCGAAGCTCGAGAATGCGCCGCGCAAGGAAGTCCTGATGTTCGACGGCGGCGATCCGCCGGCCTCCACGCCGTGCGAGGCGCTGGCGCAGCACGGGTACTACGGCATCGAGGGCCAGGTCGCCGACGCGATTGCCGACTGGATTCTGGCCGCAAAACACTGAATATTCCCGGTTTCGTTTCAAGGAGAGAGCTATGCGCGTTTACTACGACCGCGACGCGGACGTTAACCTGATCAAGGGCAAGAAGGTGGCCGTCATCGGCTTTGGCAGCCAGGGCCATGCCCACGCGCTCAACATGCGCGACAGCGGCGTCAAGGACATCGTGATCGCGCTGCGTCCCGGCTCGCCCTCGGCCAAGAAGGCCGAAGGCTACCAGTTCAAGGTCCAGACGCCGGCCGAGGCCGCGAAATGGGCCGACGTGATGATGGTGTGCACGCCCGACGAGCTGCAGGCGGCGATGTGGAAGTCCGAGCTCAAGGACAACATGAAGAAGGGGGCCGCGATCGCGTTCGCGCACGGCCTCAACATCCATTTCAACCTGATCGAGCCGCGGCCCGACCTCGACGTGTTCATGATCGCACCGAAAGGCCCCGGCCACACGGTGCGCTCCGAATACCAGAAGGGCGGTGGTGTCCCGTGCCTCGTCGCCGTGCACCAGAACCCGAGCGGCAATGCGCTCGAGATCGCGCTGTCCTACGCGTCGGCGATCGGCGGCGGCCGGTCGGGCGTGATCGAGACGACGTTCAAGGAGGAGTGCGAGACCGACCTGTTCGGCGAGCAGGCGGTGCTGTGCGGCGGCCTCTGCGAGCTGATCAACGCCGGCTACGACACCCTGGTCGAGGCAGGCTACGCGCCGGAGATGGCGTATTTCGAATGCCTGCACGAGGTGAAGCTGATCGTCGACCTCATCTACGAGGGCGGCCTCGCCAACATGCGCTACTCGATCTCGAACACGGCCGAGTACGGCGACTACACGCGCGGCAAGCGCATCGTGAACGAGCAGACGCGCGCCGAGATGAAGAAGGTGTTGAACGAGATTCAGACCGGGCAGTTCGCCCGCGAGTGGATGCTCGAGAACGCGGCCGGCCAGCCGAGCTTCAAGGCGATGCGCCGGCTCTCCGCCGCCAAGGACATCGAGACCATCGGCGCCAAGCTCCGCGGCATGATGCCGTGGATCGCCAAGAACAAGCTGGTCGACCAGACGAAGAACTGAGTGGCGCGCTCGCGCCACTCACCCCGGGCTCGACCCGGGATCCACCGAAGGGGCGTCCGCTTGTGGCCCTGGACCCCGGCTTTCGCCGGGGGTGGGGGGCTTTTTTGCGGGCTCAAAAAACTCCATTAAAACAAGGCCTTGTGCCGAAATTGCACGGCCGCGCCCGCGCGCGTTCGCGAGGCGCTTCAGAGTCACCCTCATAACCCCTTGAAGTCCCAGTAAAAAAAGGGTAGAAGTAATTAGTTAACTATATTTCTTTTAAAATATTAACAGGACGGGTGATGGCGCAGCGGCAGGGGCCGGCGCGCAAGAGTCTCGGCAGATTCGTCCACTGGCGAGCACAGGACGAAACGACGTGGCCACAATGACACGGCATCGTGACGAGATTGGGAACGCGACTGTCACGGTTGCGTTTTACCGCCGATGCCCGCTCATGACCGGCTGCATGGGGGCGGAGGGGAGCGCGATCGCTCGACTTAGCAGCGCCCGGATCTGAGCCGATCCATTCCTCGATCTCGAGGAAGGCTCGTCCGGGGCTGAGCGACGCACCAAGAGCACATCCCTTCCGAGAGAACCGCCATCATGACTTCCAACACGACGTCCAAACCGCCCGCCGACGCGAACCGCGTCCGCATCTTCGACACCACGTTGCGCGACGGCGAACAATCGCCCGGCTGCTCGATGAATCTCGACGAGAAGCTGCGCGTCGCCAAGGTGCTCGAGGAGATGGGGGTCGACATCATCGAGGCCGGCTTCCCGATCGCCTCCAACGGCGACTTCGAAGCCGTGCGCGAGGTGGCGCGCACCGTGAAGAATTCGACCGTGTGCGGCCTGGCGCGCGCCGGCCGCAAGGACATCGACCGCGCCTGGGAGGCGCTGAAGGAGGCCAAGCGGCCGCGCATCCACACGTTTCTTTCGACCAGCCCGCTGCACATGAAATACAAGCTGCAGATGGAGCCGGCCGAGGTCCACCAGGCGATCATCGACGCGGTCACGCACGCGCGCAATTTGTGCGACGACGTCGAATGGAGCCCCGAGGACGGCAGCCGCACCGAGCACGACTTCCTGTGCCGCTGCGTCGAAAGCGCCATCAAGGCCGGGGCCCGCACGATCAACATCCCCGACACGGTCGGCTACGCGGTGCCGTCCGAGTTCGGCGCCCTGATTGCGATGCTGCGCAACCGCGTGCCGAACATCGACCAAGCGGTGGTCTCGGTGCACTGCCACAACGATCTCGGCCTCGCGGTCGCAAATTCCCTGGCGGCGATTGCCGCCGGCGCCCGCCAGGTCGAATGCACGATCAACGGAATCGGCGAGCGTGCCGGCAACGCGGCCCTCGAGGAGATCGTCATGGCGCTGCGCACGCGCCACGACCTCCTGCCATACGCAACCGCCATCCAGACCGACCAGATCATGAAGGCCTCGCGCCTCGTCTCGGCGATCACCGGCTTTGCCGTGCAGCCGAACAAGGCGATCGTGGGCGCCAACGCGTTCGCGCATGAATCGGGCATTCACCAGGACGGCATGCTCAAGAACGCGCAGACCTACGAGATCATGACGCCGGAATCGGTGGGCCTGCACCGCTCGACCCTGGTCATGGGCAAGCATTCCGGCCGGCACGCGTTCAAGGAGAAGCTCAAGGAGCTCGGCTTCCAGCTCGGCGAGAACGCGGCCGAGGACGCCTTCCGGCGCTTCAAGGACCTGGCCGACCGCAAGAAGGACGTCTTCGACGAGGACATCATCGCGCTCGTCGACGACACCGTCGGCAGCGTGAATGACCGTGTGAAGTTCGTCTCGCTCCAGGTGGTCGCGGGGTCCAAGGGCCCGCAGCTCGCCGACCTCGAGCTCGAGATCGACGGCGAGGTCAAGGACGTCCAGTCGCGCGGCGCGGGCCCGGTCGATGCGACCTTCAACGCCATCCAGAAGCTGGTGCCACACGCGGCCAAGCTGCAGCTCTACCAGGTCCACGCCGTGACAGCGGGCACCGATGCCCAGGCGGAAGTCACGGTCCGTCTCGAAGAAGACGGCAAGACGGTCAACGGCCTCGGAACCGATGCGGATACCCTTGTCGCCTCGGCCCGGGCCTACATCAATGCGCTCAACCGGCTGTTCACGAAGCGGCTGCGCACGGCGCCGGAAGGACCGGCGGCCGAGGCATCGCGCGGGAACGGTGGGAAAAGCGGGGCTGCGGCGTCAAAAACCGTGGCGAAAGGTGCGTTCTCGGCATAGGTTCGCCGCGCTCGCATGGAAAGATCGAATCGGGCTCGCCCGGCAGGCTGACGGCTGTCGCGGCGGGGGCCGTCACGCGGAGATGCTGCTCGCAGCAGCTTGCGCATGTGCAACGGATCAGGTCAGGAGCAATAAGAAAGTAAATGTTCTCGCGAATTCTCGGCATGCTGTCGGCGGACATGGCGATCGATCTCGGGACCGCCAATACGCTCGTCTATGTGAAAGGCCGCGGTATCGTCCTCAACGAGCCCTCGGTGGTCGCCATCGCCGAAGTGAAGGGCAAGAAGCAGGTCCTCGCCGTGGGCGACGAGGCCAAGCTGATGCTCGGCCGCACGCCCGGCAACATCACCGCCATCCGCCCCCTGCGCGACGGCGTGATCGCCGATTTCGAAGTCGCGGAGGAGATGATCAAGCACTTCATCCGCAAGGTGCACAACCGCCGCAGCTTCGCGAGCCCGCAGGTGATCGTCTGCGTGCCCTCGGGCTCGACCGCGGTCGAGCGCCGCGCCATCCAGGAATCGGCGGAGAGTGCGGGTGCCCGGCGCGTGTTCCTGATCGAGGAGCCGATGGCGGCGGCGATCGGTGCCGGCCTGCCCGTGACCGAGCCCACCGGCTCGATGGTCGTCGACATCGGCGGCGGCACCACGGAGGTCGCGGTGCTGTCGCTGGGCGGCATCGTCTATTCGCGCTCGGTCCGCGTCGGCGGCGACAAGATGGACGAAGCGATCATCGGCTACATCCGCCGCAACCATAACCTCCTGGTCGGCGAATCCTCGGCCGAGCGCATCAAGAAGGAGATCGGCTCGGCGTGCCCGCCCGACGAGGGTGAGGGCCGCATGATGGAGATCAAGGGCCGCGACCTGATGAACGGCGTGCCGAAGGAGCTCGTGATCAGCGAGCGCCAGATCTCGGAGAGCCTGACCGAGCCGGTCAGCGCCATCGTCGAGGCGGTCAAGGTGGCGCTCGAGCATACCGCACCCGAGCTCGCGGCCGACATCGTCGACAAGGGCATCGTGCTCACCGGCGGCGGCGCGCTCCTCAGCAATCTCGATCATGTCCTGCGCCATGCGACCGGGCTGCCGGTCTCGGTGGCGGACGATCCGCTCTCGTGCGTGGCACTCGGAACCGGGCGCTGCCTGGAGGAGATGCGCACGCTGCGGAACGTGCTCATCAGCATGTACTGAGACCGGCGTAGAAACGGGGACCACATGATGGCTTGGCGAGGGAAGCGATGAAACGTCCAGGACCCGTGCTGCGGATCGCCGCCCCTCTCAAGGTGCTGGCGCAACGCTTCACGTTCCTGGGGCTCGTGGCGCTCTCGGTGGGCCTGATGATCCTCGGCAAGGCCGAGACACCGATTGTCGAGCAAGTCCGCACGGTGGTCATGGATGCATTCGTGCCCGTGCTCGACGCGCTGTCGCGCCCGATCGCGACGGTCGCCGAGTTCACCGACCGCATCTCGGACGTCATGAACGTCTACTCCGACAACGTGCGGCTGCGCGAGGAGAACGAGCGGCTCCTGCGCTGGGAGAGTGTCGCCCGGCGCCTCGAATCCGACAATTCGAGCCTGCGCGACATGCTGCGGCTGGTTCCCGACGCCCCTGTGAGCTACGTGACCGCGCGCGTCGTCTCCGATGCCGCCGGCATGTTCGTGCGCTCGGTGCTCGTCACCGCGGGCGCCCATGACGGCGTCGCCAAGGGCCAGGCAGCACTCACCGGCGAGGGCCTGGTCGGGCGCGTCGGCGAGGTGGGCGAGCATTCGGCGCGCATCCTGCTGCTCACCGACCTCAACAGCGAGGTGCCGGTCACGATCGAGAACGGCCAGGCGCGCGCCATCCTGGCCGGCGACAACTCCGACCAGCCGAAGCTTCTCTACCTGACGCCCGACGCCCATCCGAAGGTCGGCGACCGGGTGGTCACGTCGGGACATGGCGGCGTCTTTCCGCCCGGGCTTGCCGTGGGGACGGTGAGTTCCGTGACCGACAGCGTCGTGCGCGTGAAGCCGTTCGTCGAGTTCCACCGCCTGGATTACGTGCGACTCGTCGATTACGGCCTGGCGGGCACGTTGAGCGTCAGCGCGCCCCGGCCGGCCCGGCGTGCGGCGGGGCACTGACCGCGCGCGGCACGTCTACCATGCGGCCGCTTTTCATCCAGCGTCTGGACGGATGGGCCCGCGCCTCTGCTCCCCTGGTTCTGACCCTTGCCATCGTGCTGGTGAAGG